>ERZ791915.166-NODE-166-length-84809-cov-8.133716_pt1 | contig 84809 bp, 70 predicted proteins | sample MGYA00510139_ERZ791915 | MGnify/ENA primary metagenome ERZ791915 (study PRJEB30046, sample SAMN00792117) | human gut metagenome | study: EMG produced TPA metagenomics assembly of the A metagenome-wide association study of gut microbiota in type 2... | reverse complement strand
CAGAAAAATAATGAAGAAACAACAATTGCGCAAGGAGTTAAAATCTTTGCGCAATAAGCTTTCTAGGGATCAGGTAGCCAACTGGAGCAGCAAAATATGTAAACATATCTTGAGCTCTCCGCAATATCATCAGGCTGATGTTATTTTTGGTTATCTGGCCTTTGGCAATGAACCGAATATCGACAGCGTTTTAGAACAGGCTCTGCTCGCAGATAAAACTGTGTGCGTGCCGCGGATAATTTCCGAAACAGAGATATGTGCCGTACGTTTTGACGGCTTTGAGCATTTATTACTTGATCGTTACGGGATCCGCAGTGTTTCCGGTACGGACAGTGTGATAGATCCGCAGCAAATCGCTTTGGCATTAGTACCTGGGGTTGGTTTTGCTAAAAATGGCAATCGTATAGGTATGGGCGCAGGTTATTATGACCGCTTCTTGGCACAGGTCAACAAAGCTGTGCTGATGGGTGTGACGTATGATGTCCTGTTATGCCAGGAAATACCGGTCGACAGCTATGATAAATCAGTGCAGTATTTAGTTACAGAAACAAACGTTGCTCATTGCGGGTAACTTGTTTATAAAAGTTTTGATGAACTTACTAAAGGGGGCAGCTAATTTTGAGATGGAATGAATTAGGCAAATTCCTGATTATCTCTTTGGCGATAATCGGGGGTTTCTGTGTTTATATTTCGCCTTTGTCAAATTCCATTAAACAGGGTCTCGATTTGCAGGGCGGTACACATGTTGTGCTGCAGGCTGTTGACACGCCTGAGTTAAAGGTGGATGACGATGCGGTTAATCGTTCGGTGAAAATCATCGAGCGCCGCGTTAATGAGCTGGGGTTGACTGAACCGGTCATCCAGCGTCAGGGGAAAGACCGCATTATTGTTGAGCTTCCGGGTGTTAAAGATCCAGATAAAGCGATTGCGATGCTGGGACGCACAGCACTTTTGGAGTTTAAAGACGTCAGTGGGAAAACTGTTCTGACAGGTAAAGATCTGAAAGATGCTAAAGCGCAGATTTCTCAGGGCAATCAATCTGTTGTCGGACTGGAATTCAGTGATGAAGGTGGTAAAAAATTTGCTGATCTTACTGCCCGTAACATAGGTAAACCTATTGCTATTGTATTAGATGGTGAAGTGCTTACCAATCCTGTTGTTCAGGAAGCAATTACGGGCGGCAGGGCTCAGATTTCAGGATCGAGAACGATGGAAGAAGCTGAACATCTGGCTATTTTGCTGCGCAGCGGTTCGTTGCCTGTAAAAATTGAGGTTATGGAAAACCGTACTGTGGGACCGACTTTAGGTCAGGATTCTAAAGAAAAAAGTATCAAGGCTTTTGGGATTGGCGTTATTGGCGTTTTTGTATTTATGATTCTTTTTTACCGTTTGTCCGGTGTGGTCGCCTGCATTGCATTATTGCTTTATGTGATGATGCTGCTTTTAGTGATGCGATACCTGAATGCTACGCTGACTTTACCTGGTATAGCGGGTATTATCCTGTCTATTGGCATGGCAGTAGATGCTAATGTTTTGATTTTTGAACGTTTTAAAGAAGAGATTCGTAATGGCAAGACACTGCGTTCAGCAATGGATGCCGGTTTTAACCGTGCGTTCGTAACTATTTTCGACTCTAACGTAACTACTTTAATGGCTGCTGTTATTTTGTTTTATCTGGGTACAGGTCCCATTAAAGGTTTTGCCGTAACATTGGCTATCGGTGTTATTTTGAGTATGTTCTCGGCTATTACCATTACAAAATTCCTGCTGCGCTTTCTGATTGCCAGCAATTTCACCAAAAACCCCGCCTTCTTTGGCGTTTCTGCTCCGAAGGAGGTGAATAAATAATGTTTTCGATTGTAAAGAATTATAAAATTTTCTTTTCTATCACCATTATTTTTTTGTTGATCGGTTTGGGATCTATTATTACCCGTGGTTTTAATCTTGGTATCGATTTTACCGGCGGCAGTATTGTTGACCTGACTTTTGAAAACCCGGTCAGTGTAGCTCAGGTCCGTGATGTACTGAAAGAACATGATATGGGCAACAGCATCATCCAGCTGGAAAACAGTGATGGCAAAACTGAAGCCAACAGTGTTTTGATCCGTACTGGTGTTGTAGGAGATGCTGAATTACGGGCTACGATGAGTGATCTGCAGAGTAAGCTTGGCAGCTATCAGATCCAGCGTGTTGAGCAGGTAGGCGCTACAATCGGCTCAGAACTGGTACAGCAGGCGGCTATAGCAATCTTCCTTTCCTGGATTTTGATGATCGCTTATATTACTTTCCGGTTTGAGTTTAAATTTGCAATAGCGGCAATTATTGCGCTTATTATCGATGTTTTGGTAGTGTTGAGTTATTTCTCGTTGTTCCATATGGAAATGGATTCTTCATTTGTAGCTGCTCTGCTGACCGTAGTAGGTTATTCAGTTAATGGTACGATCGTTATTTTTGACCGTATTCGTGAGAATCTTAAAATACATCGCCGCAGTGAAAGTTTGGGCGATATGGTCGATAACAGTATTTGGCAGTGTATGACAAGAACTATCTATACTGTAGCAACATCATTGTTTGCTATAATATCGATCTTCCTTTTTGGCGGCGAGACTATCCATAATTTCTCTTTTGCTATGATGGTAGGATTTGCCAGCGGTGCTTACACTTCTATCTTCCTGGCTGGTCCGATGTGGTTATTCTTAAAAAATAAAAAATTTGGTGTTTGATGCAGTAAATGAGCCCCCTGTGCGTAGCACAGGGGGCTTTGTGTGTTTTTATAAAAAAACAGTATTATTACACTAACAATTTGAGGTATATATTTTGCTAATAAAAACCTCCCTGACAGCATTTTGTCAGGGAGGTTGCATTAGTTACTACTTAAATAATGCGGCATAACCGTTGATAAAGATTACAAGAACGATCAGCGGTAAAATATAGGTAACATAAAAGCGCATCCATTTGGGGAACTTTAAGCCGTTGCCAGTGTCGGCTTCTTTGATAAAGTTGTTCCAACCCCAGCCGTAACGCTGCGTACAAAAGAGCAGATAGACGAGACTGCCAAGCGGCAGCAGATTGTTGCTGATAAAAAAGTCCTCCAAGTCAAGAATACAACTTCCGGGACCTAACGGCTGAATGTGGCTCAAGACATTGAAACCAAGCACGCAGGGCATGGAAAGCAGAATTATCAATACAATGTTGATATAAATTGTTTTGCTGCGGCTCCATCCCGTAAGATCACGAATACAGGCAGTGATGTTTTCGAAGACTGCAATAACGGTAGAATAAGAAGCAAAGATCATAAAGAGAAAAAATAATGCTCCCCAGAACTGCCCCCAAGGCATTGCATTAAAGACGTTGGGGAGAGTTACGAAAAGAAGATTCGGTCCACTGTCTGGCTTGACGCCAAAACTGAAGCAGGCCGGAAAAATGATCAAACCGGAAATAAGAGCGACAGCTGTATCTAAAATAGTGATAAAAACAGCTTCGCCTGTCAGTGAACGTTCTTTGGCAATGTAGCTGCCGAAGATCGCCAGGGCGCCAATACCAAGGCTGAGGGTGAAAAAAGCCTGACCCATAGCTGCAAAAATAACTTCGGAAATGCCTTTATCGAAAGCTTTGCTGAAATCCGGATAGAGGTAATATTTGAGACCGGCTTCAGCCCCAGGCAAAAACATGGAGTTTGCTGCTAACGCAAGCATAAGCATAAGCAGGCACAGCATCATTGTTTTGGTGATTTTTTCGACACCTGCCTGTAAGCCCAAAAGGCATACGCCAAAGCAGATTATTACTGTCAGAACCATATTAAACGTCATGGTGAGCGGATCACCGAGCAGTCCGCCAAAAAGAGCTCCTACGCCTTTGGCATCAAGACCTGCAAAAGAGCCAACAGCCATTTTATAAAAATAATACAGCATCCAGCCTGCGACTGTTGTGTAAAACATCATCAGGATATAGTTGCCGGCAATAGCTCCGTATTTGTAAAGGTGCCATTTTGTACCTTTGGGCTCCAAAACATCAAAAGAAAGAGCAGCGCTGCGGCAACTGGCACGTCCTACTGAAAATTCTGCTACCATGATAGGCAGGCCAAGAATAAGCAGAAAAAACAGATAGATAAGCACAAAAGAAGCGCCGCCATACATACCGGTAATAAAGGGAAAACGCCATACATTACCAAGACCGATGGCACAGCCGGCAGAAATAAGAATAAAGCCAAGTCGGGATGAAAAATTTTCGCGTTCCATAGTATAAGAGTCCTTTCATATTGCGTCAGCAACATAAGATAAAATAATAATTATAGTAAGAACAATTATACAAAAAAATCAGATTTTTGTAAATTGTTTGTGAACTTAGCGCAACACTAATATGAAAAAGCACCCTGACCAGTCAAGATGCTTAAATTTAAAAAGTGTTGATTTTAGGACGTTTACCAGTTAAAAGTAAGGCCAGATGTGGAAATTTACTTCCAAGTTTAGTAAGGAGAATACTTGAGAATACTGACAGTGCTACCAGAAGAAAATATATGGCCAGGATTCGTTTGCTGGTCATAACGATACCGCCGGCATGGCAGAGCCTGTTGATAATATCCATCCAGAAGGGATGAATAAGATAAACAATAAGTGAATTTACCGATAAAAGGTGAATGAATTGTCTGCAAGGGTTATTAAGGTTTGTTTTGCTAAAGACAGCACAGAAAAAGAGCAGAGAAGCTATTGTATAAAGAAATCCCTGCAGGCTTAGTTGCTGAAAGGTGTTTACCAGGATGATAAGGCTGTAATTATAATAAAAATAATAATAGTAATAACTGCCGCCGATAAAAAAGAGTGTAAAAATGTAGAAAATATTGACTGCTGTGAAATGGCTGGTAATAAATTTTATAAATTTATTATAATAGATTGCGGCTAAGCCACCCAGCATAAAAATAAATAAATAGTGCAGGGGCAGGTAGTTTAAACGATAGTTAAATAAATTTTGTAAAAGCAACGGCAATTCAGTGCTGTTGATATTGGGATGGCAGGTCCAGTAGTTGAAGGTGATTTGCAGAAAGAACAGCAGTGCAAAGCCAAGTTTAAGACCGCCGCGCTGGAAGAAGGCAAATAATTTGTGCCATAAGGGGAAGGTAAAATAAAACCACAGCAGTATGACCATAAAATATAAGTGGTAACAGGACAGGCCATAAAAAAGCAGAAAAGCAATATTCCCTGGCTGCCAGCTGATACAGCCGGGCATCACAGCAGAAAAATAAAGCAGATAAAGCAGTGACCAGACTACATAAGGAATACCAACACTTTGCAGTCGTTTTTTTAAAAAAGGCAGGTATGCTACATGGCTTTCAGGTCGGTACTGGCAAAATAAACCATAACCTGAGATAAAAAAGAAAGCTGGTACGCTATAGCGTGAAAGTATTTCCAGCAGCATGTATAAGAAGCTGTTTGGCTGTGGTGATTCTAAGACAAAAGAACCGACGTGGATCCCGATGACTCCAAGCATACAGATACCGCGCAGGTCATCGATTATTTGATTGCGTTCCGGCATAAGCGACTCCTTGTAAAAGTTTATTTACTGATTTATCTATTATACTCTAAGCCTGCGGCTATGGCAAAGAAAACTATAAGCAGGAAGCAGGCTGTTGGGGGACTGGAGCCGGGGCTGTCGTTACTGTATTCAGAGCTTCGGCTAGAGGTATTTAAAAATGAATTATGTGAGACATTAAAAGTCTGGCTTGTCGTTTGCCGGTTAAAAGAATCCGGCAGCGGCTGATAAAGGTATAGTTTCCATATCAGAATAGTATGATGAATTGACGGTTTTACGGCAGGATTTAAATATTTGACAGCGAATTAAACTTTATAAAATAATATAATTCGTATATGCAAGTGATATTTTAACAAGGGTGTGGAAAATATGCAGTTAACAACAATACAGCTTGTGAGTTTAGTTATAACGCTGGTTTTGACGATTGCGCCGGGGATCTATGCCGGACGTAAAGTGAAGTCTGCTGAGGATTATGCATTAGGTGGGCGCAGTGCCGGTATCGGCATGGTTGCCGGCAGTATCATAGGAACGATCGTTGGCGGTGCTGCTACTATAGGAACTGCACAGCTTGGTTTTCAGTTAGGTCTTACTGCCTGGTGGTTTACTTTAGGATCAGGTATAGGATTTATTATTATGGGGCTTTTTTATGCAAGGCCACTGCGAAATAGTGGTTTAATGACTATTTCTGAGTTTCTGGTTGTTAATTTTGGCAAGAAGGCCGGGCCAATAGCCAGTTTATCGGCCAGCGCCGGTATATTTTTCAGCATTGTTGCCAGTATGCTTACCTCTATTCATCTGATAATAGGTCTTTTTCAGGTAAGTGTGCTGACGGCAGCGGCAATAATAATAGCTATTGTTGCTGCTTTGGTTTTATTTGGCGGTATCAGCAGTTCGGGTATGGCTGGTATTTTTAAAATTTTATTGATTTTTGCAACGGTTTTTGTAGGCGGGATCCTTTCTTATAACGATCTGGGAGGATTAGCGGGGATTCGTGAAAGCTTTCCTGCTTTTCCATGGCTTAGCCTCTTTGGTAAGGGCCTGGAAGATAGTCTGTTTAGTTTATTTTCTATGGTGATCGGGGTTATTTCTACACAGACCTATGTGCAGGCTCTGTTTTCGGCGGAGGATAGTCAAACAGCAGCTGCTGGGTGTGTTACAGCGGCTTTGATCGTTATTCCTGTTGGCTTGCCGTCAGTTATGATAGGAATGTATATGCATGCGATGCATCCGGAAATCAGCGCTATTGATGCCCTGCCTTTTTATCTTTGTTCATATTTACCTGAATGGTTGGGCGGGATAGGGATTGCAGCGCTGCTGCTGTCTTCGCTTGGTTCTATTTCCGGCTTGGCGCTGGGAATAGGAACAATGATTTCCAGAGATATTTTTAATGATTTATTCGGTATGCGTGATGTTAAAAAATTACTATGGATCAGTCGTTTTTCAGTCTTGGCAGTTACGGTTGGCGCGGTGGCCTTCGTTTTTCATTATCTTGATTCGCTGGTACTGCACTGGAATTATCTTTCGATGGCGTTAAGGGGGGCGGGGATATTCTTGCCATTGACATTTATTGTTTTCTTTAAAGGGTTGGTACCGCCAACAGCAGGATTTGCGGCGATGGTATCGGGGATATTAGTAGCATGTCTGTGGCCGTTTGTTTTTCCTGAATCAGCAAATGCATTGTTTCCCAGTCTGGTTGTTAATCTGTTGTTTTTAGTACCCGGAGTATTATGGAGCTTATATAAAAATAAAGAAAGAAAAATTTGAACTTCAGCATCACTTTGCCGATAAAGGCAGGTGATGCTTTTGCTTGATATATTATAGAAGCCTTTACTGGTGTCTGCATATAGCTGTTGTGGTATAATAGATAATATAAATTTAGGAGAAAAATCATATGTTTTTTCGGAAGGAGGGCTGTCGTGAGCGGAGCTTTTACACATTTACATGTCCATACGCAATATAGCCTGCTTGACGGTGCTGCCAAAATAAGTGATCTGATTGCTTATGCCAAAGAACTGGGAATGAAAAATCTGGCAATAACAGATCATGGCGTAATGTACGGTGTCGTAGATTTTTATCAGGAGGCTATGAAGCAGGGGATAAAACCTGTTATTGGCTGTGAGGTATATTTAACCAATGGATCACGATTTGAAAAAAATAATCGTGATGGGATGTATCATTTGATTTTACTGGCAGAGAATGATGAAGGCTATCACAATCTGATGAAGCTTGTTTCACTTGGGCATTTAGAAGGTTTTTATTATAAACCGAGAATTGATAAAGATATTCTCAGACAATACAGTAAAGGTATCATCTGTATGAGTGCGTGTATTGCCGGTGAGATTCCGGCACAAATACTGCGGGGAAATTTAGAAGGAGCAGAACGCAGTCTAAAGGAGTATCTGGATATTTTTGGGAAAGATAATTTTTTTCTGGAAATTCAGGACCACGATCTGGAAGAAGAACATACGGTCAATGCTGAACTGAAACGTCTGGCAAAAAAATATGAGCTGGGTTTAGTGGCTACTAATGATTCGCATTATGTGAAGCGCGAAAATGCTGATGCACAGGATGTCTTGTTGTGTATTCAGACGACCAGTACTGTAGATGATCCAAAACGAATGAAATTTCCTAATGACCAATTTTATTTAAAAAGTGAAGCTGAAATGCTTGAAAAATTCAGCGATTGCCCTGAAGCTTTGGAAAATACAGCCAAAATAGCAGAGCGATGTAACGTGGAATTGAGCTTTGGCCATTTACTGTTACCGGAATTCCCTATTCCAGAGGGACTGTCGGCAGAAACCTATTTACGTAAGCTGTGTTTAGAGGGAATGCCGGAACGTTATCCTGAGCCGACTCAGCAGGTTTGGGAGAGACTGGAGTATGAATTAGGCATTATCAACAAAATGGGCTATGACTGTTATTTCCTGATTGTCTGGGATTTTATAAGTTACAGCCGCAGAAATGATATACCTGTCGGACCTGGCCGCGGCAGTGCGGCAGGCAGTATCGTTGCTTATCTGTTAGGGATCACTAATATTGATCCCCTGAAATATGATTTGCTGTTTGAACGTTTTCTGAATCCTGAACGTGTAAGTATGCCTGATATAGATACGGACTTCTGCTATGAAAAAAGGCAGCAGGTTCTGGATTATATTATTAACCGCTATGGACAGGATAAGGTTGCGCAGATTATAACCTTTGGTACTTTACAGGCACGTGCAGCTGTGCGTGATGTTGGCAGAGCTTTGGAAATGCCTTACAGCATGGTGGATAATGTAGCAAAACTTATTCCACGTGATCTGGGCATTACGTTGGAAAGGGCGCTGGAGGCCAGTAATGAACTGAGGGCATTATATGAGAGCGACGCTAATATTAAACGTCTTATCGATCTTGCGCAAAGCGTGGAAGGAATGCCGCGTAATTCAGGTACTCATGCTGCGGGCGTTGTAATTGCTCCTGATGATTTGAAAAAGTATGTGCCGCTGCAGCTTTCAACTGAAAATTTTATTACAACGGAATATGATAAAGATAAAATTGAGAGTTTGGGCCTTTTAAAGATGGATCTTTTGGGGCTGCGTACTCTTACTGTGATTGGTGATGCAATAAAGTTTATTTATGAAACTACTGGTAATAAAATTGATATTGACAGGATTCCCCTTGATGATGATGCAACCTGCAGTATGCTGCGGAAAGGTGATACTCAGGGTGTATTCCAGCTTGAATCCGGCGGTATGACTAAGCTGGTCATGGATTTGGGGCCAGAAAGTTTTGAAGATCTTATTCCTTTGGTAGCGTTGTATCGTCCAGGGCCTTTGGGGACAGGCATGGTCGAAGATTTTATTGCCGGACGTCATGGTGACAAGACTGCAGAGATGTTGCATCCATTGTTGGAACCTGTCTTAAAAGACACTTTTGGAGTTATTCTTTACCAGGAACAGGTTATGCAGATCACTTCTGTTTTGGCAGGTTTCAGTCTTGGCCAGGCGGATATTTTGCGCCGGGCAATGGGTAAGAAAAAGGCCAAAGAACTGGACTCGATGCGTGAAGCCTTTATTGAAGGCGCTAAACAGAAACATGGTATCAGTACTCAATTGAGCAGCGAGATATTTGCGCTTCTGCAGCATTTTGCCGGATATGGCTTTAATAAATCACATTCTGCTGCTTATGCGTTGGTTGCTTATCAGACTGCTTATCTAAAAGCGCACTGGCCGGCAGAATTTATGGCTGCGTTTTTGACCAGTGTCATCAGCGACAGCGAAAAATTGAGCTGGTATATCAGTGTGTGCCGTGGTATGGGGCTGAAAATTTTACCACCGGATGTTAATGAAAGTGGCCGCAGTTTTTCGGTAAATAAAGACAGGGTAATCCGTTTTGGTTTAGCCGGTGTAAAAAATGTGGGCGAAAACGCAATCAGCAGTATTTTACAGGCGCGTAAAGATGGTCCGTTTACATCGCTGCTGGATTTTTGCAAACGCGTGGATAATAGAGCTGTGAATAAGAGGATGCTTGAAAATCTGATCAAATGCGGCGCAATGGATTCTTTTGGTCATAAACGGTCAGAGTTGCTAGCTGTCGTAGAACAGGCAATGGATTTGGGCAGTAATTACCAAAAAGATTACCAGAGCGGACAAATGGGATTATTTGGTGATGAGGGCTTTGCTGATATCAATGAATTAAAAATACCCAAATTAGAGGAAATTCCTAAGCGTACTATTTTGCAATATGAGAAGGAACTGATAGGTTTTTACGTGACTGGTAATCCTTTAGATGCCTATGTTGGTTCTTTGTATTATTTTACGCCGCTGCGGAAAATGGCAGAAGCCGGTGAAGTTCTTGACGGTAAATATTTCAGTGTTGCCGGGATCATTTCGGATTGTAAGATAAGAAATACGCGGCAGGGAGACAGTATGGCAATTTTGACGCTGGAAGATTTTAATGGGAAGATGGAAATAGTAGTTTTTCCAAAAGTTTACCGAGAGGCAGCCAGACTGCTTTATCTGGAAAATGCTATCAGTGTTGAGGGTAAGCTCAGCATTGATGAGCGTGAACGCAAGATACAGGCATTAAGGATCAAACCGCTTCAGGAGGTGCCGCCTGATTTGCATATAAAGATCAGGAAAAAAGATGAGAATGGCATCATCCAAAAGGGCCTGAAACAGATTTTTGAAAGTTTTAAGGGCGAGACACCTGTCTATCTGCATTTAGTAGATTCAGGAAAAATGATCAAAGTAGAGCGCTGTTTTTGGGTGGATGCCAAAGAGGCAGCCGTCTATAGGGCTTTAGATGATTTGTTGGGAGAAGATTGGTATTTAAAGGAGTGAAACCTTGTTGAAAAACAGGGTTTTGCTTGCCACATCCAAGTAAAGAATGTTACAATAATAAATATGTAGTTGAAACCTTTGGCATAAATATAGAGGAGGGCTCACATGAATATCGTAGTATGCATCAAACAAGTTCCTGATACGGCGGAGGTCAGAATCAATCCTGAAACCAACACACTTATCCGCGATGGTGTTGAAAATATTATGAATCCGTTTGACCGTCAGGCCTTGGAAACCGCTTTGACACTTAAAGACGCCAGCGGCGCGAAAGTCACTGTTGTTTCGATGGGACCACCGCAGGCAACGGATATTTTGAAAGAAGCTATTGCTATGGGGGCTGACGATGCTGTTTTGATCAGCGATCGGGCTCTGGCTGGTTCTGATACACTGGCGACCAGCGTCGCTTTGGCGGCAGCTGTACGCAAGGTAGGGGAATGCGATCTGGTTTTATGCGGTAAACAGGCAATTGACGGTGACACTGCACAGGTTGGTCCTGAAATGGCCGAGCATCTTGGTATACCTCAGGTTACAGGTGCGCTGAAAGTAGCGCTGGGAGCAGATGGCAGACTGCTTGTTGACAGGGAGAATGAAAGCAGCAGTCAGACTTTAGCTGTTACTATGCCGGCTGTAGTTACTGTTACTAAATCTGAAAAAGAACCGCGTTTTGCCAGTATCAAAGGTAAAATGAAAGCAAGAAAGGCAGAAATCCCGGTAATGGGTGCTGCTGAGTTGGGGATTGATCCAAAAGTAATAGGGTTATCCGGTTCGCCGACTAAAGTTTTGAAAATCTTCACTCCATCCGTACCGCATATTGAAAGCGAAATTATTAACGAAGAAGATACAGATAAAGCAGTTGATATGCTGATCGAAAAATTGGTACAAGCAAAAATTATTACTCATTGAGGTGAATGAAGATGGCAATTTGTGTAGACAGAGAAAAATGTATCGGCTGTGAATCCTGTGTAGCAGTATGCCCTGTTGGCGCGCTCAGCATGGTTGACGGCAAAGCAAATATAGATCAGGATACCTGTATCGCCTGCGGTGCCTGCATCGGCGAATGTCCGGTTGAGGCAATCGAACGTGAAGAGGTTGTCCGTGAGGTAAAGAACAAGGAAGGCCGGGATTTGTGGGTCAATGTTGAACTGGAAGATGGAGAGCCGGTAGGTGTTGTTTATGAATTGCTTGGCGTAGGAGCTGAATTGGCAGCTAAAGCCGGTCAACGCTGCTGCGCGGTTTTGATCTGTAAAGAAGCCGGCGCTTTGCCACAGAAATTATTTGCTGCCGGTGCTGATGTTGTTTATGTTGTCAGCGGTCCGGAATATGCAGAATATAATACTGATATGTATACCAATGCTTTTTGCGAATTAGTTGAAGCCTATAAGCCAAATGCTGTTTTATGCGGAGCTACCGTCGATGGCCGCGATCTTGCTCCCCGTATCGCTGCGCGCTTGGGTACAGGTCTTTGTGCAGACTGTACGGCACTGGATATTAACGGAGATTTGGTGGAATGGACCCGTCCGGCTTTGGGCGGCAATATTTTGGCTACTATTATCTGCGATGAACACCGTCCGCAGATGGGTACTGTACGTCCGAAGGTTTTTAAGGCCAAACAGGCTGATCCTGTCAGAAGCGGTGAAGTTGTAAATTATACTGTAAAAAATGCGGTAACTTCTAAAATAGAATTGGTTCGTAAAGAAGCGTTAGGGGCCAGCGGTGCTATCAAAATCGAAGATGCGGAGATCATCTGCTCTGGTGGACGTGGTTTAGGCAGCTGTGATAATTTTAAAATGCTGGAAGAACTGGCTGCTTTATTTGAACATGGAAGTGTTGGCGGCTCTCGCGCAGTTGTTGATGAAGGCTGGGTAGACCATGCGCATCAGGTTGGACAGTCAGGTAAAACTGTAACGCCTAAAATTTATTTTGCGTTTGGTATTTCCGGTGCTATTCAGCATCTGGCCGGTATGTCGGCCTCAGATGTGGTTATCGCTGTTAATAAAGATGCGAATGCGCCTATTTTTAAGGTCGCTCAATATGGTATAGTAGGCGATGCCCGTGAAATTCTGCCCAAGCTGATCGCTAAGATCAAAGCTGTAAAAGAGGCTTAAGCTTTAAACTTGGAGGAAAAACCTGTGTGGAAGGTAGTATACATTGCGCAGACTGCTGAAGCGGCTGCAAAAATTAAAGAGGTATTAGCCGCAAACGGTTTTTTGACGCAGACTAAAACGACGAATTCCAAGCATGGGGGCGTGTATGAGATCAGTGTGCCGCTTTCCGAAGCTGAAGATGCGTATGAGGTTATTTGCGAAAACAAGTTCCAGTTGTAATTCTAAGGAGGCCGGGCAATGAAGAAAACAAAAATCATTTGCACCGTTGGTCCCAGTACGGATAATATACCGCTTTTGGCAGCAATGCTGAAAGCGGGAATGGATATGGCCCGTTTTAATTTTTCACATGGAAGCCATTCTGACCATGCTCACAGATTGAGCATGGTACGGAAGGCAGCCGGACAAGTCAATAAACCGATCGCCATGATCGCCGATACCCGGGGGCCTGAGATGCGCCTGGGTATTTTTGAACATGATAAAATTACTTTGCAGGAGGGCGAGTCTTTTTGCCTGACGACAAAGGAACAAGTCGGTAACGAACAGATCGCTTCTGTTAATTATGCAGGGTTGCCGGATGAATTAAAACCGGGCGACGCTATTTTATTGGCTGATGGCCTGCTTTCTTTAGAGGTAGAAAAAATTGACGGGACTGAAATTTATACGAAAGTTGTGCACGGCGGGCAGTTAGGTTCACGCAAGCGAGTAGCATGCCCTGGCGTCGAATTGAAGCTCCCGTTCTTATCGGAGCAGGATATAAAAGATATTACCTTTGCAATTGAGCACGAGATGGATTATATTGCGGCATCTTTTGTTCAGAAGGCAGAGGACGTCATTGCAATCAGAAAGGTTTTAGAAGCAGCCGGCTCGAGTATGGGGATCATTTCTAAAATTGAGAATCAGGCAGGCTTCACACATATTGATGAAATTATCGAAGTTTCTGATGGCGTGATGGTTGCCCGTGGTGATTTAGGTGTAGAGATTCCGGCTGAATATGTGCCTTTGGTACAAAAAGAGATTATCAGGCGCTGCAATAAGGCGGGTAAACCTGTGATCACCGCTACGCAGATGCTGGAAAGTATGGTCAGCAGTTATCGCGCTACCCGTGCGGAAGCCAGTGATATTGCTAACGCTATTTTTGACGGCACCGACGTTATCATGCTGAGTGGTGAAACAGCTTCCGGTGCGTATCCGTTGGAAGCTGTCCAGACGATGTCAAAGATAGCTCTGCGCACAGAAGAAGCTTTAGATTACGCTGCTATTTTCAAAGGTAAAGGTATCAGCGATAAAATACATTCTACAGACGCAATCAGCCATGCTACGGTACAGATTGCCCAGGAGCTGGACGCGGATGCGATCGTTACAGTGACTGAATCAGGTTTTACTGCGCGAATGATTGCCAAATACAGACCTAAATGTTATGTCGTAGGCGTTTCAAGAATACCTGCCCGGGTAAGAGCGATGCAGTTTTACTGGGGCGTAAGGCCGCTTTTAGGGCCTTCCAGTGATAATACTGACGAAATGATTGAGCTATCATTACAATGTGCCCGTGAACATGGTTATATCAAAGACGGAGATTCGGTTGTCATTACTGCCGGCGTTCCTGTTGGTAAACCTGGTTCAACGAATTTGATTAAGGTGGTTAATGTGGGAAATAAATTGGTAAGCGGTGTTGGTATCGGTAAACATTCTGTTACAGGGAAAGTCTGCAAAGCCATTACGCTGGCAGATTTTAAAGAGAAGTTTAAACCCGGTGATATTTTAGTAGTTGGAGTATTGCCTGATGAAGCGGCTGTTTATGCGTCAAAAGCAGCGGCTATTATTGCTGAAGAAGGCGGACTGACTTCTTCCGTGGCTATTGTAGCAATTAATTGCGGTATCCCGGTAGTTGTGGGGGCTGAAAAAGCACTTGAGCTGCTGCAGGATGGTATGGAAGTAACTGTAGATACTGTAAGCGGTATTGTTTACGAAGGTACGATCAACATTTAATAAAGGATAGAGGTAGAGATGGCTGAAGAATCAACCAGGATAGTTCATGGTCCTACGCTAAAAAATCTTTTAGATAATGTAACCAGGCTGGAAAAGCAGACACAGAAAAAAGATTTGTCACCGGAAGAGAAAAGTTCTCTGGCTCAGGATTTGCTCGGCTGTCTTTTGGATGCGTTAGATATGCAGGCAGAAGCTGTTATGTCGCAAAGCGTCAAAGAACAGATGTCGTTGACGATTGAACGGATCGTGCGGCGCTTTAAGATGCTTGCAGAACAGGGGATTGCCTGTGAAGCCTGTCTGGAAAAATTAAAAAATTCCTGTATCTATTTTATGCGGGCTAAGCATGAGATATTGGCAAAGGAAATAGTGACTGTTTTTCAGCCTGTTTTAGTGACTAATCCGCATCTGCGTGCAGAAGGCATACGTAAATTAGGCATGCTTGGCTGTCTGGCTATGAAGGATGGCTTGCCGGAGGTAACTATGCAGTGTGCCAATATAGTAGTTGTTGTGAGCAATGAACTGACGGAAACGGATGCCGATCTGGAACGGGAACTGCTGCAAATGTTGCAGGACATGGCTGTGATGGCGGCCAGAATGCGTGATGAAGCAAGATTTGCGGCTCTCGTATCTAAAGCTGTCGTGCGTTATAGTGCAGAAAGTACAGTTTATGCCGGGTCAAAAATGGTAGAATTTCTACTGACGTTATTTTTCACGGCTGCTGACAGGCGGTATGTCAATGCCTTACCAATGCTGCGTTGGATGAGCTTATTGTTGACTAATAATAAATCGTTAACAGCAAACGAATTACAGTATTTCGTGCGAGAGTGGACACAGCTGATTGCACAGATCGCCCGCAGAAAATGGGAAGATGAAACAAGGCAGCTGATGGACGGGTTGTTTGTTTTTCTGGTGCGTGAAAAGGATTTTGCTTTAACGCGCAGCACACTGATGAATATTGCTTTACATTTTCAAATGTATGCAGGCTGGGATGGCTTTGCCAATGCTTTTAAAATATATGCTCCGTGGCAGAATTTTATGCTGGTATTGCTTGATCAGGCTGTTTCCAGCAGACGCAGTCAGCAGCAGCGGGAACAGATAGGCAGTTTGGTATTGCGGACCCAAAGAGATTTAATAACTGCGGTGGCAAGGCAGACGATGCAGGAAGAAATGACTGTTTATGGAGAATGGCTGGAGCTTGGTCTGGCTGCAGCAAAAAGCGAAAAAAACAGGATCAGGGTACGCCGGCTGGTGCAGCTGACCGTAGGCTATTGGGCCGCACAGCAGCCGCGTACAAGCAGGGAACAGCTTAAGCATTTACTGTATGTCTTTGAGCCTGATTTGGTAAAGGGAAAATATTTGGAGCTGTTGGAGCAAGTAAGATAGGGTAAATATTTGAACTTACAAAAAATATAATATTTTAAAAAGCTAAAAGACGTTTTTCTTCGGAAAAACGTCTTTTTATTTATTTGCATGAGTTCACTTTTTGTTCACAAATATCATTAAAATGAGAGGGGTTTTGCTGCAGTGAAAAAGAATAGTGGTAATAATGGGGGTGAAAAAATGCAGTTATACCGCTGGCGTGCCCGCAGCAGGGCAGGCAAACTTTATCAGGGAAGTTATTTGGCGGACAGTAAGCAGGAGGTAGCGGCATTTTTACGAGATAATTATGATTATATTACTGGTATAGAAGAAGTACAAAGTTTCGTTGATAAAGTTAGTCGCTGGTTTAACAGTGGCAAAGTCCAAGACAAAGAACGCAGCCGTTTTTTTCAGCAGCTTGCAGCAATGCTGGGCAGCGGTATACCATTATGCAGAGCTTTGGAATTGTTAAAGACACGCTGTCCGGTTTCTTTAACAGAGAGTTGCGTTTTATTGATAAGTGAATTACAGTCCGGTAAAGCGTTATCGGCAGCGATGAAAAAGCAGGGGCATATTTTTGAACCCGTTGTTGTGTCAGTAATCGAAGCAGGTGAGCAAGGTGGTATTTTACAGGAGATGCTGGCAGAATTGGCAGCTTATTATGGACAGAAAACAGAAACAGCCAGATTTTTGAAAAATATCTGCTTATATCCATGTTTAGTATTGACATTATCTATAACTGCATGCTGTTTATTCATGTTTAAACTGTTGCCGTTATTTGCAGATTTATACCAGTCGTTTGATCTTATACCTACTTTACCATTACAGTTAATGCTGATGCTGCGTGGTTTTGCCGTTAAGTATTGGCTGGCAGCAGGTTCTTTCGCTGTATTTACTGTTTATTATTTGTGGTGTAAAAGATCGTACTTAATGGAAAAAATCTGCTGTCTGCCTTTTATTGCGGGTTATCGTCAGATATTTTTAGAAATACGTTTCTGTAAAATTCTGTCCCTGCTTCTTTACAGTGGTATTTCGTTGCCAGTAGCCATTAAAACTGCAGCTGCCGGAACTGCTGATAAAGTATTGATCAAAAAAGCTATGCTTTTTGCCGATGCTATTGTTCGTGGCAGTGATATTACCAAAGCAGCAGCGACAGCTTCTCCGCTTTTAAGTGCGCTGACAATAGAATTTTTGATCGTAGGAGAAAGTTCCGGTACTTTAGCAGCAATGCTCAAGGAAGCGGCTTTACTGCTGGAACAGGATTTTACTGCAAATTTAAAAAATATCAAAGTTTTATTGGAACCAGTACTTTTAATTATTATTGCTGTAATAATCGGTGCAATGATTTTTATAGTAGCATCACCTTTGCTGAAATTTTTGACAGAAATACCTGAATATGAATGATGGAAGTGTTAGAATGGATTTTTACAGGAAGATGTGTGACAGAAAAGGCTTTACTTTGATTGAACTGATAGCTGTGACGGCAATGTTGGGAATCTTGGCGGGAATGTTGCTGCCTTCTATTGACTCGGCTAATAAGCGGGCTAAAAATGCTAAACTGCACAATGATTTATTGACCGTAGACAGCGCAATTCAGCTATATAAAATGGAGAATGGGACTTGCCCAACTGAATTATCTAAATTAGTAGACGAGTATATTACTAAAAACAAGGGATTTACCGATGCGGTGAATAAGCCTTTTACGTATACTACTACAGAAGGTGGATTAAGTTATACCTTAACTGGTACCGATGCCGATGGCACAACGATCACTTCCAATGGCAGCAAGCAACCGTAGTAAGTATGGCTTTACGCTTATAGAACTGCTGGTCTATATCAGCATTTATAGTCTGGTAACTGCTTTACTGCTTCCTTGTGCAGAAGGCATCGTCAAAGTTGACAATCGTTTAGAGATGGAAGGTTTTTGTCAAAGCCTGTCGGCTGAAGTAACTGCTTTGCAGCAGGCTTCTCTTTGGGGCAACAGCCTGCAGAACAAGCTGATGCTTGATTTAAATCAGCAATGCTATTATGTATATCGTGATGGTGAACTGATAAAAAAAGTAAGCTTGCAGGAAATAGGACAGGGAAAACTGTATTTTTACAGTCCCAGTACGTCTATAATACGTTTTTCCGATGAAGGAGCGCCGCAGGCTTATTTTTCAGTCTTAATCAAAAACAGGCGTGAGCCACAGCTGGTAAAAAAGTTTGAGGTACAGCCTGTAACTGGAAGGATCGTTATCAGTGACAGTAAATAGGCGTGGCTTTATGTTGATAGAGGTGCTATTGGTTTTGCTGCTGGTTAGTATTACCTGCTGCTCTTTGCTGGCGGGTTATCAGGCCTGCGTCATCACGATGCAGAAACATAACAGGTTAGAAGTGGCGCTGGAACTGGCAGAAGCATCTGATACGGAAAAGGCTGATACCTTAGCGGCAGAACAGGGATTAGTGATCGACCGCAAAGAAATTAGCGGCAGTCTGCAGATCAGGCAGCAAATAATTTCCGTCATGGAGTATAAGAGTAAAAAGGTACTTGTGAACAAGGTGCGCTATGCAATGCCGTAACCGGGGATTTTTATTAGTGGAATTAAATTTGGCCTTAATATTAGTCATGATAGTAAGTTTGCTTTTTGCAGGTAGTTTGCGGCAGCTCATGCATGGGTGGCAGCGAATACAGGCTGACATTATGCTGCAGCGTGCGGCAAGCTATAGTTTTTCACTGCCGGAAAGAGAATTGTTCCTGCATGCGGCAACAGTAACGATCAGTAATACCGGTTATAAAGGCAGCAGCAGAATAATCTGTCAGGATGTTTTTGGCAGCCGCCAGATAACTTTTTATCTGAGCGGTAATATCCTGTATCGTGAAACTAAAAGTAATTCTTTAAAAGGGGTCAATGTTTTATCTTTAGCATCGGTAAAAGTTGAGGCATTTCAGGCTGAACGTCTGAATGATAAAGAATTACTGCTGACTATCAAGCTGCAGGATATGAAAAGTGGAAGAAGTATGACTCGCAGTAAAGTTTTACTTTTGGGAAATGGAGTCGTTACAGTATGAAAACAGGTATATGCAGCAGAGGCAGTGTAAGTATTGTTATATTATTGGCCTGTGTTGTTTTGACTGGTGCTGTTCAGGCTTTGTATTATTCGCTGCGCGAAGAAATAGATTCCGAATATCAGATTGTTTTACGCCGTCAACTGCAGGCTGCTGCCGGTGATGTTATGAGATGTGCCTTGCAGCAAGAGCAGAGCGGGAAGCTGACAGAAAGCTTTGGCTTGCCGGAACAGATATTATACCCTGGTCAGAAGATTATGCATACAGAAGTGGTTTTAGAAAAAGATGAAAACCTGCCTGGCCGGAAACTGATAGTTACTGCCGGGACCGATACCATGCAGCTAAAACTGGCTGAGATTTGTCTGCAGCCCCCGCTGGGACGTGAGCAGGATTTTTATAAAAATACTTTAACTGCCGGCAAAAAGGTAAAAGGCATGTGTAACAGGCCGGAAGAAGTGATCTGTGTTGCTGAAGCAGGCCGTATTTTGGCTGCTCTGGATGTAGGCGATTATAAAAAATGGGGACGTTATAGCTTCTTAACCGATGATGAATATCAGCAGCTTGGCTTCGGTAAGGGGATTTACTATAATAAGGATTTATATGGCGCGAGGCTGCCCTGTATAGTCGAGTCATTAAAAGGAGATGCTTTTTTGATTTCTGAGAAGAATATCACTATAGAAAATAAACTACATCTACTTGGTCGTCTGACTATGGTTGTCGGCGATAGTCTTGTTATTGGTGATGGTGTGCGGATGGAAAAGGCCTTGCTGATAGTAAAGAATAATTTGAGGATCGGCGCCAATTGCAGTATCAAAGGGATTATTGCTGCCGGAGGTGAAGTTACTATTGGTGATAACTTTACTTTACAGCGCCGTGAGGATGTGTTGGAACCATATTTTGCAGCTGTGTATTTAGAATGAATATATAAAAAGAACATTGCCCATCGGCAATGTTCTTTTTATATATTCAAGTTATTTTAATTCAATACTTGCGCCTGGCTCTACGATTAAAACTTTGGATTTTGTATGCGCTTCGACATCTTCTTTAAATTTAACCGGGTCCTGCGCGATTAAAGGCCAGGTGTTATAATGTATTGGAATTACATAGCTGGCCTGCAGGAATTCGGCGGCGATAGCCGCGTCTTTAGGTCCCATAGTAAAATTATCGCCAATAGGCAGGACCGCATAATCAAATGCATCCAGTCTCTGCAGCAGCTGCATATCGCCGAACAAAGCTGTATCACCTGCAAAATAAAGTTTTGTACCATAGAAATCAACGATAAAGCCGCAGGCATGCCCTCCGGGAACGCCGCTGCCGTGGAATGCTAAAGTAAGGCGAACTTTACCGAAGGGAAATTCATGTGTGCCGCCCAAATGCATTGCATGTGCTTTAGCTCCGGCTTCACTGGCTACTCCGCAGACTTCTGCAGTAGAAATAATTGTTGCATCGCAGTTTTTGGCAAGTTCTATTGCACTGCCGAGATGGTCAAAATGACCATGGGAAACGAAAATATATTCAACTTTAAGATCATTGATATCCTGGGTACTGCCCTCGAGATAAGGATCAAAAATAATGGTATGGTTTTCGTGAGTCAGAGTGAAGCAGGCATGATTGATAAACTTAAAAGTAGTAGGCATAAATTATCAACTCCTTTAAACATTTTCCATTTATATTATAACATAGGAGATGCGTATTTTTTGTGAAGAAGTTTAATAAAACTTTACAGTACCAGTAGAAATGGGGTAAAATTTAACTATCAATATCTAACAAGTGGGAGAAGTGACGTGAATTTAAGCAAACAACAGTTAATAGCTATTTCTTTAGCGATTTGCTGTGCGGCGGTGATACCGCTGCAGGCAGAAGCAAAGAAGAAAGAAAATAAAATGAGTGGAACGCAGGCAATTGTATCGTCTGTGCCGCAGCCCCGCAGCCAGAAGCAGGTATTGGTGCAGAACACGCCGTCAGACTCGCGGCGTATGACCACGCCCAATCAAGCAAGAGTACAAGTACGGCCTGTTGCGGCAGCATCGCAGCTGACGGCTAAAGAGGCTAAAAAGGCGGCGAAACAGAAAGAAAAAGAAGAGAAAAAGAAATCCTCAGCCAAAAATAAAACTAAGCAGCAAAAAAATGATGCGCCGGTAATCAATAAAAATAACGACAAAACAGGCAGCCTTTCCACAGGGCAAGGCGCTTTGCCTAAAGAGTCGAATTCTGTGCTGCCTATAGGGTATAAGGAGCTGGGTATTTTTGGCGAAGCCGTTGCTACTAAAGCCCAGGCTGTGGCATTACTGAAACAAAATAATCCTGATTTAAAATTGACCTGCAGCGCAGAAGAAATCGTTGATCTATACTGGCAGGAGGCCGGGCGCGAAGGTGTGCGGCAGGATCTGGCGTTTGCTCAGGCCCTGGTAGAGACAGGCTTTTTCCGTTTTGGCGGTGATGTGAAGCCGGAGCAGAATAATTTCTGCGGACTGGGTACTACCGGAGGCGGTGTGAAAGGCGCGCATTTTAAAACTCCGGAGATCGGTGTACGTGCCCATATCCAGCATTTGCTGGCTTATACAACGCAGAAGCATCCTTCTACTAAGATCGTTGATCCGCGTTATGATCTGGCCCATGCAATCAGATTGGAACGAGGCTTGTGTGATACCTGGTATAAATTGAATGGTACTTGGGCCATGAGCCCCAATTACAGTGAAAAAATCATGGGTGTCTGGCAGAGAATGCTGGCCGTAGAAGCAGCAGAAACTAAAAATGAAAAGAATAAAAATGAGCATGACAAAAAAGATGACAAAGTTAAACAGGAAGGAAATCAGTCAGAAGATCAGCACAAAATGCGTGAGCTTGTTGACGAATTGCTGAAGAAAAATAAATAGCGCGGGTGCACAGTCAGACGACTGTGCATTTTGCGTTTTTTAAAATTTGAAGAGGTGAACAGTTTATGCATATCGTTTTAGTAGAACCGGAAATTCCCGGCAATACGGGCAATATTGCCCGTTTATGCGCAGCAACGGGCTGCCATTTGCATTTAGTACGGCCATTGGGATTTTCAGTCGAAGATAAATATTTGAAACGTGCAGGGCTGGATTATTGGAATCTGGTAGATGTGCACTATTATGACAGCGTTTATGAAGTACTGGAAAAATATAAGGATAACGCTAAATTTTTGCTGACGACAAAAGCGCATAAGCGTTATACTGATGTACATTATGAAAAAGACAGTTTACTGATTTTTGGTAAAGAAACGGCAGGATTACCGGAAAAGCTGCGTATGGAATATGAGGATTGCTGTGTGCGCATACCGATGATTGCCGAAGCAAGATCGCTGAATTTATCTAATTCCGCCGCTATCGTCGCTTATGAAGCCTTGCGGCAGCAGGATGATTTTGCAGGTTTAAAAGTATAATTTTGCGGAGGATAACAATGTTTGTTTTAAAGGAGTTTGAATTTGATGCGGCACATTATTTGCCGGAATATAATGGTAAGTGTGAAAAACTGCATGGACATACTTATAAATTAGTCGTAAAAGTAGAAGGAACGCCGGATAAGGAAGGTATGGTAATTGATTTTATCCGTCTCAAAAATATTGTGAAGGAAGAGGTTTTGAGCCAGTTGGATCATGCCTGCCTTAACGATATTTTGCAACAGCCTTCAGCAGAAAATATTGCCGTTTGGGTATGGCAGCGTTTGGAAAAACTGCTTCAGGGACCTAACTATAAACTGTATGAAGTTGAGGTTTGGGAAACTAAAACCAGCGGCTGTATTTACCGGGGTGATTTATAATGAAAGACGTACAGAGTGAATTAGACCGTCGTAATATTCCGTTGAAGCATGTCGGTATCAAAAATCTGCGCTGGCCCATAGCGTTAAAAGATAAAGAAAAAGGTACGCAGCATACTGTTGCTGCCGTAAGCCTTGCGGTCGATCTTCCGCATGATCTGCGCGGAACGCATATGAGTCGTTTTGTAGAGTGTCTGCAGACATTGGGACCGGTGACACTGGGTTCTTTAGAGAATATACTTGACCATTTGAAGGAACGGCTGCAGGCTGAAAAAGCCTTTCTGCAGTTAAAATTTCCATATTTTATTTATAAAACAGCGCCTGTCAGTGGGCAGCGGGCTCCGATGGATATCGATTGTGTTTATACGGCTGAAAAGGAGGAGCATTTTTCCCTGCGTATTTCTGCTGAGATACCTATCCAAACCTTGTGTCCCTGTTCTAAAGAGATCAGTGATTATGGAGCACATAATCAAAGAGCTTTGGCCAGGCTGGAGATCGAAGCGGGAGAAATGGTCTGGCTGGAAGAACTGGCAGCTATTGCTGATGCCGGTGCCAGTGCACCTGTTTACGGACTTTTAAAACGTCCTGATGAAAAGTTTGTAACTGAACAGGCTTATGATAATCCGCGTTTTGTCGAAGACGCCGTGCGCGAGATAGCGCTGCGGCTGGAGGCTGATCAACGTATCACCTGGTATCAGGCAACTGTGGAAAGCATCGAAAGTATCCATAATCATAACGCTTTTGCCTGTGTCGAAAAGGGTTGGAAGGACGTGGAAGTATGATTTTAAAGCTGGAAACGCAAACACTGGCAGATGAATTCAGTCAATTGGGTGTCCACCCTGCCAGTGAGGCGATTTTTCTGCATAAAAGTGAGATCGTACCATTAAAACTTTTAAATATCCGCACACCTGCCGCCAATATTATAAAACAGGAGATGCTGGCCTGCGGCGGCGATTGCGCTATTCCTGCCGGCTGTGTGGTTTGTGCCGAAGAGCGCGTGGATGCAATACTGCTGGGCACGCAGAAGCATTATGCCAGACTGCTGGAGAAATTGGCTCAGATGTCTTATTTTGGCATGGCGGATATCAAAACTGAATTGGAAAATATTTTAAAGCCGCAGCCGCTGCAAACTATTTTAGCTGACGGCAGAACACTTCTTTATGATAAAATGTTAGTGATGGGAATTTTAAATATCACTCCGGATTCTTTTTATGCAGGTTCGCGTGTACCGCAGATAGAGCAGGTATTGGAACGGGCCGCAAGGATGCTTGAGCAGGGGGCCGCTGTTTTGGATATTGGCGGTGAATCTACCCGCCCCGGCAGTGATGCCGTATCTGCTGACGAGGAACAGCAGCGTGTCGTGCCTGTTATCAAAGCATTGAAAGAGCGTTATCCGGATTGTGTGATCTCTATTGATACTTATCGTGTTTCGACAGCCGAGGCAGCATTGGGAGCAGGCGCAGATATTGTCAATGATGTTACCGCCATGGAAGGCGATGCGGCGATGCTGGATTTGGTCGTCCGTAGCCAGGCTCCGATCATTTTGATGCATATGCGTGGGACACCTAAAAATATGCAGCAAAACTGTGAATATAAAAATGTGGTGACAGAGGTCGCAGCTTATTTAGTGCGGCAGGCAAAGCTTCTGGAAGAACGCGGAGTAAAGAAAGAGAAAATTATTTTTGACCCCGGTATCGGCTTTGCTAAAAATGTTCAGCAAAATCTGCAGTTGATGCAAGGCTTAAAATCGCTGACAGGCTTAGGCTACCCTGTGCTTTTGGCTGCGTCGCGGAAAAGTACTATCGGCAGCGTACTGGGCGGAGTCCCGGCAGAAGAGCGTCTGGAAGGTACGATCGCTGCAAGCTGTCAGGCTGTTTATGCGGGAGCGCAAATGGTGCGTGTGCATGATGTCAAAGAAAATCTGCGGGCGATCAGGATGCTGGAGGCGATCTTATGTCCGTCGCGTATATAGCTTTAGGCAGCAATTTAGGTGATAAAGCCGCTAACCTTGGGCAGGCTGTAAAACTGCTGCAGGCAAAAGGGCTGCAAATCAGGTCTGTTTCAAGCTTTTTCCAAACCGAGCCTTATGGGGTGACGGATCAGCCGGAATTTATCAATGCGGCTGCCTGTGTGGAAACAAGCTTGCCTCCGGAAGCTTTGCTGAAGCTGCTGTTGGAGACAGAACTGGAAATGGGGCGGGTGCGGCTGCGGCATTGGGGCGAAAGAAATATCGACCTGGACCTGCTTTTATATGATGACCTGATTTATCACAGTGATAAGCTGACTTTACCGCATCCGGATATGCAGAACAGGCTTTTTGTACTGCAGCCGCTGGCAGAAGTCGCAGCGGAGAAAATACACCCCGTTTATAAAAAAAGTATTCAGACCCTTCTAAAATCTTTGACAGACGGAGATGAATGAAATGAATTGTTGCGCTAATTTAAGTAACCTGGTAATCTACAGAGCTTTGCTGGCTGATCCAATCGTGAATGCACTGCGCAGGCCTAAAGAATTTTTTGCGCCTGAATTGGAAGGACTGCTGTTGGTAGCCGCCGAAGAAAAAGGCCTGACCGGTATTATTCCGCTGGAATATTTGCTGTCGGCGCTGGTGCATGAGCAGAATGTTTTTTCGACTGTTGCTGAAAAGAATGGCGGAAAAATTGGTGAAGGCCTGGCGAGAGCGGCTGCACATGACATTGTCATTCTGCGCGAGTTCATTGACGATGTTTTTGCCCGCTATAAGAACCATCCGCTGCTGGGAAATTATACGCCGACATTGTTCAGGCCATTGCCTGGACGCAGTAAACTGGAGAAAATTTTTCTGCATGCGGAAGGGGATGCTAACGGACGGCTGGCAGTAGAAACCTTATGCGGATATTATAATGACTATGGTTACGGCGCAATGCTTGATAACGGCGCTTTTGCCTGGAACGGCGAGCTGGAATGCCTGACCGGTACTAAAAACTATTCTGATATGACTTTTGACAAGCTGTATGGTTATGAGCATCAGAAAGAAGAGCTGCTTCGTAATACGGAAGCTTTTCTGAAGGGCAAGCCTGCTAATAACGTCCTGTTGTTCGGTGATCGTGGTACAGGTAAATCTTCGTCGATCAAAGCACTGGGCAATGCCTTTTTTGAACAGGGGCTGCGCATGGTCGAGGTCAAACGGCATGATTTTGCCCAACTGCCAAAGGTGATGCAGGAATTGGGCCGTTGGGGCAAAAAATTTATCGTTGTCCTGGACGATCTTTCTTTTGAAGAATTTGAAGTGGAATATAAAGCCTTGAAATCTATTTTAGACGGTGGACTGGAAGTAAAGCCGGATAATGTTTTATTTTATGCTACCTCCAATCGCCGCAATATCATCAAGGAAGTATGGCAGGATCAGAATATGAGCGAGTTGCACAGCCGTGACAGTATTAACGAAAAAATTTCTCTGGCTGACCGGTTCGGCATCAAATTATTTTTTGATTCTATGGATCAGGAGCAGTATTTCCGTTTGCTGGAAAATAAAGCCGCAGATGAAGGTCTGGCTATACCCCAGGAAGAGCTGCGTGCTGCGGCAGTGAAATGGGAAATGAGCCACACCGGACGTAACGGCAGGATTGCGCGGCAATTATTAGATTATTTGCATGGCAGGTCTTAGGAGTATAGAAAATGATTGAACTTAGTCAAGAGAAAATTATTGAGCGTTTTCGGAGCTATGTCAGCTTGAATACAGCTTCCGATGATAAATCGAAAACCTTTCCAAGTACGGCAAAGCAGCTGGTTCTGGCACAGCTTTTGTATCAGGAGCTGACAGCGCTGGGGCTGCAGGAAGTGGAGCTTACCGAATATGGCTATGTACTGGCCACACTGCCGTCTAACAGCGAAGAAGAACGGCCTGTGATCGGGCTGATCGCGCATATGGACACCAGTAATGAAGCTTCGGGGGCCGATGTCAAAATGCAGGTGCAGCCTGCTTACGACGGCGGTGACATTATACTCAGCCCTGGTATCATATTAAGCCCGCAGGATTTTCCAGAGCTGAAAAATTATGTGGGACAGGAAATCATTACTTCTGACGGTACGACACTGCTGGGAGCAGATGATAAGGCTGGTATCTGTGCCATTGTTTCGGCTTGTGAGTATTTATTGCGGCATCCGGAAATCAGGCATGGCAAAGTGCGTCTGGCCTTTACGCCTGACGAAGAAGTTGGCCGCGGCACGGAGCATTTTCCGCTGCAGTCATTTGGCGCTGATTTTGCCTATACGGTTGATGGCGGTGCAATCGGCGAATTGAATTACGAAACTTTCAATGCCTGCAATGCGACGATAACTTTTTATGGTGTTTCAGTACATCCGGGTTCGGCTAAAAATAAAATGCGTAATGCTGTAACGATGGCTGCCAAATGGCAGATGTTGCTGCCGGCCGGCGAGCGGCCCGAATACACTGAAATGTATGAAGGGTTTTATCACAGTCTGCGGATCAGCGGCGGTACTGATAAAGTTGAGCTGGAAATGATTTTGCGCGATCATAACAGGCAGAAGCTGGAAGCGCGTAAAGCACTGCTTTTGAAAATGACGGATTACATGAATGCGGAATATGGTGCTGGCAGCGTTGTTTGTCAGTTAGAAGACGTCTATTGCAATATGAAAGAATATATCATGCCTGTATATGAAATCATTGAAAGGGCTGAAAATGCCATGCATGCGGCAGGTGTAGAGCCGCAGCTGACGCCAGTACGCGGCGGTACTGACGGTGCACGGCTTTCGGAAATGGGATTGCCCTGTCCAAACATCTTTACTGGCGGGCATAATTTTCACGGACGGTTTGAATATTTACCAGTACCTTCCCTGCTCAAATGCGTGGAAGTGTTGGTAAAACTGGTGCAAAAGTAGGCGAAATGATGGGTGAAGGATTTTCACAGAGAAATAAAACTGAAAAACTGACAGTTACAGCCCTGATGACAGCATTATTTGCCGTTACGGCACTGGCATTCAAGGGTTTTGTTATTATACCGTCAATAACTGAATTAAGGCCGGTCAATGCCCTGCCTTTGATATTTGGCCTGCTGTTTGGTAATTTGGGCGCTATTGCGTCGGCCTTGGGGAATCTTTTTGGCGACGCTGTTGGCGGTACGCTGACTTTTGCCAGCCTGGGCGGCATGATCGGTAATTTTGCAATGGCTTACATCCCTTATAAGGTTTGGGGCGCACTGCTGTGCAAGCGTGATGAGAATATTTTGTTGCTGGACAGTGCCAAAAACTACTTGTGGTATTTTATTTTGGCCTTGCTTTCCGCCATTCCTGCAGCAGTAATAATTCCGCTGTTTACTGATTTTTTTGGTTTTGTTTCGTATAATATTTTGTTTGGGATTATTTTTGCTAATAATTTTTTAGTGGAATGTACGATCGGCGTTGTATTATACGGTTTTTTCAGCCGGGCTTGTTTAAAGGGAAAGCTTTCGGCAGTACGGGCAATGGTATTTTCTTTGGATAATGTACGCGGTAAACGCATGTCAGCGCTGGTCCTGGCAGTTAATACCTTTCTGGCCTTTGGCCTGTCTGTATTCTTTTTCTTCAATTATTCTAATGAGATCGGCCAGCTGGCTATTTTGGTGCCAATGGGTATTCTGGCAGCAATGATGTTGTTGAGCATGGTAAAATAATACAACTCCCGTCCTTTAGAGGACGGGAGTTGTATTATTTATTTACGCTTCATACTTTGCAGCAGCGCTTTATCCTCGTCACTGACGCGGAAGGATTCGCGGCATTTCTGCAGGGCTTTGTTATAAGTAAAAGCGTCGAGCGTATTATTTTGGAAAAGTTTCATAGTTTTATCACGCTGTTTGATAAAGCACAGCGATAATGCCCAGGCTACAGCCATTTTTACATAGTAACCTTCGTGCTGCACAGCATTCAGTTCCTTCAGAGTATCATCGATATATGCGTCGTCGTTGTAATAATTCATCAGCATTACGACAGCGAAACGCAATTCATATTCATTGTGTGAAGCCAGATAGTGCTGCAAAAATCTGCGTCCCTGCTGCTGGTTTTTTCTGAAGGCTTTCAAACTGCTGCAGGTAACGTCGCAGACAGCCCAGTTGTCTATGCGGGGGACAAAAAGTTTAAGATATTCCAACAGTTTTATAAAATCAATTTTCAGCAAGCCTAAAACCATACCACATAAAGTTGCTTCCTCGCTGTAGTGGAATGGTTTTTGCAAAGCTTGCTGTAAATAGTCTGAGTATTCTCCCTGACGGACGATTTCTGACGCCAGCTGCCGCAGTACGGGTATACGTATGCCAATGATGTTAGTGGTGCCGGGGCACAGGTCACTGTGGAATTTTTGGTATTTTTTGTCCTGCAGGCTCAGCAGGCGTTCTCTTAATGCTTGCATCAGTCAATATTCCTTTCCTGTGGCTTGATATGCTATAATTATAACGTATTTAAAAAAGCTTTGTAAATCAAGGAGGATTTATGCTTAATATTGGTTGTCATTTATCATCGGCTAAAGGCTATTTACATATGGGCAAGGAAGCGCTGGCCATCGGTGCCAATACTTTTCAATTTTTTACACGTAATCCCCGTGGCAGTAAGGCTAAAGCCATTGATCCGGCGGATATTGAAGCCCTGTTGCAGCTATTGGAAGAACATGCTTTTGCGCCGCTGCTGGCGCATGCCCCCTATACGCTCAATCCCTGTTCAGCTGACCCTAAGGTACGTGAATTTGCCCGCATGGTGATGAAGGAAGACCTGCAGCTTTTAGAATTGCTGCCCGGGACAAGATATAATTTTCATCCCGGCAGTCATGTGCAGCAGGGGGCAGAGCAGGGGATAGAGATGATCGCTGAAATCTTAAACGAGATTTTGCAGCCACAGCAGCAGACAACAGTGCTTTTGGAAACCATGTCCGGCAAGGGCAGTGAAGTAGGACGTAATTTTACTGAATTGCGTGCTATCATCAATAAGGTGGAACTGCAGGAAAAGCTGGGCGTGTGCCTGGATACCTGCCATGTCTTTGACGGCGGTTATGATATAGTCGGCGAACTGGATAAGGTACTGGCAGAGTTTGATAACATTATCGGGCTGGAACGGCTGCTGGCGATCCATATCAATGACAGCTTGAACGGACTGGGCAGCCACAAAGACAGGCATGCCAAAATAGGCCAGGGAAATATTGGTCTGGAAGCACTCAGTGCTGTTACCAATCATCCTCGGCTCAAAGATTTGCCTTTCTATCTGGAAACTCCGAATGAACTGCCCGGATACAAAGCTGAAATAGAGCTGTTAAGATCATTATATAAGTGGTAATAAAAAACAGGCTGACGTTTAAACGTCAGCCTGTTTGCTTAAAAACTTACTTGGCCTCAGCAACAGCTTTGTTGATATCAGCAATAAGTGCTTCAACATCAATGCCGTGAGCTCCTGCGCCCTGTCCGATAGTTTCGTAATGAGCTGCCATGCAGCCTACACAGCCCAAACCATATTTGGCAAATACTTCCAAAATTTCAGGATGTTGTTGAACAGCATCAATGATGCCGGTATCTTTAGTAATAATATCCACTGATAACCCTCCTTTAACAGGTACTTTGATTTGTCAGAGAGGCGTGTCTGTGTTAAAATGACAACAGATGCCTGAATGACTTCATGTATGGATATATTATAGCACAGAAAATGTAAAAATAAAGCTGTTAGTTGTGGCAGAAGTGCAAAAGAAATGTGAGGGATAAATGATGGAAATGGAAGAGCACGCAGAAGCATATGCAGCAAGTCTAAAAAGAGTACAGGAAAGCCTGCAGGCTTATCCGGAGCTCGAAGTAAAAATTTTACCGGGATCGACCCATACGGCCGAACTCGCAGCGCAGGCTTTGGGTACGACACCGGGGCAGATCGCTAAAACTTTGTGCTTTTTAGCCGATGGCGAGCCGGTATTGATCGTGGCCTGCGGTGATAAGAAAATAGATACTAAAAAATGGGGCCGCGCCATCGAAGCGAAAAAAATCAAAATGGCGGATGCGGAAACTGTCATGCAGGTAACCGGCTTTGCTCCGGGCGGAGTGTGCCCGTTTGCGCTGAGGCAGCAGGCTAAAGTTTATCTTGATAACAGTCTGAAAGAATATGACATTACTTTTATTGCAGCCGGTACGCCGCACTCGGCTTTGCCGATCAGCGCGGAAATGCTGGAAAAGGTAACGGGTGGGACCTGGGTCGACGCAACTAAATAGTCAGTGTTTATTTGGCAGAAGGTGAAATTTTCGCTTTTCTGCCATTTTATTTTAGTATATAAAAAACTCAGGGCTTTGAGAGTATTGCCTGATACAGGTAACGAACAAGGTGGTTTAGGTCCGTCTGGTGTGGTATAATTTATTTGTTGAAAATTTACATTAGGAGAAGTTTATGAGCGTTGATAATAAATTTTTAGTGCGTGACAAAATAAACGTGAAAGTGACCGGCTTAGGCAGCAGTGGTGAAGGTGTCGGTAAGGTAGATGGCTTTACCATTTTTGCACATGGCGCTTTAACTGGTGAAACAGTAGAAGTAGAACTGGAACGTGTCAAGAGAAACTATGCATCGGGTAAGGTAACGTCTGTTCTGGAAGCATCACCTGACCGGGTGGAGCCGTTATGTCCTGTTTATGAAGCCTGCGGCGGCTGCCAGCTGCAGCATTTAAATTATGTTGGGCAATTGCAGGCTAAAGAGCAGCAGGTGCGTGACGCACTTTTGCGGATCGGACATTTGCAGGAAATCAAAGTTATGCCGATCATCGGCGAAGACGATCCGTGGCATTATCGTAATAAAATGCAGTTCCCGGTTGCATTTGAGGATGGTATCCTGGAAATTGGCTGCTATGCTGCTGCTACGCATAAAGTAGTGGGCGTGGAAAGCTGCCTGATCCAAAAGCAGCGTAATAATGATATAGTTGCCGTTGTGCGTCAATGGATGCAGCAATATGAAATTCCTGCTTATAATGAAAAAACAGGCAAAGGTGTAGTGCGTCATATTATGGGACGTGTTGGCGTCAATACCGGCGAAGTGATGGCCGTTATCATCACCGCCGGTTACGATCTTCCCCACGGGAAAGAACTGGTAAAAATGCTGCGCGACGCTGTACCGGGCTTAAAAAGCGTGGTGCAGAATATCAACAAAAAACAGACCAATATCGTCATGGGTAACAAAACACGCTTATTATATGGTAAAGCTACTATCAAAGACAGGTTGGGCACTCTGAAATTCAATATTTCAGCCCAGTCGTTTTTTCAGGTCAACAGCGTTCAGGCCGAAAAACTTTATAACAAAGCAGTGGAATTTGCTGCATTGAGCGGTGCGGAAACCGTTGTGGACTGTTACTGCGGCACAGGTACGATTTCTTTGTATCTTGCTAGGCATGCGCAAAAAGTTTATGGAATTGAAATTATCGCTCCGGCTATTGAAGATGCCAGACGTAATGCGGAAGATAACCGCTGTGATAACGCGGAATTTATTTTGGGCGATGCCGCTGTCAAAATGCAGGAACTGGCAGAACAGGGAGTACGTCCGGAAGTAGTGCTGCTTGATCCGCCACGGGCCGGCTGTGAAGAAAAGGTGCTGGCGGCCATTGCGCAGGTCAAACCGCAGCGGATCGTGTATGTTTCCTGCAATCCGGCTTCGCTGGCACGCGATCTGGCCTATCTGGAACAAAACGGTTATCTGGCGGTGATCGCCCAGCCGGTAGATATGTTCCCTATGACGCATCATGTGGAAACGGTCGTGTTGATGACGAGGATTGTAAAATAGAATGATTACCAGATTGTGTAATTTGCTCAGATTGGAAAGCAATAAGGTTAAATTAGTCATTTAGATAGCAGATAAGGAGCAGTAACAATATGAAGATTTCCAAGAAGGATGCTTTGGCCTGGTTTGAATTTTTTGCGCAGCTGCCTGAGGGCGAGCAGCTGCTGGTTAAACAGCAGGAGCTTGTTTACGCTGCCTTTGCGCAGATCGAGGCCGCAGTCATAAAAAGAAATGAAGAGCTGATGGCGCAAATCCTCGGTTTGAAAACACTGAAGCGGAGAACGCTTTTTGTGGGACCGGAAGATAAATTCCCCGATGGCTGCCGGTCCTGTTTGCTGGGCAGCGGGCTGACTGCTATCAGAAAAACAAATAAATGTAATTTGCAGTGCAAGTTTTGCTATAATTACGGTGAACTTGATGCTATTGAGCCTGTCGGCGAAGGTATTTGGGTCATTGGCGGGACAAAATTTTATGAGCAGGATCTTGATCTGCTGCTGTCGATCCATAAAAAGCCCACAGGCGTTGCCTATGTTTATTTAGAACCTTTTATGGAAATCGAGAAATATTATAATATTATTCAAAAATTTAACAAAGCCGGTATTTATCAGCATCTTTATACTAATGGTACTTTGGCTACGGAAACAACACTGAAAGCGTTGGGTGAAGCCGGTCTGGATGAGCTCAGGTTTAATTTGGGAGCTTCCGGCTGCGCTGATAAGGTGATTGAAAATATTGGGCTGGCTAAAAAATATATCAAAAAAGTCGGTATTGAAACGCCTATGACGCCTGAGTTTTTTGAAAAATTCTTTGTAAAAAAGCAGGCCATCTTGGATACGGGTCTGGATTTTATCAATTGTGCGGAGCTGCATTTGAATGGCAATAATATCGATAATTACTGGGGCGAAAAGATGTATATTGCCCGTCATGGCTATATCTCACCGATCTGGAGCCGTGAACTGACCCTGCGATTTATGGCGGTCGCTGACAAAGAAAAATGGGATTTAGTCATACACGACTGCTCTAATGATACCAAGTTTGCCAGAGATCTGCATTTAGGTGCGCAAGAGGGGAAATGGTTTGGCGCCAGCAGTTATACATCTGAATTTTTAGAAATACCTTATGCCGTATTTTTGCCGGTGCTGCGTGACGATGATTTTCATTTTTTAGTTGAAGAAGAGCTGCCAGACGGCTATAAACCGGGAGAGATGCTTTTTTAGAAGGAGTGGCACCATGGCAAATATTATAGAAATAACTGATATTTCTGTTCCTGAACTGGAAGTATTTGCACAACTGACAGAGAAGCAATTGCGCCATAAGCTGGAACCGGAAAAAGGTATCTTCATCGCTGAAAGCGGCAAAGTCATAGAGTTGGCCCTGGCGGCTGGCTGTGAGCCTGTTTCCTTGTTGATGGAACGTAAGCAGCTCACCGGTCAGGGCAAAAATATTCTTGACCGCTATGATGATGTTACAGTCTATACCGGTGACAGGGAGGTGCTGGCCGGCTTGACTGGCTACAGGCTGACTCGTGGTATTTTGTGCGCTATGCGCCGCCCCCAGCTGCCGCCGGTGCAGCAGATCTGTGCCCAGGCCAGCAGGGTGGCAGTATTGGATAATATCACAGATGCTGCCAATGTGGGAGGAATATTCCGTTCGGCAGCGGCGTTAGGTGTTGATGCCGTGCTGGTGATGCGGTCCTGCTGTGATCCGTTATGCCGCAAAGCCGTACGTGTCAGTATGGGAACGGTATTTCAGATACCCTGGACTTATATCGAAAATGGTATTGCACCATTGCAGGAACTTGGGTTTAAAACAGCGGCGCTGGCTTTGCGTGAGCAGGCCGTCAGTATTGATGACCCCAAGCTGATGGCTGAAGCCAGGCTGGCTTTGATTTTTGGTACTGAAGGCTACGGCTTAGCTCAGGCAACGATCGATGCATGTGATTATGTGGTGCAGATACCCATGGCGCATGATGTGGACTCGCTTAATGTTGCTGCGGCAAGCGCTGTGACGTTTTGGCAGCTGAGACATCGATAATAAACAGTTAAAAATGGTTGCTTTCGTGTGAGAGGTGACGATCATGAATTATAAAGTTTTAGATATGGAAAAGTATTACCGTAAGGATATTTACAGGCATTTTACGATGGACTGTAAATGCTCTGTTATGATTACATCCAAAATCGATGTGACCGATTTGGCAGCGTATTCTAAACAAACCGGAACTAAGTTTTATATCAATTTTCTATATGCCCTGACTAAGGCGCTGAACAGCAGAGATGATTATAAAATGCGGTATTTATATCAGGAAGACAAGCTGGTAGTGTTTGACAAAATCAACCCTGCCCATTATGTTTTTCACGAGGATACTGAAACTTTTACAATAGTTTACACTGAGTTCAGTGAAAATTATCAGGAATTTTATAACAACTGCTGTGCTGATATTGAAAAAGGCAAACAGACCCGTATATATGGGCTGGATGGCAGTAAGTTGAATTATTTTGACGCGTCTTATATTTCCTGGTTGTCCTATGAGGCGCTGCATGTAGAGTTGCCTGATGGGCATCTGCATTTTCCGCCGATCATTAACTGGGGCAAATATAAAAATGAAAATGGCAGATTGCTGATGCCTGTAACTGTAAGGATGAATCATGCGATCGCCGATGGCTATGTAGTTTCCAAGGCTTTTTGGCTGCTGGAACAGGAAATAAAATTATTGATTAACGGTTAAGAAGAATTTATAAGTGCAGAGAGGTAAGCAGATGATAACAAGGCAAAAATATCAGGATTATATCAGTGTGCTGAAAGAGGAATTGATTCCGGCGATGGGCTGTACTGAGCCGATCGCTATTGCTTATGCCGGCGCTATTGCCAGAAAGCACTTGGGCTGCCTGCCGGAGCGGGTAGAGATCGAGGTTAGCGGTAATATCATCAAGAATGTTAAAAGTGTTATCGTGCCCAATACAGGCGGTCTGCGTGGTATTGAAGTGGCGGCAGCTGCTGGTATCGTAGCCGGGGATGCGGACAGGGAACTGAAAGTTATTTCGGAAGTGAGCGCGGCAGCTGTTGACGCTATCCACAGCTTTTTAAAAGCGGTGCCGATAAGCGTTGATTTTTCTGACAGCAAAAAAATCTTTGATATTATGATAACCGTTTATGGCGGCGGTCATTCTGCCTATGTCCGCATCTGTGAATTCCATACTAATGTTGTGGAGATCAAAGAGGACGATAAGTATGTGTTGCAAAAGGACGTTGCAGTTGAAGACAGTCTGGGTTTTACAGACCGCGAATTCATGAATGTACAGGAGATACTGGAATTTGCCGATACTGTAAAAATCGAAGATGTCAAAGAGCTGCTTGATCAGCAGATCTCCTGCAACGTCAATATTTCTGAGGAAGGACTGCGCGGCGATTATGGCGCTAATATCGGCAAAGTGCTTTTAAAGACTTATGGCGACAGCGATGTGAAAATCAGGGCTAAGGCTAAAGCTGCCGCCGGTTCTGATGCCAGGATGAACGGCTGTGAGATGCCGGTCGTTATTAATTCCGGCAGCGGTAATCAGGGGATCACGGCTTCCATACCGGTAATAGAATATGCTAAAGAGTTAGGTGTTTCCGACGAGCGGCGTTACCGTGCTTTACTGGTTTCCAATCTGATCACGATCCATTTGAAATCCGGTATCGGCAGGCTGTCCGCCTACTGCGGTGCCGTCAGTGCCGGCTGTGCCAGCGGTGCAGGGATTGCTTACCTGTATGGCGGCGGTGTCGATGAAGTATCGCATACGATCGTCAATTCGTTGGCAATAACTTCAGGTATCATCTGCGACGGCGCAAAAGCCTCGTGCGCCGCTAAAATAGCTACAGCTATCGACGCCGGTATTTTAGGCTACCATATGTATAAGGAAGGGCAGCAATTTTACGGCGGTGACGGTATCGTCAGCAAAGGCGTCGAGAATACTATTAAAAATGTAGGACAGCTGGCCAAAGAAGGTATGGCGGCTACTGATCAGGAAATTTTGCGGATCATGACGAAAACAGGAAACAAATAAACGCAGCAGCCCGCTCAAAGGAAAGTGATAATATGCGGATAAAAAAGAAATATATCTATATTGCTTTGGGACTGTGGGCGCTTGCAACAGTAACTTATTTTACGCTGTGCAAAATAGCCAGTGATCAGGCTCTGCTTATTTTCAATAAAGCCATGTCTAACCAAAAAGTGCTTAAAGGCTCAGTGACGATTAGCAGTATCGAGGCCGATATTTGGGGTCGGGTTGCCTTTAAAAATCTTGTCTGGCTGGATACGGACGGTCAGCCTATAGTGCATGTGCCGCAGGGGCGTTTTAAGGTACAACCATGGGACATCATTACCAGAAGCATCAGTACAGCGACTATCCGGGAACTGGAATTGGACAATGCTTTGTTTGCTGTAAGATTCAATCGAAAGATGCAGCTGGATATTTTTGAGCAGGAGCAGGCGAAAAGAGTTATTGACCGTGCAGAACAAAAAGAAGCTGTTTTGTTGGGGAGTGAAACTGCTGCTGAAGCTGAGATACCGGCTCAGAACAGGCCGAAAGTGCAGGAAAGCCGGCAGGGACGGGAGAGAGCAAGGCATGAGTTAAATCTTGATTTGGGAAATAAGCGGCTGAAGCTGCAGGTTATTCTGAATAAGTGTACTCTAACTGTCGGATACCGTAACCGTTATTTTGTTCTGAATGACGTCAATGCCAAACTGAATATTGATACAAAGAAAAAACTTGCTATCGACTTTGTTACCGGTAAATTCGGCGGCACCATGGTCGGCGACGGGTTGGCAATCAAAGGAGATATTGATTTAGCGCAGCAGATTCCGCATTATGATCTGCATTTGGAGCTTTATAATGTGCTGCCCGCTTCGCTGGGGATAGCAGACATCAAAGATACGGTTTCGGTTACTGCCGGTGTCACCGGCGAGCTGCCGAGCCCGGTTATCGACGGACATCTGGAGTTTAAAGAACTGAATATTCCGGGACTCCATTTTTCCAAAGTCAGAGGTGATCTGCATTATGAAGATGCTCTGCTGAAATTTACTAATGTAACAGGTAATGTTTTTGGCGGCACAGTCGAAGCCTTTGGTGATTATCATCTGGATACAAGATATTATAATATTGATGCGCTGGGGCATGAACTTTTGGGCAGCATTGCCGCCCGTAATGGCAAAATAAAATGCAAGGTCGAACTGGACTTTAAGATCCGTTCACAAGGTGATCCGAAAACCGCTTTGACTTATGGCAGCTTTAAATCAGGGAAAGGGTCGTATTATATTATTCCTTTCGAAAGCATCAGCGGTGAGTTTTCCAATCAAAATAAACGTCTGGAATTTAAAAATGTCGTTATTGAAACGAAAATGGGTGTAATTAAAACTAATGCTTTTGATATAGTGGACGGTAAACTACATATTGGTGAAATTTATCTGGAAGAGCCAGATAGTGGGAAAACTATTAAAATAATCTGACAGAAATGCTTCAGAAAATTGGGAGGAAGACGGCGATGGGCAAGTATAAAAAACTTTATGGCACGCTTTTGCTGGGACTGATTGCCATTATTATTTTGCTGACTGCTGTTTTTTCCTATAGCAGAAGCATTGAAGAAAGTTATAAAGAAGAAAATATCAACTCCCTGAAGGAGCTTTCTAATCAGGGGGCTTTGATGCTGAATAATGAAATCAAAAACAAACAAAATCTTTTGGTAGAGCTTTCACATGATGTTAGCCGTATTTTTGTTGATGATCCACAGGCGGCCGCTGTCTATTTGAAAGAAGCTGCCGCACGCAATAATTTTAAACGAATCGGAGTGGCGTTGACAGATGGACGTGCTTATACGACTGATGACATTGAGCTGAATATTTCAGAACGTGGGTATTTTAGCAGGGCCCTGCATGGTCAGATGACTGTTTCACGTAATCTGGACGATTATACTGATGGCGGTAGGATCGCTGTTTATGCAGTGCCGATTCTTTCTGATGGCAGTGATAAGCCGATCGGTGTTTTGTTTGCCACTTACAGCATGGATACCTTTAGAAAAACTATTGAAGTATCATTTTTCAGCGGCGCCGGTTATTCGTATGTGGTGCAGGAAAATGGTGATGTAGTAGTTGATTCCAGGCATCCGGAAAGCTTTAAAAATTTAAAAAATGTTTATGCGGCTTTATTGACGGCAGACCCGAAGAACAATAGAGACAGTGCTGAAAAGCTCTGGCAGCTGATCAACAGCAAAAAAGACGGGTATATAGAATTTTATAACGGCAGCCAGAAATATATGTATTGTTCCCCGATCGGCGTTAATAACTGGATGTTGCTGACAGTTACGCCTGCCAGTGTTATTGAAGATAAGACAAATATGGTTTTGCATAAAACGTATTTGCTGGGCATCTTGCTGATAGTTATTTTTTTACTGTTGATCTGGCATATCATGCGTATCCATACCCGCAACCAAAGGGAACTGATGAATATCGCTTATGTGGATGAGATTACTGGCGGTTATTCTTTTGCCAAATTTTTTAAAGAGGCGGAACCGCTGCTGCGTGCTGCTGATAAGAAAACGGCAATTGTCAGTATGGACATCGATGGTTTTAAATATTTTAATGATATGTTTGGTTATGAGGAAGGCAATGACTTTTTGCGTTATATCTGGCAGGAAATAAGATCAAGCCTGAATGAAGGCGAAATATTGGCGCATGGTGTTGCCGATACCTTTATCTTTTTGCTGCGGTTTGATACGAGAGATGAACTGCTTTGGCGTATCAATGATTTATGCCTGTATTTAAATCACTATATAACTAAGAGCGGTCAGGTCTATAAGCTGTCGCTTTCGATGGGTATTTACGAGGTCGACGGCGAAACAGACGATATCGTCAGTATGGCGGACAGAGCATATATTGCCCGGCAGACAATAAAAAATAAAGGCGATACGGCGTGGGCTTTTTATGACGGTGCTGTCCGTGATAAGCTGCTGCACGAAAAAGAAATTGAAAGCCAGATGGAAAGAGCCCTGGCTGAAGGTGAATTTATTGCTTATTATCAGCCGAAATACAGCACAAAAGAGCAGAGACTCATAGGAGCAGAAGCTTTGGTGCGCTGGCGTCGCAGCGATGATGTTATTGTGCCGCCTTATCAGTTTGTGCCGCTTTTTGAACGTAATGGTTTTATCAATAAGCTTGATCGCTACATGTTCGAATTGGTATGCAGGCAACAAACATTGTGGCTGGGTGAGGGTCTGGCTCCTGTGCCGATCTCGGTCAATATGTCGAGGATGTGCCTGTATGATCCGCATATAGTTGACGAATATATCGGCATTTTGGAGGAAAGTGGCCTGCCTGCTGCTTATGTCAAGCTGGAACTGACGGAAAGTGCTTTCTTTGAGAATACCAGTATCATGAACGGTGTGATCGAAGCGCTGCATAAAGTGGGGATCAAGGTCTTGATGGATGATTTTGGTACCGGGTATTCATCTATGATGATGCTTAAAAACGTGGATATCGACGTATTGAAGCTGGATAAAAGCTTTGTAGACGATATTGGCGATGAGCGCAGTGAAAAAATCATTTCCAACATTATTTATCTGGCCCATTCACTGCAGATAGAAGTGACTGCCGAGGGTGTGGAAACTAAAGCGCAGTTTGAATTTTTGAGAGATGTTGGCTGCGATTATATCCAGGGCTATTATTTTGGTAAGCCGCAGCCGGCAGAAGCTTTTGCGGACCTGCTGCAAAAAGAAACCTGGAACGGGAGTGACGCTGATGCTGATACGAAAAGCTGAATTGCAGGATGCGGAGACCGTGTATGTCCTGATATGTGAATTAGAAGAGCAGGTTTTGCCGCAGTCAGAATTTATCAGGAGCTTCAGCAGTTTATTGAAACTGCCGGAACATTTTTTACTGATCGGTGAAATCGACGGCAGGGCGGCGGCTTTTTTACATTTGCGTGTGGAGGAGCAGCTGCACCACGCTGCTAAGATCGCGGAGATCTTAGAATTTGACGTGGCACAGGCATACCGCGGCAGACAGTTGGGGCAGCAATTTTTTGCTCATGCCAAAAAGCTGGCCGGTGAGAACGGCTGCCAGCAGCTGGAATTGAGCAGCAACAGACTGAGGGAGAAAGCACATTCTTTTTATGAGCGGCAGGGTATGCATAAATTTCATTATAAATTTACGCTGTCTTTGACCGGCAGTATGGTAAGTGAAAATAAATTGGGCATTTAAAAGCAACGGCTTAACGGCCGTTGCTTTTTGTCTGTGCTCCATGCTGTGAACCATCGTTTTGTGGTACAATAAACATATATTTTTAACGAGCGGAGAAGAAGAATGATTGATTTATACAAAGTACCGTTAGGGTCAACAGCCAGAAATTTTTTTGCGGCTGCAGCAGAAAAAAACTACAGTTATGATGAAGCGTTGCTGGTGCTGCCCAGCAGACTGCTTGTTGAGCATACCCGCAAAGTAAGCAGGGGGCAGGCAGTCAGTTTTGAATATTTGACCAACCGTATCGTAACCTTGAACAGACGGCTGCTGGATCTACCGGCAGAGGCTAAACTGGAGCTGATCTCCCGTCGGACGCAGGAACTATTAGTAGGCGATTTACTGCATCAGCTCAGCAAGCTGCAGGGACTGGATTATTTTAGCAAACTGGCTGATAAAGAAGGCTTTATCAAAGCTATTACCGGGCTTTTGGGGCAGCTGTCCCGCAGCGGTTCGACGCAGGAAGAAATTACTACGGCGCTGCTGGAATGGGAAGAACGTAATCCGGCCTATGTAATGAAGGACCGTGAAGTAGCGGCTTTATATAATCTTTACCGTAATAAGCTGAAACAGAAGAACTGGTACGATGTGGAAGGACTGTACCGTTTGGCGGCGGCAGTTTTAGAGAAGCCGCAGGCCAGCTTGCCGTGGCAGCATTTGTATTTCAGTGAATTTTATCATTTTGACGCCTTGCAGCGGCTGATCATAAAGGCGTTGTCTGCGCATTGCCAGATCAGTATCGGCTTGATGTATGAGCCGAAGCGTCCGGAAATATTTGCTGCTGTAGAACGCAGTTATGGTTATTTGAGCGGTTTTGCCGGGCAGGCAGAGCTGAGCCAGGAGGCTGTAGAGCGCAAGCCTGCCTTACAGCATTTAGTTGACAATTTGGGACGCAGCGGTGGTTTGCCTCTGGCTGCTGCTGACGGTATAGAATTTATTGAAGCGGGTGACAGTGAGAGTGAAGTGCGGGCTGTGCTGCGCTCGATCAAGGAAAAGCTGCAGACCGGAGCTGCTTATGGCGATTTTCTGGTTGCTGTACGTGATTTTAATACTTACAGCGGCATCAGAGCTGTTTGTGACGAATATGGCCTTCCAGTGACTTTACCTGCGGCGGCTTCTTTAAGTGCGCAGCCTGTCTGTGAATTTCTGCGCCTGCTGCTTGCCGTGGCCGCAGGCGGCAGCGAAGCTGTTGCTGCCTATTGGCGTCTGCTGAAATGCGGCGTTGTCAAAATGGTCTATGATTTTGATGGCGAACAGCTTAACAGATTAAAGCAGGACCATTTATACAGCAGCCTGCAGCAGCTGCGCAAGGCTGTTGCGGATAAAATTGACGAAATAGGGACTGCGCAGTGGTCGGCTGAGCTGAGCGAGCTGGAGGCATATCTGGATAAAGTGCCGCGGCGGGCAACGGTGACTGCTTATGGCGAAGTTTTAAAGGGCGTTTTGGAAACTTTGGCACTGCCGGAGAAGGTCGGCGCAGAGTACAGAAAGGGCAGAGCGCAGCTGCGTGAGGTCAAAAATCTGACTGAAACAGTAAGACAGCTTGTGGAAGTGCTTGATACTCTGCAGGAAGATTATCAAAATGGAGGGTTGGAAAATATTGCCTTGAACGCCGCCGATTACAGCAGACTGTTGCTGACTGCCTGTGCTGAACGGCAGGTAGTTCTGACGGCTGCTGACAGTGAGGGGATTTTATTCGGCGAAGCGGCAAATTTACAGGGGCTGCTGTTTAAGTATGTATATATTATGGGGCTGCGTGAAGGTGAGTTCCCGCGCAGTAAGAATGAAAGCTGGATCTACAATGACAGTGAGCGGGTGGTTTTAAGCAGCGTCGGCGTCGAATTGGAGAATACAGCCTGCGCTTATGCGGAAGATAAGTTCTTTTTTGCAGCGGTAGCGGCGATGGCGACAGAAACGCTGACTCTGAGCTGGTACAGTGACGATGCGGCCGGTGCGTCTGCTTATGTGGAAGATGTAGAACGTTTATATGCCCCCGGCAGTATTGTAAAATACAGAGCCGGGCGCTGCGGTCTGCAGCAGTCCTTATCAGAGCAGGAGCTGCTGCAGGGATTGGCGCAGGCTGATCCGGAGCATAACTGGCTGTTGGAGCGGCTGGGAGCTGATTGGCCTCTGCGCAGCAGTATCGAAAAAATACGCAGGCAGGACGGCAGTATTTATAAGGGAATCATTGAAGACGAGCGGCTGCAGCGGGCTGTTAATGAAGCTGTAGGCGGTTTTTTCAGTGCCTCTTATTTAGAAACGTATGCCCAGTGCCCCTACAGATTTTTGCTGAGCTATGTCTGGAAACAACAACAGTATGAAGAACTTACTGAAACAGTGGAGCCAACAGTGGAAGGTAATCTGCTGCATGACGTTTTAGCACGCTTTATGGCGTTGCATTTACAGGAAAAGCTGACGAAATATCCGCAAAAGCAGCTTGTAAGTCAGCTTGATGACATTATGACGTCAGTTTGTGAAGAATATATTGAAAATAATAAGATCGCCGTTACAGATTTCTGGCCGTCGCAGCGCCGGCGTCTGAATTTACTGCTGCGCCGCTGGTTGGAACGCGAGATGGCTTACCAAAGAGAATGGGAACCTTTTGTGCCGGTAAAGATAGAGTGGGATTTTGGCAAAAATGGCAGTACACCGTTAGCGTTGCCGGTAGAGGGCGGCAAGATCTATCTGAATGGCCGCATTGACCGTATTGACAGTGATGGCAGAGGTTTATTCGTTACAGATTACAAACGTGGTGCAACACCGTCAGGCAGCGACTTAACAGCCGGCTTAGATATGCAGATGCCGGTTTATCTGCTGGCCCTGGCAGCATTAGAGCCGCAAAATGTCGTACTTGGCGGCGGTTATTATTCCTTGAAGGAAGCCCGGCGCAAAGGTGGTTTTGCCTTGCAGGCCTTGGGCAAGACGCCTTTTACCATAAACAATAAACCGTTCACTGAAGGAGCTGACCAGTGGTCTGACTTCAGTGGTTTTTGCCGCATTACTATCAGAGGTTATGCCGATGCCTTGCATCAGGGTATTTTCCCTCCGGCACCGCGCAAGAAATGCCCGGAGTTCTGTCCGGGGAAAGATATTTGCCGTGCCTATGGCAATCTGGCAGCAGAAGGCGGTGAAGACAATGTTTGATTTTACTAAAGCGCAGCAGGAAGCAATAGATACTCTTGATCGGAACGTATCTGTTTCAGCCGGTGCCGGCAGCGGGAAGACTCGTGTCCTGGTTGAGCGTTTTGTCAATATTTTAAGGCAGAATCGTGGGCAGAACGGTAAAACGGTCACTGCCGCTGATATTCTGGCGATCACCTTTACCCGTAAAGCAGCAGGGGAAATGAAAGAACGCGTACGCAGGCGGTTGGCAGAATTGGAGCAGGAGGACGTTTTATATGCTTCCTTCTGGCGGCAGCAGCTGGAAATGCTGGAACAGGCACGGATCAATACAATTCATGGCTTCTGCAACAGCCTGCTGAAAGAAAATCCTGTCGAGGCAGGGCTTGATCCGGCTTTTCAAGTGGCGGAAGAAGTGGAAATGGATGAATTTTTACTGCGTACGGTGCAGCAGTTTGTCAAGCAGGGCCTGCGCGGTGGCGACAGTAATATTTTGCGTCTGGCTGACGAATATACGGCGGCTGATTTGGTAAATCAGTTATTGCTGGCTGTACCCAGGCTGGATGAGATTTTGGATTTTGGCGATCTGTCGCATCCTTATCAGGAAAGCTTGGCTGCACAAGGAGTTTTGCAGGAGCAGCTGCATTATCTGCTGATAGAACTGGCGGAAGACAGGACAAAGGTCAAAGCGGCAGGGCACCGTCAAAAGCTGGAGCAGCTGCGTGAGAACCTGCCTCAGCTTTTAGAGGCAGTGGCGGACAGCAGCAGTAAAGAAAATATGACGCTGCTGGAGCGGTATGTGGGCAGCTTGGCAGCGACCAGCAGCGACAAAGCTGTAGTCAAAGCGGCGAAAGAGGTTTTGCAGAAACTGCGTTTACTGGCGGCTGACAAGGCTGCTTTAGAGCTGCTGCCCTGCTGGCAGCAGGCCTTGACAGACTGCTGTGCTTATCTAAGGCAGCAGCAGGAACTTAATAACATGCTGGGGTTTGACGACCTGGAAAGCAGAGCATTGGCGCTGCTTTCCAACAACGATCAGGTCTGTGCCAAAAACAGCAGGCGCTATCAATATATCATGGTCGACGAATTTCAGGATACGAACGAACGGCAGCGGCAGCTGGTGTATTTGCTGTGCGGCGGTAATAAAGATGAATTACGCGGCAATAAGCTGTTTGTAGTGGGTGATGCCAAACAATCGATTTACCGTTTCCGCGGTGCTGATGTCAGCGTATTTGCCCGCGTGAGACGCGATATAAAAGCCACAGGCGGCAGTAATATCGTTTTAGATGATAACTTTCGTACGGTCGATAAAGTGCTGGATCTGTGCAATCTGGCGTTTGCAGCACTATTGGGTAAAGACCGTGAGCAGGACGTTTATTTTGAAGCCCTGAACGCCAACCGGGCAACAGATCTGCTGCCGGAAATGCTGGCGGTCGCCTATGATAAAGACAGTAAAGACAGCCGCAGGGAAGCTGAAGCCGCCGTTATAGCGCAGCGGATACTGGAACTGCATAATAGCGAAGCTGTCGCTTATGAAGACATGGTGATACTGCTCAGTGCTTTGACTACGGCAAAAGGCTTTGCGGCAGCTTTGCAGCAGGCAGGGATACCTTATAATATCGTTGACGGCAAAGGTTTCTATGAACGGCAGGAGATCATTGACCTGATCAATCTGCTGGTATTTTTAGAAGACAGCAGCCGCAGTCTGGAACTGGCAGGTGTGTTGCGTTCACCTTATTTTGCAGTGGACGACGAAACACTGACTGCGCTTTTTTTAGAGCTGAACGGCAAGGGACAGGAAGCAGCAAACCTGTGGCAATTGCTGCAGCAGGATAACTGGCGTTTTGTGAGCGGCAGCCAGAGAGAAGGTTTGCAGCAGGCTGCCGGAGTATTGCGTGAGCTGCGGCAGTGCGCCATTGTGATGGCTCTGCCGGAATTGCTGCATACCATTGTGAAAAGTTTGCATCTGGAGCCGCTTTTGGCAGCGCAGGATTTTGGTATGGAAAAACTGGCCAATGTCAAAAAGATGATTGCTCTGGCCGAGGCTTATACCACAGAAAAACACGGGACGCTGGCAGATTATCTGCTGCGTCTGCAGCAGCTGCGGCTGGCCTCGGCAAGAGAGGCGTCTGCGGCTGATACGGCTGGCGGCAGTTCGGTAACGATCATGACGATCCATAAATCCAAAGGGCTGGAATTTCCTGTAGTCTTTGTGCCGGCACTGGATGCCAGGGGCAAGGGCGATACGGATATGCTGCGGTTCAATGCCGCAGTTGGGCTGGGGATAAAAGTCGATCTAGGCGGCGAATTACAGGATACCAGCGTTATGACGGAAATCAAGGAAATCGAAAAGCAGCTGGATACTTCTGAAAAACAGCGGCAGTTATATGTAGCTATGACAAGAGCTCAGGACAGGCTAATCCTTTCAGGGGCATATGACAGCGGCAGCAGAAGTAAAAGCGAGACATGGTTCAGTAGTCTGCGTAATATTTTGCAGGACTATGATCAGTTCCTGCTGAAGGAATATAAAGCGGCTGAGGTAAAGCCTGCCGTTAGCGCAGCAGCAACAGCTGATACAATTTTGGTCTCAGGCGAACTGCTGCAGCGTATCCAGCCGTTACCAGAGTATGGGTTGGCCTGGCAGCGCAGCTTATCGGCAACGGCGCTGCAAACTTATCTCTACTGTCCACGTTGTTATTATTACCAGTATATTTTGCAGATGCCAGGCTATGAAATACAGAAGGAAGCCGGAGCTGAGGGCTATCTGCCAGCCTCCCTGCAGGGTGAGGTAATTCATAAGGCCCTGGAGCTGCTGGTACATGGGTATGAACCGCAGCAGGCCTTTACAGCGGCGCTGCAGGCTTATAAGGTGCAGGGAAGTGCAGACAGAGCGCATGAGATCTATTGGCACTATCTTAACGGGCCGCTCTATCAAAAGCTGCAGCAGAAGGAACGTAAAGCGGAAATCAGCTTTAGCCTGCCGCTGCTGCGTGAGTATGGCGTTGACGCCACCTTTACTGGTTATATTGACTGTACTGTCTTTAACGGTGACGGGACTCTGACCATTATCGATTATAAGACCGGCTTGCCGCCAGGTGAGGATGAACCGCAGCAGGGGTATATTTATCAGCTGGCTCTCTATAAAAAAGCTGCCGCCGAATTATGGCAGCAACCTGTCAAAATGGCGGAGCTGCATTTTCTGCAAAACAATTCCTGCTGGCAGTTGTCAGTCCACAGCGATGTGTTGGCGGAAGCTGCCGATTTATGTAAGGAAATTTTTGTCAAACGTACGGAATGTGAATTTGCTGTGAAAAACAAATATTGTCAAAACTGTCAGTTTGCTTACTTTTGCCCGAAGCACGAATAAACAGCTAAAAATTAATAAATAAAAAACACCTATGAATATAGGTGTTTTTTATTTACCCATAAGGGTTAAAATTTAATATTTTCACAGGTTAAAGAAACCTAAGAATGACGATACATACAGTATTTTTAATATTACTATTCGCATGTATAAATAAACCACAAACATTCCTGATACTTAAGAAGAATGGCAAAATATCACAATAAATTAAATGCTGGATTAATTATGTAAATAAAGATATCTTGCATACTAAAAACAAATATGTTATTATACTTAAAAATATCTATGAAGAAAAATAATAATTTAAAAATACAAACTTTTTTCAATAATGTGAATTAAAATTTACAAATTATAAAATATTGCAATAAAAGAATGATAGAAACTATCTGACAGAGATATTTTGTTTTTTTAGGTGCAACTGACGGGTGTCATTACCAGGTAACATAACAACGCCAAAACTTTGGCGCTATATAACGGATGCCCCGATGAATATAAAGCTCAAATGCCAGATAAGGGAGTGGTACAGTGAAAATTCCATTAAACTAAAGCTCAGACCAAAAAAATATTCTGAGTTTGGGGTGATCTGCTATGAAAGAAAAAGAAATGATAAACACAATCGAAACAAAAGCTAAAAGTATTGTTGGTTCGCTGGTGATGACCTGTCCGGTCTGCGGCAAAGAATTTGTCTGCAATAAAGCGCATCATGTTTATACGGCTTTGATCAAAAGAAAGCGCTACTATTATTGCAGGTACTCCTGCTTTAAAAACAGACCTGGCGCTAAGTAAATTTCCAGTGATGATTTTGCTAGTAACATGGAAATGTTTTAGTTAAGATATAATTTCCCCGGCTGCCTGACAGTCGGGGGATTAATATATTGAATTTTAAATAACTGAAGGACGGCGGAACTTGAAGAAAGTTTCACTGTCTTTTTTTATTGCGCAAATTTTTATAACAAACTTTACAAAGCTTTAACAAAAACAGCGTTTAGATTTAATCAAAATCAGCTATCATACATAACAGAGCTCGGAACTAAAAAATGTGGAGGGTAGGAATGATGATGAAAAAGAAAATTGCGGCGCTGCTTTTGGCAGCTGCCAGCGCGATGGTCTTTACAGGCTGCGGCAGCAGCGATAACCAATCCAAAGGCAGTGTTGAGAAAAAGGTGCAGATCGAATATTGGCATGTGGCTTCCGAAAGTTTTGGCGGTGCGACAGTCAAAGAACTGGTAGCTGACTTTAATGCCAAACATCCTAATATCCAGGTCGTAGAAAAATATAATCCTGATATGTATAAAGGCCTGACCCAAAATCTGCAGGCAGCTATCGCTTCCGGCAAGAATCCCGACGTTGTGCAGATGGGCTGGTCGTATTTGAACTATGCCGCTGAAAATCTTAAATATACTGACCTGCAGTCAACGATCGAAAAGCAGGCTCCTGAAGATAAAAGTTTCCTGAAAGACAATTATCTGCCTAATGTTCTGGCTTTAGCTCAGACTGACGACGGCAAACAAATTGGTATCCCGTATTCTATCAGCGTACCGGTGCTGTTCTATAATCCTGAAATCTTTACCGCGGCAGGACTTGATCCCAATAACCCGCCTAAAACCTGGAAAGAGGTAGTGAGCGCGGCGAAACAGATCAAAGACAAGACCGGTAATATGGGCTTCTTTATGCAGGAATATGCTGATAACTGGACTCAACAGGCTATCATCGAATCCAATGGCGGCTCGATGCTGAAAAATGAAGGCGGCAAGGTCAAAGCCGGCTTTGATACGCCCGAAGCCGCAGAAGCCTATCAACTGCTGGCAGATATGGTAAAAGACGGCAGCGGCCTGCATGCTACCAATGAAGAAGGCTTCCAGGCTTATCTGTCCGGCAAGCTGGGCATGGTTTGTACTACGATTGGCAAACGTGCCAATTTTGAAAAAAGCGCCAAGTTTAAAGTCATGGCTGCTCCTTTCCCACAGTTTGAAGGCAAAGAATTGAAAGTACCTGCCGGCGGCAACTTCCTGATGCTGTTCTCTAAAGATGCTGATAAACAGAAAGCCGCCTGGGAATTTATCAAATATATCGAATCTCCTGAAGCTCTGGCTAAATGGAGTACCGGCACCGGTTATCTGCCGCCGCGTAAAGGGGTGGCCGAAGATCCCAACGGTTTCAAAAAGATGATCGAAGAAAACAAAAATATCCAGGTCGCTTTGTCCACGATGCCTAATCTGGTGAAATGGGCCAGCTTCCCCGGCGCTAACGGCCTGCAGGCCGAGCAGCTTTTGATCGACGCCCGCGATATTATTCTGAGCGGTAAAGAAACTGCTGCGCAGGCTCTGCACGAAACGTCAGAAAAGATCAATAACTTATTGTAATACTAATGTTTGAACCAATCAGGGTGCTGCTTGCTGCGGCATCCTGATTTTTACCAAAGGAGAGTTGTTATGAACAAAGCCAAGTGGCCTGCGTTTTGGTTCCTGCTGCCGGCGGCGCTGCTGTTTATAGTTTTCTTTTACTGGCCGCTGCTGCAGAACTTATATCTCAGCTTTTTCAGCTGGAATATGATCAGCCCGACGATGAAATATGTAGGGCTGGCCAACTACGGTGCTATTTTAGGCAGTAAAGAATTGTACAAGATCATCGGCAATACGATTGTTTTTGTGCTGATCATGCTGCTATTTAATTTTGTGCTGCCATATATTTATTCGTTTATCATGGGTCATCTGCTGCAGCGCGGCAAAATGTTTTACCGTTCCGTACTGTTTCTGCCGGCCACCTTATCGCTGGCAGTAGCAAGTATCCTGTTTCTGTGGCTCTATAATCCGCTGGCTGGGCCTCTCAGTATCGTGCTTTCGTGGTTTGGTCTGGAATCGCCGCGTTGGTTCAAGGAAAACCTGCTCGTTATTTTTTCCATCTGTACTATCATTGGCTGGAAGGTGTTTGGCTATAACCTGATCGTGATGCTGGCGGCAGTGGTTGCCGTTCCTAAAGAAATGATCGAAGCCGCCAAACTGGAAAATGCTTCTAACTGGACGATCTTCCGCCGCATCATTGTGCCAATGACATCTTCGACAGCGATCTATGTTTTTACTATTACTGTAGTTTTCGGCTTGCAGTATGTGCTGGTACCTGTCAATATGCTGACGCAGGGCGGGCCGGATCAGGGCAGCTCCAATCTGGTCTATATCGTATACCAGTACGGTTTTATTTTCTTCCAAACCGGTAAGTCGGCAGCGTTTGCCATTATCACTATGTTCTGTTATATGGCGTTCCTGTACCTGAAAAATAAATACCTGGAGAAAAAAGTTTATTATGAAAACTAAAACACATCAAGATTTGTGGTGGCACCTGCCGCTTTTGGCAGCGGTATTTATCCAGCTGTGGCCGATAGTTTTTATGGTCTCTACTTCGCTCAAGGATATGGACCAGATCTTTCAGGCTACGCTGAACCCTTTGCCTCTGCCACCGACGCTGAATAACTATCTGACCGTTCTGGGCAATTTTCCGCTGCTTACTTATATCTATAACACCTTTTTCATTGCCGCCTTTGTCACGGTATTTAAAGTGCTGACCAGTGTTTTGGCCGCCTTTGCTTTTATTTACTATGATTTTAAATATAAAGAAACCGTTTTCAACAGTATGCTGCTGACCTTTTTTATTCCGATCACTGTGCTGATTATGCCGAATTATCTGCTGATGAGCAAACTGGAGCTGCTGAATACGCCCTGGGGCGTTATGCTGCCGCAGTTTGTTGACGGTATGGGTGTATTTTTGATGCGCCAGACTATGCGCGGTATACCAAAACCCCTGCTGGAAGCGGCTGTTTTAGATAATGCAGGACCGCTGCAGGTACTGCGCAAGGTGGTGCTGCCGCTGATCAAGCCGTCTGTTATCGCGGTCGGTATCCTGTTTTTTATCAATTCATGGAACGAATATTTCTGGCCGCTGCTGGTGCTGCAGGACAAAGAAACCTACACCCTGCCGCTGGCTCTGCAAATGTTTATCAGTGCTGAAGGCGGCAGCGAATGGGGCATCGCCATGGCAGTCGCCACGCTGACCAGCTTACCGCCGCTGGGCTTATATCTCATCTGTCAGAAATTTATACTCAATACCTTTATGCAATCGGGGGTCAAAGGATAATCTATGAACAGTATCGTATTTGAAAATGTCTGCAAATCCTACGGCGAGGCCAGGATCGTCAAGTCGCTCAACCTGGAGATCAAAGAAGGCGAACGGCTGATCTTGCTGGGGCCGTCCGGCTGCGGTAAAACTACCACGCTGCGCATGATCGCAGGTTTGGAGGATATTACCAGCGGCCAGCTGAAAATGGGAGGACAGGTAGTCAACGACATTGCTCCCGGCGAGCGCAATATCGCCATGGTTTTTCAAAGCTATGCCTTGTTTCCGCATCTTTCCGTCTGGGACAACATCACCTTTGGCCTGCATATCCAAAAGCTTCCGGAAGCGGAAATCAAAAAACGGGCCGATGAAGCGCTGAGCATACTTAATTTGCAGGGCTACGAAAACTATAAGCCCAAGCAGCTTTCTGGCGGGCAAAAGCAGAGAGTGGCTTTGTGCCGTGCCCTGGTCAAACAGTCACCTTACTTTCTGCTGGACGAACCGCTGTCCAACCTGGACGCCCAGCTGCGTCAGCAGGCCAGAACAGAGCTGGTGCGTATCCACGAGATCTATAAACCGACAATGATCTATGTTACACACGACCAGGTGGAAGCAATGACAGTGGCTGACCGCATCGTAGTGCTGAAGGGCGGAGAACTGCAGCAGATCGCCGCTCCTGATACGATCTACCGTCACCCCGCCAATACGTTTGTCGCCGGCTTTATAGGCGCACCGTCGATGAATATCGTCAAAGCCCGTTTTGACCGTGACTGTATCTGTATCGGCAAGGCCGTGCTGCCGGTACCGGAACTTTGGCGTCAGGTGATCGGCGAGAGGCGTGAGCTGCTGCTGGGCATTCGCCCCGAACACTGCCATTTGAGCAGCGGCGCTGCCGTGCAGGGCAGTATTACTTATGTCGAAAACACAGGCAATCAGCGTACTGTTGAATTGCAGTTGGAAAGCGGCGAAAACATCTGCGTCACTGTTAGTGACCGTAATGCCGATGTACACAGTTCCTGCGGTATCAGCTTTAGCTGGGATGATGTGAGCCTGTTTGACACCGCCAGCGGCAAAAATATCGGCTATGTTGAAAAAGGGGAGGTTGTTGCAGATGCAATGGGCTGTCAGTGATCTGGCTTTTGCCGGCTTCAATAAAAAATATCTCAGCGGCTTGCCGCTGTCCTATAACATAGAATTCTTTTATGAATTCGGTACCGACCATTATTGGGATAAGGTGCTGCTGCCGCTGGCGCAGAACAATAAAGAAAAACGCACTTTTTCGATCCACGGCCCCTGCGTAGCCGTAAATCTGGCTGACAGCAGTGATGAATATTATTTAAAGGCCTATGCTGAAACCTTTGCCTATGCCCAGAAAATAAAAGCTGAATTTGTGGTAGTGCATACCAACGAAGGTTATCACGGAGAGGCCAAAGCAGTAAGAGAACTGGTTTATCAGCGTTTAGGCGAAGTGATCAGCCTTGCGCAAAGCTATGGCGTGCAGGCAGTCATTGAAAATGTAGGCCTGCGTCCCTGCGGTTCGTTACTGTTTGATTTTGAGGAATATCTGGAATTGTTCGACAGGTATCCGCAGGCGCTGGCACTTTTGGATACGGGGCATGCCCATATCAACGAATGGGATCTTCCTGAAGCGGTCAGGCGCCTGCAGAAAAAGTTGCTGGCTGTACATGTGCACGATAACGATGGCAGCGGTGACAGTCATCAGCCTGTAGGGCTGGGGACGATCAAATGGGAACCTTATTTCGCCGCTATCAGGGATTACGCTCCCCATGCTTTGCAGATTTTGGAATATGCCTATATCGAACCGGGCATACTGACGGAACATCTGCAAAAGCTGGAAAGCCGCTACGGCGCGCTGAGATTTTAAAATATAAATTATTTTTAAAACTGCCCACAAACTAAACAGACCTATGACTGTAAAAGTCATAGGTCTGTTTAGTTTTTTTGCTGAGAGAATTTTGGGAGTTGGCGTTCTGTTTACAGGTGGTTGAATGAGTCGCGGGACTGGTGCGACCGGGAACTTTGGCGGCTATCAAAACGTATGGGCAATAACGAAACCAAACTGCGTCGAAAATATCTGTTCGTATGTCTTGTGGGGGGGTACAACAGTGCTATAATGACAATGGGTATAACTTATTTAAAATATTTTTAATTAAAAGCTTTAAAAATACGCAAAATTTAAATGGAGTATTGGGTAGGGTTTGACGTACCAACTTTTTGAATGAGCTTTAGGGGAGGTAAGGGAAGATGCAAAGAAGAACAGGACTTTTGTCTAAAAAAATATTGGCGGCACTGCTGAGCGGCGGAATGCTGCTGCTGCCTAATTGGGGTTATGCTTTGCCCAGCGGCGGCAATGTAGTGACTCAAAACGGCAGTATTGTGACTAATGGCAGCAGCATGAATATAACCGGCAGCGGCAATGTGGCGATCAACTGGAACAGTTTTGATATCGCCCAGAACGAAACTGTGAATTTTCAAAAGATGAACGCTGTTTTGAATTATGTCAGCGGCGGCAGCAGAAGTGAGATTTATGGCAAGATCAACGGCGCCGGTGTGAATGTGTTTTTAGTAAATCCCAGTGGTATTTTGTTTGGCAAAACGGCACAGGTCAATGTCGGGCAGCTGATGGCATCGACACGCAGGCTGGAAGCAGGTGAGCTGACGGGCTTTAACGGCAGCCTGGCACCGTTGATGGCAGCAAAGGCGGCGGAGGTCCAGGCAGATATTATCAATTTGGGCAAACTGACAGCGGGGAAGCTGGTATTGGAAGGCAACAATCTTTCGATCATTGGTGCCGACAGTCTTGATGTAGTTGACAAAAGCCAAATCACGCTGAGGGCTAACGAAAATATCAATATCGGCTATGAGGTAACTGATAAAACAACGATTAACGTAGGCGACGGACAGGGGAATACGTATCAGGTCAGCGATTACGGCAAAGGCGGCGGCACGAAAGCAAGCGACGTTCTGAGCGGAGCTTCTGTTACCGACCTGATCGGCGGCGCCAAAAGCATCAACGACGCTATGCTGGTACACGATGTGTATGAATTGCAGGCTATTGATAGAAATACCAGCCTGGTTAATGGCAGCAGTTATGTGGTCGGCAATTATATGCTGGCTGGCGATATTGAGGCGGAGGTTACTAAAAATTGGAACAGTGGCCGGGGCTTTGAGTCTATTGGCAATTTTTACCGTCCCTACACGGGTGAAGACCCGACGGGTGGCTTTGCGGGAATCTTTGACGGCGGCAGCTATAGTATCAAAAATTTATATATCAAAAAGATAGAAAATTATGATACTGGCTACATAGGACTGTTTGATTGCATTGCTAAAGGCGCTGTAGTTAGTAATATAAATATGGCTGGCGGCCATATCGAAGCCGTGTCTAGTTTTGGCAGCATTGCCGGGCTGAATTGGGGCACGATCCATAATGTCGTCAATTCTGCCGAGCTTGTCAGCAAAGGTGGTTTTGTGGGTGGTATCGTTGGTACTAATGGCGGACTGATCCGTGATGCGGTCAACAATGGTGAGCTTAATATATATGGAAACAGCGGCGGTATTGCAGGTGTTAATGGTGATACAGTTTGGAACAATACTGGGACTTTGGTCAATGTCAAAAATACAGGAAATATAAATTCTTTTGAAATGGGAAATATCGGCGGCGTTGTTGGTACTAATTCTAAAAATGGAACAATTAAATTTGCCGAAAATACCGCTAAGGTAGAGTTGACTGACAGCGGCGGCAGCAGTGTCGGTGGTATCAGCGGCAGTAATTACGGTCTTATGGAAAATCTTAAAAACAGCGGCACGATTGTCGGATATGTTTATTCTGACAATACAATGGGTGTCAGCTGCGTCGGCGGTATCGTGGGTGAAAATGATTCCAGCGGCATTGTCAGAAACGCTGAAAATTTTGGCACAGTCAGTGGTGATAATACGATCGGCGGTATTGCCGGCAGTAATGAGGAAGGTGTGTTGGAAGAAGTTAAGAATCTGTCGGGCACCGTTACGTCCAAAGGGATGTCGGTTGGCGGTGTGACAGGCTACAATACGGGTAAAATCAAAGACAGCTGTAATAACGCAGTAATAAACTGCGGCACTATTTATGCCGGTGGTATTGCAGGGTCTAATGGTACTGGAAACCTTAAAGGGTCAATTATTAACAGTTATAATACCGGCGCAGTAACAGGCAATAATCTTGTCGGTGGTATCACCGGCAGAAATGATCCCGGTTCTTTGATCACTGCCTCTTATAATACCGGCAATGTTACCGGCATAAAAGTGGATAGCAGTGGATTTTCTCAGGTTGGCGGTATCAGTGGTTACAATAAAGGGATCATAAATGGTGAAAGTTATAATACTGGCAGCGTTGAAGCCAACGGTTATGCAGTCGGAGGGATCGTTGGTTATAACTATGAAACAAGTGATATCAGTAATGTTTATAATACTGGTAACGTAACAGGCGGGACATTTTATATCGGCGGCATCACAGGTTACTCTAAAGGTGGACTGCAGAAGGTTTATAATACCGGGAATATCAGCGGGGCTTCAGGCGCTAAATATCTTGGCGGTATTACAGGTTATACCCTTAATAATGTCGCTGATACTTATAATACCGGTGATATCAGCTGTATTCGTGGTCAGTACCTGGCTGGTATAGCCGGTTACAGCAAAGATGCGAGTATAACTAACAGCTGGAATGTCGGTGATATAACCGGTTCACATTATTTGGCAGGCATAGTTGGTTACAGCGGCAGTTCTGTTAGTAATTCCTATAACGAAGGGAAGATAACAGGTACTGGTACGAGTCAGTATTCAGCGGGTATTGTGGGCTATAGCAAAGACAATAGAATTACTAATGTTTATAATTTGGGCAGTATAACAGGCTGTTCTGCAAATTTTGGTGAAATCAGCGGCGCAGGTAACAGCACTATTACTAATGCGTACTATAAAACTGATGCCGGTTACAAAAAATATGACGACGACACGGAATACAGCACTGTCGAAGAGTTTAACGAAGCCTTTCTGGCAGGGATGCAGGAAAGCGATAAAGCTTTGTGGCTGACCTACGGCGACAAAACGACGATGCTGTTGAAGGGTCTGCTGAAGCCGCTGGACATCAATATCGGCAATATCGAAGCAGAATATACCGGCAGCGGTTATACTGGACTGGCGCAGGCGATCGCCGACAAGCTGGCTGAACAGGGTATCATTATCGACGTGGCTAAGCTGCTGACCGATAGTAAAACAGAAATCGGGGAATATGATTTGAGCGACTTGCTGTATTCGACGCAGGACGGTTATGCACTTAACGTGACCGGTAAGCTGATCATCAAAGAAAAAGCTGTTGATCCTGTGCTGCCTGTGAAGCCTGTTGCACCGATGGCTGACGCTAAATATACCGGTTCACTGACGCATTTGAAAACGGAAAAAACACAGCAGGAGGAATACCGTAATCTTGATAAACGCAGAAACAATCTGCTGGAATATGTTTCAGTAGTTGTAGACGGTGACGGGATCAAGCTGGAAGAAACAGAAGAATAATGCTAAGAACAGATAAATAAAATTGACGCTGGCATGAAAAATTTAATTCACTGCTTTTTAATCGTATCAGTCAAGAAAAAGCAGACACTATTAAGATTTATGTTTTTAACAGTGTCTGCTTTTCTTTTGTGTGGGATGTTTTTACTTTTTGCGCCGCTGGTTGAATGAGCCGCGGGACTGGTGCCACCGGGAACTTTGGCGGCTATCAAAACGTATGGGCAATAATGAAACCAAACTGCGTCGAAAATATCTGTTCGTATGTCTTGTGGGGGGGTACAACAGTGCTATAATGACAATGGGTATAACTTATTTAAAATATTTTTAATTAAAATCCCAAAAATACGTAAGAAAGTTAAAGAATTTGATCGGGAAGAAAGACGGAGAGAGTATGTACGATGAAAGCTGCCTCAAAAAACTGGGAGGCCGGATCAAGCTGCTGAGAACGGTCCGAGGCATCAGTCAAAATGAAATGGCAAAAGCGTTATCTATCAGTCAGACTCATCTGAGCAATATTGAAAATGGCAGGGTCACTGTCAATTTAAGGTTTTTGGTTCGTGCGGCAAATGTGTTTGACTGTACGTTGGAGGTTTTTTTTCAGTTGGGGGCTGTCGAAACTACAAAGGCGGAAACTGCATACAGCAGTTATTCGCTGGAGGAAGTAAAACAACTTTTAGAAACATTGCAGCTTGGCAGAAAGACAGAAAAAAGTGGCTTGGGCTAAGTCCGTTTTGTTCTGAAAGTGCAGTAAGGATATACGGGAAAGTTGATGAAAAAGAGTAAAGAGGAGCGAATAAAAGTGTTAAAAAATGTGGAAAAAGCTTTGGCGGCAGTATTGAGTCTGGGGTTGGCAGCATCTGCCTGGGCGGCGCCGTCTTTGCCGGGCAGTAATCCTGAGGTCAGAGCTTTAGAACAGAACCGCGGCGGCAGACAGCCACAGGCAGAAGTGCAGCAGGAGGAACAAATGCCGGCACCAGTAGAAGAAATGCCGCAGAAACTGCTGCTGAAAAAATTTGTTTTTACCGGGCAGCAGGAAATAGACGCTGCAGAGCTGACCCGAGTCACACAGGCTTATCTGGGCAGGGAAGTGACTGTTGCGGAACTGGAACAGGCTGCGGCTAAAGTAACTGATTATTGCCGGCAGCAGGGCTATACGGTGGCAACAGCCTTAATACCACAGCAGAATGTGCAGGATGGTACTGTTGAGCTCAGGATCTTTTTAGGTACTTTGGGGAAGGTTGTAATTGACAATACTTCGCGCTTAAATGCCGATACGGCAACTGCTTTTGCCGCTGTATTGCAGCCGGGGAGCTATGTAAGAACGAACAGGATCGAAACAGTTCTCAACAATTTCAATGATCTTCCCGGTATCAGTGCTGCCGGAATTTTGAGTGCCGGTGAAGAAATCGGCAGTACAGATCTAACTATCACTATCAGCGACAGTAAAGCGGCCGAAAGTATTATCTATACTGATAACTACGGCGGTAAATACAGCGGCCGTTACAGGTACGGTTTTCAGACAACGCTTAATGATCCCGGCCGTACAGGTGATAAAATTTTTGCCGGCGGGTTGCTGAGCAATGAAGATTTGCATAACTATAATTTTGGTTATGAGATGCCGCTGGGCAGCCGCGGCACAAGGCTGGGGATCAGCTACAGCCTGATGGACTATACTTTGGGCGATTATTTTGCAGTACTGGATGCCGTGGGGCGGGCCAAAACTCTGAGTATTTACGCATCAACGCCGCTGGTCAATACCAGCCGGGAGCATTTAAGCGTTATTTATGGTTATGACAACAGGCAGCTGAAAGATGAAATGAGAAGCTTTGGTGAGTTGGGCAGCAGCAAAAAGCATACTGATATGCTGCATGGCGGAGTTGTGGGCAACCATCGCGGCAGTGCGAGCGTTACCGGCTACAGTGCTTTATATTATTGGGGTCGGCTTGGTTATGATGACGCTGGCGAAGCTTCTACCGAAGGCAGTTTTTCAAAGTTTACGACTGATGTCAACCATATTCGGCGTTTGGGCAATACTGTTAATCTGCATCTTAATTTCCACAGCCAGCTGGCCAGCAGAGATCTGGACGGCAGTGAGCAGTTCAGCCTGGGCGGCGCCGATGGCGTGCGGGCTTATCCACAGGGTGAAGCCAGCGGTGACAGCGGTTATCAGGCTACAGTCGAGTTACGTTATGCGACGCCGGTGCCTTATCTCAGTCTGGCGGCTTTTACAGACTGGGGCGAAGTCACGCTGTCTAAAAGCTATGGTCAGCACCGCAATCTGGCCGGTTGGGGCGTAGGTATAGAATATGCAAGGCCCAATGATTATTTTCTGCGGTTGGACTATGCCCGCAAGCTTAACGGTGAGGCGTTCCAAAGTGAAGAACAGGATAAAAACGGCAGACTGTGGTTTTTGGCGTATAAACTTTTGTGAGTGAGGTTTTGGGGAGGTAAAGGAAGATGCAAAGAGGAGCAGGACTTTTGTCTAAAAAAATATTGGCGGCGCTGCTGAGCGGAGGGATGCTGTTGCTGCCCAACTGGGGTTATGCTTTGCCCAGCGGCGGCAATGTAGTGACTCAAAACGGCAGTATTGTGACTAATGGCAGCAGCATGGATGTAACCGGCAGCGGCAATGTGGCAATCAACTGGAACAGTTTTGATATTGCCCAGAACGAAACTGTGAATTTTCAAAATATGCAGGCCGTTTTGAATTATGTCAGCGGCGGCAGCAGAAGTGAGATTTATGGCAATCTTAAAAGCGGCTCCGGCGTGCATGTGTTTTTAGTAAATCCCAGTGGTATTCTGTTCGGCAAAACGGCGCAGGTCAACGTCGGGAAGCTGACGGCATCGACACGCAGGCTGGAAGCAGGTGAGCTGAGCGGCTTTGACGGCAGTTTGGCACCGTTGACGACAGCAAAGGCGGCCGATGTTCAGGCAAACATTATCAATCTGGGCAAACTGACAGCGGGAACGCTGGTGTTGGAGGGCAACAACCTTTCAATTATCGGAGCCGATAGTCTTGATGTAGCTGACAAAAGTAAAATCACGCTGCGGGCCAACGAAAATATCAATATCGGCTATGATGTAACAGATAAAACAACGATCGACGTAGGTGACGGACAGGGTAATATACATCAGGTCAGCGATTACAGCAAAGGCGGCGGCACGAAAGCCAGCAGTGTCTTGAGTAGTGCCTCTGTTTCCGATCTGACCGGCGGCACCAAAAGCATCAACGACGCTATGCTGGTGCACGATGTATACGAGTTGCAGGCTATCAATAAAAATGTGGCCGGTAATTATATGCTGGCAGCTGACATTGATGCCCGCGATACACAAGGTCAGAACGATAACTATTGGTTTAAGCCGCTTGGTAATCTGACGGTAGCTAATACAGGGGCTCTGTCAGGAGGGTTTACCGGTATTTTTGACGGAGCTGGACATAGTATCGAAAACTTATATGTCAAACGGCCTTCAGAGAAGAGGATAGGACTTTTTGATTATATTGCCCAGGGCGGCGTTGTTGGTAATTTTAACATTGGCGGCTATATCGAAGGCGAGTCTAATTTTGGCAGTGTTGCCGGTTATAATCAGGGTACCATCTATAGTGTGGTCAATTCTGCCGAGCTTGTCAGCAAAGGTGCAGGTATAGGCGGCATCGTTGGTACTAACGGCGGACTGATCCGCGATACTGTCAATACAGGCACGCTTAATATTGATGGCAGCAGCGGCGGTATAGCAGGTAGTAACGGTGATACTAATAATGCCGGCACTTTGGTCAATGTAAAGAATACGGGTGATGTGCTCTCCAAGATAACTGGTGGCATTGGCGGCATTGTTGGTACCAATTCTGCAAATGGGACAATTAAAAAGGCTGAAAATACAGGAGCAGTCAAAACGCTTGATAATGGAAGTGGTGAGCTTGGCGGTATCAGCGGCAGAAATTATGGTGCGATAGAAACGGCAACAAATACGGGAACTATCGCAGGGCATCTCTATGACGATAATAGGGCAGGTACTACTAAGATAGGAGGTATAGTTGGTCAAAACTATGCTGGTGCAAAAGTGAAAGAGGCAGAAAATTTCGGTACTGTCAGTGGTTATTATGATGTGGGTGGCATTGCCGGTGTCAACTCGGGTACATTGGATTCAGTGCAAAATCATAAGGATGCAGCAATTAATGCTCAACTTGAGGCGGCAGGCGGTATTGCGGGTTCTAATAAAAATGGTGGGAAAATAGATAATGCTGTTAACAGAGGAAATGTTGAAAGCAAAAGATTCGTGGGTGGCATTTCCGGGGACAATGATAATAGTGAAATAAAAAATGCTGCTAATTTTGGTGCAGTGAATGCTAAGGCTACAGGACAGAGTTTGGTAGGAGGGATCACCGGCTATAATTATAATGGTGGCAGTATTTCTTTAGGTTATAACAGCGGTACTGTACACGGAGAAGGTATTTGCGTCGGAGGTATTGCCGGGCTGAGTAACGGCGGCGCAGTTAATAACAGCTATAATGCTGGCAGTATTTCAGGCAATGGCTATATTGGCGGCATAGTAGGTTCTAATGGCGCTGGTAATACTTTGACTAATGTTTATAATTCCGGTTCGGTAAGTGGGACTGAAAATGTAGCTGGGATAGTAGGCGACCCAGATGTAAATGGTACGATCACCAATGCCTATTTTGCAACGGATACCGGTTTTCAAAAATATGGCGACGGCACGGAATACGGCACTGTCGAAGCCTTTAACGAAGCCTTTCTGGCAGGAATGCAGGAAAGCGATAAAGCCTTGTGGCTGACCTATGGCGACCATACGACGCCGCTGTTGAAGGGATTGCTGAAGCCGCTGGACATCAATGTCGGTGATATAGAAGCAGAATATACCGGCAGCGGTTATACAGGACTGGCGCAGGCGATCGCCGACAAGCTGGCCGAACAGGGGATCATCATCGACGTTGATAAGCTGCTGGCCGATAGTAAAACAGAGATCGGGGAATATAATTTGAGCGATTTGCTGTATTCAACGCAGGACGGTTATGAAATTAACGTGACCGGCAAGCTGATCATTAAAGAAAAAACAGTCAATCCCGATCCGCCAGTCAATCCTGATCCACCGGTTAATCCCGATCCACCAGTCAATCCCGATCCACCAGTTAATCCAGAACAGCCGGTAGAGCCTGTTGTACCTGCCTCTGACGCTAAATATACTGGTTCGCTGACGCATTTGAAAACAGAAAAGATGCAGCAGGAGGAATACCGCAATCTTGATAAACGCAGAAACAAGCTGCTGGACTATGCTGCAGTAGTTGTAGACGGCGACGGGATCAAGCTGGAAGAAACAGAAGAGTGACGGCCTAAGCTAAAATAAAAATACTGTCTGGGTAAAATATGATGGCCCCCTGCTTTTGGCAGGGGGTTTACTTTTGTAAAAGAATAGTGAAATTTGCCTGATAGGTAAGTTTTTTGGTATAATATAACGATACGAAGGGAGGTAAAAGCCTATGCCAATGGAATATATTTTACTGGGCGTCGGGATCGTGCTTTTGGGAATCGAAGCAATAGTTCCGGGGTTCGGATTTTTTGGCGTTACAGGTCTGATCTCGCTGCTGGTAGGCTCATATTATCTGCTGGGCGGTGGTGCCGAGGCTGCGTATATTTTGCTTGGTGTGGTATTGGCACTGGGGGCAGTAATTGCGCTGTTATTTGTTTATCTGCCTGCTGAAAGTAAGTGGAATCCCTTTGTTTTATGGGATAAGCAAGAGAACCGCAGTGGTTATACAGGTGCCGGTGATCACTCCAGATACCTGGGTAAACGTGGTGAGGTCGTAGCGCCGCTGCGTCCTGCGGGCACTGTCATCATCGACGGCGAACGCGTCGACGTAGTGAGCTTTGGCGATTATATCATGCCCGGGGCGATGGTAGAGATCGTGAAAGTGGAAGGCAATAAACTGTTCGTTCAGGAAGTAAAAATTAAAGAATAAAGGAAGTGTTATGATGTTTGATTTTCTGTTTAACGGCGGCTTTATGTTTATTCTGATCATTGCCGCTATTGCCGTATTTTTGAATTTTGTGCCGTTGGCGCTGTGGATCTCGGCTATTGCCGCCGGCGTCAATGTAGGTATTTTCAATCTGGTAGGTATGCGGTTCCGCCGTGTACCGGCTTCACACATCGTGCTGCCGCTGATCAAGGCCAATAAGGCCGGTCTGGACGTTAATGTCAATCAGCTGGAAGCCCATTATCTGGCCGGCGGTAACGTCGACCGTGTTATCGACGCTTTGATCGCGGCACACCGTGCCCAGATCCCGCTGACCTTTGAGCGTTCCTGCGCTATCGACCTGGCAGGACGTAACGTGCTGGAAGCAGTGCAGATGAGCGTAAACCCCGAAGTTATTGAAACTCCGATCGTTTCGGCAGTGGCTAAAGACGGTATCGAGCTGAAAGTTAAAGCCCGCGTCACTGTCCGCGCCAATATCGACCGTCTGGTCGGCGGCGCCGGTGAAGCTACTATTATCGCCCGTGTCGGCGAAGGTATCGTTACCAATGTCGGCTCGGCTGTCAAACACAGCGACGTGCTGGAAAACCCTGATTTCATTTCCCGCACCGTGCTGGCTAAAGGTCTGGACGCCGGTACTGCTTTTGAGATCCTGTCCATCGATATTGCCGACGTTGACGTAGGTCGTAACATTGGCGCTGCTTTGATGACCGATCAGGCTGAAGCCGATAAACGTATCGCTCAGGCCCGTGCCGAAGAACGCCGTGCCATGGCGGTTGCCAAAGAGCAGGAAATGAAGGCCTATACCCAGGAAATGCAGGCGAAAGTTGTCGAAGCTGAGGCCAAGGTGCCGACCGCATTGGCAGAGGCTTTGGAAAACGGCCGTCTGGGTGTAATGGATTACTACCGCATGAACAATATCAATGCTGATACTGATATGCGTAAAATGATTGCCGGTTCCAGCCCTGAAAACGGCGGCGAAAAAGGCAATAATCCGAAATAAGCTGACTGTGTGAGTCGGCTGGTGTATTGAGACGAGGCGAATATATGGACAATTTGATGTTATTTTATCCGCTCATCGTACTGTTGTTTTTTATCTTTTTCGACGTCCGCAACCGCAAAAAGCGTCCGGCTCCGCCACCGCAGCAGCCCAAGGCTGAATGGCCGATGGAAATGCCGGAGCAGATGCAGGGCCGCCGCTATGAAGAGGAGGACGAAGATGCCGTACCGTGGTATGTAGAGTTCCCGGAAGACCGGGCGCCTAAAAAGCCGCCTGTAGAAGAGAAGGTCTATCAGGAGCCTGCGCCGGCAGTTGCTGCAGAAGCTGCTGTTTCTGAACCGCTTTATAAACGCTTTGAAACGCAGAAGCCCCAGCCTGCCTTTAAAGGCTTTCGCAGCCGCCGGACGGTGGCCGGGGAAGTGCGCCACGGCTTTGTAATGGCGATGCTTTTGGATAAACCACGGTCGCTGAAACCGTACGATGATAGTTTTTGAATGTTTTGCTAAATTATTTAGAACCGGGTGAAGTGTGTGTTAGAAAAGATAGACTTAAAACAAAGTCTGAAAAAAGACGCTTATAACGAAAAGATGGATTATTTCAGTGTTAAACTCGGTGAACTGCAGCGCGCTTGCCGCGCTGCGGGGATCCCCGTTATTATTTTGTTCGAGGGATGGCGCGGGGCTCAGCGCAATGTCATCATCAACCATATGATGCAGCAGATGGATGCCCGCGGGTTCAGAGTTTATTCGGCGTCGAAAATGGCGGACGAAGAACCGGATCAGCCGTTTTTTGAGCCTTTTTGGCGGCAGCTGCCGGCTAAAGGCAATATGGCTGTGTATTACCGCAGCTGGTACTATCTGAAAAATGAATATACCTTTGACCGCGATGCGGAGCAAGTTAAAAGAATAAATACCAGTTACAGGCATATCAATGCTTTTGAAAAGCAGCTGACTGATGATAATTATGTGCTGCTGAAATTTTTTGTGCATGTGTCCGAAAAACAGCTGAAAGCCAATGTGCAGAAGGCCGAAAAGACCTATGGCAAAGGCTGGGACAAGGTCAATGAAAGCGATGATGATTTTGTCGATTATCAGCGTTATCTGGAAATCTATGAGAAAATGTTTATCGACAGCGACCGGCCTAATGCCCACTGGTATCTGATCGCCGGCGACGATACCCGTTTTGCCGAGGTTTCGATCTTTGACGTGATCGTGCAGCGGCTGGAACTGGCGCTGGCTGAAGCGGAAGCCCGCAAGCAGGCCGGAAAGCAGCTGGTGCTGCCGCGTACAGAAATTTATGATGTTTTATCAAAGGTTGATCTGTCCAAAGAGATCGCGAAAGCGGAATATAAAGAAAAGCTGGACAAGTACCAGTCTAAACTGAGTCTTTTGCAGTATGAAATGTATAAAAAAGGTATCCCGGCAGTTTTCGGCTTTGAAGGCTGGGACGCAGGCGGTAAGGGTGGCGCGATCCGCCGTCTGACAGCTGCTCTGGACCCGCTGGGGTATTCGGTGAATCCGGTGGCGGCGCCCAATGTGGTAGAGAAAGAGTTCAATTACTTGTGGCGTTTCTGGACCCGCTTTCCTAAACGGGGCGAGATCGCTGTTTTTGACCGTACCTGGTATGGCCGGGTCATGGTAGAACGTATCGAAGGCTTTGCCACACAGGACGAATGGAGCCGTGCTTATGCCGAGATCAATGAAATGGAACTCCAGTGGGCTGAATATGGTACGGTGATCGGCAAGTTCTGGCTGCAGATCGACAAGGACGAGCAGTATAAACGCTTTAAGGAGCGTGAGCAGAATCCCAACAAGGAATGGAAGATCACAGATGAAGACTGGCGGAACCGTGAAAAATGGGACGCTTATGAAGCGGCAGTGAACGAAATGCTGGTACGCACCAGTACCGATTATGCGCCGTGGACGATAGTGGAGGGCAATAACAAGTATTATGCCCGCCTGAAGGTTTTGAAAACGGTGATCGAAATGTTTGAAAAACGTTTGAAAGATTAAAACCATACGGAGAGAATATAAACGAGGTAGACAAGTTGACCTGGGAGCTTAAAAATGCGTTGAAAGAAATAGTTGCCCGCGAGAGCGGGGTGCAGGTGTTTGCGCCTGGAGCCAGAAGGCCGGTGGCTTTTATTTATCCCAATACCTATCATTTGGGCATGTCCAATCTGGGGCTGCATATCCTGTATCAGATCATCAACAGCCGCGGTGATGCAGCCTGTGAACGTTTCTTTCTGCCTGACAGCAAGCTCCTGGCAGAGTATAAACGCACTAAAACGCCGTTGCTGTCGCTGGAAACGCAGCGTCCGCTGGCGGATTTTGAAATCATCTGCGTGATGATGTCCTTTGAGATGGATTACACAAACTTACTGACGATGCTGGCGCAGAGCAACGTGAAGCCGGAAGCGGCGCTGCGGGGCGAGAAGGAACCGCTGGTGATCATCGGCGGACCCTGTGCGACCTTTAATCCCGAACCTTTGGCCGGGATCGCCGACGCTTTTGTCATCGGCGAAGGCGAGGAAACTGTTACCAGACAGCTGGACACTGTTTATGCGGCGAAGGACAAAGGCCTGGGCAAGGAAGCAACGCTGCTGGAACTGGCGCAGGTCCAGGGCATTTATGTGCCGCGGTTTTATGAGCCGCAGTATGATGCCGGCGGTGCGTTCTGCGGTATGCAGGCGGCGCCGCAGGTACCGGCAGCAGTCAAACGTCAGTGGGTACGCGAGCTGGACAACTATCCGCAGACTTCGGCGATCATGACCGAGGCGACGGAATTTGAAAATATGTATATCGTTGAAGTGGCGCGCGGCTGCGGTCGGCATTGTCGTTTCTGCATGGCTGGGTATTGCTTCCGCAAACCACGGGCGCGGGCTTTGGACGGTTTACTGGCGAAGATCCGTAACCGTCCGCCGCAGACTAAAAAAGTCGGCCTGATGGGTGCGGCGGTATCTGATTACCCTTATATCAAAGAGCTGACGCAGACGCTGGTAGACGAGCAGGTGCCGTTTACAGTAGCGTCGCTGCGGGCCGACACTTTAGACGTGGAACTGACGCAGGCCTTGGCGGCCAGTGGCCAGCGGACGATGACAGTGGCCCCGGAAGCAGGCAGCGTGAGAATGCGTAACGTCATCAATAAAGGAATTACGGAGCAGCACGTTTTAAATGCGGTGGAACTGGCGGCAGCAGCCGGTATGAAAAATATCAAGCTCTATTATATGCTGGGACTGCCGGGCGAAGCTGACAGCGACATTGAAGAAATGATCGCCATGATCCGGCGGGTGCGGGAAAAAATGGACGCCGCACTGAACAGGGGCGAGCTGATCATCTCGGTCAACGGGTTTATTCCCAAGCCCTTTACACCCTTTCAGTGGTCGCCGCTGTGCGATGTCAAGACACTGAAACGCCGTTTTAAAATGCTGGAGAGTGCTTTTAAAAAAGCAAAGCATATCCAGGTGCAGACCGAATCTTTGAAGGAAACCGTCCTGCAGGCTGTATTGGCCCGTGGCGACCGCAGGATCGGCAAGGCGTTGCTGGAAGCGTTCCAAAGGGAACTGCCCCTGAAGCAGGTGCTGAAGGAGCAGGGCCTGGATCTGGAAAAGCTGGCAACTACGGCTTACGAGATCGGCGGGCCCTTGCCCTGGCGGCATCTGGATATGGGCTTCAGCGAAGCATATCTGATCAGCGAGTGGCAGAAAGCGCAGCGTGAGGAATTTACGCCGATGTGCTTTGACCTGTGCCGCCGCTGCGGCGTATGCGGGGAGGTGCAGGCATGAGCTTTAGATTGAGGCAGAGCGGCAGGATCTGGCTGGGCGAATTTACGGCGCTGACAGACGCAGGCTTTACTAATGGCTGCAGCTGCCGTCTGCACGGAGCCAGCAGCATCGTGCCTGACGGTTTCAACCTGGCGCTGCATGTGGGCGACGCTGCGGAGCTGGTATTGGCTAACCGTCGGCAGTTTGCGGCGGCTTTAGGCGTCGATGCAGCTAAATTCACTACCTGCGCCCAGGTGCATGGCAGCAAGGTCGCCAAAGTGACGGCAGACCTGGTGGGCAGCGGCGCGGCAGCTTTTGCCGATACGGTCGCAGGCACCGACGCTTTGATCACCGATCTGCCCGGCGTACCGCTGCTGCTGTTTTATGCAGACTGCGTGCCGGTACTGCTGGCCGATCCTGAAAGCGGCGCTGTGGGACTGGCGCATGCCGGCTGGCGCGGCAGTGTGGGCGAGATCGCCATGAAAACCGTGCAGGCCATGCAGCAGCATTACGGCAGCAAACCTGAAAAGCTGCTGGCAGCGATCGGGCCTTCTATCGGCAGCTGCTGTTACGAAGTGGACGACGCAGTGCTGGCGGCAGGGGTTAAATACCGCCAGTGCTTCACACCTAAAACAAATGGAAAATATCAGCTGGACTTATGGCTGATGAATAGATTACAATTAGAAGCAGCAGGGCTGGCACCAGGGCAGATCGACTGCGCCGCTGTCTGTACCTGCGATAACAGGGAACTGTTTTTCTCCTATCGTGCCGAGCAGGGTAAAACCGGGCGCATGGGAGTAAGCATTTGCCGAAGATAAAAAAGGAATAATAGTTTTTGTGGCGAATATAAAACTTTTAGGAGGTCTTTATTTTGTTAAAAGACAATCTGCACAAAGTACAGACCCGGATCGCCGAGGCTTTGGCCCGGCGGACTGAAACTAAACTGACCGGCACGGAGGCAACTCTGGTCGCCGTAACTAAAAATCATCCTGTCGACGTGGTGCTGGAATCGCTGGCGCTTGGTATAGCCAATATCGGTGAAAACCGGGTGCAGGAAGCGAAAGAAAAACGCACTGTCGTGCCTGACCGAGGCGTTTGGCATCTGATCGGTCATTTGCAGACCAACAAGGCCAGACAGGCCGTCGCTTTGTTCGATCTGATCGAATCAGTTGACAGCCAGCGGCTTTTGGCCGCCCTGGACAAAGCAGCCCTGCAGCAGGGCAAGGTGCAGGATATTCTGCTGCAGCTCAACATCGCCCGCGAAGAACAGAAAACAGGCTTCTTGCTGGAAGACTACCAGGCAGTCGTGCCGACACTGGACAGCTATCAAAACCTGCGGGTGCGAGGCTTGATGGTGATCGCGCCGCTGTGCGACGATATTGAAGCAACACGACCCGTTTTTAAGGAAGGCTACCGCTGCTTCTGCGAGCTGAAAAAGCTGCGGCCTGAAATCGAGCTGCTGTCGATGGGCATGACCCACGACTTTACTGTGGCTGTGGAAGAGGGCGCCAATATCGTGCGGGTGGGCACGGCTTTATTTGGCAAACGTGATTACACTAAAAAATAAATGAGCATGAAGGTATGGTGAAATGTATGAAATTTTTTGATCGTATCTCTGAAACCTTAGGTTTATATGAAGAGGAAGATGATGAACTGTTAGAGGAAGAGGAACCCGTCCGCAAAGCTGAACCGGCTCCCAAACGTATCCCCCGCAGCACTCCTGCTCCTGTCAGCAGACAGGCAGCGCCTGCCGAGCCAGAAGCCCCGGCAAGAAGCGAGCAGCAGACAGAGAAAAAATCCTTCTTCAGAAAAAAGGACGTCCAAAATTCGCCCGAAGGCAAAACCATTTCCCTGCCGCTTGCTCAAAAGCAGGTCAGGGTAGTAGTGCTGGAACCTGCTAATTTTGACGATTCGCAGAAGGTCGCCGATTATCTGCGCAACAACCAGCCGGTAGTTGTGAATTTTGAAGGCACCGAAGGGCTGGTCACTAAACGCATGACTGATTTTATCAGCGGCACGATCTACGCTTTGGGCGGCAGTATGAAAAAGATCGGCCGTAATATTCTGGTCTGCGCTCCCAAAAACGTCGACATCGACGCCAGCGTCAACATTTATGATGAAAAGGGTGGTCAACCGTGGAAAAAATAACAGCTCAAACAGGCGCGATCGCTTTTATCGGCGGCGGCGCTATGGCCGAAGCTATCATCAAAGGTATTTTGGGCGCACAGCTGGCCCAGCCCGGCGAGATCTTTGTGGGCGACCCGACACCGGCGCGCTGTGAATATTTGCAAAAGACCTATGGCGTAGAGGCCATGGTGGATAATAAAGCCGCTGTAAAAAATGCGGGGCTGATCATTTTAGCCGTCAAACCGCAGGTTGTCGATGCGGCGATCACGTCAGATCTGGTGGCGGCCATGCCGCCGCAGGCTACCGTACTTTCGATTATGGGCAGCGTCGATCTGGACAAGCTGCATAACGTCGTACCGGGCCATGCGGTGATCCGGGTGATGCCTAACACGCCGCTGGCAGTAGGTGCAGGCATGACGGCGATCGCTCCTGACAGCAAGGTCAGCGCAGCGATGCTGGACGCGGCTAAAACTATTTTCGGTTCCTGCGGCGAGGTCGAGGTGGTTGCCGAAAGCGCGATCGAGGCGATCGCCGCTGTATCGGGCTGCGGCCCCGGCTACGTGTTTATGCTGATCGACGCCCTGTCAGACGCCGGCGTCAACGCCGGACTGCCCCGTGCCATGGCGATCAAGCTGGCGGCGCAGACCTTTGCCGGCAGCGGCAAAATGGTGCTGGAAACTGGCCTGCACCCGGCGCAGCTGCGCGATCAGGTAACTTCGCCCGGCGGCACGACTATTGCCGGTATTCACGCTTTAGAAAACCGCGGTGTGCGTGCGGCCATGTATGATGCCGTGTTGGCGGCCATGGCACGCAGTGAGAAATTGAAGGGTAAATAACCGATGGCAGATAGAGAAAAGATTTTACGCTATTTCCGGGCCGGCGGCGACGAAGAACTGGCAGCCAAGCTGCTGGATCTGGCGGAAGGCGCTCACAGGAGCCGCAAATTCCGTGTCAGCGAGTTTTTAGACCCGCACGGCTGTAATGTGGCCGAGATCATCGCGGCCAACTTTGAGAATGTGAAGCTGGCAACCAGCGGCGGCTTTAAAAACGCCGAACGCATGAAGGTGGCTTTTGTGTCCGAAGACTTTTTCGGGCAGCCGGATTTTGGTCTGGTGTGCTTTAAAGTCGAGTGGGACAAACGCTACTATGAGCTCAGCCACCGCGATATTCTGGGGGCATTTATGGGGATGGGCTGCAAACGCGAGATTTTGGGCGATATTATTTTTATCCCTGAAGGGGCGCAGTTTGTCGCCGATAAATCCTTTACCTCATATATTATGAACAATCTGACGCAGATTGGTTCAGCGCCTGTATCGCTGACCGAGATCACAGAAGCCGACCTGCTGCAGAAGGAAGAAAAAGTCAAGGTCATCAGCGCTACGGTAGCAGCTTTAAGGCTTGATGCCGTTGCCGCCGCAGGCTACGGCGTATCACGTTCGCGTATGGCGGACGAGATCAAGGGGCAGAACGTGAAGGTGAACTGGAAAGAAGCCAAAAACGCCGCCCAGCCGGTCAGCGAAGGCGATATCATTTCCTTCCGCAGTCGCGGCAGGGTCGAAGTCGCCGAGATCAGGGGCACTACCAAAAAAGGTCGTTTAAGCATTACGCTGAAAAGATATATTTAATGGGGAGGGTATCACGTTATGTTGACACCGTTAGATTTGAACAATAAGAACTTTTCCAAGGGCTTCCGCGGTTACGATACCGAGGAAGTAGATGAGTTTTTTACCAAAGTCGCCAAGGATTTTGAACGTCTGTATCAGGACAACGTCGAGCTGAAAGACGCCGTAGAACGCGTCAGCGCCAAGCTGGAATACTATCAGCAGATGGAATCCACCATGCAGAACACTCTGGTCATAGCGCAGGAAACTGCCGACGAAGTGAAGAAAAACAGCGAGCAGAAGGCTGCCCTGCTGGAGCAGGAAACTGCCATGAAATGCAAGGATATCGCTTCCGAATGTCAGGCTGCTGCCGCTAAAGCCAAAATGGATGCCGAGATCGCGGCGACGCAGATGAAAACCGAAGCCGAAGCCTATGCCGAGAAGCTGCGCAGTGATGCTGAAAGCGCAACTACCAAACTGCGCAACGATACCCTGGCCGAGATCGCCCGTCTGCGTGCTGAGGCGGAAGCCGAACTGAAACAGATGAAAAACGAAACGCAGAACTTTGTCGAGAAAATGCGCAGCGCCGCCGAAGTGGAAGTAGCTAAAATGAAAGTTACGACCGAGGACCTGTGCAAGCAGATGACGGCCAAAGCCAAAGAAGAAGCAAGCGAAACGCTGGCCCATGCCCGCGCTGAAGCTCAGAAGCTGACCGGCGAAGCCGACGAACGCTACAGAACGATGATCGCCGACGCCGAAGCCCGTTCCAGAACGCTTTTGGCTGACACCGATGAAAAAGTAAGAAAAATGATTTTTGACGCCGAAAACAAAGCCTCACTCGCTAAAGGTATCTTTGAAGACCAGGTCAAAAAAGCCGCTGTGCACCGTCAGCACATGATGAGCATTTTGGAAGGTCAGATGGAGCTTTTGAAAAACTTTAACGAAGATACTGAAAAATAAGCGAGGTCGGCAGCATGATTATTCTGGTACGCCACGGTGAAGCAACTCATCATACAGAGCATTTGACAGGCGGTTGGACCGACTCGGAGCTTACGGCTGCGGGCAGGGCCCAGCTGCAGGCCGTTGCGTCCAAATTAGCCTGCGATTTTGCCGGGCAGAGCCGCAACCTGCGGCTCCTGACCAGTGATTTGAAGCGGGCCGTGGAATCGGCGCAGATCCTTGCGGATAAGCTGGGTTTCACCCGGCTGGAACCCTATGAATTTTTGCGCGAAAAAAATAACGGACAGGCGGCAGGGCTGACTGAAACAGCGGCCAAAGCCCTGTATCAGCAGCCGCCGACCCTGAAGGAACTGCATCACCGCAACTATCCGGGCGGCGAAACGCGGCAGGAATTTTATGACCGTACCGTGCAGGGCCTGTTAAAATGCGCCGATCTGGAGCGGGAAAACCTTTTGATCGTTGCCCATAAAGGCACGATCCAGAATATTATTTTTCATTGGCTGGGGCTGGATATAGCCGCCGTCAACGCTTTGAATTTTTCTGTCGATATCCTGCCGTCCAGCGTGTCGGTACTGGGTATCAACAAATGGCGCGAACACGCTGTGTTCAGGCTCAACGATACCTCGCATCTGCATAGCGGCAGCGGTTACGGTATCTTTGAGTTTAAATATGGCAAAGGCCATTGACTACAGCTTGCATAATGGTGTATAATGACTTTGTTTTAATAAAAGCAGCAGCGATGACGAAGACAGTAGCCTGCCGGGCGCAGTCAAGCGAGTCGGGGACAGTGTGAGCCCGACCGGGAAGATGGCAGGGGAAGATCACTTCAGAGCTTTTCGGCTGAAAGCAGTAAGCCGGGACGGGTAACACACGTTATGGTGTTTCGAGTGGCAGGCGCAGTCTGTCATGAGGGTGGTACCACGGGTTTACAGTCTCGTCCCTTTTTGGGAGCGGGGCTTTATTTTTTTGGAGGTGTACACATGGATTACAGCAAGACCCTTAATTTACCGGAAACAGAATTTCCGATGCGTGCCGGCCTGCCGGAGCGCGAACCTGAATTTTTGAAATACTGGGAAGACAACAAGATCTATGAAAAGAAACAGGAGCTGCACGCAGGCCACAAAAAATTCGTCCTGCACGACGGCCCTCCGTACGCTAACGGCAAGATCCATATGGGTACGGCGCTCAACAAGATCTTAAAAGACATCATCATGAAATATAAATATGCGCAGGGCTTCGACACCCCGTATGTTCCCGGCTGGGATACCCACGGTATGCCGATCGAGCACGCCGCTATCAAAAATCTGGGCCTGAACCGCCACGAGCTTGATACGCTGGTATTGCGCCAGGAGTGCCACGACTACGCTTTAAAATGGATCGACGAACAGCGTACCGACTTCAAACGTCTGGGCGTGCTGGGCGACTGGGACCATCCCTACATCACCATGACCCACGACTATGAAGCCGTGCAGATACACGTTTTTGGCGAAATGGCTAAAAAAGGCTATATCTACAAAGGCAAAAAAGCCGTTTACTGGTGCCCGCACTGCGAAACCGCGCTGGCTGAAGCTGAGATCGAATACGGCGAAGAAAAATCCCCGGCGATCTTTGTAAAAATGCCGCTGGTCAAAGACAACGGCCTGCTGCCGGAAGCCGCTAAAGGCAAACCGGCCTATATCGTCATCTGGACCACTACTCCGTGGACCATGCCGGCCAACGTAGCCATCGCACTGCATCCTGACTTTGAATATGCCTGGGTGGAATGTGAAGGCGAAGTGCTGTTCATGGCTAAGGAAATGCTGGAATCCGTAGGCAAGGTCTGCAAAAAAGACCTCAGCAACATCCTGGGCACCTGCAAAGGTAAAGAAATGGAATTTGCAGAATGCAAGCATCCCTTTGAAACTATCGACCGCAAATCACTGGTCGTGCTGGCTGACTATGTCACCTTAGAAGCAGGCACCGGCTGCGTCCATACCGCTCCCGGTCACGGCGCCGACGACTTTGAGACCGGCGTGCGCTACAACCTGCCCATCATTTGCCCTGTGGACGGCTCCGGGAAACTGACCGCCGAAGCAGGCCCGGATTTTGCCGGTATGTTCGTCTTTGACGCTAACGTGCCCATCATCAAATATCTGGCCAGCCTCAACCGTCTGTTCGGCAAAGAAAATATCCGCCATCAGTATGCACACTGCTGGCGCTGTAAAAACCCCATCATCTACCGTGCTACCGAGCAATGGTTCGCTTCTGTCGACGGCTTCCGTGAAGAAGCGCTGAACGCTATCGCCAACGACGTGCAGTGGATTCCCTCCTGGGGCGAAGCACGTATCCATAACATGGTCGCCGACCGCCACGACTGGTGTATTTCCCGTCAGCGTGTCTGGGGCGTACCGATCCCGATCTTCTACTGCGAAGACTGCAACGAGCATCTGGTCAACGACGACACCATCAACGCCGTTGCCGACCTGTTTGCCAAAGAAGGCTCCGACGCCTGGTGGGCGCATACTGCCGCAGAGATCCTGCCCGCAGGGACTAAATGCCCCAAATGCGGCGGCACTCACTTCCGCAAAGAAAGCGACATCATGGACGTCTGGTTCGACAGCGGTTCTTCCCATGCGGCAGTCTGCAGGACCCGTCCCGAACTGGCCTGGCCTGCCGATATGTACCTGGAAGGCAGCGACCAGCATCGCGGCTGGTTCCAATCGTCATTGCTCACCTCGGTAGCGACTACGGGCAAAGCACCGTACCGCTCCGTTTTGACCCACGGCTATGTAGTTGACGGCGAAGGCCGCAAAATGTCCAAATCCGTCGGCAACACCGTTGCCCCGCAGGACGTCATCTCCCAGTACGGCGCTGATATCATCCGTCTGTGGGCGGCTTCCTCCGACTATAAAGCTGATATTCGTATCTCCAAAGAGATTTTGAAACAGCTGTCTGAGGTCTACCGCAAGATCCGCAATACCATCCGCTATATCCTGGGCAACACCAACGACTTCAACTACGAAACCGACAAAGTTGAATTTAAGGATATGCTGGAGCTGGACCGCTGGGCTTTGATGCATATGCAGCTTTTGAAAAAAGAAGTTTCCGCAGCTTACGAAAGCTACGACTTCCATGTGCTCTATCACGCTATCCACAACTTCTGCAGCGTCGAAATGAGCAGCTACTATCTGGATATCCTCAAAGACCGCCTGTATGCCTACAAGGCCGATTCCTTTGAACGCCGCAGCGCCCAGACCGCCATGTACGAGATCATGCTCGATCTGGTCGTCATGATCGCCCCGGTACTCAGCTTCACTATGGAAGAAGTATGGCAGTTCATGAAGAAACCTGCATCCATGCCCGAATCCGTCTTTATGATGCCCTGGCCGGAATGCAAAGAAGAATATATCGACGAAGCCCTGGAAAACAAATGGGATAACTTCATCGAGATCCGCAGCGAGATCACCAAAGTTCTGGAAGGCGCACGCCGTGCCAAGACCATTGGCCACTCTCTGGACGCTAAAGTCGAGCTGCACGCCACCGGCGAAGCGCTGGCGATCCTGAAATCTGTGGAAAGCGACCTGGCAACCCTGCTCATCGTATCGCAGGCCCAACTGGTAGAAGGGCTGGACGGCGGTGTGGAAGCCACCGGACGTGAAGACCTGAAGGTCACCGTACAGGCCGCCGAAGGCGAAAAATGCGAACGCTGCTGGATCTACAGCGACACCGTAGGCAAAGATGCCGAGCATCCCACCCTGTGCGCACGCTGCGCCGCAGCCTTGAAATAAACCTTCGCTCAGTAACGATTTAATAAGTAATAACAAAAATACCGGACAGCTTTGCTGTCCGGTATTTTTATGTGCTGCACACAGATGGTGCGGCGGCAATGTATTTGCGCTGCCTCGTCAGCCAGACAAAAACTTTATTAAGCTAAAAAAATAGTGTATCATAAAACCAGAGCCAAAGCTGCAGTCAGTTTATTACAAGTGAAAGAGCAGGTGGATGATAATGAAAAAAGTTAATCCCGAATATGCCAGGGCAATTATGGAGATTGCTAATAGAGGCCCGTACCTTAAACTGCTGGGCATGAAAATATGCGAGCTGGACTACGGTTACTGCCGGGTCGAAACGCAGCTGGATACAAGCCTCAATAATCCTTTTGGTTCGCTGCATGGCGGCGTTTTTTCATCGATTCTTGACACGGCTACCTTCTGGGCGCTCTATTGCTGTATCGGCGAAAACGACGGCATTACTACGCTTGACCTGCAGGTGAATAATCTGGCAGCAATCAACAGCGGCACAATAATCGCCGAAGGCAGACTGATCAGAATGGGAAGGACGATCGGCCTGGCCGAAGGCACATTAAAAGACGAAAACGGCAGACTGCTGGCGCAGGGAACATCAAAAATGTTTGTATTGCCGGGCTTGCAGTCCATAGACAAAGTTGTCGATAAGGCCGGCTTTGCAACTATGCCGCCCAAATTTATCTAAGCTGCAACTGGATCATCAGTAAGAATGAAGTGACTATAATTTGTAGTCAGTTGAAACAAAAATACCGGACAGATTTCTGTCCGGTATTTTTTTATTGCCTTTGGCTACGCAGTTTCCCGGGAAGCCTGCTTGATTATCACTAAGAATAAAAAATATTTAAAAAGTATACCTTGCAGGTTGACAATGCAGTTTTTGCAAAATAATATTATATTGCAAAAGTATAATTAAGTAATTATTTTAAAAGTAAATAGCTTAATGAATAAGTTTATGGCTGCTTCGGCCGCGGCCAGAAAGTCAAAGGGGATGCTGCCGTCTTACAGCAGTGGTATTTGTTTTAAACGGCACAGGCCGTTTGAAGGGGTTTTATTAAAGGGGGAATATCAAAATGAAAAAGAGGTTGCTGCGAAAAAAGATCTTACATACTGTACTTGCCATGTCCTGCGTGTATGCAGGGCAGGCAGCGCTGCTGCCGGCTGCTTTCGCTGCCGAAGTAAGCGCCGACCAGAAGATCACTCTGACGGATATGCCGACTGTTCTTGACGAAGTCAACAGGGTCCACAGCGGCGACAAGCAGGTAGTTTATGTGCTGGACGCCGGCGGTACTGCCGGAAGAACAGCACAGCTGACAGGCAGTCAGACCGTGATCCACAACACAGGCAGCAATACCAAACAAAATACGGCTGTAACGGCTTTTGACGGTGCAGCCGTAGAATTCAACGCCGACAGCACCGAACTGCATGCCGCCAGCAGCGGCGCTGATACCAGTATTATTACGGTTGCTAATACCGCAGGTAATAATTATGGCAGCACGATCAAATTCAACAGTGCTGAAACTCTGATCAAAGCCGAAGGCGTAAAAACAGCTACAGGTGTTTATACCGACAGGTACAGTGCGACCCATTTTACTAAAGCAACAACCAGTCATCTGCACGCTGCGTCACAAAACAGCGATGCTTATGCGCTGCTGAACGGAGGCAAGACCAACATCAACGGTGCGGTCAATCTGCACGCAGTGACCGGTGCCGGCGACGCTATGGGCCTGGTCAGCCGTTATGAAGTATCAGGCCTGGAATTTGGGCGCGATAGCTCCGGTAAAGTTACTACCGCTGCGGGCAGCAATCTCAATATCAACGTCGAAGCCGGCAGCGGCAGGGTCATGGGCGTCATGGCACATGAAGGCGGCGATATCACCTTTGGCGGTGATTTGTCCATTAATGCCAAAGCAGACGGCGACGCTTACGGGATCTGGGCCAATAAGTCCAACGGATCGGTCATTATGGCTAATACCGCAAGTAAAGCCGCTGTCAACGGCAATGTCTATATTAAAGTAGACCGTACTGCTAATGACAACGACTTTAAACTGGTCCGGGCTTTGCAGGCAACTAAAAGCGGCAGCATCAGCATCAACACCGAAGGCGGGCAGAAGCTGGTCCAGGTGGACGGCGACCTTTATTCTGACGGCAAAGGCTACACCGACAGCAGCAGCGTAGCGCTGGAGATCACAGTCAATCCCTGGAACGTAGTTGAAGGCGGGGTCGAACTGCGGGGCAGCCTGGGCGAAAATATCGCCCCGCTGGGCGGCAATCTGCCTACCGACGGCAGCTCCTATATCGACTTTGTCATGGATAAGGAAGGCTCGTACCTGCATGGAGCCGCTAACGGCAGCGTTTTTATCACCACGGGCGCAGGTACAGAATGGCAGGTCACCGGCGACAGCGATTTCAAAGAGCTGTATGCCAACGGCGGCCATATCGACCTGGCGCACAAAGACCACTACTATAAAGCCACCAATCCCTATCAAAAGCTGTCCATCGAAACACTGGGAGGTAATAACAGCGATTTTACCATCAATACCGATATCCTCAACGATACCGGCGTAACGGTAGTCAAAAGCGGCACCGAGATCTATTACGGCGGCACCCTGAACGGCAATGTTTATACCTATGCTGGCGGTGCCAAAACAGTTACCCTGTCCAATCCGGAAGTCTTTACCCGCTACGGCGACTTTATCCATGCGGAAAACAGCACCGGCGCAATGACCCATAACCTTTACGTGGCCGACGACGCTTTTAAAAACGAAGCTGACGTCGACGGTAAATATCTGAAATTTGCCCGTGTAACAGACGATGTCACCTTTACCCCCGGCGCAACGCAGGTATCGCAGCTGTACGCCTATAAGCCGATCCTGCTGCAGACCGCCGAAGAAGATGCTCCGGCCGACAGCAAGCTGGTGCAGCAAAACGACTTCGACAACCTGCAATATGTAAGCTCCGGTAACCGCGACTGGTGGATAACAGGCTACGACAAGCTACTGAGCGACGACTCGAAAATACCGGCGGCAGCACTGGCCTCGGCCTTTGCCGGCTGGCGCTACTGGAACGAGAACGACACCCTGCTGAAACGGCTGGGCGAGCTGCGTTATGCCAACGACGACGGCGGCAGCTGGGTCCGCATCACCCGCAGCAAGCATACACGCGGCGGCGACTACGGCTTCAGCAACCATATGACCTCGGTACAGGTAGGCTATGATAAGCGCTTACCGTCAGCTGACGGCACCTGGCGTGCCGGCGTTGCCATCAGCCGTGACGAAGGCACCAGCTCCTACAGCAAAGGCGACGGCGAAAATACCAACACCAGCCTGTCACTGTATGGCACCTGGCTGGGCGACAAAGGGCACTACCTTGACCTGGTACTGAAAGGCAGCCGGCTAAAAAATGAATACGATACCTACGGTCAATATGCCGACAGCGGCACCGGTAAAAACTGGGCCGGCAGTATCAGCGCCGAATACGGACGCAAGCAGGAACTGGGCGACGCCAACTGGTATATCGAACCCCAGGCGCAGCTGACTTACGGCCACCTGTGGGGCGACAGCTACACCACCAAAAACGGCTTTGAAGTAGAAACAGACGATATGAACAGTCTGGTAGGCAGGCTGGGCTTTGTCGTAAGCCGTGAATTCAGGCAGAACCCGCAGAAAGCCTACCGCTACTATGCCAAAGCTTCGCTGCTGCACGAATTCTGCGGCGACGATACAGTCACCCTGCGTGACCATACCAGCGGCGACCGTCTTTCCTTCAGCGACAGTCAGGGCGGCACCTGGTACGAAGTAGGCATTGGCGCCAACGTACTGCTGAACAAAAATACCAGCTTCTATCTCGATATCGAAAAAAGCTTCGGCGGCGAAGTCAAAACGCCATACCGAATCGAAGGCGGTATGCGCTGGGAATTTTAACCGCAACAAGTGCTGTAAAAACAAACTGAAAAATATATACGGCAAAACATAAAAGACCAGACAGGATTCCTGTCTGGTCTTTTGCTGTTTTTGCTTATACGCCGCCTATCGTAAACCTGTTCTGTAAATGATCGATGATCTCGTTGATACGTTTTTTACTGGCTGTAACGTCATAATCAGGCCGCACCGTTTCAGGCTCTGTTCGGGCTGCCGTTATTCTGGCCTGCAGTTTGTGCCGGGCTCGGGCCTCTGCCAGCGCTGCATCCATATCATACAGCCGGGGAAAGCGGGCTCCGGCCGCTAAAACCTTCACGCACTCCATAAACAAAGCCGCTTCCGTAGCCTGATAACGCTCCAGCCATACCTGCTGCAGCCGCCGGCGGCTGCCCTCAGAATCGCAGGGCAGATATAATCCCGCCGCCCGCCAGCGCTCGATAGCCTCGCTGATATGCCGGTAACCGGTCAGCACCGCCATCAGGGCTCCACCTCTAACAGCTGCCGCAGCTTTTTGATCGCCCTGCTGCGGTGCAGGCTGACCGTCCTTGTATCAAGCTGCAGCTCCTCACTCAGCTGTGTAATCGTTTTGCCCTGCAGCAGACCGCTGATAATATATGTCTGCCGGCCAGAAAGCAGCGGCAGGCACTCGCGCACCAGCCATAGCCTCAATCTGTCCTTCTCTGACAAAAGATAATCGCGGTAAACCTGTGCGTCCTGCTCCATAGCCGCATCCTCCAGCCCGGAACCGCTCTTTAATGTTTCCGCCGCCACCTGCCGGCGCATGGCAGTATGCAGCTCTGTCCGCATCTTATTAGTCACAAAGGCCACGAAACGATGAATGTCATCGCCTTCCCGCCAATCATAGATCGCCTTCAGGATACCCAGCCGGGCTATCTGCAGCGCGTCCTCACCCAGTCTGTCATTAGCGCCGCTCTGGTAGATCAGCTTAAAAGCCAGTTTCTTAAAGCACTGCAAAATCTCCAGCTGGTCAGCTTCGCTGCCATTCTTGGCCCTGGCAGTCAAAGCCATAAAATCGGGCAGAGGTCTTGTTTTTGCTGATACTTTTGTCAAATAAAACAGCTCCTTAGTCTGTATAAGCAATATTTGTAGTCATTTTCAAAACAGCAGTGGCAAATTCACGGATCGTCACCGCATCCAAACAGTCCGGGCACAGCACACCTTCACCGGTATCCAGATATTCCTCCCCGGCGCAGATCGCCTCGCCGCACAGGCAGCACTCATAAACAGTCTCAGGCTCCTTCTCCGGCGGCGTCAGCCAGTTGCCCTCGGCCCGGGCAAATATGTCTTTCACTGGCGCGCCGCTTTCTTCAACTGGCGTTTTAACGCCTTACGCATCAGCTCGCTGCAATTGATGCCGGCAGACAGCGCCTCCTGACGCAGCTTATAAGGCAGAGTAATGTGCAGGCTCACCAGCTCCATCTCGTCTGCCGGTATCGTCACAGTACGCAGCCTTGCCTTAGCTGCTGAAGCTCCTGCGGCAGCGCAGCTGCGGCCTGCTAAAAGCGGGCAGTTTGTTAAAAGATAAAACAGTCTGTTTTTTAAAGTCTCCTCGTCGTTTTGGTTTAAAGATGGATTAGCTTTAGTCATAATGCTGTCCCTTCGCGAGTAAAATTGGCCTGCCTTTTCTTCTTCTTAGTACGTTAGCAGTACTATAGATACTAACTTAACATTTCTTACTGGTTTTATTCAGTCTAACGCATGAGATAATTGCCAAACCCCAAACGCTGACCTACGCCAGAACGCTAACGTAAGAGCCAAAAGAAAATTTAATAAAAGAAAAGGTAAACCCCCTCATATACTAAAGGGCGGCGAAAAGGCAAAAAACATACAGCGTCAGAAAATTATTTTTTCGCCCAAAAATCATAACAGGCCGTCAGGCCAGTGCTGCTGCGCCTGACGCCTAAGTGCGGCCAAATAAATAAAAAAATATTTAGCCGCGTGTATGTAAAAAGGGGGTCTGCCTGCCCTTTAGTATATAGAGGCAGGCAGCGCTGCTGCTCAATAACCTCAAAATCCAGCAGAAAGGAGCAGGCAAGAGGCGGCCCGCTGAAGCAAGGCACAAACCAGTCATAACAAGACAGGCAACAAATACAACAAACAAAGGAGCAATCATCATGCCAACAACAACCAAAACAGCAACATCCTACAAATTATCCTTAGCCGTAGAAAACGGTGTTAACGCGCTGGGAGCGGCGCAGGTCAAATCTGTATCCATCGGCAGCGTCAAGCTGGACGCAGAAGACGACAAATGCCTTGCCGTCGCCAATGCCATGAGTGAGCTGATGAGCCATGCGGTAGTCAACGTCTACGTGACGGAAAAGGCCGAGCTTGCCAGCGCAGAATGAATTTAAGATTTATTCTGCGGCTGCTTAAGCTTATTGGCCGCGTTTTTCAAAAAAAGCGGTAACTATTAGTTTAGAGTTTTTCTTACGCAGCTTTCTTTCAAGAAAGCTGCATATAAAAAAAGAAAACCAAAATTAAAATCTTTGAACTAAAATCCACAATCAAAATACAAAAGTACAAAAAGACAAAAAAATAAAGTAGGCGCAAAACCTACAAAAAAGGAGCAACCACCATGGAAAAAACACTCGAACTCATCTTCACTAAAAGCGACGGCGCTAAAAAAACCCTCAGCATCGCCGACCCGCGCGAAGGCCTCACCCTTGCCGAAGCCAAAACAGCTGCCGATAAGATCATCGAAGCCAACGTGCTTACCAGCGGCGGCCTGGAACTGACCGAATTTACCGAAGCCCGCATCAAAACAGTCACCATCGACGTGCTGGCCTAGTGGATACGCAGGAAATATTCAAAGCAGTTGGCAATTTTGGCTTCCCGATAGTATTGAGCTGGTACCTGCTGCTGCGCATGGAGCAGCGGCTGGACAAGCTGGGCGACTGCCTGCATGAGCTTAGCAGCGCCATTGTCAAAGAACAGGGTAAAACTGAATAAAATACTGGAACCTGCTGTGCGGCTATGCTTTCGACGTGGCATAAGCCTGTATGGTTTTGGGACAAACAAAAAAAGATAAGGCGACGCAAACCGAAAGGTAAGCGTCGCCTTATCTTTTCTAAAACGCATTATACGCCTTTAAAATAACAAATGCAAGCATTTTTCTAAAAAATATTTAAAAATGCCAATGTAGTCCTGTAATGAAAAACAAAAGTAAACCTATTTAATAAGGCGATTTTGCAGCAGCAGACAAAAAAATAAACCCGGCCATAACTGACCGGGCAAAAATATTTTGTGTACAAATAAAAAGTGAACTTCTGTTTGTAAACTTGAATGTAAAGTGCTATACTATTGCGAGAGATAGCAAATGAGTTGGCTTATCAGTCCCGTAGCGGATTGGTGGTGAGACTATGAGTGTATATCAGGCATTATCATTGATGATTGCTTTTGGTATCCTCGTGGCAACCATTATTCTTGCCGTAAAATAGCAAGAAAATGAGCCCAACAAAAAGTATGCGGGCTCGTCTTCAAAGAATACTAGTTACGAGATGAGCCAACGCTGCTAAACATTTGCTATCTCTTTGTATTTATATTATACCGTACTTGTCAAGTAAAAGCAAAAACCGCATAACCTTGTGCGGCTAAGCGGCTTCCCGTCAAATTATTAAATTTCAGGGGAGAGCTGACGATCCCACTCATCAAACTATCTCTTTGTTTATATTATATCGTATCTGTCAAGCAATTTCAAACCCCTGTGTGACTGTATTTGATGCAGCCGCATAGGGGTTTTCTTTTTTATATTTTTCTTTTTTTATGCCGCTTTCTTGAAAGAGTAGCATTAGACTTTCTTGAAAGAAAGTTAACAAAGATTCATTTAAATGTTCATTTCTTTTGTTGAAAATTTGATTTTAGCTTTATTTTTTATGCCGCTTTCTTAAAAGCAAGCGGCGCAAAGAACTTCAGCGCTGTTAAGATTTGGATTACGCTCCACTCGCTGTACGCGCTCCGGGCAACTCGGTATCACAGGGAAAGAATTTAATGCTATGCTGCGCATAGCCAGCCGATACCTCAGACATACCCTGCGCCTGCTTGCAGCTGCGTTTCGCTCATCTGCCAAATCTTCCCAATGCGCTGTAAAACCGCCTGTATCACACGCTCTATTACTTTAGTTAGAAAGTATTGTTTCATCAGTAATTCGATACCGTGCTTATGAAATTCAGCAGTAATTTGTACGATGCAGGGTTTTGAGCGCACATTGTGGTCTAGTCCGTTGTGTGCGCAGCGAGCTGTAAGCGCTGGAGGGACTGTTTGAGGCATTGCTTCTTGCTTGCTAAAGATTTTATTTGTTCTACAATGCCGAGTTGCCCGGAAGCCGAACAGCGAACAAAGCTAAACAGGACTTGCC
>ERZ791915.162-NODE-162-length-85217-cov-36.592999_pt1 | contig 85217 bp, 68 predicted proteins | sample MGYA00510139_ERZ791915 | MGnify/ENA primary metagenome ERZ791915 (study PRJEB30046, sample SAMN00792117) | human gut metagenome | study: EMG produced TPA metagenomics assembly of the A metagenome-wide association study of gut microbiota in type 2... | reverse complement strand
CATAAAAAACACCCCAAAAGTTTTGTGTCTAACTTTTGGGGTGCAGTACATTTTTAAGTGGGGCAGCTCGTTTTTTATAATTATGGATTAAAATCCGGATTCATGAAATTTTGGATGTCGACAAGTACCTCTTGAGCCTGTTTGGCCGGACTTTCGGGGTTTATCTCCGTAGCGCTTAAATAGTAAAAAGTCGCTTGTTTCCAGTCTCCTTTCTTTCTAAAAATATTACCTAACAAATAATACGCCTCATCGTCTTTCTCATTTTGTTCGATACGCCGATTGAGCAATTCGATAGCCTCTTCCAATCTGTTTTCAGCGATTAAATCTTTTATTATGTCTGTTGTTTCCATATTCTGCCGTTTTTACAAATGTACGCTTTTTGATCAGATTAAACTTTAAACAGGCCCTAAAGTGGAATAATTAACGTTTTTACGAGAACAGAGTTTTTTATCTGGAAAAGTGCATCCACTTTTTTGGGGAGAGGCAGAATAAAAAAAAGATTACCGTTGTCGATAATCTCTTTTTTTTGTAGCGGAGCCGGGAATCGAACCCGGGTCTCAACAATGAGAATGTTACATGCTAGGCCACTACACTACACCGCCATAAATATGCAGCAAATGTATATAAAATTTTAAATCGATGTTCTCGAATATTGATTTTTTTTGGAAAATTTAAAATATCTCTTTAAGTGAGAATATTTTGGTTCGATATACCGTTCTTATCTAAAAATTAAAATAAGGAGTAATACTTTTATTACATTTGTAACCTGGATGATAAGTTCATTATTCGATTATAAATACGATACTGTTTTGTGTATGTTACAAAAAATATTCGGGTTCAATAAGCAGACGATGAACCTACGCACTGAAATAATTGCGGGAATTACGACTTTTTTGACAATGAGCTATATTTTGGCTGTAAATCCGGCAATGTTGAGCACTACGGGAATGGATAAAGGGGCAATCTTTACCGCCACAGCCCTTGCTGCCGTTATAGCTACTCTTCTGTTAGCTTGTATGGCAAAATTACCTTTTGCCCAAGCTCCGGGTATGGGGTTGAATGCTTTCTTTGCTTTTACCTTAGTGCAGGGGATGGGTTATTCTTGGGAAACGGCATTGGCAGCCATGTTTGTAGAAGGACTTATATTTATATTGATTACACTGTTAAATGTCAGAGAAATAATACTGAATAGTATTCCGGTGAACCTCAGGCACGCTATATCTGCCGGGATAGGAATGTTTATCGCTTTTATAGGATTAAAGAATGCCGGCATTATAGAATCGAATCCTTCGACGTTTGTGGCATTAGGGCATTTTACTCCTATATCTTTATTAGCTATTTTCGGAATATTGCTGAGTGCCGTGTTATTGATAAAGAAGGTAAAAGGCGCTCTGTTTTACAGTATTCTTTTGTGTACGATTGCCGGTATACCGTTAGGTGTTACCGAGATACCGGAAAATTTTATACCCGTTTCCATGCCTCATTCCATAGCCCCTACATTTTGTAAATTCGATTTTGAAGGCTTCTTTACTTTAGATATGGCAATTATCATTTTCACATTGTTGTTTATGAATATATTCGATACGCTGGGAACTTTGGTCGGACTTGCTACGAAAACAGGAATTATGGATAAAAACGGACATATTCCCCATGTGAAAGAAGCCATGATGTCCGATGCTATCGGGACTACGATCAGTTCGATGTTAGGAAGTTCTACTGTCACGACTTATGTAGAAAGTGCTTCGGGTATTGCGGAAGGAGGACGTTCGGGCGTTACTTCTCTGATTACCGGTTTGCTTTTTATTCTGGCACTCTTTTTTGCTCCTGTTTTTCTATTGATACCCGGAGCAGCTACGACCGGAGCTTTTGTTTTAGTCGGTGTATTTATGATGGATTCTATCGGTAAGATAAATTTGTCCGATATTTCAGAAGCTCTCCCGGCTTTTGTTACGATTATTATGATGGTGCTGACCTATTCGATAGCCAACGGTATCATTTTGGGATTGCTTTGTTATGTGTTGTTGAAGTTGTTCTGTGGGAAACATAAGCAGATTACCCTTACGATGTATATTCTCGCTATATTGTTTATTATAGATCTTATTTTGGCGTAGCACAATATCCGATAAAATGTATTTTAGAATCTGTTTAAATTTTGTTCGGAGTGTTTTTGTGAATTTTTTTGAGGGTATTTGGGGGATAAATATTAATTTACACACGTACCGAAATCCATTATAAATAAAAAAACAGCTATTTACAAAATATGCAAATAGCTGTTTATCAAGAGCGGCAAACGGGACTCGAACCCGCGACCCTCAGCTTGGGAAGCTGATGCTCTACCAACTGAGCTACTGCCGCATTTCTTTTTGACGTGGACAAAGATACAATTTTTTTTATTTCAATGTATATTCTGTAAAAATCTTTTTTTGTTTAGTGATGTAAGAGGCTGTTTAAATTTTCCGATAAATAACTTTTCAAAGTTGACTCCGGGTAAAATTTAGACAGGCATTTAAAATCTACATAAAGAAGTCGACACCTTTGGCAACACAGTAATAACGGAGGAATTTGCCTGCAAGCATCGATAAATTTGTAATAAGCACATTGGCACGCATAAGCCCTAATGTGACGATGATCAGATCTCCTCCGGCAGGAAGAAAGACGAAAAAGGCCATCAGAGCTCCTTTCCCTTGTAAGAATTTTTGAGTTTTATCCAAACTCGATTTTTTAATGCGCAGATATTTCTCTATCCATTCGACTTTTCCCAGTCGTCCTATATAATAGCAGGTTACTCCTCCCAGCCAATTTCCGGCAGTTGCCGAAGCGAGACATCCCCACTCGTTATATCCGGCATATAGCAGCAGGCCTAATACGACTTCTGAACTGAACGGAAGAATGCTTCCGGCAAGAAAACCTGCTATGAAAAGCCCTATATAACCCCACTCACTAAGTCCTGCAATAAAATCCATAAATAGAATAATAGGTAAATGAATATAATGGTATAGAACAAATAAACCATTGTCTTGTTGGTAATGTTATTGAAGAGGTGTGATGCTTGTATTGCTACATATACATTTAAAAAAGGCAGGAAGTTGTAAAACTCCGAAATATTCAACCCGATGAATATTGTTGTACACACAGATAAGACATTGATAAACTCGTTGTAAACGCGAGTACATATTTTGTCGCTGTAATGCTTATAAAGGCTGCTTATGCCAGCAATGAATCCGATGGCGATTGTCGGTAAGAGATATAATAACTGAGAAAATTCGCCTTCGTCATGTAGCCAATGTATTGTCCCGACGGTTTTGAATATTTTATCGAATGATAACGGATAATTCCAAATGAAATGCCCTCCGTAAAAGAGCCATAGAACCGTAATGATTCCGATTATGGATGCAAAAAATGTTTTAGAATTTAATGCCCGGGTCTGATATAATCCGATCCAGAATATCGGGAGAAAGAATATTAACGGTGTCCAAAACAGAAAACCGGCTGTAATAAGCAGGGAAAAGGTAAAAGCTTGATTCTGCGGGCGAATATTTTGATATGTACTGTAAAGAAGTGCTATGGACAATAAGATCACCGGTACAAGAATATTGCCGATTCGTAATTCTGAAGTCAGTTCGGGATTAGAACATTCAAGTAATAAGAAAAACAGCAAAGGAAGCGATGAATGCGCTCTTACGATCGTATATATGTTATTGATCCATAGGAGTAATAAACTGCTTATCAAGATTGCTCCCAGATTGATAATAATACGGATATGCTCGGTATGTATTCTGTTGAACAAAAAAGACAGCAAGCCTTCTGTGCCGGATACCTGCGGCTCGTAAAAGATGTAAGCTATCAAAGATAACAAGCAGGCAGCTACCACACTGAATGTAATGGTGGTAGCACTGCCCGAAATGTTGTATAGCTTGTCTTCCCTCATATATGTTAAAGGTCAAAACCTATATCGTGGCGGAAATATTTCTTTTCGAAAGAGATTTTTTCCGCATTCTTGAATGATGTCGCAAGAGCTTCGTTTTTATCTTTTCCGTAAGAACTTACGGCGATAACGCGACCTCCGTTCGTGACGATGTTCCCGTCTTTCAATGCTGTCCCGGCGTGGAATAAGATACTATCGTTTATCCGGTCGATTCCGGTGATTATTTTCCCTTTTTCATAATTCCCCGGATAACCTCCCGATACGAGCATAACCGTTACTGCGGAGCGAGGATCGACTCGGAGTTCTTTTTCGGATAGTTTGCCTTCGGCTACACCTTCGAATAGTTCGACCAAATCGGAAGCTATACGGAGCATTACCGCTTCGGTTTCGGGATCTCCCATTCGCACGTTATACTCTATTACCATCGGTTCGTTTTTCACATTGATAAGACCGAGGAATATAAAACCTTTGTATTCGATATTTTCGGCTTTCAGGCCTTCTATTGTCGGTTTTACGATGCGGTCTTCGACTTTTTTCATAAATTCGGCATCAGCGAAGGGTACGGGAGAAACCGCACCCATACCTCCCGTATTCAATCCGGTATCGCCTTCCCCGATCCGTTTGTAGTCTTTCGCCTCAGGGAGTATTTTATAAGAATTGCCATCGGAAAGGACGAAAACCGAGCATTCGATTCCGGATAAAAATTCTTCTATGACGACCGTGCTGCTCGCTTCTCCGAACATACCGCCGAGCATTTCTTTCAGTTCCCGTTTCGCTTCGTTCAAGTCGGGAATGATCAGTACACCTTTCCCGGCTGCCAATCCGTCGGCTTTCAGTACGTACGGAGCTTCCAATGTGTCGAGAAAAGCGCATGCTTTGTCATACTGCTCGGCCGTGAAACTTGCATAGCGGGCGGTGGGGATATGATGACGCATCATAAATGCTTTGGCGAAGTCTTTGCTCCCTTCGAGTCGTGCACCCTCTTTTGATGGTCCTATTACCGGAATTTTATTTAATTCCGGATCGTTTTTGAAATAGTCGTATATACCTTTTACCAATGGGTCTTCAGGTCCTACTACGACCATATTTATGTTATTGTCGAGGACAAACTGACGGATACCGTCAAAATCGGATGCCGACAGAGCTATGTTGATGCCGATCGATGCTGTTCCTGCATTGCCCGGGGCAATATATAGTTTATTTACTTTCGGACTTTGTTTTATTTTCCATGCCAGAGCGTTTTCCCGGCCTCCTGATCCTAATAACAAAATGTTCATTATTGTCTGTTTTTCTTAGTTTATTTTAAATAATCATCAAAATACCGAGTTATTTTTTCATATAAATGTACCCGGTCAGGACCCAATACATTGTGGAAGTGTCCCGGATATACAAAGTAGTCGGGATATGTACCGGATTGAATACAACTTTTTAAAAAAGACAAGCTGTGTTGCCAGACTACGACCGGATCTTGATCTCCATGTATCAGCAATAAATGTCCTTGAAGGTTACCTGCAATACGGTTCAAATTACTGTTTTTATATCCTTGTGCATTCTCTTTAGGTGATCCCATATAACGTTCACCGTACATTATTTCATAATATTTCCAGTCGATTACAGGACCTCCGGCAACACCGGTTTTGAATGTTTCGGGATTGTTCAGCATCATATTCGTGGTCATAAATCCGCCGAAACTCCATCCGTGTACACCGATTCTGTTTTCATCGACATACGGTAGAGATTTCAGCCATTTTATACCTTCCATCTGATCTTGCAGTTCAATCTTTCCAAGCTGCCGATGAGTAACGTTTTCGAATGCCGAACCCCGGTTTGCCGATCCTCTTCCATCTATTGTAAAGATAATATATCCCCGGTTTGCCATATAGATATCCCAGCCTCTGGCATCCCACTTCCAGCCATCCCGTACTTGTTGGACGTGAGGGCCTCCATACACGTATACGATGACAGGGTATTTCTTACCGGTTTCGATTTTTCCCGGTTGTGTCAGACGGTAATATAAGTCTGTTTCTCCGTCCGCCGCCTTTATTGTCCCGCACTTTATATCCGGCATTGCATAACCGTCATAAGGGTCGGGTGCACATAATAGATTTTTTGTTTTACCTGTTTTCAGATCGGAGAAATCGATCATGCGGGGAGTATTATGGTTGCTGTAACGGTCTATCATATATCGTCCCGATTTGCTCATCAGGGGGGTGTGTACACCGTTTGCAGGAGTCAGTCTTTCCCGTTTTCCGTTTGAGAGGGTTACCCGGTATAAATTCACTTCCAGAGGAGATGCTTCGGTAGAGGTGATATACAAGTATTTTCCTGTCGGATCTATTTCTGCCGAAAGGACTTCCCATTCTCCCCGAGTGATTTGCCGGATCATTTTTCCCGATGTGTCGTAAAGATATAGATGCCGGTAACCGTCTTTTCGGGAAGTGTAAATAAATAATTCGGATTTTCCGGGAATGAAAATCAGTGGATTTTCCGGTTCTACATATTTTTCATCTGTTTCGGTAAACAAAGTGCGGAGATGCTTTCCTGAAGCAGCATCATATACTTCGACACGGCAAGTATCTTGACGGCGGTTCAATTCTTGTATATAAATTTCTTTTTCATCGGGCGACCATGTTATATTGGTAAAATAACGGTCTTTGGGAGTTCCTGTGTGCAGATATACGGTATTTCTGTCTGAAAGACGAAAAACACCGACTGTTACTTCGTGACTCCGCATGCCTGCCATCGGGTATTTGATATTTTTCAATTTAGCTTCTCTTGCCGAAATATCTACTAATGGATAGTCGCCTACCATGGTTTCATTCATCCGGTAAAATGCAAGAGCATTTCCTTCTGGAGACCAAAAAGTACCTTTCTTGATCCCGAATTCATTCCGGTGTACATTATTTGCACCCATCGAAATATAGCCGTTCGAATCTTTACCAACGGTTATCCGTTCTCCGTTTGGCAATATAATATATAGCCCGTTCTCATTGGTCAGGGCATATTGACGTTTGTGCGGGTCAAAGTCGAAATCGGTGTCTCCTTTTTCCAATGGATAAAGCTGCTCGATAGAATTGCCGTCAGCAGATAAATGGATAAAATGCTTATCATGTAAAAACGATATTCCGTTTTCTTTTCCGCCTTCCCACACTGATATTCTGGGCATCGATCCGACAGGTTTCAGCCCTTTTTCCGCAATAAACCGGTTTATATCCTTTACGGTAACAAGAACCTTTTCTTTATGATTTCCCGGTTTTACGATCATTATAGAATCACCTTTTTGATAAATATAATTTTCTCCGAGAAATTGTAGTTGCTTTATATTTTTCGGCACGAATCGAGCGTAAGTTTTGCCTCCGGGCATCAGGTTATCGAGTGAAAATTCTTTAAGTTGAGCCGATACAGCCATAAATTGAGTGATTGCTAATATAAATAAAAAACGGAGTTTCATTCAATAAATCATTTTTGTTTGTTACTTATCAGGATAATTCCTTTTACGTGATTTTTTCATCTGTTCTTTTTCTTTCCGTGCAAGGTTCTTGTCTCGAAGCTTTTTCCAACCGGGACGATTATCTTCAGAAGGAGTGCGGCCGATAGAGGGCTGTCTGAATGTGACGAACTTTTTCACGGCTTCTTCTCCATGCCATTCGGGAATGCTGCTGTCTTTCCGTTCTCTCTTATTTTCCGGCAGTTTCTCGAAATCGTCTTTTTTCTTTCTGAAACGGGTCTCTGTTTTGGTGAAAGGTTCTTTGTCTCGATAAGGTAAACGCTTTTCTGCCTTTTCATTGTTCCTTTCTTTGAAGCGATATTCCCGTTTCTTGAACTCGGTAGATTCACTGTCTTTCTTTTTCTCCTTGAATCCTCCTGTCTCGCGTTTGAAGTCGTTATATTTACCTTCGAAAATTTCGTATTTCCGGTATTCGCATTCTAATGAACCGTTCATCATATTTATGCAAATAGCGGGTTTCAGGCCTATTTTATTGAAACATTCATCATGATAACTGATAATCCAAGCATCATAGCCTTTGAATACGTGTTTAAGTTGGGAACCTATCATTTCATATAATCCCAACAGGTCTTTTGACGAGATGCGTTCTCCGTAAGGAGGATTTGTTATCAATATTCCGTTTTCGGGCGCTTCGGTATATTGTTGAAAAGGTTTTACCTGCAGATCGATATACTTAGCCATTCCGGCGCTTTTTATATTTTCTCGGGCGATAGCAATAGCTTTGGGTGAAATGTCAGAACCGTAAATCTTGAAATTAAATTCTTTTTCGTTGCTGTCATCATTATAAAGAGAGTCAAAAAGCTCTTCATCGTAATCGTTCCACCGTTCGAATGCGAAGTCTTTCCGATAGATTCCCGGTGCTGTATTTGTTGCGATCAGGGCGGCTTCGATCAAGATCGTTCCTGAACCGCACATGGGGTCTATGAAATTTTTTTCACCTTTCCATCCCGATTTAAGAATAAGGCCGGCTGCCAAAACTTCATTAATGGGAGCTTCGGTTTGTGCGACTCTGTATCCTCTTTTGTGTAGCGATTCGCCGGAACTGTCGAGAGATAGAGTGCAGGTGTTATGTGCGATATGCAAGTTCAATATGAGATCGGCATTGTTGAGCCGGACCGACGGGCGTTTACCTGTTTTTTCCATGAAAAAGTCGGCGATGGCATCTTTAGCACGATAGGTGACGAACTTCGAATGTTTAAATTCTTCCGAAAAAACGACAGATTCGATAGAGAATGTTTGTTCGGGAGACAGATATTGATGCCAGTCGAAAGACTTGATTTTTTCATAAACCTCATCTGTATCGGATGCAGTAAATGAGAAAATCGGTTTGAGAACACGCAATGCCGTCCGACAACATAAATTCGTTTTATATAAAAGCTGTTTATCCCCCTTGAAAGATACCATGCGTTTGCCGATTTCGATATCTTCTCCGCCAAGTTCGGCAATTTCTTGAGCCAGAATATCCTCTAACCCTTGCAATGTTTTAGCGATAATTTCAAATTTCTCGTTTTTCACCCTGATAAAACTTTATATTTGCGTATTTATTTTTCTGCTTTTTGTTGTAAAATGCGAGCTCCGGGTTCAACGTTTTCCGTAACCCAGATGTTACCGCCGATCGTAGCGCCTTCTCCGATTGTAATGCGGCCTAAAATAGAGGCATTGGAGTAAATAATGACATTGTTCCCGATAATCGGATGTCGGGGAATACCTTTGATCGGATTCCCGTTTTCGTCAAGAGGGAAACTTTTTGCACCGAGAGTTACCCCTTGATAAATTTTCACGTTATTGCCTATAATTGCAGTTGCTCCGATAACGACTCCCGTTCCGTGATCGATAGTGAAATATTCTCCGATTGTAGCGGCCGGATGTATATCTATACCTGTTTCGGAATGAGCCATTTCGGAAATCATTCGAGGAATAAGCGGTACTCCCAATTGAATAAGACAGTGAGCAATGCGGTAATTGCTGATAGCCCGTATTGCAGGGTAACAAAATATGACTTCTCCGTAACTCTCCGCTGCCGGATCTCCGTTATAAGCAGCGATCACATCGGTAGCCAGCAGACGGCGTAGTTCGGGCAGGGATTTGATAAACTCTGCCGATTTCTCGTTTGCCGATTCCCGCATATTTTCAAGACTGGTGTATTTTTTGCGGTCGCAAGCGAAACAAAGACCTGCCAGTATCTGTTCGGTCAATAGTTCGAACAAACGTTCCGTACCTACACCGACATAATATGAAATTGTACGACGGTTGATTGTAGAATGTCCGAAATAGCCCGGAAAAATCAAAGACCTGCACAATTCGATAATTTCGTGTAAAACTTTTTCTGAAGGCATCGGTTCTCCGTCATGATGTTGATGGCATAGAGTCTTGAAAGACTCGTATTCCGATAGTTGTTCTACGGTAGAGGTGATTACATCGGAGTATTTGTGCGGGTTCATATTCTTTTTTCGGTTTTATTAAAAAGACATTCTTTGCAAAGTTACAAAATATCGCGGATATTCCGGACTAAAAGTTAAGTTAGAGTCTAATAGCTTGTCTAAATTTTCCGACAAAAAATATTATCAAGTCATTTTTTTGTTTTCTTTCAGCCTTTTTTTTCGTTTTTACTTGTCAGTATATCTTTCAAAGAAATTATCATGGAGGTTTCTCGCTCTAAAAAGAGAATAAAAAAGATATCTTTTTTTGACAGACAAATTCATATCTTTGCGTTCGTTTTTTAAATTCTTTGATATGGAACTTTCCCACAAGATCAATAAGGTAGAAATTCGCAATTTACAGATTTCAGATTATACTCAATTGTCTCAGTCGTTCCGCAGGGTTTACTCTGACGGATCGGATGTTTTTTGGACTCACCAGCAGATTGAAAAGCTGATCGCTATTTTTCCGGAAGGGCAGTTTGTAACGGTTGTCGATGAAAAGATCGTCGGATGTGCTCTTTCTATAATCGTTGATTATGATTTGGTAAAAAACGATCATACGTATGCAAGGGTTACCGGAAACGAGACTTTTGACACTCATAATCCTAATGGGAATATTTTATACGGGATAGAGGTTTTTATCCATCCCGATTATCGAGGGTTGCGTTTAGGACGTCGTATGTATGATTATCGCAAAGAGTTGTGCGAACGGCTTAATTTGAAAGCGATCATGTTCGGAGGCCGTATTCCGAATTACCATAAATATGCTGCGGATATGCGTCCGAAAGAGTATATCCAGAAAGTCAAAATGAAAGAGATTTATGACCCTGTACTGACTTTTCAGCTCTCGAATGATTTTCATGTGCGCAAGGTAATGACAAATTACCTGCCTAATGATGAGGAGTCAAAACATTATGCCACTTTGTTGCAATGGGATAATATTTATTATACTCCGCCGACTCAAGACTTTAAAGTAACGAAAACTAATGTGCGAATAGGTTTGGTGCAGTGGCAGATGCGCCCGTATAAGAGCATAGATGATGTTTTTGAACAAGTCGAGTTTTTTGTGGATGCCGTATCGGATTACAAAAGCGATTTTGTATTATTCCCCGAATATTTCAATGCACCGTTGATGGCAAAGTTCAATCATTTGGGAGAATCGGAAGCTATTCGTTCTTTGGCGCAATATACCAATGAGATTCGCGACAGGTTTATCAATCTGGCTATCAGTTATAATATAAATATAATTACCGGAAGTATGCCGTTAATTAAAGAAGACGGCCTGTATAATGTCGGATTTCTGTGCCGGAGAGACGGGAGTTACGATATGTATGAAAAAGTGCATATTACTCCGGATGAAATCAAGAGTTGGGGGTTGACCGGTGGTAGCATGGTGAAGACTTTTGAGACAGATTGTGCACGTATAGGTATATTGATATGCTACGATGTCGAATTTCCCGAATTGTCCCGTTTAATGGCTGACCAAGGAATGCAGATTCTGTTTGTGCCTTTCCTTACGGATACGCAGACGGGATATTCCCGAGTGAGAGTATGTGCTCAAGCCCGGGCGATAGAAAACGAATGTTTTGTTGCGATTGCCGGAAGCGTAGGAAATCTTCCGAGAGTGCATAATATGGATATACAGTATGCTCAATCAGGGGTATTTACTCCTTGTGATTTTGCTTTCCCGAATGACGGGAAACGGGCAGAAGCAACTCCAAATACCGAAATGATATTGATTTCAGATGTTGATTTGGATTTATTGAATGAACTGCATACTTATGGAAGTGTCCGCAATCTGAAAGATCGTCGTCAAGATTTGTATGAGTTGCGGTTAAAAAAGAAAAATAACTGATTTCTATGCGGCGGAGAAAATAGGATATTTTCTCCGCCGCATAGAAGTTTATTTGTTTTTTGCCTCTTTCTCGATTCGGATGCGGGCATCTACCGCAATAATACCTTTTTTAGTTGCCAAAAGCGGATTGATATCCATCTCTTTTATTTCTGTAGCGAAACGCAATAATGTAGATAGACGGACGATGATTTCGGCAAACTGGATTTCATCGATAGGAGCTTCTCCTCTGACTCCCCGAAACATTTTGTAAGCACGCAGGGAGCGAATCATAGAGAGAGCTTCGTTTTCACTTAAAGGTGCTAATCCCGAAGCGATGTCTCTTAATATCTCTACAAAAATTCCTCCTAACCCGCAAAGGATGACATGTCCGAAATGAGGCTCGTACTTTGCTCCTACGAAAAGTTCTTTTCCTTGTAACATCGGTTGTACCATTATTGCGGTTACTTCGGGAAGTTTCATCATCCGATCAAATTCGAAAGCGAGATGCTCTTCTGATTGAATATTAAGAACTACTCCTCCTATATCGGACTTGTGGACAGGTCCTACTACCTTTGCGACTAAAGGAAAATCTAATTGTCTGGCTTTTTTAAGAAGCTCTTCTTTCGAAGAAGAAACGATTTCTGAGACTATTGGAATTCCGGCGGCAGAGAACAGAGACTGGACATGATTGTGCGGAAGATACCCGTTTTCTCCGATGTCATCGATAATCCTGCGTATTTCCGGTACGTTTACCCCGTATAATTCTATTCCGCCATTGGTCGGCTTCGAAGCATTGAATACTCGTGCGACAGCAGTTGCTAAAGCGACTTCATCCGAAAAATTGACATGTCCCTTATTCAGGAAATATTCAACTTCTTTCCCGGCGGTTACTACGGATGGGAGCACAGGGAATATCGGTTTGCTGCATTCTTCCATTTTTCGGTGCAACACATCATAGGCATCGTAAACTTTTACCAGTCCCGGACTACCGAAGATAACGGCTATTGCATCTATTTCGGGAGTATTTTCACAAAAGTCTATAGCTTTTTCCAAATGTTCGGGAGTTCCTGTAGCCAAGATGTCGATCGGGTTTCCGACCGAAGCTCCGGGATAAAGCTCTTCTTTTAGTTTTTGTGCAGCCTCTCCCGAAAGTTCAGGAACATGCATTCCCCCCTTAGAAAGAGCATCGGTCAACATTACGGCCGGACCTCCGGCATGTGTAACAATGGCGAAATTGCGGCCTTTGATTTCTTTTAAATTAAAAACGCAGGCGACGGTCGTCAGTTCTTCACGGCTGAAACAGCGAACGATTCCGGCTTTACGGAAGAGTGCTTCGACAGCCAAATCCGAGCTTGCCATAGCTCCGGTATGTGAAGAGGCTGCACGACTTCCCGATTCTGATGATCCCGATTTTATTGCAGCTATTTTGCATCCTTTCCGAATTAGAGAGGAGGCATGCAAGAGCATACGGTCGGGGTCTTTGATGTTTTCGATATAAAGGATTTTGATCGGTGTGGATTCTCCCGGAATATAAGTGCGGTCAAGATATTCCAAGACATCTTCGACTCCGATCTGCGGTGCATTTCCGACCGACCATACAGAATTGAACCGCAGTCCTTTGCCGATAGCGGACTCCATGATATATACGGCAGTAGCTCCAGAACTCGATATCAGATCGACACCTCGGGAATCGAGTTCGGGAATCGGCAGAGTGAATACGCTCCGGTGGTGACGGTTCATCAAACCTATGCAATTCGGTCCGATTAGCGATGCCTCGTATTTATTCGCAGTCTTTAAAATTTCCTGTTCTAATAGGAATCCCTCATGAGTTTCTTCTCCGAATCCAGCCGATATAATAATAAATGCTTTGGTATTGCGGGTTGAAGCCAACTCTTCTACAATATGAGGGCAAGCCGCTGCCGGAACGGCTAATATCGCCAGTTCTGTGTTTGGCAATGATGTTATGTCGGGAAAACAAGGTATACCTTGTACTTCTGTTTCTTTCGGGTTTACTGCATATAATTTCCCGGGAAATTTTCCTTCCAGCAGATTCCGAATAATCTTTCCTCCGGGTTTTTGCGTATTATTCGATCCTCCTATGATCACAATACTTTCCGGAGCAATCAATTCTCTATTGATCATAATATATAAAATTCTTTATTTCAGATGATTTAGCAAAAAATTGCATATATATTCGTTCAAAGATAGCGATTTTACTTTTTCCTCTTATCGCATTGCGACAAAAATCGTATATTTGCAAATCATTTTGAAAAAGGAAAAGATAAAATCATATAAACCAATGGAAAAGAAATTCAAACGTACTCTCGTAACTACAGCGTTGCCTTATGCTAACGGTCCTGTGCATATCGGGCATCTGGCCGGTGTATATGTCCCTGCTGATATTTATACCCGATATTTGCGTCTCAAAGGAGAAGAGGTGATCCATATCGGCGGATCGGATGAGCATGGAGTACCTATTACCTTGAAGGCTAAAGCTGAAGGTATCACTCCGCAAGATGTAGTCGATCGGTATCATTCGATAATAAAAAAATCGTTTGAAGAGTTTGGAATTTCTTTCGATATATATTCCCGTACCTCTTCCGATATCCATACGAAAACAGCTTCCGAGTTTTTCCGGAAATTGTATGATAAGGGTGTTTTTATCGAGAAGACGACAGAGCAGTATTATGATGAAGAGGCCAAGCAGTTCCTTGCCGACCGTTATATTACCGGTACTTGTCCGCATTGTAAGAATGAAAGGGCTTATGGCGATCAATGTGAAGCCTGCGGAACATCTCTGAATGCGACGGATCTGATCAATCCGAAATCGGCAATCAGCGGCAGTGTTCCGGTATTGCGGGAAACGAAACATTGGTATTTGCCTCTTGATAAATATGAAGATTTTTTGCGTAAATGGATTCTGGAGGATCATAAGGAATGGAAATCAAATGTTTACGGTCAATGTAAATCTTGGCTCGATATGGGGTTACAGCCTCGTGCCGTTAGTCGGGATCTTGATTGGGGAGTTCCCGTTCCGGTAGAAGGCGCTGAAGGCAAAGTATTATACGTTTGGTTCGATGCTCCTATCGGTTATATTTCCAATACGAAAGAGTTGCTGCCCGATAGTTGGGAACGCTGGTGGAAAGATCCGGAGACGAAGTTGGTTCATTTTATAGGAAAAGATAACATTGTTTTTCATTGTATCGTGTTCCCGGCGATGTTGAAAGCCGAAGGTAGTTTTATTCTTCCGGAAAATGTTCCTGCAAACGAATTTTTAAATCTTGAAGGAGACAAAATCTCTACATCTCGTAATTGGGCGGTATGGTTGCATGAGTATTTGGTCGATTTTCCGGGTAAGCAAGATGTGCTGCGTTATGTTCTTACTGCAAATGCTCCGGAAACGAAAGACAATGATTTTACTTGGAGGGACTTTCAGGCACGAAACAACAATGAGTTGGTTGCCGTATTAGGGAATTTTGTGAACCGTGCAATGGTTCTTACACATAAGTATTTCGGTGGGAAAGTTCCGGCTTGCGGAGAGTTGACCGAGTATGATAAAGAGACGCTTGACGAATTTGCCGGAGTAAAGGTCGAGCTTGAAAATTATTTGGAGAATTACCGTTTCCGTGATGCCCTGAAAGAGGCGATGAATCTTGCCCGTATCGGTAATAAATATTTGGCAGATACAGAACCTTGGAAATTGGCGAAGACCGATATGCCTCGTGTCTCTACGATTTTGAATTTGGCATTGCAGATTTCTGCTAATTTGGCGATTGCATTCGAGCCGTTTCTCCCATTTTCTGCCAAGAAGTTGAGAGATATGTTGAATATGACTCATGCCGAATGGAACTTGCTGGGACATATCGATATCTTACCTGAAGGGCAGCAGTTGAACCAGCCTGTTCTTTTGTTCGATAAGATTGAAGATGCTCAAGTTGAGGCTCAAGTACAAAAACTGTTAGATACGAAAAAAGCGAATGAGCTGAAAAATCATCAGGCCGCTCCTGTTAGGGAAAATATCGATTTCGAAGATTTTATGAAATTGGATATTCGGGTAGGCAAGGTTTTGGAATGCCAGAAAGTACCTAAGGCAGATAAACTGTTGCAATTTAAAATCGACGATGGTTTAGGAGGGCGTACTATTGTTTCGGGAATAGCGAAACATTATAATCCTGAAGATTTGGTGGGAAAACAGGTTTGTTTTGTCGCTAATCTGGCGCCTCGTAAATTGAAAGGCATCGAATCGCAGGGAATGATTCTTTCTGCTGAAGATGCCGACGGCAAATTGGTTGTTGTAGAACCGGAACAGCATGTAAAACCGGGATCGGAAGTAAAATAAACCATAATATTTTCGTTTAAGAGAGGCCTTGTTTGAATTTTTTATCGGAAAATTCAGGAGGAATCTAAATATTAATAAATCCCCGGAGAAGTTTTAGTTTTCCCTCTTTGGGGATTTTTTATTCAACATGAAACATGTAGGCATCGAGATATGTCGGATAACTTGAAAAAGAAAACATTGACAGCTCTTATTTGGAGTTTTGTCGATAAATTCGGTCAGCAGTTTTTATACTTTGTAACAGGTATAATTCTGGCTATTCCTTTGAATCCGGTCGATTTGGGGAAGATGGCATTATTGGCCGTGTTTGTCGCTTTGTCGAGTATTCTTATAGACAGTGGATTCGGATCTGCTCTGATTCGTAAAAAAGAGGCGACCGATGCCGATTATAGTACTATTTTCTATTTCAATATCGGAGTCAGCCTTATCTTTTATCTCATCCTTTTCGCTTTAGCACCGTTCATCGAGAGTTATTCGGGTGTTCCGGGGTTAGCGGCGGTTGCACGGGTTTCGTTTTTGAGTATTGTTTTTCTGGCATTCGGCATGATTCAGCAAACTCGTTTGATAAAATATATTCAATTTACGCAACTGGCACGTATAAATATTATTTCTCTGTTTTGTTCTTCGGTGTTTGCTGTCATTACCGCATTCATGGGTTGGGGAGTCTGGGCTTTAGTAATACAGTCTTTAGGAATGGCGATTGTAAAGTCTGTCTTGTTGTGGATTTACGGACGCTGGAGACCGAAATGGATATTCAGAGTTGCCTCGATGAAAGAATTCTTCGGATATAGTTCGAGTCTGATAGGTACGGGGGTACTGAATACGATATTCAATAACATATACCCGTGGTTGATCGGAAAAGGTTATTCGACACAAGCGGTCGGTTATTATAATCAGGCTAATAAATTTCAAGATATGCCTTCGGCATTGATTGCCAATATTTTTAGAAGCGTTGCTTTTCCGGTATTGTCTTCGATTAATGATGACAGAGAGCGAATGATACGTGTTTTCGGAAAGTATATCCGGACGGTATCTTTTATAATTTTTCCGATTATGTTTTTATTGATACTGGTTTCGCAGCCTCTTATATCCATATTGCTTCCTGAAAAATGGGCGCCTTCTATTCCGCTTATGCAGGTATTATGTATTTCGGGAGCATTTTCGCCTTTTATAATTTTATATTACGATTTATTCAATGCCGTAGGGCGGTCGGATATCAATTTGAAGATGGAAATTTTTAAAAAGATTTTTTTCATAATAGGAATACTTGTCTGTTTTAAATACAGTATAATGGCATTGATGTGGTTATGGGTGGTTTATACCCTTTGTTCTTTGATTGCAACGATGTTTTTAGCACATAAGTATGTAAATTATACAATGGGATCATTTTTTTTCGATATATTTCCCTGTTTATCTATATCTTTGGTAATTGCGGCAATATCATCTCTTTATTATTTGGTCTTTCAAGACCGATGGTTGTTGCTTGTTACGATTTCCGGAACATTCGGATTGCTTTATATTATTGCGGCACGTTTATTCCGGTTAGAAATGTGGCACGAATGCCTTCAGTTATTTAAAAAGAAAGTTTTGACAAACGGAAAATAAAAACATTTTGAATATGCAAATCGCTCCGATTGCTCTTTTTGTATATAACCGTCCTCGACATGTACGGTATTGTATAGAGTCTCTACAAAAGAATTTTTTGGCGGATAAGAGCGAACTGTTTATTTTTTCTGACGGGGCAAAAGATTGCGGTCAAGAAAAAAATGTGCGGTCGGTACGGGAGTATATACGGAATATTCAGGGATTTAAACGACTGCATATCGTAGAGCAACCTGAGAACAAAGGATTAGCTTCGAATATTATTTCAGGGGTTACCGATTTGGTCGAGAAATATGGTCGAGTCATTGTCCTGGAAGATGACCTGATCGTCTCCCCATGGTTTCTTACTTTTATGAATGAAGCTTTGGAAACTTACAAAGATGAGGAGAATATCGTAAATGTAAATGGGCATTTGCTTAAAGGAAAAGAACCATTTCCGGAAACTTTTTTGCTGAGCTTTGCAAATAGTTGGGGGTGGGGCACTTGGAAAAGGGGTTGGGATTTATTTGAACCTGATGGTGGAAAACTGCTTCGAGAATTAGAAGCCCGGAACTTGACTCGTAAATTCGATTTTGGCGGAGCTTATCATTTTACCCGGATGCTCAGAGAGCAGATAGTCGGCAAAAATAATTCTTGGGCAATTCGTTGGAATGCTTCTATTTTTTTAAAAGGGAAGTTATCATTAAACAGCGGGCGGTCGCTGGTCACGAATATCGGTTTCGACGGAACCGGAACGCATTGCGATAAATATGAATTATTTACTACAGATTTGTATTCGGGACAGGTCAAGGTAGAAAAATTGTCTTTATTGCAAGAAAACAAGAATGCTCGGGAGATGTTGGCTCGTATTTATCGTTTCGATAACTCGTATTATAACAAAATAAGAGTTCGGATATTAAATTTTTTGCATAGATAAAAAGGGAAAAGTGTAAATATGAAAGTTGTTCTCGTTAGTACATATGAACGTAAAGGCGGAGCTGCAATTGCTTGTTACCGTTTAAAAGAGGCTTTATTGAAAGAAGGTGTGGATGTGACGTTGCTGACGGCTTATAAAACTTCTGATGATCCTACGGTAGTAACACCTTTTGATACACGTTGGAAACGGCTGAAGAACCGTTTTCATTTTTATAAAGAGCGATTTTCTATTTTTATAAAGAATGGTTTTTCCCGGAAAAATTTATTTGCCATATCCATTGCCGATTCGGGAACGGATATTTCCGCTCTTCCGATTATTCGTGAGGCCGATATTATTCATTTACATTGGATTAATCAAGGTTTCCTTTCATTAAATGGAATTAAGGAATTATGTAAACTTGGTAAACCGATTGTTGTTACTATGCATGATATGTGGTTTTGTACAGGAATTTGTCATCATGCGCGTGAATGTATTTCATATCAGAATATTTGTAGAGAATGCATGTTTTTACAAAATCCGGGGATATATGATTTATCCTATCAAACTTATCTTGAGAAGCGTTTTATTCATAGTTCGGATATTACTTTTGTCACTTGTAGTCGTTGGTTACAAGAAAAAGTAATTTCAAGTATGCTGATTCAGGAAAGCTTAGTGAAAACAATTCCAAATCCGATTGATATTGATTTTTTTTCGGAAGGGGATCGATCTTTTTCTCGGAAATTAATGAAACTGCCAGAAAATAAAAAACTTATTTTGTTCGGGGCGGTGAATGCTGGAGATAAACGGAAAGGAGTTGATTTTTTCGTAAAAGCTCTTGATATTTTGTCACAGAAATATCCGGATCTTAAGGAGTCGGTAACGGTGGTAATTTTTGGTAATTTTAAGGGGTCTTCATTTCCTAAGTTATCTTTCCCTCATATTGCATTAGGTTATTTGGCTAAAGAAGATGATATTTTAAATCTATATCGAGCAGTTGATGTGTATGTAATTCCTTCCTTGGAAGAAAATTTGCCGAATACGATTATGGAATCGATGAGCTGTGGCACTCCTTGTGTAGGGTTTGACGTTGGTGGGATTCCTGAAATGATAGATCATGGAGATAACGGATATGTAGCTAAATATAAAGATCCTATGGATATGGCAGAAGGTATTTATAAAACTTTATTTTGCGGAGATTATAATCAGTTACGTCTGAATGCTCGTAAAAAAATAGAAAATTGTTATTCGGAAAAGTTGGTAGCAGAACGTTATATTCGTCTTTATGAAAGTAAAATTTAAAATTAGTAATTTAGAATATGGTATCATCACCCTTGTTTTCGATAATAACGATAACTTATAATGCTGCCGAAACGATTGAGGTTACATTCCGAAGTGTCGTCGGACAATCTTTTACCGATTATGAGTATATTGTCGTGGATGGTGATTCGAAAGACGGAACGGTAGATTTTTTGCGGTCTCGAAAAGATTGTTTGGCAGTGTTTATCAGTGAACCGGATAAGGGTTTATATGATGCGATGAACAAAGGAATGCATCTGGCAAAGGGAGAATATCTTATTTTCTTAAATGCCGGAGATACTTTTCATTCGGAAAATACTTTAGCGGATATTGCGGTTTCGATAGGGAGTTCCCGTCCTGACGTCATATACGGAGAGACAGCTCTTGTAAATGATAAGCGGGAGTTTTTGGGAATGAGAAGATTGAGAGCCCCGGAAACGCTAAGTTGGAAAAGTTTCCGTATGGGAATGTTGGTATGTCATCAGGCTTTTATTGCAAAACGGACGCTTGCTCCCGATTATGATCTTTCTTATCGCTTCTCTTCTGATTTTGATTGGTGCATCCGTTGTATGAAAAGAGCGGGTACGTTATGGAATACGCACTTGACTTTGATCGATTATCTGAATGAGGGTGTTACGACTCGTAATCACAAAGCCTCTTTAAAAGAACGCTATAATATTATGGTCAAATATTACGGACGCATACCGGTTATGTTTTTACATTTATGGTTTGCTTTGCGTTTTTATACGGCAAAATGGATAAAAGGGCGAGTGTAGGTAGGAGTTTCGAGATAAGAATGTTTTTTTTGAAAGGAAACATTTTTGTTCGTAAAAGTACTTCACCACATTAATTTTAGGACAATCGAAAGCTTTTTTATATATTTACTTCGTATATTTGTCACAAGGTCCGGATAGCTTTGCCGGGCAACATTCATGCAAAGAAATTAATGAAATTAAATCAGAAATGAATTCGGGAAAAGCATATCTTTCATTTTATAGCGGGAAAAAAGTTTTTATTACCGGTCATACGGGATTTAAAGGAAGCTGGTTGGTAAAGATTTTATCGATGGCAGGTGCGGAAATAAAGGGTTATGCTCTTCCTCCGGCTACAGATCCTGATTTGTATAGTGCCCTTGAGATAGACAAGCTTTGTACATCGGTGTTCGGAGATATTATGGATCGAGAGAAACTCATCCGTGAAATAGTGGACTTTGCTCCGGATGTGGTTTTTCATCTTGCAGCGCAACCTTTAGTCCGTCTTTCTTACGATATTCCTGCAGAAACTTTCGGTGTTAATGCAATCGGCACGGCGCATGTTCTGGATGCTGTCCGTAAGATAAACAAGCCGTGTACGGCGATTCTGATAACTACAGATAAAGTATATCATAATAACGAGTGGAATTTTCCGTACCGGGAAAACGATCGTTTAGGAGGATATGATCCGTATAGTGCAAGCAAGGCTTGTGCGGAGCTGGTTATCGACTCTTATCGAAATTCGTTCTTTAACCGGAAAAGTCACAATGATCATAAAAAAGCGATCGTAAGTGCCCGTGCCGGAAATGTGATCGGTGGAGGAGATTGGGCAAAAGATCGTCTCGTCCCGGATATTGTCAGGGCACTGCATAAGGGAGAGGAGATTGTACTTCGTAATCCGGCGGCCGTTCGTCCGTGGCAACATGTTTTAGAGCCGTTAGGCGGATATTTGTTGTTAGGCTATCTTGCATCGGTTCGGTATGCCGGTTTGTCCAATGCTTATAACTTCGGACCTAATCCGGAAGATACGCTTACGGTCGAACAGATGACAGCTTTGGCGACAGATATTTGGGGAATCGGCAAATATCGAGTGGAACAAAATCTGTCAGCACCTCATGAAGCCGGGCTGTTAAAACTGGATATTTCTTTGGCTAAAGCCGAATTGGGATGGAAACCCGCTATGAATGCCCGGGAAGCACTGGAGCTGACGTTGCAGTGGTATAAAACATATTATCAGGATAAGGGATTCATTTCTGATTTGACAGAACAGCAGATACAATATTTCTTCAGTAAGTAAATAACTAAAATCAAAATATGAGTACAAAAAGAGAACAAATCATACAGCTGGTAAAAGAGTATTATCGGGAAGAATTTGAAAGTAAAAAGAAAGATTTCGAGCCGGGAGATAAGATCTCTTACGGAGGGCGGTTTTTCAATGATGAAGAAATGTGTGCTTTGGTCGATTCTTCATTGGATTTTTGGCTGACGACCGGAAGATATGCTGCCCGTTTTGAAAAAGAGATGGCTCAATTCTTGAATGTTCGCTTTTGCTCGTTGACAAATTCAGGTTCATCCGCGAATTTATTGGCGTTTATGACTTTGACATCTCCGAAATTGGGAGATCGCCGAATTAAGAGGGGTGACGAAGTGATTACGGTAGCTGCCGGATTTCCGACAACTGTGACTCCTGTAATCCAGTTTGGTGCTGTTCCTGTGTTCGTAGATGTGACAATTCCCGGATACAATATCGATGTAACTAAGTTGGAGGATGCTTTTTCGGATAAGACGAAGGCTGTTATGGTTGCCCATACACTCGGTAATCCTTTCGACATAGCGGCTGTTAAGCAATTTTGCGATAAGCATGGATTATGGCTTATCGAAGATAACTGCGATGCCCTGGGCTCTCGTTATTTTATCGATGGGGAGTGGAAATATACCGGTACGATCGGAGATATAGGAACTTCGAGCTTTTATCCTCCTCATCACATGACAATGGGTGAGGGAGGTGCTTTATATACGAATAACCTGCAATTGAAACGTATTATAGAATCGTTCCGGGATTGGGGGCGTGATTGTTATTGCAATTCGGGGAAAGACGATACTTGCAAACGTCGTTTTACACAACAATTCGGTGAATTACCGTTGGGATATGATCACAAGTATGTCTATTCTCACTTCGGATATAATCTGAAGGTTACCGATATGCAGGCTGCAATCGGGTGTGCTCAATTGCAAAAATTGCCGGCTATCATAGATGCCCGTAAACAGAATTGGAAATATCTGAGAGAAAAATTATCGGTTTACGGTAATAAGCTGATATTGCCCGAACCGACCGAAAATTCTGATCCGAGCTGGTTCGGTTTTGTTATCAATGTAAAGCCGGATGCCGGATTTACTCGTAATGAAATTGTCGATTATTTAGAGAAAAACGGCATACAAACACGAATGCTGTTTGCCGGAAACTTGATTAAACATCCTTGTTTCGATGAGATGCGTACGAAAAAAGAGGGGTATCGTGTTTGCGGAGATCTGACAAATACCGATGCGATTATGAGCGATGTTTTTTGGATTGGCGTTTATCCTGGAATGACTCGGAAAATGCTTGATTTTATGATCGAAAAGATAGGAGAATTTTGTCATGCCCGTTAAAACTGTTTTGCTCACGGGAGGAAATGGTTTTATAGGGAAGAATCTCAAAGAGAGTTTTCTTGCGCAGAAATATAATTTGTTGACTCCCGGAAGTAAAGATCTCAATCTGTGCGATGAAGATGCGGTAGCCCGGTATTTTGATGAGCATCAGATCGATATCGTTATCCATTCGGCCGTAAAACCGAATCATCGTAATGCAAAAGATCTGAGTAATATATTTTATTCGAATACACGTATGTTTTTTAATCTGGAACGGTATTCTGACCGGTATCAGAAAATGCTCGTACTCGGGTCGGGTGCTATTTATGATTTACGGTACTACCGTCCGCTTATGAGAGAAGATGAATATACGCGTTTCTTGCCGGCCGATGAACATGGATATTGTAAATATGTGTGTGAAAAGGTAATTGAAAAGAGCAGCAATATATATGATCTGAGACTGTTCGGAATTTTCGGGAAGTATGAAGATTATGCGATCCGCTTTATTTCCAATGCCATTTGTAAGACGTTGTATGATCTTCCTGTCACATTGCGTCAGAATAGGCGATTCAGTTATTTGTATGTAGACGATCTGCCTCCGGTTATAGATCATTTTATCGAAAATACACCTCGATATAAAGCATATAATGTTGTTCCCGATCAGGTCGTTTCATTATATGATTTGGCACGTATGGTGGTCAGGATATCCGGAAAAGAGTTGCCGATATTAGTCGGGCAAGAAGGCATGGGATCGGAATATAGTGGCGATAATTCCCGTTTGAAAAAAGAAATACCCGATATTCGGTTTACTCCGATAGAAAAATCCGTAGAACAATTATACGAGTGGTATGCCGCTCATCGTGATGAGATTGATAAAAATGTATTGTTATTTGATAAATAAAACCTTTGTACTATGATTAAGACCAGTGATTTTTTGTTTAAGTATTTAGTAGAGAAACACGGTATCACAGATGTTTTTTTAGTTACGGGTGGCGGTGCGATGCACTTGAATGACTCTATCGGACGAAATCCCGATATTCGGTATATTTGTAATCATCATGAGCAGGCCTCGGCGATTGCAGCTGAAGGGTATTATCGCGCTTCGGGCAAATTGTGTGTGACGAATGTAACGACAGGTCCTGGAGGAACAAATGCCGTAACCGGAGTTTTGGGACAATGGACAGATTCTATTCCGGCGATTTATATTTCGGGTCAGGTAAAACAGAGTACGACGATACATGCTTGTCCGGATTTGCATTTGCGGCAATTGGGTGATCAGGAAGCAAATATTATCGATATTGTGAAGCCGATCACAAAGTTTGCCGAGATGATTACGGATGCGAATGATATAAAATACTATATAGATAAAGCGATCTATTTAGCGACACATGGCCGCCCGGGTCCCGTCTGGATCGATGTTCCTTTGGATGTACAAGCTGCTCTTATCGAAGAAGAAAACTTAAAAGAGTTCGATCCGTCGGAGTTGGAACAGCAATCGTACACCCCGATAGAGAAGTCGGTAAAATCTGTCATTGAGAAATTGAAGACTGCAAAACGTCCGGTTTTCTATGTCGGTAATGGTTTGAGACTGGCCGGAGTCGTAGATGATTTTATCCGGATAGCAGAAAAAACGAATATTCCGGTAGTCACGGCGATTAGCGGACATGATATCATTTGGCATGATCACCCTTTGTTTTTCGGAAAACCGGGAATATGCGGTGACCGGATCGGGAATGTAATGGTACAAAATTCCGATCTGTTGATTATTCTCGGAACTCGTTTGGGTATTCGTCAGATCGGATATGCCTATGAACAATTTGCTCCGTCGGCATATAAGATCATGGTCGATATCGATGCTTGCGAAATGTCGAAACCTACGTTTACACCAGATATGAAGATACATGCCGACCTGAATCCTTTTATTAAAGAGATGGAGTCGGAGGTATCGACTATCTCTTTCCCAGATTATACCGCTTGGATAAATTGGGGGAATGAGCGTCGTAAAGAACTGCCTACGGTATTCGAAGACAATCCCTCGACTCCGGGTTATATCAGTTCGTATGTGTTTGCCGATGAGTTGTTTAAGCAATTGAAAAGCGGAGATGTTGTCGTTACGGGTAATGGTACGGCTTATACCTCTACTTATCAGGCGATGCACGTAAACAAGGGAGTCAGGGTATTTGCCAATCAGGGTTGTGCTGCTATGGGATATGATTTGCCTGCAGCCATAGGTGCTGCCGCCGCCAATAAATCGGGGCGGACTATACTGATTACCGGAGACGGAAGCATTCAGATGAATATTCAGGAATTGCAGACGTTACTGACATTTAATCTTCCGGTGAAAATATTTGTGTTGGAAAATGAAGGTTATCTGGCGATAAAAACTACACAGAAGTCGTTTTTTAATAAAAAATATACGGGAAGTAATCCGCAGAGCGGGGTGATATGTCCCGATATGGCAAAAATTGCCGGAGCTTACGGAATACCTTTTGTCCGCATACATGAAGAAGGGAAAGTATTAAAAGATACAATCGCGGAGGTATTGGCTTCTCCGGGAGTCATGATTTGTGAAATTACGATGGACCCGGAACAAACGTTGTTCCCTAAATCCGCTTCTTCGATGGATAAAAACGGTAAGATGGTATCGTCTCCGTTAGAGAGAATGTTCCCGTTCTTGCCCGATGAAGAACAGCAAAAATGTACATATCCCGGCAGTAAATAAGATATTGTCAAGACTGTAACCGATATAAAAAAGAGTTCTGTGATCAATAAATCCCGGAACTCTTTTTTATATGCCGGAAATGCATTATCTTTGCCGTGAAATAAATGTGGAAGGATTTGGCTGCTTGCAACCACACAAAAAAATGCTAAAACTGCGTGACCTGCCATGTTGTACGGAATCCGGCTTTAATTCATTTCCTTCCCCGTTTTTTAATAAATATTTTTATGGAGCACGGTTGTGCATAAATTAAAATTAAAAACAGATGAACTATTTATTCACCTCGGAATCGGTGTCTGAAGGACACCCCGATAAAGTAGCCGATCAGATATCGGATGCTTTGCTTGATGAGTTTTTGGCGTATGATTCCAACTCGAAAGTAGCTTGCGAAACATTGGTGACTACAGGACAAGTAGTACTTGCCGGAGAAGTAAAATCTGATGCTTATGTCGATCTGATGGATGTTGCCCGTCGGGTAATAAACCGTATCGGATATACAAAAAGCGCATATAAATTTGACGGAGACTCTTGCGGTGTTTTTTCTGCGATACATGAACAATCTGCAGATATAAACCGTGGGGTAGAACGTGAAGATGAAATGAATCAAGGGGCTGGAGATCAAGGGATGATGTTCGGATATGCCTCTAATGAAACGGACAATTATATGCCGCTTTCATTAGATCTTTCTCATCTCTTGTTGATCGAGCTGGCTGCGATTCGTCGGGAGGGAAAAGAGATGACCTATTTGCGTCCCGATTCTAAATCTCAGGTGACGATAGAATATAATGAGGATAATGTCCCTGTCCGGGTTCATACGATTGTGATCTCTACGCAACATGATGAATTCATAGTACCGACAGAGCAAACTCATGAAGCGCAGATGGTTGCTGATGAAAAGATGCTATCGATAATTTTTGAAGATGTAAAGAACATCTTGATTCCCCGTGTAATAGCCAAACTTCCCGAACGTTTGAAAGCTCTTTTCGACGATAAGTTGATTCTGCATGTAAATCCTACGGGAAAATTCGTGATTGGCGGTCCTCACGGGGATACCGGACTTACGGGTCGGAAGATTATTGTAGATACTTACGGAGGTAAAGGCGGACATGGCGGCGGTGCTTTTTCAGGAAAAGATCCTTCGAAAGTCGATCGTTCTGCAGCGTATGCAGCCCGTCATATCGCCAAAAATCTCGTAGCGGCAGGGGTATCCGATGAGGTTCTTGTTCAGGTTTCTTATGCGATCGGTGTTGCTCAGCCGGTAAGTATTTATGTAAATACTTACGGTAAATCTCATGTGGCATTGAGTGACGCCGAAATCGCATCTCGAATAGGCGCTATTTTTGATATGCGTCCTAAAGCCATAGAAAAACGTTTGAAATTGCGAAATCCTATTTATGAAGAAACGGCAGCTTATGGTCATATGGGACGTAAGCCTTGTACGGTAGTCAAGACTTTTTCTTCAAAATACTTCCCGAAGCCGGTTGTTAGAGAAGTAGAGCTTTTTACTTGGGAAAAGCTGGACTATGTGGATGCGGTTAAGGAAGCATTCGGTCTTTGATGGTTTAGACGGTCTCTAAGAAAAATAAGAGGAAAGTCTGTTCGAGTATATCTTTGAACAGACTTTTTTTGTTGCTGTTGACAAAAAAAGTAAATTTGCAGATAGTCATCAATATAAATGAATATATGAAAAATATAATCATATTTTTTCTCTCCTTTTTCTTGTTCTTGACGGCATGTAGTTCTGGAGATAAGTATATTGTAAAAGGAAATCTTTCTCATTTGGAGGGTCAGTATTTATATGCCGTACACGAAAGGTATAAGAAAGAGCTTAAAATGGATACGATCAGGGTACAGTCGGGTAAATTCGAGCTGACGGGAGAAAGTGAGATGTTGACTTCTTTGCAGTTGTATACAGAAGATTATACTCCGTTGATGCAGTTATTTGTAAAAAACGGAGATCACATCTCTTTAGAGGGGGACGTACAGAGACCTTTTGAGATTCGGATAAAAGGGAATGAAGCATACCAGGCCGTTACGGATTTTAATCAACGGAACGGTGCATTATTGCAAAGGATTGCCGAAAAGCGGAAAGAATATTATACCCGGGAAAAAGATTCTGCTTATTTTGATGATCTGAAAAAATTAGAAAATGAAATTTGTAGAGATGCCGAATCCGAGATTTCTGCAAAACCGGCTTCTCCGGCTTCTATAATTCTCATGTATGAATATCTTCTAAATGAGAATACGGTAGAATTATGTGATTCTTTGTTGCGCATCATGCCTTCTGAAGCAAAACCGGCTTCGTTGTTGGCAAAAATAGATCTTTTTATAGAGCAGGTACGGAGAGTATCGGTAGGAAAGATTTTCCCTTATTCTGTTTTGAAAAATGAAAAAGGAGAGTCGGTTTCGACAAATACTTTTCGAGATATTCCGACAGTAGTAACTTGGTGGGCATCTTATGATCCGGCAAGTCGGGAGGAGATGAAAAATATAAGAGAAATTTATTCTAAATATAAAGACGATAAAGTCAGGGTCGTAAATATTTCTCTCGATATAGATAAAGAAAGCTGGAGAAACCGGATAAAAACCGACTCTCTTGAATGGACTCAGTTGATTCAGCCTGAAGAGTGGAATGCTTCTTCGACACGAAATTTAGGTATTTCCAGAATTCCATATACGATGATTCTTGATAAAACCGGACGCTTGGAAAAAGTCGGGTTAGAAGGAGATGACCTTAAAAAATATATAGATAAAATGGTTTCCCGAATAGATAGTCTGGAATCTGTTAAGGAAAAAAATTAAATCTCGGATCATGTTGATAAAGGTTTTTGGTGCTGCTGTGCAGGGAATAGATGCTTTGGTCGTAACAATCGAGGTGAATTGTACGCAAGGAATCCGTTTTTTTCTGGTTGGACTTCCTGATGCGGCTGTAAAGGAAAGCCATGAACGTATTGTCTCGGCCGTTCAACATAATGGCTATAAATTTCCTCGTCGGCAGATTGTTATAAATATGGCTCCTGCCGATATTCGGAAAGAGGGTTCTGCGTATGATTTGCCGTTGGCTGTCGGTATTTTGGCTTCTGCCGAATTGATCAAACCCGATAAGCTGTCACAGTATATGATTATGGGAGAACTGTCTCTGGACGGTTCTATTCTTCCGATAAAGGGGGCTTTGCCTATTGCAATCAAGGCGAGAGAAGACGGTTTTAAAGGGCTCATTGTTCCGCAAGCGAATGTAAAAGAGGCGGCTGTCGTAAATAATCTCGATGTTTACGGTGTCGGGAATATCCGTGAAGTGATCGAATTTTTTAATGATGAGAGAGTTTTGTCGCCTACTGTAATCGATACTCGAAAAGAATTTTATCAGCAGCAATGTGAATTTGATCTCGATTTTGAAGATGTAAAAGGGCAAGAAAATGTTAAGCGAGCTTTTGAAGTCGCTGCCGCCGGCGGTCATAATTTGATTATGATAGGCCCTCCGGGAGCAGGAAAATCGATGATGGCAAAGCGGATAGCTTCTATTATGCCCCCATTGACTTTGCAGGAAGCTTTGGAGACGACTAAAATACATTCGGTGGCGGGAAAGATGGAGCGGGGGAGTTCTTTGTTGTCTCAACGTCCTTTCAGAGCTCCGCATCATACTATATCGAGTGTAGCTCTTGTCGGAGGAGGAGCTTTCCCTCAGCCCGGCGAAATTTCGTTAGCTCATAACGGAGTCTTATTTTTGGATGAACTACCTGAATTTTCAAGGCAGGTTCTTGAGGTGATGCGTCAGCCGTTGGAGGATCGTAAAATAACTATTTCCCGAGCAAAATATTCGATCGAATATCCGGCCAGCTTAATGTTGGTGGCCTCGATGAATCCTTGCCCATGCGGATATTACAATCATCCTGAAAAAAAATGTATTTGTCCTCCCGGCAGTGTTTTGAAATATTTGAATCGTATTTCCGGACCGTTACTTGATCGTATAGACATACAAATTGAGATTGTTCCGGTTCCTTTTGAGAAAATGGCCGATAGCCGTCCGGGAGAACCCAGTGCCGTAATCAGAGAAAGGGTAATACGAGCGCGTGATATTCAAGCAGAACGGTTTAAAGATATTCCGGGGGTGTATTGCAATGCGCAAATGAATACAAAATTATTGAACCGTTTTGCTCAGCCCGATGAACTTGGAAAAGAGCGATTAAAAGATGCCATGAAACGTTTCGGTCTGTCGGCACGGGCGTATGACCGTATTCTTAAAGTCGCCCGTACTATTGCCGATTTGGCCGGTAGTGAGAATGTGTTGTCGGTGCATATTGCCGAAGCAATCAATTACCGGAATCTCGATAGAGAAAATTGGGCCGGCTGATCACTTCTTTAGACAGCTGCTTAGATGTACTAATATATTGTGATATAAATATTTCTGTATTTAATATAATATTGCATATTTCTGAAACTATTTATGGAAATAGCGTTGAATTGCTGTTATTTTCGATAATTTTGCTTTTGTTGTATTTATGACAAATAAATAGGTCACTTTTTTAAAATCGTATATTTATGAAAAAATTGTTACTATCTTTTCTCTGTTTGTTATTGGCAGTACAGATTTATGCACAGGAAGGAGTTGAATATAAAACGTTGCCGACACGAGTTAGGATTATATCTCCTGATTCAGAGCATTTTGATCCTTCTTCATTGAATATATCCTGTCATAAAGAAGTTATCGAGCCATTTGTATGGGATAATTCTACAGAAAGTTATGTAGGTAAAATACGTTGTTATTTCGGTGATGATATAGTAAATTTTACAATAGGAACTCCCGATAACCGTATTATTTGTGAATTGGAAGGCTTTATTGAAAATCTTGAATCGATAACAGAAGCTAATTTCAAAGTAGATTTTTCTCAATATCATTATGTACAGATAAAAGCAAAAGATAAGAGAATGTCTCTTTATGTTGATTATATTTATTCTTCGGAAGACGATAGCGGGTCATCATTTCCCGGAGGAAGTCATATTTATACTAATATGGTTGATAATGCAACATGGTGTAAATCCGGGGAATATACCTATGAACCTGAGATTACATTTGATGATGCTGCCGTAATGACGACTGAGCATTATTTGACTGTGGATAATAGAGATGTAGAAGAGATTATAGACATCGACATGGAGATGATGCATCTGGTAACATTCCATGTTACAGGTGTCGAAAAAAAGCCTTTGGCGGGAGCTTCTATTGATATTGTTCCGTCAACGAATGCAGATTTGGATATGGAGCTTGATACCGATGACGAAGGAATAGGGAGAGCCTATTTGTTGGATGGATCTTATTATTTCGGGGTAGATGCTTCCTATAATAACTATTTTGGGAGCGATGACTCTATCGGAGAGTTTGCCGTATCCGGAAAAGATATTGATGTAAAATATGGGTTTGATGACTATAAGAAAGTGATATTCAACATATCCGGAATAGGTCTTCAGTCTGTTGCATTGTCGATTATGAAGGCTTATGAGTCGAATCAAGATGAATATTATGAGACTTTATCCGGAGAGGGAGTTGTGGTTCATGAGATGTATCTGCCGGCAGACGGTCAATTCAGTTATAGCATCAATCCGACTTGCTCGGGCTATAAGTTCCCTGTTAAGAATGATGTTTTTGAAGCAAATACGACAGATAGGTTAGATATTGTTTTTGATGAACAAAAATATACACAAGTATTTTTTGATGTTATAAATAAGCCTGAAGAAAGTTATCCGTATATAAAGATATTTCACAATACTACCTTGGTGCGCGATTTATACATTGGGGATATGTCTTCTAAAGAGATGTTTTCTCCGGGCGAATATAATTATGTGTTGATAAGTAATAATAGTGATTTGCAGTCAAAGGGGTCGTTTGTCATTTCTAAAGGAGATGAGAAAAAGACTATAACAGTAGATTGTGCCGAAGGTATAAGCAAACCGGTCTTTTTTAGTGTAAAAAATATGCCGGAATCTATTAAATCGGAATATCTCTCGTATGAAGTAAAAAGTGAAAATGGAATGGATTTGTTCAATTTCAGTTTCTATCCTGATCAAGAAGAGCCGGTTCAATTTTCTTTGCCGAATGGTTCTTATATTTTTGCTATTAGTAAAGATGACAGTAGAGGGACATTTTATCATGAACAGAAAGTCGATATAGATGATAATAATCGTAATGTAGAAATTGATCTCGGAAATTATGGTACTGTACGGGTATATACTACTGCTCCTGAAGGAATTTCGGTAGATGATATATTTTGTATATATCCCGATGGGCAGACGGTTGACCTTTATGGTGAAGAAGTCATGGTATGGCTTGAAAGCGGCAAAGAGTATAGCTTTATCGCATCGGGTAGTGATGATAACGGCTTTGATATGCATTCGTCGGAGAAGAAAGCAGTTACCGTTAAGGCTGGCGAGGTCGTTGATGTTACTTTAGATCTGAAAATTCCGCAGATCGATTATACGGTATCGATGAGTATCCGAGATAGATATGCAGGTTATATTAAGAATGCAAAAGTAACGATAAATGGAGAGGCTTATCGGTCGAATCGTCAAGGACAGGTCCAAACTCTTATTCCTGTTTCCGGAAATAGCCTTACTTATAGGGTAGAGGCTACTGGATATGAAACTTTAGAGAAAACAATTCAACTGTCAAAAACGGATATTATGTTTCAATATGTAGATATAGATGTGTTCTTGGAATATGATGGTGGAGTTGATGGCATAGAAGAGCAGACGATTGATAAGTTAAAAGTCTTGAATACTGTTGTAGATGGTAATTTATTTATCGATAATGGAACAGAAAATATGTGGAAAATGATTATGGTGGGACTTGATGGCCATGTTGTGATCAATAAGAATATAGAATTGGGTATCAATGATATTGGTGTAGAAAATCTTGCTTCAGGATTTTATATCGTTGTATTAAGTAACGGTACTGAACAAAAGTCTGTAAAGATTATCAAGCGATGAAGTTCTGCAAGTAAATCTTATATATAAAAAGCAGTTATTTGTAATTTTGCAGATGACTGCTTTTTTATTTATAAACACATAACGAAGTAGCAAAAAGTGGAAGATTGTAGTGAATTGATTGATACAGCGTCCATTATGCTATATTTTTCTCTTGGCAAAAAGCCAAAGAAATCCATGATATAACTAAACGGCGCAAGCGTTCGGTTACTACACCATTACCGAATGATATGGTGAAAGCATATTGTTAAGTGGCTATATTTATGCAATTCATGATAAATTAATTTTGTAACCCCAAAGATGTGAGTTATCGATTTTCAATTTAATCATAACTAAAGAAGCGGTATTTTTTATAGGGCAAAATATAATGACGGCAAACGAAAAACGGCAATCCTTCCGGAAAATAATCTTTTCTTCTTCCAATTGCACTTTTGTGGCATCGTTTCAGTGTTACATGCTCTATGCTCTATTAGTTTTTCTTAAAAGCTGAATTGCTGCGTATTCCCGTGTTCTGGCAATTTGGTTATCTACATCTGTCAAGTTTCAATTGTCGCCAGATTATAGACCGATCAACCAAGATCCTGACCGACAATCGGGAAAACCAGACGGCCATTATCTGTCGCATCCGACAGATAATATGACTGCTGTTCGAAAAGCTGTTTATCGATGAAAATTACCCTGTTTTCAGCTGTCATTTCTATATTCGAATATTAGGTTCAAGAGAACAAGTTGCTGAAATCATCCTCCAAAATCGGGAGAATGAATACAATATGAAAAGCTTACCGATGCAACTATCAAACAAAATCATTATCTTTACATACAATTCGATATAATGATTGGCACGGAAGATATAAATAGGCTCAAATTAGTTTTTGTTGAAGAGAAAGAAAACAGGCAGAGTAGTTGAAAGACCTGTCAACTGTCTCAAAATGGCGCACCAATGTTTCACGGTCTGATCTGGTTACTCTTTCAGGGATATTGAATATTGACAGGGAGAACTTATCGATAAAAGCAAGAGAGCTTATTTTTCAAAGGAAATATGTATAATGACAAAGAAGAATACAAAATGATAAGCATACAACAAAGAGTACAGTTGCAATCTCAAATTTGGAAAATAGCCAACGAAGTGCGTGGGGCTGTCGATGGATGGGATTTCAAGCAATTTGTTTTGGGAACATTGTTTTACCGTTTCATCAGTGAAAATTTTACAGACTATATAGAGGGTGGAGATGACAGTGTCGACTACGCTTCTTTACCGGACAGTATAATAACTCCGGAGATAAAAGAGGATGCGGTCAAGACGAAAGGGTATTTTATATATCCGAGCCAGCTTTTTGTCAATGTGGTAAAGACTGCCAGTACAAATCCCGATCTTAATACGGATTTGAAAGCCATCTTCGATTCTATCGAAAGTTCTGCGAACGGTTATGCTTCCGAAAAAAATATCAAAGGATTATTCGCTGATTTTGATACGACCAGCACACGACTCGGTAATACCGTTGAAAACAAGAACAGCCGTTTGGCTGCCGTTTTAAAAGGTGTGGCTGGATTGAGTTTTGGGAATTTTGAAGAGCATGAGATAGACCTTTTCGGTGATGCTTACGAATATTTGATAAACAATTATGCCGCCAATGCCGGGAAGTCAGGAGGTGAGTTCTTTACACCCCAAAATGTCTCAAAGCTCATTTCACGGCTTGCCATGCACAAGCAGACGACCGTAAATAAAATATATGACCCGGCTGCGGGTTCGGGCTCTTTACTGCTTCAGGCAAAGAAACAGTTTGACGATCATATCATAGAAGACGGATTTTTCGGACAGGAAATAAATCATACTACCTATAATCTGGCTCGTATGAATATGTTTCTGCACAACATCAACTACGATAAATTCAATATCGCGCTTGGAAATACGCTTATCGATCCGCAATTCGGAGATGACAAGCCTTTTGATGCCATTGTTTCCAATCCGCCCTATTCGATCAATTGGATCGGTTCCGACGATCCCACGCTTATCAACGATGACCGTTTTGCCCCGGCCGGAGTACTTGCGCCAAAATCAAAAGCCGATTTCGCCTTTGTGCTTCATGCTTTAAGTTATCTCTCAAGCCGCGGGCGTGCTGCCATTGTCTGTTTTCCCGGGATTTTCTACCGGGGCGGAGCAGAGCAGAAAATCAGAAAATATTTAGTAGATGGCAACTATGTGGAGACCATCATCTCATTACCGTCCAATTTATTTTATGGAACTTCGATAGCGGTTAATATTCTGGTTTTATCGAAACATAAGTCTGATAATAAAATACAGTTTATAGATGCAAGCAGAGAAAATTTCTTTACAAAAGAAACCAATAACAATGTACTTGAGGACAAGCATATAGATAGGATTATAGAAATCTTCGATAAAAAGGAAGATATCGATTATATTGCTAAATCGGTTGATTATAAAACCATTGCCGGAAATGATTATAACTTGTCGGTAAGCAGTTATATAGAAGTCGAAGACACTCGTCCGAAGACAGACATCAAGGAACTGAATGAGCGAATCCGTCGCATTGTGGCACGGGAAAACGAGTTGCGTGCAGAGATAGACAAAATAGTTGCGGAATTGGAGGAGGATGAGGTATGAGTAAACAGAGACAAGAATTGGATACTGTAAAGCATACGACAGAATTAGATTCCAAACTTCTGACAGATGTTCGCAATAGTATAGTAATAATTAGAGATATGCCGGTAATTGCAGATGCCGATGTGGCAAATCTTTATGGTGTTGAGACAAAGAGGGTCAATGAAGCCGTGCGTAATAATCCGGATAAATTCCCGGAGGATTATATGTTTGTTTTGTCTTCTGAGGAATCGGCTGTTTTGCGGTCGAAATTTTCGTCCACAAAACTTTCTTCCAAAAGCAGAGTGCTTCCAAAGGTCTTTACAGAGAAAGGATTGTATATGCTTGCTACGATTTTGAAGAGTAGGAGCGCATTAAATGTAACATTTGCCATCATTGAGACTTTCACGCAAGTAAGAAACTTGAAACGTGAATTGATCGATTTGCATAAAGAAACCGATTCCGAAAAACAGACAGCAAAAATGCGGCACTTTGGCAAAGTGTTGTCAGATATAGTAATGCCGGATTTGGAAACCTCGGAAACAGAATCTACATTGGAGCTGAATTTCTTTATCGGGAAAATAAAACATACCGTTAAACGCGTTAAAAAGTCAAGCGCAAAAAATGCATCTGAGGAGGACGAACGATGAGTAAATTGCAGGAGCTGATACGGGAACTTTGCCCCAATGGGGTGGTATATAAGAAATTGGGGGATATTGCCATAATAAAGAATGGTAGGGATTACAAACATTTAGGTAGAGGGAATATTCCGGTCTATGGTTCTGGCGGAATAATGAGTTATGTTGATGCTTATGTGTACGAAAAACCCACCGTTTTAATTCCACGTAAAGGGTCACTTGGGAATGTGTTTTATGTAGATACTCCTTTTTGGAATGTCGACACCATTTTTTATACAATAATAGATACCTCCAATGTACTTCCAAAATTTTTGTATTATGTCTTGTTAAAAGAACAATTAGAAAAATTAAATACGGCTGGAGGTGTGCCGAGTTTGACCCAAACGGTATTAAATAAAATATTAATTCCTGTACCTCCTCCTGAAGTTCAAGAAGAAATAGTCAAGATTCTCGATCATTTCACCGATCTTGCAGCGGAGCTGCAAGTGGAGCTGCAAGCGAGGAAGGAGCAGTATGAATATTATCGAAATAAATTGTTAACATTTGCTAAAATAGGGGCGCAAAGCGTAACCTGGATGAGAATGTGTGATTTGTTTGATATGAGGAATGGATATACCCCGTCAAAGACAAATGTGGAATATTGGGAAAATGGAACAGTCCCATGGTTCAGGATGGAAGATATACGACAAAATGGTCGTATACTTTCAGACTCTATTCAGCATATAACATCAAGTGCAGTTAAAGGCGGGCGGCTTTTCCCTGCCAATTCGTTTATTATTGCTACTACCGCAACAATTGGTGAGCACGCATTGATAATTGCTGATTCGCTTGCGAATCAGCAATTTACGAACTTGCAAGTTCGTAAATCGCTGATAGATAAAGTTAATATCAAATTTTTATATTACTATATGTATATTGTAGGAGCGTGGTGTAAAAACAATACAAATGTGTCGGGATTTGCATCAGTGGATATGAAGAAGTTTAAAAAACTACTTATCCCTATCCCCTCTATTTCCAAGCAGCAACGCATTGTTGCCATCCTCGATAAATTTGAAGTATTGGTAAACGACTTGTCGCAAGGGCTTCCGGCAGAGGTAGCCGCAGTGCAGGAGCAATATGAATATTATAGAAATAAATTATTGTCATTCTCAAGAGCTGATATGAGCGCATAGTATTATGGGACAATCATTAACAGAAATAGCGCAAACTCTTCGTGATACTGATAAAAAGGTACAGCTAATCTATGCCTTTAACGGTGTTGGAAAAACTCGTTTGTCTCGTGAATTTAAAGAGTTGATTTCACCAAAGAATCAGGATGACGAATTGGAGGAACATAAAACGAAGATTTTATATTATAATGCTTTCACAGAAGACTTGTTCTATTGGGATAATGATTTGGACGGGGATAGAGTTAGAAAGATAATTATACACCCCAATGGTTTTACAAATTGGGTACTTAAAGAGCAGGGGCAAGAAAATAATATATTAAAACATTTTCAACATTATACGAGTGATAAACTGACTCCTCGTTTCAATGAAGAGTATAATGAAATTACGTTTTCGATAGAGGGTGGTAATGAGACTGTTATTGAAAATATAAAAATATCCAAAGGCGAGGAAAGTTGTTTGATTTGGTGCGTTTTCTATAGTCTGCTTGAACAGGTTGTGGAAGTATTGAATGTTGCAGAGGAGGCAGACAGGGAGACCGCCCAATTTGATGATCTGAAATATGTATTTATTGATGACCCTGTAAGCTCATTGGACGAAAACCATTTGATTGAGTTAGCTGTAAATATTGCAGAATTAATAAAGTCAAGTCAATCAGGACTGAAATTCATCATTACTACACACAATCCATTGTTTTATAATGTGCTTTACAATGAATTTAATAATTCCGACAAACGTTATAGCTATAAATCTAAACACTCGATAAAACGCAGGTTGGAGAAGATGAATGACGGAACATATCTTTTTGTAGAACAATCTGCCGATTCACCTTTCTCTTACCATCTTTTTCTGTTAACCGAACTTGAAAAGGCGATAAAATCAGAAGAGATCAAGAAGTATCACTATAATTTCTTAAGACAAATATTAGAGAAGACTTCTACATTTCTTGGATATACAGGCTGGAAAGAACTCTTACCTCATGATGAACAGGAAACATACTATAATCGTATCATAAATCTGTGTAGTCATGCGAAACATGCAGGAGAAGAAACATCTTTGATTGATGATAACGACAAAAGAGTATTAACCTTTTTAGTCGAAAATATTAGAACGATGTATCATTTTAGAGAAGAACAAGCTAAAGATATTAGTGAAGATGGCACAATATAATACCATAGCAGAATCAAACAATTTCATAGTACTTGATGCTTACACCAAGTATAATGAATTTCATGAGCTTTCGGCCGCGTATCAGTCGGAAGCAAGTCTTGAACGCGAATTTATTCAGGACTTGGTAAATCAAGGCTATGAATATCGGCCGGATATTTCAACTCCTGATGCATTGCTGTCTAATGCTCGTATAAAGATTCAGGAACTTAACGGTATGGAGTTTACCGACAAGGAATGGATACGCTTTGTAGAAGAATATTTAGATAAACCGGGAGATACCCTGATAGATAAAACCCGTAAGATTCACGATAACCACATCTACGATTTCGTTTTTGACGACGGACATATTAAAAACATCTATATCGCAGACAAACAAAATATTGTCAGAAATAAACTGCAAGTTATTTCTCAGTTTGAACAAACCGGGACACAAGCCAATCGTTATGACGTTACAATTCTGGTTAATGGTTTGCCATTGGTACAGGTTGAACTGAAAAGACGTGGTGTCGCCATCCGTGAAGCATTCAATCAGGTGCACAGATATTCCAAAGAGAGCTTCAACAGTGGTAATTCACTTTTCAAGTATATTCAGGTGTTTGTCATATCGAACGGTACGGACAGCCGTTATTTTGCCAATACCGTAGAGCGTAACAAGAACAGTTTCGACTTTACCATGAATTGGGCAAATGCAAAGAATGCTGTAATAAAAGATCTTAAAGACTTTACAGAGACTTTTTTTCAAAGGAACACATTGCTTAATGTCATTTTTACCTATTCGGTCTTTGACACCAACAACACTCTGCTTATAATGCGCCCATATCAGATTGCTGCGACAGAGCGTATGTTATGGAAAATAAAAGGTGCGTATCAGGCAAGAAAATGGTCTACGACCGAATGTGGCGGATATGTCTGGCATACCACAGGTTCGGGAAAAACGCTTACCAGTTTCAAGGCGGCACGATTGGCTACCCAATTGGACTTTATCGACAAAGTCTTCTTTGTTGTAGACCGCAAGGATCTTGACTATCAGACAATGAAGGAATATCAACGTTTCTCTCCCGACAGTGTCAACGGTTCGGAAAGTACGGCAGGATTGAAACGAAATATAGAGAAGGATGACAATAGGATTATCGTCACTACGATTCAAAAACTGAATAATCTGATGAAAAGTGAAGATAATCTTTCTATCTATGAAAAGCAAGTTGTCTTTATTTTCGATGAATGCCATCGATCTCAATTCGGTGAAGCGCAAAAAAATCTGAAGAAAAAGTTTAAAAAGTATTATCAATTCGGTTTTACGGGAACTCCTATATTCCCGGAAAATGCAAACGGTTCGGAAACAACGGCAAGTGTGTTTGGCAGGGAATTGCATTCGTATGTGATAACGGATGCAATTCGCGATGAAAAAGTGTTGAAATTTAAAGTCGATTATAACAATGTAAGACCCCGTTTCAAAAATATTGAAACAGAGCTTGACGAGCAAAAACTAAATGCAGCAGAAAATAAGCAGGCATTGCTTCATCCGGTTCGTATTAATGAAATTTCGCAATACATTCTGCATAATTTCAGAATTAAAACGCATCGAAATCAAAGTGATAACAACGGTTTCAATGCCATGTTCGCGGTCAGCAGTGTAGATGCCGCCAAATGTTACTATGAGGAATTAAACCGATTACAGAGAAATTCGGAAAAACCGTTAAAAATAGCTACCATATTTTCTTTCGCCGCCAATGAGGAGCAAAGTGCAATAGGTGATATACCCGATGAAAATTTTGAACCATCGGCAATGGATCTCAGTGCAAAAGAGTTCTTGACAAAAGCCATCAACGATTATAATCTCCTATTTGGAACGAGTTATGGCGTTGACGGCAAAGAGTTCCAAAACTATTACAGAGACCTTGCCAAGAGGGTGAAAAACAAAGAGGTTGATCTTGTGATTGTGGTGGGTATGTTTCTGACAGGTTTTGACGCTCCGACTTTGAATACACTGTTTGTTGATAAGAATTTGCGCTATCACGGATTGATACAGGCATTTTCTCGCACCAACCGAATTTATGACTCAACAAAGACTTTCGGTAATATTGTAACTTTCAGAGACCTCGAAAAGCATACGATAGATGCCATAACTCTGTTCGGTGATGAACATACGGCAAATTTTGTACTCGAAAAGAGCTATAAGGAATATTTGGAAGGTTTTAAGGATATTGCTTCCGGTGAAGCACGGAGAGGATATGTTGAAATTGTAAAAGAATTGAACGATAAATTTCCTGATACAGACGGTATTGTTACGGAACAAGATAAAAAAGAATTTGTCAAGTTGTTTGGAGAATATTTGCGTGTAGAAAACATATTGCAAAATTATGATGAGTTTTCCACGCTTAGGGCTTTTCAAATAGTAGACACCGGTAATCCGGAAGCGATAGAGGCGTTCAAGAACGATTATTTTGTCACCGATGACGATATTGCAAGAATGCAAAAGATGGTAATGCCATCAGACAGAAGCATTCAGGATTACAAATCGACATATAACGACATCCGAGATTGGTTGAGACGAGAAAAAGAGGGGAAGAAAACAGAAGAATCCGGAATAGACTGGGATGATGTCATATTCGAGATAGATCTGCTTAAATCGCAAGAGATAAATCTTGACTATATTCTTGAATTGATATTTGACAAAAATAAAAAGAAAATGGATAAATCCTCGTTGATAGAGGAAATCCGCCGGATTATTCGGTCAAGCGTTGGTAACAGAGCCAAGGAAAGCCTGATCGTTGACTTTATCAATGATACTGATCTTGATTCCATTATCGATAAAACTGAAATTATAAAGGCATTTTTTGAATACGCTCAAAGTAGGCAGAAAAAAGAGGCAATCGAATTGATCCGGAGCGAGAAGCTGAATGAAAAAGAAGCCAAACATTACTTGGAAATTTCTTTACGGCGAGAGTTCGCAAGTGAAAACGGTACGGATTTTAACAGTATCCTGCCTAAGATGAGCCCGTTGAATCCGCAATATTTAACGAAGAAGCAGGCGGTATTCCAAAAAATCATCGCTTTTATTGAGAAATTTAAAGGAGTTGGAGGGCAATTGTAATATTTATAATATGGCTGATATTTTTGCTTTAAATCGGAACATAATAGAGCTTCATTATTGGTTTGATGACGAAAGTCATGCAATGGACGCCATTGTGTTCAATAAATGTGAATATGGATTTTAAGAGCCTGTCGGAATTTTCCGACAAAAAAATATTATCAGATCATCTTTGTGTTTTCTTCCGGTCTTTTTCCCGTTTTCATTCATCAGATAGCCGTTATCCGAAAAACATTCTCGAAAGAAACTATCAAACCTGATCTGGGCAAAATTTATACAGGCTCTTATGAAAGTTTTTTACCGGCAGTCGGATAAAAGTGTATAGAATGATGGAATATAATTAACACTCTATCTTATAGCAGTTTTCCTCGTTATTTGTAAAACCTCAGTGGTTCATTTTTAGCATATCTTCTATATGCTCACGGCTATTGCTGAGGCGTGGAATTTTGTGTTGTCCGCCCAATTTCCCTTTATCTTTCAACCAGTCATGGAATAGTCCGGGACGGGCTTTTATTATTTCAAGCCGGTCAAGGAAGATACCTTTGTATCGTTTAGCCTCATAGTCCGAATTAAGGCTCTGTAATGTCGCATCGAGAATGTCGGCGAACTGTTCTAATGACTCCGGTTCTTTTTCGAATTCGATCAACCATTGATGGCGACCTCGGCTTTTGTTCGACATGAATACCGGTGCGGCACTGTAATTTGAGATAATTGCTCCTGTTTGTTCACAAGTTTTTGCCAAACCTTTTTCTGCGTTATCTACCATTAGTTCTTCTCCGAAAGCGTTGATAAAATGTTTTGTCCGTCCGGAGATAATGATTTTTGCAGGATCGGTCGATGTTACTTTTACCGTATCGCCTATCTGGTATCGCCATAGTCCGCTGTTGGTCGTAATAACCAATGCATAATTCTGGCCCTTTTCTATTTCCCAAATCGGTAGTACGACCGGATCTTTTTTCCCGACTTCCGATAAAGGAATAAATTCAAAAAACACACCTATATCGAGTAACAACAGCATTCCCTGTTCGTCAAAACTGTTTTGTACGGCAAAGAATCCTTCTGAGGCATTGTAAGTTTCTACGTAGTGCATCTTTTCAGACGGAATCAGCTCTTTATAATAAGAACGGTAGGGTTCGAAGCTTATTCCCCCATGAAAGAACACTTCGAGATTAGGCCATACTTCGGATAGATATTGTTTTCCGCTTTGTTGTAATATCTTTTTTATCAGAGTCAGAAACCAAGACGGAACACCGGACAAGTTTGTTACATTCTTGTGTAGGGTGGACCGTACGATTTCTTCGAGTTTCTTTTCCCATTCCGACATCAAGGCGATTCGTTTTTCCGGAACACGGATGAGGTTGACTAACGGATTGATGTTCTGTATCAGGCATGCCGACAAATCTCCGCATCGGATATCTTTGCGGAGAGAACTGATCTGGTGGCTTCCCCCGAGAATCAAACCTTTTCCTGAGAACATCCGACTATCGGGATTCATGTTCAAATAACTGACGACACAATCTGTGCCTCCCCGATAGTGACATTGGTACAATCCTTCTTTACTGACCGGAATAAATTTGCTTTTGTCGTTTGTCGTCCCGGAAGATTTGGCAAACCAGCGGACTTTTGACGGCCATATAAGGTTGTTTTCACCTTTAAGCATCCGTTCTACATACGGTTTCAGCTCTTCGTATGTAATCAACGGAACTTGTTCGGAGAATGTTTTATAATCTGGAATTTTCTTGAAACGGTATAGTTTCCCTATTTCTGTATTTTGTGCTGTTTCAAGAAGGTTGTATAGTTGTTTTTTTTGTATCTCGTCTCCGTATCTTTCAAACAAGTCGATCTGTTTTTGTCGTTTGGCAAAAAGCGGGCGTACTATAGGTGTTATATCCATCTTGTTTTGGTTGTTATTCGAGGCAAAAATACAAAATATACTAATTTTTATTTCATGATCAGTAAATTATATGCATGTATTTTGCATTATGTAGCAATTGAGAGGCATTTTGTTTATCGAATTATAAAATTATGTTTGGCAAAATATAGATTTTGAGGATCGGATAATACAAAGAAACCGTAAATCCATTTTCAGACTTACGGTTTGTTCTTATTTTTTAATAACGGAGTTTTTATTATCTCCGTTTTTTCTTACTGTTTTCACGTCCCCGACTTTTGGAAGATTTGTATTCGTTTCCAAAACTTCCTCGTTTTTGTGAAGATTTTCCTCCGGAATCTCTTTTACCGAATCCCCCTTTTCTGTCGGAATGTTCCCGTTTCCCGGAGCTTTCTTTTTTGTCTGCCGGTTCTACAGAAACCCGTTTGCCGAAGAAATTGATGTTTTTCAGGCTTCCGATTATGTTACGGGCAGATTTCTCTTCTACTTCGAAAAATGAGAAGTTCGGAAGAACATCGATTCTGCCGATGGAGGCGTGTCCCTTAACGTTGTCGTTAATCATTTCGATTAATGTACTGGGGTAAAAACCGTCGGCTTTTCCAAGATTGATAAAAAGGCGGGAATAGCCTTCTTCTGCTTTTCTGGCTTTACTTCTTGTGCGTTCTCCACGTTGATTTCCCCGCTCTTTCGTATTTCTGTCCTCCGGAATATCCAGTTCGCTTGCATCTGCATAATAATCGATCAGTCTGTTAAATTCGAGCGAAACGATTCGCTTGATGAGGTCTTCGTTGCTTAACCACTCCAGTTTGCGGAAGATGGATGGCAGATAAGATGCGATTTCTTCTTCGTTTACTTTAACCTTTTCAATTTTATCTACCAGATTAAACAATTGCTTTTCGCATATCTGACCTCCTGTCGGAATATGCCCTTTTTCGAATTTTTTACCGATGATTTTTTCAATATCCCGCATTCGCCCTTTTTCTTTTACGTGAATTATGGCGATGGAAGTTCCCTTTTTTCCGGCACGGCCTGTACGACCGCTTCTGTGGGTGTATGTCTCGATGTCATCTGGTAATCCGTAGTTGATGACATGGGTCAGGTTATCTACATCGAGACCGCGTGCCGCAACATCGGTTGCGACCAATAGCTGAAGGTTTTTTACTCTGAATTTTTGCATGACGGCATCCCGTTGTGCTTGAGATAACTCTCCATGTAAAGAATCTGCATTGTATCCATCTTGTATCAGTTGGTCTGCTATCTCTTGGGTCTCCCGTCGGGTACGGCAGAAAATGATGCCGTATATATTGGGATAATAGTCGGCAATGCGTTTCAATGCCAGATATTTATCTTTTGCGTGTACCAGATAGTAAACATGTTTTATATTTTCAGCTCCTTCATTTTTGCTCCCGATTACCACTTCTTTGGGATTGCTCATGTATTTTTTTGCTATTTTGGCTATTTCCGCCGGCATGGTAGCTGAGAATAGTAACATATTGCGTTCTTCCGGAATAGCGGCTAATATTTCGTTTATGCTTTCCGTGAAGCCCATATTGAGCATCTCATCGGCTTCGTCCATAATCACTGTATTTATCCGGTCGAGTTTTACCATCTTTCTGTTCATCAAATCGATGAGACGACCCGGAGTCGCTACGATGATTTGTACTCCTTTTTTCAATGTTCTTATCTGGCTTTCGATACTTGATCCTCCGTAAACGGGAAGTATTTTCAGCCCGCTGATATATTTTGAATAATCGTTCAGATCACTGGCTATTTGCAGGCACAGTTCTCTTGTCGGACTTAAGATAAGGGCTTGAGGATAATTGTCGCTGACATCTATTTTTTGAATTACGGGAAGTCCGAATGCCGCAGTTTTTCCGGTTCCGGTTTGAGCCAAAGCTACGATATCGGTATTTTCGGCAAGTAAAAGGGGAATAACCTGTTCTTGTACAGGCATTGGATTCTCAAATCCGATTTCAGAAATCGCTTTTAATATTTTGCTGTCGATTCCTAATTCTTCAAATGTTTTCATTTATTTATGTGCTTATTAGAACCTTTAGGATTGCCGCAAGAAGTCGCTGTGTTATCCCAACCTTTTAACTTTCTCAATACCTGACGGGGCTGTCCGCCTAAAAGGAGAATCGTATACCTACATGAAACCTAAAGAATTTATTTGCCTGCAAAGGTAGATATAAATATTGGCATAATCGTAAGTTCAGCATATTTTTAACTGAATTTGTTTAATTTATAGAGAATTAGAGCCAAAAGAATGTTATTGAAGAAGAATCTCTTGTAATCTTTTTTGTTTTTCCGGAGTCATGTTCAGTTCTTGTTCCAGATAATTCTGAATGCTGCCGTATTGTCTTTTTATATATTTAAATGCGCAATTGAGGTATTGTTCATCTGCAGTCATCAAGGCGGTGACCGCTTCTTGTATATCTAAAGGAAAATCGACTAAATTCAGATCTATTGAACGCTTGTCAAGGTACTGATTTGTCAATAAATAGTCATCTAAGATTGTCTCTTCGGGTATATTCAGGGCAGATAAGATAAGGACTACTGCAAATCCTGTATAATCTTTTCCATAACTGCATGTGAGTACTACCGGGTAGTTCTCGGGCATTAACAACTGGTTGAACATCGATTTATACGTTGTCGTTGCTTTCTTGGAAAGATCGATAAACAGATCTTGCATAAATACGCATGCATCTCCCCGTTTGAATTCATGGTTGTTGATTTTCTCTTCTAACCCATCTAATGGGTATAAAGATATGGGCATGTGTATGATATTTTCTAATTTGAGACTTGACGGAGGCAAAGTGAAAATTTGAGAATCTCTGAAGTCGATCAGGGTTTTGATTTTCAGATTTTTCATACGCTGTATGCTTTCATTGTCGAGTGAGTCTATTTTTCCAGACCGATACAACATTCCCCATTTGATTCTTTTTTTATCATAATTTTTGTAACCGCCGAGATCTCTGAAATTTTGGACGAAATTGAATTGTTGGGAGCGGGTTCCGACAATACGGTCATATTTGTCGTCAAATCTTAATAAAAAGTATTTACGGGCAATAGTCGGATTTGTATGGATACGTATGTTTTCATCAGATATCGGACATTCTGCAATCAGCCCGTTTTCTGTATCGAAATTTTGGGGATCGACAGAACTGTATATCTTTACATTGCCTTCGATAACAGGAGAAATATCCCATTTCAGTATATAATCCGGAGTATTATCGATTTCGCATACAATGTCAATTTCTGGTTCTGAAGAACTGCAAGCTGAGAAAATAATAAGTAAAAAAAGATATTTGAGATGATTTAGCATAGTCTGTGACTCTTGATAAATATTCGCAAATATAAAAAAAGCCCACTATAAAAAAGTAGGCTTTATATTCTTTAATATATAATAGAATATCTTGTGGATTTGGCAGACTATTAATGTGTTGTCCTGTATTTTGCTGCAAATTCGGTAGAAATGTAGTTATCATAAGAGTTACATACTTCTAAAGAGAAGTCTATTCCGGAGGATATAATGTCTGACCATTTTTCCGGTGAAAGGTTTTCTAATTGACTGCGTGAAATGTTTTCTCTCAGTATACCGTAAAGTAGTCCGGCATTGAAATTATCTCCTGCTCCGATCGTACTAACCGGTTTTATTTGCGGTACGTCGAAATGTAAATGTGTCTGAGCTGTGAATAATTCTACACCTTTTGGTCCTCTTGTGTAGATAAAATTAGGACAATAGAATTTAATTTTGTCGAGATATACTTTCCCCGGATCTGAAAGATTAAATAACGTCTCGAAATCTTCTTCCGAACCTCGTATAATATCTGCATATTCGAAATTCTCGAGTAAAGACGGAGTGATGCGCATGGCTTCGTGGGCGTGAGCTTTCCGGAAATTAGGATCATAATAAATTATGGCTTTCCGTTCATGGGCATATTCCAGAAATTCTGTTATCCGGTATCTTAGAGATGGATTTACGGCATAGTATGAGCCTAAAATCAGAATGTCGTCGGGGTCTATTCTCGGCCATATGACATTTAGTCTATTTTCGGGATATTGGGTATAAAACATATACCGGGCTTCATTCTGGTCATTTAAAAAGGCTAAAGATACGGGTGATTTCCCTTCACAAAATATATCTACATTCTCAGTCGACAGGTTATTTTCTCGCATAAATGACAAGATATTGTTCCCGACCTGATCTTGTCCTAATTCTGTTATGAAGTGAACGGGTATTCCCAAACGTCCCAGACTGACCATCGTATTGAATACAGAACCTCCCGGTAAGGCTTTGGTCGGTTGTCCGTTTTTGAAAATTATATCGAGAATTGTTTCTCCTATGCCAATAATTTTTCGCATATATCGTTATTTTTTGTCGTCACAAGATTGTTCCCGTGAAAGTTGTCCCAAATATCCTCCGTGATGCCTTAGTGCGTATTGGCTGCTGTCGAATCCGGTTGCTTTCATAGTGCCTACGACTAATATGTCGCCGATAACGGTCATGAGAGTTGTCGAAGTCGTCGGAGTGAGGCCTAACGGACAAACTTCTGCCGGAGCTCCGGTAAACAGGCAGACATCGGCGGATTGTGCCAATTGACTGTCGGGATTTCCGGTAATGACAATAAATCGTAGATCAGGTTGCAGCCGGGATGCCAAAACGAGTAATTCTAAAATTTCACGGGTTTTTCCCGAATTAGAAATTACCAGCATTAGATCGTTTTCTTGCAGAACGCCTAAGTCTCCGTGTTGGGCTTCACTGGGATGTAGAAAAACAGAAGGTATTCCTGTAGAACAAAAAGTCGTTGCGATATTCATGGCAATCTGTCCGGCTTTCCCCATTCCGCTGGTAACTAATTTCCCTTTTTTGCGGTGTACTTGTTCTACAATTAATGAAATTGCTTTTTCAAAAGCATCGGATATAGGAATATTTAATATAGCGTTTGCTTCACGTTGTAAAATAGATTGAATGTCCTCAGCAGTTGTCATTCCGGTATATATTTAATTGATTTAATAATTCAAAAATTCTCGAGTATTCGGATACACTCTTCTGCATTTGTCGCTATTTGATAATAATTTTTGTAATGAGGAGATGCGAATCGTTCCCTGTAAAATAGCTCTATCTGGTTGATCAGAAGGTTGTAGAATCCGTTTGTATTGCAGAATACGACTTTCTTGTCATGATAACCTAAATGTCCGGCTGCGATTACGGTAAAAATTTCATCTAATGTTCCGAATCCACCGGGCAAGGCAATGAATACATCGGCTTTGTCGAGCATCATTTGTTTTCTCTCTCCGAGAGTGTCTACCCTTATCAGCTCATCCGGTAGTCGGCTGGCCTTTCCATAATCGCAGATGCGGTGTGTAATGATCCCGGTGATAGATCCACCGTGTTTTTTGACGTGTTCGGCTGTCGCTTCCATGAGTCCGACATTAGCCCCACCGTATATCAACCTTTTTTTATTTTTCCCTATCCATCGGCCTATTATTGCCGACTCTTCAAAATAACAACTGTCGACTTCGTTCCCTGAAGCGCAAAAAAGACCGATATTTTGAATCATAGTTTTTTTCATTGGATTTATAAAAACGAAGATAGGGCTTTTTTACTAAATATTATCTTTCTCAAAATATTTTTTATCAATAGTATATTGTTGATAGTAAAAGAAATGTTTTGGAAAAAATAGTTCGGAACATTTTTTTATATCTAATTTTGTGCGCTTAAAAGAAAAAGAAAGCATGGCACATCATCAATTTTATACTTTATCGAACGGGTTGCGTATTATATATCAGCCTACCGTTTCTACTGTCTCTTACTGCGGATTTACGGTCAATGCGGGAACGAGGGACGAATTCTCAGGGGAATTCGGTATGGCTCATTTTGTCGAGCATCTTATATTTAAAGGAACTGCACATCGCAGATCGTGGCATATCTTGAACCGAATGGAAAATGTCGGAGGTGAGTTGAATGCTTATACGGCAAAGGAGGAGACAACTGTATATGCCGTTTTTTTAGAAGAGCACTTGTCTCGGGCTGTCGAGTTGCTGTGTGATTTGGTACTCCATTCGCAATTCCCAGCGCAGGAGATAGAACGAGAGGTGGAAGTAATTCTCGATGAGATCAATTCTTATAAAGATAATCCGGCCGAATTGATTTATGATGAATTTGAGAATTTGCTTTTTTCAGGACATGCCTTGGGGCACAATATATTGGGAGAACCGGAAGAATTACTTCGTTTTACCTCTCAAGACGGACGTCGTTTTTTGAGACAGCAGTATATACCTTCGAATATGGTGTTCTTTTTTATGGGACATACGCCTTTTAAGCGTGTGATATCTCTGCTTGAGAAATATATCGGGGGAGAACCGGAAGGGAAAGGTATAAACCATAGAGTTGCTCCCGGAGGATACACTCCGTTTGCTGAGCGGCGTATTTTGGATACTTTTCAAGCGCATGCATTGGTCGGGAATCGGGCGTATAGTATGTTCGATGAGCGGCGCGTCCCTTTATTCTTATTGAATAATATGCTTGGAGGGCCGGGCATGAACAGCCGTCTGAACATTGCTTTACGTGAGAAAACAGGATGTGTTTATACTGTCGAGTCTTCTGTAACTTCATATACAGATACCGGGGTCTTTGCTATATATTTCGGAACAGATCCGAAGAAAGTTGATAGATGTCTTTCATTGATGCATAAAGAATTTAAGCGTTTGCGTGATACGGCATTGTCTATATCCCAACTGGCTGCTGTCAAAAAGCAGTTTATCGGACAGATGGGGGTCGGAACTGAAAATCGGGAAAGTATGGCTTTGGGTTTAGGAAAAACCTTCTTACATTACAATAAATATGATACTCTTGAAGAATCATTTCGTAGGGTAGAAGCCGTTACTGCATCGGATCTGCTCGAGGTTGCCAATGAAATATTGGACGAAAAAAGCATTTCGACTCTTGTTTTTGTTTAATTAAGAGTCTACCTGAACTTTATCGGGAAATTTGAACAGGAACTAAATAATAGACAACAATTCCCGAATCGATTTTAATGAAAACATCCGGTCACATGTCTCCGGCTTGTCAACTTTTTCATGTTCCCATGTCGTATAAAAAGGAATGTGTGCAGCATATCCTCCGATCGACAAGACCGGAATAATATCCGATTTCAAGGAGTTCCCGACCATGAGAAATTTGTCCGGAGATACTTGTAGACGATCTATCAGAGACCGGTAACCCGACTCATTTTTCTCGCTCATGATTTCGATATGGGAAAAGTATTTTTTTAATCCCGATTCTTCGATCTTTCGTTCTTGGTCGGTAAGATCGCCTTTCGTTGCCATAACCAAGGTATAATCTTTTTGAAGAGCAGATAGCGTATCCTCTACACCGTCGATTAATTTGACAGGATAAGAAAGCTGTTTTTTCCCTAATTCCAATATTTCTTTAATCGTATTTCCTGAAATTTTATTGTTGCTGAGTTCCAATGCCGTTTCTATCATACTGAGAACAAATCCCTTGATCCCATAACCATATATAGGAAGTGTTTTTATTTCATTTTTCAGTAGTGATTCGAGAATTTGATCTTGGTCGGCATATTCTTTAATCAGTTCGCAAAAACGATGTTCGTTCTCCCTGAAAAAAAGTTCATTTTCCCATAACGTGTCGTCTGCATCGAAAGTGATGATATCCAATTCTTTTTTCATACGATTCATTTCCATTTTGAAAACAAAGATACATACATTCATAGGAATAGTTTTATATTTGCGGGAGGTAAAAAATCTGAAATGAACAGAAAAAAGGTTTTACTGGGGATGAGCGGCGGTACAGACAGTTCTGTCGCTGCAATGTTGCTGCAGGAGCAGGGGTATGATGTTACAGGTATAACGTTCCGGTTTTATGAGATTGATGAAAATACTGCATATCTGAGTGAGGCGGCTGAATTAGCTGCCCGATTGGGAATACCTCATTATATTTATGATGCAAGGGCGGAATTTGAGAAGAATATCGTTGCTTATTTTATAGATGAATATATGTCCGGTCGCACTCCTGTACCCTGCATTGTTTGCAATAATACCTTTAAATGGCCGTTAATGGCCAAAGTTGCAGATGAACAGGGTATCCGGCATATCGCTACCGGGCATTATGTCCGGTTGATGGAAGCGGGTGGTCATTCTTATCTGCAATCCGGAGTCGATCTGGACAAAGACCAATCCTTTTTTCTTTGGGGACTTCCTGAAATTTTGATCAAAAGAATGATTTTACCTTTAGGGACGTTAACAAAGACTGAGGTTCGGGAAATTGCCCGACAACGGGGATTCTTTCAGATTGCTGCCCGAAAAGATAGTTTGGGAGTTTGTTTTTGTCCGGGAGATTATCGCTCTTTTTTGAAAAAACGGTTGGGCGAGTCTGTTTTTTCAGAGGGATTTTACGAAGATGAATCCGGCAAGATTATCGGTAAGCATAAAGGATATCCTTTTTATACCGTAGGTCAACGCAGAGGATTGGGGTTGAATTTGCAGCATCCGGTTTTTGTTAAAGAAATTTCTGTTCAAGATAATCGAGTAGTTATTGCGCCCCTTTCGGGGATGTATAAAATCCGGATGATATTGAAATCTGTAAATGTAATCGATTCTTCCGATTTTGACGGACGTTGTGCGATAACCTGCAGAATCCGTTATCGAAAACAGAATACTCCTTGTCGGGTCTTTTTTATTTCGGATAATCAGGCGGAAGTTCGTTTTGACGAGCTGGTACATTCTGTTGCTCCCGGTCAGGCGGCCGCTTTTTATTGCGGGGATAGGCTATTGGGCGGAGGCATTATTGTATCTGCGGAGTAATAATAACGTTATATCAGATTAAAAATGTGCTATGGAGAATATGGGAGAGAAAGAAATTTTGGAAAAATTAGAACGAAAGGGAGTAAAGCCGACGGCTAACCGTATATTGGTATTAAAAGCTTTGTTGAGTAATTCGACGCCTGTCAGTTTATCGGATTTAGAAGATTTTATCGTTACGATGGATAAGTCCAGCATCTTTCGTGTGTTGACATTGTTTCTCGAACATAATGTCGTTCATGCAATGGAAGACGGCAGCGGGTCTTTAAAGTATGAGGTTTGCATGAGTGAAGGCAGATGCTCTCTTTCCGATATGCATATCCATTTTTATTGCGAAGTGTGTCACCGGACATATTGTTTTAAGACGATACACGTTCCGGTAATGGAACTTCCCGAAAATTTCACACCGCATTTTGTCAATTATATGATCAAGGGGGAATGCCCGGAATGCAAGAGACGGCATTCCGAAATTTGAGACGTTTGCTTGATCGGCATTTCTTTGGCGCTTTGCCAATACTTGTTTTTTCTGTGGAGGATATGCCTTGTCCCGATATGGACTGCTTGTCCTCGATTATAGCCTTATTTTCACTGTCCACTTCTTGTGAAAACGGTAAAACAGACCGGAAGAAAGAGCAAAAATGACCCGATAGAGTTTTTTATCGGAAAATTTAGATAGGCTCTAAGGCAAATGATATAGAATAAAGTGCAAATCATTTTTACTCAATAGAGGGTACAAATTTCTTTGCAATCAGGTTGCATAATTTTCTCTCTAACTTTGTGCCAAAGATCAAAATAATCATGTTTTAATTATGGCACATAATCATCACGAGCACCATCACGGTCATAAACACCTTCATGCTCACGGAGGGTTGAAAGGGCAAGTAATCCTTATTATCGTCACTATACTTTTGTTTATTGGAGCGGTACTTATTGAGAAGAACTGTAATCTGCCAACATGGCAACTACTACTCGTTTATCTCGTTCCTTATTTGCTTGTCGGTTATCATACATTGGCAGAGGCGGCTGAAGGCATCTTGGGTGGAGATATCTTCAATGAACATTTCCTGATGTCTATTGCTACAATCGGCGCACTTTGTATTGGCTTTTTTCCGGGAGCTGAGACAGAATTTCCGGAAGCGGTATTTGTAATGTTATTTTTCCAAATAGGAGAGTTATTTGAAAATTATGCTGAAGGAAAGAGCCGTGGCAGCATTTCACATCTTATGGATATACGTCCTGACGTTGCTAATGTGGAGATCGGTGGAAAATTGGTAACCGTTTCACCCGAAAATGTAAATGTGGGAGATATCATTGTCATTAAGCCGGGCGAAAAAGTTCCTCTTGACGGAAAAATCATAGACGGCACATCATCTCTTAACACGATTGCCCTGACGGGAGAAAGCATGCCCAGAGATTTGAGCGTGGGCGATGACGTAATTTCGGGCTGTGTTAACCTTACGGGGGTTATTCGCGTAAAAACGACTAAAGATTTCGGGGAGAGTACGGTTTCAAAAATTATCGAACTGGTGGAAAGTGCCGATGAGCATAAATCTAAGAGTGAATCGTTCATTACAAAGTTTGCACACGTATATACCCCGATTGTGGTTATTGCCGCATTATTGCTTGCTGTTATACCACCGTTATTTTCATCGGTGGGATTTGCCGAGTCGTTCCCGGCGTGGTTTCACCGTGCACTGATTTTTCTCGTAGTATCATGTCCATGTGCTTTGGTGATCAGTGTACCGCTCACATTCTTTGGGGGACTTGGCGGTGCATCACGCAAAGGTATTCTTATTAAAGGGAGTAATTATATGGATACGCTGGCAAGAGTGGGTACGGTGGTATTCGATAAGACCGGAACTTTAACTCGGGGAGAATTTGAGGTAACAGCTGTACATCCTGATGATTTCAATGAAACAGAACTTTTACATCTTGCGGCGCATGTGGAACATTTCTCTACACATCCGATAGGAGAAGCCTTGCGTACCGCTTTCCCGAACGAGGCAACAGATGGTTGTAAGATAACGGATGTCGAGGAAATTGCAGGACATGGAATCCGTGCAAATGTATCGGGCTGTACTGTTTGTGTGGGTAACTCTAAAATGATGGATGCGATTGGTGTAAAATGGAATAATTGTCATAGTATAGGAACGATAATTCATGTGGCCGTAGATGGTAAATATGTCGGGCATGTAGTCATAAATGACCGTTTGAAAGATGATAGTGCACAGGCTGTTAAATCACTGAAGCGACTTGGTGTGGACCATATGGTAATGCTTACCGGTGATCGTAAGGAGGTTGCGTTTGATGTGGCAAAAAAACTCGGACTCGACACTTGCTACGCCGAGTTGATGCCTGCCGATAAGGTGAGATATGTTGAGCAGTTGCTTGCCACAAAAACAGAAAACAAAACTCTTGCTTTTGTAGGTGATGGAATTAATGATGCTCCTGTTTTGAAACGTGCGGATATTGGTATTGCAATGGGTGGACTTGGCAGTGATGCCGCAATAGAAGCCGCCGATGTGGTGCTCATGGATGACCAACCGTCAAAAATAGCCACAGCAATACGTATTGCACGTCGCACCATATGCATTGCACATGAGAATGTATGGTTTGCTATCGGTATAAAGATTGCAATACTCGTTCTTGCTTCTATCGGGCTCGGTACTATGTGGATGGCTGTTTTTGCAGATGTCGGTGTAACTGTTTTGGCAGTGTTTAATGCAATGCGGGCGTTACGAATTTAAGCGTTTGTTCTCAAATCTGACCTAAGCAAAATTTGAACAGGCTCTAAGACGAGCACTATGGAAAGGATAAATTTAAAGAGCCATATCATTACTCAAAATAGAGTTTGATATGGCTCTTGGGGTTACGTTGAATTGAGTTAGGTTTCAGATTAAAAGTTTATCTTTTCGATAAAGAAACTCTGAATTAGAACATCTTTGCAAAACTCAAAAAAACACACAAAGTCAACTTTGTAAAAACTCGGACAAGATTTTACTTAACTTCCCATGTCTCTTCACTTAATAAAAGATCCCGAAGAGTCTTTTTCGGATTCTTCTCTCTTATGGAGTCGATCTGTTTTTTTACTTCTTGATCGTAGACGGGAGCATCGACCGATCGAATAACACCTACGGCCAAAGGCAGTTCGTGACCGTCCATCATGGCAAGGCGTTGATGTAAGAAATTATCTCGGGTTGTCGCATCATGAGTGAGTATATCATTAAGTGTTACTCCGTTTTCTCCTATTGTGACTGCTTTTAATGTGAAACCGTCGAGAACCAATCCCTTATTGAGATCTTTACCGAAAAGCATTTTTTCTCCGTGCTTCAAATGTATTGTTCGTTCTGCCCGGAATTCTTTATCCGCTACATAACTATGTATGTGGTCGTTGAATATGACACAGTTTTGCAAAATTTCAACGACCGATGCCCCTTTATGTCTTCCAGCTTCTACCATTACTTCTTTAGATACGGCCAGATCGACATCGATTGCCCGGGCAAAAAAATGTCCTCGAGCTCCGAATGTCAGTTCTGCGGGTACGAAAGGGTCTTCGACCGTACCGTAGGGAGATGATTTGGTAACAGCTCCTCGATCACTGGTCGGAGAATATTGGCCTTTTGTGAGTCCGTATATTTTGTTGTTCAGCAAGATAATATTAAGATCTACATTTCTTCGTAAGGCATGAATAAAGTGGTTTCCACCGATAGCCAGACAATCTCCGTCTCCGGTAATTTGCCATACCGTGAGATCGGGATTGGCGGTTTTGACACCCGTTGCGATAGCTGCTGCCCGTCCGTGAATCGTATGAAATCCATAAGTATTCATATAATACGGTAACCGGGATGAACAACCTATACCCGATATAACAGCCGTTTTGTGAGGCGGAATGCCTAACTCGGCCATTGCTTTTTGTAATGTATTTACTACGGCATGATCTCCGCACCCCGGACACCAGCGTACATATTGGTCGCTTTTAAAATCTTTGGCGGTATATTCTGTATTGCTGCTCATGAGTTATTCCTCCATCAGTTTTGAAAAATGATCGGTCAGTTCACTTACCATGAACGGTTGACCTTGAACTTTGTTGAATCGTGATACATTGGTAAGTCCCGGAATTTTGGCACATAATTGGGTGGCGAATTGTCCGTTATTCAGCTCGCAAACTACGACTTTCTTATATCGTCTTAGTATCTCTTCCGTGTTTTTGGGCATTGGATTGATATAATTGAAATGAACCATTGCTACCTTTTTGCCGATAGCGTTCATTGATTCCACAGCAGAATAAAGATGTCCGTATGTACCACCCCATCCGACAACCAGTAAATCAGCTTCCGGATTACCCAATATCTCAAGTTCGGGTATTTCGTTTGCTATATAATCGATTTTTGCTTGTCGCATATCCGTCATTTTTTGGTGATTGGCCGGATCGGTCGATATCGCACTGGTAATACAGTCTTTTTCCAACCCTCCCAATCGGTGCATAAAACCTTCTGTTCCGGGAATAGCCCAATAACGGACATTCGTTTCAGGATTACGTTTATAAGGTTTCCAGTTATCTTTCAATAAATCATTGTAAACGTATTGAGGATGTATTTCGGGATATTCTTCCATTTCGGGAATGCGCCAAGCCGAAGAGCCGTTTGCGATAAAAGCATCTGTCAAAAGAATGACCGGAGTCATGTGTTCCAATGCTATTTTTGATGCGACGAAGGCCATATCGAAACAGTTGGTCGGGGTCGAAGCCGCGAGAACGACTACGGGAGATTCGCCGTTTCTTCCGTACAAAGCTTGTAGCAAGTCTGTTTGTTCCGATTTAGTCGGGAGTCCTGTAGAAGGGCCTCCGCGTTGTACGTCGATAATCACTAACGGCAGCTCTGCCATAACGGCAAGACCGATTGCTTCGCTTTTTAGTGCAAGTCCCGGGCCGGAAGTCGATGTGGCTGCAAGGTTACCGGCAAAGCTAGCTCCGATCGCCGTGCATATTCCGGCTATTTCATCTTCTGCTTGAACGACTTTTACACCCAGATCTTTTCTCTTGGCCAATTCATGAAGAATATCACTTGCCGGAGTGATAGGATAACTTCCTAAAAATAACGGTAACCCCGATTTTTCAGATGCAGCGATCAATCCTAATGCAGTTGCCCTGTTTCCGTTTACATCGGTATAGAATCCTTTTTTTGCCGACTTTGTCTCGATACGGTAAGTCGATACCGAAGCATGTATGTTGTTTCCGTAATTATATCCGTCGGTCATGACTTTAATATTGGCCTCGAGAACGGACGGTTTTTTTGCAAATTTGTTTTTCAATAAGTGTGCGGCCTGATCTAAGGGGCGGTCGAATAACCAGCAAATCAGTCCTAATGCGAACATGTTTTTACAACGAAGAATTGTTTTGTTATCTAATCCCGAGTCTGCTAAAGAGTCTTTGACAAGAGATGTGATGGCTACGGGAACTACTTGTACCGAATTCATGTTCAGTTCTTTAAAAGGATCTTCGGTTAGGAATGCTGCCTTTTCGAGATCATTTTTTTGGAATGAATCGGTATCGATGATAACCACTGCATTCGGTTTTACATATTTAGTATTGGTTTTTAATGCTGCCGGATTCATGGCAACCAAAACATCGGCCTTATCTCCCGGAGTATATACCCCTTTACCGATATGCACTTGAAATCCGGATACTCCGCCCAATGTCCCTTGAGGGGCACGTATTTCTGCCGGATAATCGGGGAAAGTGGAAATTTCATTTCCGATAGCTGCCGAAATGTTTGAAAAGAGGTTTCCTGCCAATTGCATTCCGTCTCCGGAATCTCCGGAGAAACGGATAACCACTTTTTCCAGTTCTTTCACGTTCGTTTGTTCTGACATAATCTCCCTTATTTAGTTTATTGTTTCGATCGAATTGTTTGTAATGAAAAACAGGAATATTTCAAGTTTCAAATTATTATATATTTTGCTGAAATGGTATTTATTGTATAGCAAATATGCTTTTTATGAAGCTAATTTGTTACTACAACGCAAAGAAACAAAATTTTTGGTAACTAAACCAACTTTTGAGAAGTTATCCTTATGAAATTTTAAAAATAAGCTATTTCTGTGAGTTTTTTTCATGGAAAAGAGAAAAATAGAAGAGAGTGTTAATTTATTTTTGTTCGATAATAGTATAAAGTCGTTCTACGGCTTTTTCTATGGCATCGTAACTTTCCAATTTACCGGTATCGAAGATAATAGATGATCGTTTATATTTTTCTTCACGAGCTGAAAGATTTGTTTTTATGAACTCCATTAGCTCCGAATCGGTTTTATCCCGTAATAGCGGACGATTACTACGGGCGTATTTCAATCTTTGAAAAAGAATCTCAGGGGTTGTTTGTAAATAAATACAACATCCTTGTTTATTCATATAGTCGATATTATCAAAAAAGCAGGGAGCTCCGCCGCCAGTGGCGATTATCACATCTTCAAATTCTCCGACTTCTCGCAGCATGTTCCGTTCGATAATGCGAAATTCCTTTTCTCCTTTTTCTGCAAATATTTCATTTATGGTTTTCCTGAACCGGGTTTCGATATAATGATCGAGGTCGATAAACGAGAGTCCGGCTTTTTGTGCGAGACGTAATCCGAGAGTACTTTTTCCAGAACCCATGTATCCGGTAAGGAATATTCTTTTCATAACTGGCGGTATAGATTTGATTGTTATGATAACTGTTTTGCAAAAATAGACCATTTTACTACAATACTCAATAAATATATCTATTTTTGTGTAAAATGATTTTTTAACATTCCATATATGGGGAATAAGTTCAAATATTATGTCGTGTGGGAAGGTCTAGCTCCGGGAATTTATGATTCTTGGGAGGAGTGTCAATTGCAGGTAAAAAATTATAAAGGAGCTAAATATAAAAGTTTTCCGACCAAAGATGCTGCAATAAAGGCATTTCGGGCAGGATGCGATGAACATTTGGGAATATTGGGACAATTAGCCGATGTGATGAAGAAAAGTCATACGGTGAATTTGGATGCTGTTCCCGAGTATCTGAAAGATTCATTGGCTGTAGATGCTTCTTGTCTGGGAAATCCCGGTATCATGGAATATCGTGGAGTTAGTGTCCGTACCGGGAAAGAAATTTTTCGGCAAGGTCCTTTTGAAGACGGGACTAATAATGTGGGGGAGTTTTTAGCCTTAGTGCATGGTTTGGCCTTATTAAAACAACAGAATAGTTCAATGACAATTTGCTCTGACAGCCGGAATGCCATGGCTTGGGTACGAGATAAGAAATGTAAAACAAAACTTGTCCGAACAGAAAAAAATACAAAAATATTCGAGTTGATAGCGCGGGCCGAAAAATGGTTGGCTGAAAACACATATCCAAATCGGCTGGTAAAATGGGAAACTAAAGAATGGGGGGAGATTCCTGCCGATTTTGGAAGAAAATAAAAGTTTCTTTAATCCATGCAGCATATTATGGAGAAGATACGTCTTTCTGTATAGATGTCTGTTTTATTTCATTTTATGAAAATGAAATTCAGAAAAAGTAAAACGAAAAGAAAACGTATAAATCGGAATAGTATGATTATTGGGTTAGATGCAAAGCGGGCGATGGCAAATCATACCGGCTTGGGAAATTATAGCCGGTATATGGTAGATATATTAGCAACTTATCATCAAAGCAATAATTACCGGTTATTTGTCCCGAAAGAAAAAAAGAACAGTTCGTTCGATAAATTGTTGCATCATAATAACGTCCGTTCGTCGTTTCCCCAATCTACTACGATGAAGCGTTTTTCTTCTTTGTGGCGTACTTGGTTTATTAAAAAAGACCTTGTACGGAACGGTATACAGTTATATCATGGATTAAGTAATGAATTGCCGATAGGAATACATAAGACGGGAATCAAAAGCGTGGTAACTATACATGATCTTATATTCCTACGTTATCCCGAATATTATAAACCCATAGACCGTAAGATATATAATTTTAAGTTCCGGTATGCTTGTCAGGTTGCAGACCGTATTGTTGCGATCAGTGAATGTACGAAACGGGATATTATGCATTTTTATCATATTCCTGAAGAGAAGATAGATGTCGTATATCAAGGTTGTGACCCGCAGTATTCGGTTCGGGTGAGCGAGTCCCGTAAGTCGGAAGTAAGAGTAAAATATGATCTACCGGAAAAATTTATTTTGAATGTCGGGAGTATAGAAGAACGCAAAAATCTTATGCTGGCGGTTCAGGCTTTAAAAGACATTCCTTCCGATGTGCATTTGGTTGCTATCGGGCGTAAAACTCCTTATGTGAATAAAATAATGGATTATGTGGCTGAAAATAATCTTGGAGATCGGGTTCATTTGATTCATGATCTTCCGCATAAAGATCTCCCGGCAGTTTATCAGTTGGCCACTTTATTTGTATACCCTTCGCGTTTCGAAGGGTTCGGAATACCTATTATAGAAGCTATGCATTCTCAGCTTCCGGTTATTGCGGCTACCGGATCTTGCTTGGAGGAAGCCGGAGGAAAAGATTCTTTATATGTCGATCCGGATGATGTTTCCGGAATGGCTGAAGCGATGAACCGGATATTGGAAGATCCTGCTTTGCGTGAAAAGATGATTGCTTCTGGAAATATCTATTTGCAGCGTTTTCAGGAAAATATTTTGGCAGATTCGATGAGTAAGGTTTATTCGAAATGTTTTGAAGGAACTGAATCTGCAACGATTAGTCAGCAGGATATTCAGGTTGAAGACTATCGAATGAATTGGTCAAAGAGGCCTTTATAAACAAATTCTTGTTGAAAATTCTTCTTTTCTAACTATTGTGTATATTCAAATAAGATTTGACAGGGATTTATTATCTTTGTCGCAAAATAATATCGTATAATAATATGGATAACAAACCGGAGGTAATAGATCCATCTGAATTGCTGACATTGTGTATGCCGACTTATAATCGGGTTGTAAATGTTTGTGAAGCTTTAGAAGATATTATTCCGAAAATAAGACCGTATAATTTCCGTTTGATCGTTGTCGATAACTGTTCGCCCGACAATACCCGTAAGGTCGTTGAGGCTTATCAGGGGTTATATGATCGTTTAGAATATTTCAGACAAGATGAGAATAAGGGATATGATATTAATTTCGAAACGGCGTTAAAATTAGCGAAAACACCGTATTGTTGGGTAATAGGAGACGGAAACAGATTGCAGGCACAGAATTTTCCGGCAATAGTGAAGACTCTTTCCGAACAAATGCCGGATATTTATATTGTCGATGAGGTGCATCGGGCACTCTCCTCTTTTCCTCCTAAGGTTTATACCGATGCAAGCGATCTGTTGCATGATTTAGGCTGGCATATGACTTTGCTCTCTTCTACTATATTTTCCCAAAAGATTATTCAGATGGGAAATTTCGAGAAATATAGAAATACACATTTCTTGCATTTGGGTGTCGTATTCGATTCTCTTGCCCGTCTTGATAAATTTACGGCGGTATGGAGCGGTTTGGATTTGATACATGGCAGTATGCTGCCGAAAGGAAATAGTTGGAATCCCGGTCGGGTTATGGAAATTTTCGGAGGTGCGTGGACCGAGCTGATTCTTTCTTTACCGGATAATCTTTCGATGGAGGCAAAACGCTATTGTATAGCTTTTCATGGTAAAAAAACACGTCTTTTCGGGAAACGGCATCTTAAAAAACAACGGGCGGCCGGAGGGCTTGATTATTCTATTTATAAAAAATATGAGAAATACATTCCTTATTTTGCTCCGGGAAAACGTCTTCGTATCTTGATTTATTCTTTTTATCCTAATTTTTTGAATCGTTATTATTGGAGGAATAAACGTTATATCCGAAAGACGGGGAAACCTCTTTTTTGATGGGATTGGATCTGCCCGGTCAGAAAATATAAAAGCCGTTTCAGCATTAGATTCATTAGCTGAAACGGCTTTCAATTTAGATTAGCTTTTATTCTTTTTCTGCTATAATCTCGAATATTTCTGCAGTACCTTCTATCCTTATTTTTTCTACGTTCTTATTTTCTAACAGTATTTTGGAGAACGGTGAATCGAGGATTGTTTCAGAGACCAAATTGCCTTTTGTATCTAATTGTTTACATTTGAGAGGAGTTGATAAATGATTTGTTAACAAGATATAGCTTTTTATGCCTTTCTCTACTTCAAAAACTATAGATTCGCTACACTCAAAAGATGTGCCGAGATTACGGTCAAATGCGTAGAGAGCTTGTTGCCGGTCTTCTGTTTCTAATTTGAATCCCAGATTTTCTGTATGTAGAGGATTTACCTCGAATGAACGTACCGAGGCATAGTTGGTCCGTTTAGACTCAAGGCGTTTCAACCGTACATAACGGGCTTTTACAGGATCACCGTTCCAATGAATAACATATTGTTTCTCTAACTCTCCTGTTAAGGCTTTCCAATTATTCCCGTTTTCGGAATATTCAAGGACAGCATGGTCGAAATAATCCACATCATCGATCGAATTTCTCCCTTGTAGGATGGATATTTCGGAAACTTCTCGTATTGTTCTCAAATCGACACCGATCCAGTCTCCTGCTTTCTGAGCAATACCAGAAGTGTAATAAGTCGTGGTATCATTGTCGAGCATCAGTTTGGTCTGTGTGGTACTGGAATTTCCGAACGAACCGATGCCTTTATAATCCATCGGTATCTCTCCGGTAAGATGTTTCAAAAATTCGTGAGCCATATCATCCATTGCGTTTTCATAAAATGGCTGAAGTTTCATTGTCCCGGATTTATGAGCTTCGTAATTTTTTCGGTCTTCCTTGCTCATTAGATTTTGTATGTATTTGTTCCAGAATAGTGTATCATTCTGTCCGGTACGATAGATGCGGGTTAGTTCTACTGCACGTTTTCCTCTTGTCCCTAATTTCCCGAACTCCGTTAGCCATGGGCGAAGCTCTTTCATCAGGTTCTGGTTGGTGCAACCTTTGTCTATTTCAGCAGGTACGTTTTCTATTTTTTCAAATTCCCTCTCTAAATTTCGGGCAGCTTCATCCGTCCAGTTTGCAAGCCTGAAAGTGGTTGTTTCCCATGATTCATCCCGACGATAACCTGTTTCTGTATCGCAAGAGTGAATGGCAAAGGTGCGATAAGCATCCCGGGCATTCGGCATCAGTTCGTTTAAGCCTCTTTCCCAATTATCTAAAGCGTTGTAGGCAGCAATGTTCCATGTATAATCTGCGACCCCATATAAAGCCAATTTCGAAGCTTCTCCGTGTTCCATCGGATTACTGACAATTCCGCAGACTTCTTTTTCTGTGAGCGATGTATCCAAGCCGTATGCCGGACCTTGTAAGAGAATATTGCGCACATAGTCTGTTACAGGGTAGTTCCACCAATAATAAGCCGGTCGTTTAATACGGGAATTTATAAAATCCAGTGTTTCTTTAGTCAGGTCGCTGCAAACAACATCTCCCGTCCAGAAAACTTTTATATCAGGATAGAGAGTTTTACCGTAAATAGCGAGGCTGCCTTTTTCCGTAGGATCTGCCCAAAGTTTGGAGTAGTCGGTCGGGCAGACAGTGAGTGGAGATACGTCACCTTTGACTTTTACAAAATCATCCGTTAACCGGTTCAATAGTTCGGTTTGTTTCGACGGATTAGTTCCCTCCCCCGAAATATCATCGAAAAAAATTGCAAAGTGGCGTACTCCGAGATCGTACATCCAATTGAATTTATTGACCAGATTTTTGTAGTCTTCTTCATTCCATTTAATATCTTGTCCCGGATGTATTGCCCAAACAAAATCTACACGATTCCGTTTGCTGGCTTCGATCAGTTGTTTAATGTTTTTTGCCTCTTTTTCAGGATAGGGAAGACGCCAATTGGGACAACTGTGATAAGGGTCGTCTTTCGGTCCGTATAAGTAAGTGTTCATTTTGAACTTTCCGTAAAAGTCGATAAGAGACATTCTTACTTCGTGAGACCACGGAGTTCCGTAAAAGCCTTCGACCACTCCGCGATTCGGCAGGTCGGGATAATCGTTGATTTCCAGATAAGGCAATTGCTTGTTTGCGGCAATCGGGCTTTCCAATAATTGACGTAAAGTCTGGATGCCGTAAAATGCTCCCCGTTCATCATATCCGGTAATGGATATGCCGTTTTTATGAATATTCAGGGCATAAGCTCCGGATACATCCTTTACTTTTTGTTTTTCAGCTACTTTTTTCCCGAAGTCAACGATCAGTTTTGCTCCATTTTTATTGAATATGACAAAATTTAAGTCGTTTGTAAATTTTTTCTGTTTATCTTTCAAGATAAATCCTTGAGAAATATCCAGTTTCTCATTTCCTATGAAACTCAGCTTTTGTGGAGTCGGATTGATGACTAACCCTTGATGATCTATTTTTCTCCCCGGAACAGGTAATACATCTTGTTTTTCTGAACGTTGTGAGGATAAATCGAAATTTGTTTCTTGTGCATACAGATTACTGCACATGAGTACGCCTGCAATTCCTGCAAATAATGTCTTTTTATAATTTGTCATTTTTAGTATTAGTATTTAAGTATTTACACTTAATAAACGTTACAAATATATTGTATCTTATCGAAATAAAAATTGTTTCAAATCAAAAAAGCTATTAAAAAATATGTATTGATTGAAAGACTGTCTGAGTTTTCCGGTAAAATTTATGTATTCGGATTTTTTTGAATCTCTTGTCAGTTTGTTTTTTGTTGGAAAATTTAGACAGCCCTTTAAATATTTTTTATTTCCGGAAATGTATTAATTTTTCGATGATCGGGCTCCAAAAAGGAAGCATTGCCGGTTTGTTCCACCCATGACATCCGAAAGGAAGTTGGTGTCCGTGTATCTGAAATGCCTCTTCCGGTAATTTGTCGAATGCAAAAGCGATGGCTTCTCTCCATGAGGGAATTCTGAGTTTATGTTCTTTCCGGTTTACTTCTACTCCCCAGAATACATCTTCGTTGAATCGGTTATGGTTACATTGAGATATGTATTTTTCTATTATCGGTCGTTCATTTTGGGCTATTTCAAAGAAGGCGGATACTTTGCGTAAAGAAAAACCTCCATTGCCGACTTTATAAAAAAGTTCTGTATAATCCGATGCATTGAATAGTTTGTTATAGCCTTTTTTCAGTTTAAAAAACAAATGATAATACCATCGTGTATATTTACGTTTAGGAATCCATGGTGCGCCTATATAATCGAAATTGTGACTGCACCATTGTTCAAGTTCGTCTCTGAATACGAATGCATCGGTTTGATGTATGAGTATATATTTGGTATCTGAAAATGTTTTGTAAAATTCAGAAGAGAGCATTAACCGGTTATACCCTTTTAACCCTTTAAAATATGATTTGTCAAAAGAGTATGTTTCTCTTTTGCCATATCGTTTCTCTATTACGGTCATGTCTAAACCGTCCGGAATCACGAAACATATGCTGTAACGTTTTAATATATCGAAACATCGATCTAATGATATCCATTCGGTGTCGGATAATTCCGTTGTATAGATTGGTATGGTTACTTTTACTAAATACGGATCAACCATTATTTCTGCACTTTCTTAGTTCTGCAATTGGTATAAATAGCAATAATACCTAAAATAAGAATCAGTCCGATGCATACGAATGCAATTCCTACCGTGATGTGTATTGATTGAGGATCGAAACGGAAAATGATTTCATGATCTCCCGATGGAATATCCAATCCCCGTAATACATAATTTACTCGTGCCATTTCGACCGGTTCTCCGTCTATGGAAATATGCCATCCCCAAGGGAAATAAATTTCGGAGAATACTGCGAAATTATTTTTTGATGTATGAGATTTATATTTTAATTCATTGGGTTTGTAAGATGTCAGAAAAATCGTATCGCCTGCAGCAGGAGCAGAGATATTTGTTTTTATTTTGTCTGCGAAATGACGGTCGGCGATCACTGTTTTCTTTTCATTAAAATCGTCTAACGCTTTCATTTCCTGTTCGGCATTTTCTACCCATTTAATTTCGGATACAAACCATGCATTGCCCGCAGCTTCAGGATTTTGTACTACTTGAGGTGCAGCACCGTTTTCCCCGGGAAGGATAAAATATTTTGTATTGAGCATGTTTATCACATGCGGGTTGTTTTTACTGAGCTGGTACTTGATCAAGTCATCATATCTCCGCAATTTTGCAGCATGATAACCTCCGATAGATTTATGTCTGTAAGAGGTGATGGCATCGTTAAATGGATCATACAGAAGATTGTATACCCGATAATTCGGATCAGGATCGGCGAGTATTTGCTTGTCTATTTCTGTTATGGGGAAGGGGTCTTTCAATTTTTTTGCCGATACGAAGTTTTCGCTGTTCAAATAACGCTTGTTTACCGGATACATGTCGGCAAGAATAATAATGCCACATAATGCGACCAGAGTTGTTTTGTTGATTTTACCTTTGGCAAATAAGAACAAAACGATAGAACCTGCCAATATGAACAAGAAACTACGTAATGCATCATCTGTAAAAATAGATTCCCTTACCAGTTCGAGGTTGTAGAACACATCTCGGTATTCCATATGTTCGCCCATGAACACCTGTTCTTCCGAGCTCAAGAAATTAAAGAACAATCCGGGGAAAAGGAAGAATAAAAGAGATATGCCTCCGGTTAGAGCAAAGGAGATGATACTTTCTCTCTTTTTCTCGATGAGGATACGGGGATTTGTGATTATTTCTTTCAGTGCTAAAATCGCTAATAAGGGAATACAAAACTCTGCTACCACAAGAATACTTGATACTGTCCTGAATTTGTTATACATCGGGAAGTATTCGATAAAAAATTCGGTTAGCGGTAAGAAGTTCTTTCCCCATGACAAGAGCACCGTTAATATTGTTGCTGCCAGTATTGCCCATTTCAAAGGACCTTTAACGATAAAACAACCCAATATGAAGAGTAACATGACGAATGCTCCGACATATACCGGACCTGCCGTTCCGGGTTGATCTCCCCAATAATGATTCCCGATTTGAGCTACATACTCCCGTACTGAAGGATCTGCTTTTTGCATAGCTTCGGTATTTTTGGCGATAGCTCCGGTTGCTCCCCCTTTTACGTTCGGAATCAATAATGACCAAGTTTCTCCTATTCCGTAACTCCAATGAGTTATATATTCGGTATCCAGTCCGCTTTTAGCTGATATTTTTTCATTGGCATTTGTGAGTTCCGCTTGTCCGCGCATCGTTTCTTTAGAATACTCATAAGTATTATAAAGACTCGGAATATTCGCTCCAATAGCCAGTAATCCGGCACAAATAATTACTCCGGTGGCCTTAAAATATTGTGGAAGTTCATGTCTTTTTTTGAAATCGAAAAAGTAGGCAATAACCAAAGCGGCTATAAAGAACATGAAATAGTAACTCATTTGAATGTGGTTTGATGTGATCTGCATCATTCCGAAGAATCCGATTAATGCAGCACCTCCGATGTATTTACCACGATAGGCCAGTATTATACCGGCGATTGTCGGCGGTATATATGCCAGAGTGATGAATTTCCAGATGTGTCCGGCTCCTATGATAATAAAGAAATAAGAAGAAAAGGCGTAGGCAATTGCTCCCACCAATGCAAGATACCACCGGATTTTCATTGCCGATAATAGGATGAAAAAACCTAACATCATAATGAATACGAGTGATGCCGGAGATTGTAGTCCGAGGTGATATATTCTTCCGATTTGTCCCATCCAGTAATTATTGGCATAACTGGGTGAAATTTGGAAATTAGGCATTCCTGAAAAAAGCGAATTGGTCCAACGTGTCGTTTCTCCGGTTGCTTCACGGAAAGCTTTTCCTTCCTGACCGATTGCGATTCCTTGTTGAGTATCTCCTTGAAATAACACTTTCCCCTCTAAAATATCCGGAGAAAAATAAATATAGGAGAGAATAATCATAAACAGAATAGAACCGATATACGGAAGAGTTTTCTTGAAGTTTATTTTACACATGACAAAAAATTTTCTTTATTATTCTGTTGCAAATGTATAGAAAAAAATAAGAAATCGGCTTTTCTTCTTTTGCCAAATCCAAAATATTAAATACCGGTTATTAGGAGCGGTTTAATTTTTGTGAGGATTTTTTATTCTGTTCTTAACCATTTGTTACGCAAATATTTTACCGGATACCACGCTGCGGGTAGTCCTAATAACGTGACAATTGCCAGTACGGCAAGTGCATCGCTCCACAAAAGACGTACAGGATAAGCATCTACGATGAATGCTCCAGAGGTTTGACCTAATCGGAGTAATCCGTATTCTTGTTGTAGCCAACATAAAAATATCCCGGCGATGAGTCCTGTCCCGGCTCCGATTGCCGAAATAAGCCACCCTTCGGTTAAGAATATTCTGGAAATAAGCTTTTCATCAGCTCCTAAATTTTGCAAAGTCTTAATATCGTTTTGCTTGTCTATGATCAGCATCGAAAGAGATCCTATAACGTTGAATGTGGCGATCATAAGAATAAAAGCCAGTATCAGAAATGTCATCCATTTTTCTATTTGCATCATTCTGAAAGAGGTCTCTTGCTGCATCATGCGGTCTTTGACAAGATAATCTTTTCCCAGATGTTCCGATAACGAAGCAATAACGCGCTTTTCGTTAGTTTTGGGTTTTAGCTTTATTTCCAATGCGGAAGCTTGTTGAGGATAGTCAAACAGTTTGGCCGCCATGTCTAACGGAACAATAACCATTTGATCGTCATATTCAGGTTGATTTACACTGAATACGGCTGTCGCGAACATCCGGTCTTCATTAAATGCATTCGAGGGATTTGCTAAATTTACTTTTGCTTTGCGTTTAGGAGTATAAACAGAAAGAGGATATACGTAATGTGCTCCCACCTCCAAACGGTTTGCTACTCCGACTCCTATAGTTGCATAATTGGCAACGGAATCTTTTAAAAAAAAATTCCCGTCTAATAATATGCTGTCGATATTGCTTACTTGAGAATAGTTGTCCGGCACTCCTTTTAATAATACCGGCATTTGCCGGTTCCGGTATGTCAATAGGGCGTTCTCTTCTATTACCGGAACGATTACGTCTATTTCTTGCCATTCTGCAAGAGATTTTATCGAAGGATCTTGCAGCGATAGAGTCTTTCCCGTGGCCGGTGTGACTTTTATTTGCGGATCGAGAGAGGAATATAGAGAGGCTATAAGATCTTGAAATCCGTTATAGACCGATAATGTACAAATCAATGCCATGGTAGTTACGGCGACACCGCATATAGATACCATGGATATAATATTGATCGCACTATGAGATTTTTTTGAAAAAAGATACCGGATCGCTATTTTCAAGGAAAGACTCATCGCATCTTTGTTTATTTATTCAATAACGTATCGATATTTTCGATATAATCGAGAGAGTCGTCCAAAAAGAACATCAGTTCGGGTGTCTTACGTAGTTGGAATCGAACCCGTTGTGCGAGTTCATAACGTATCGACCGTGCATTGTTTTGTATCGATTCAAGAATTTCTTGTGATTTTTCCGGGGGAAAAATACTTAGATATGCTTTAGCTACGCTTAAATCGGGACTTACGCGTACAACGCTTACCGATATGAGTGTGCCATGTGTTTTACGGGTTTCGTTTTGAAAAATGTCACTTAGATCTTTTTGAATCAGACGGCTTATTTTACTTTGTCTTGTAGTTTCCATAATTTGAATATTTTATTTTTGATCCGGGATTTTTTGAAAAAATCCGGATCGCAATGTTACGACAGTTCAATATACGAACTTTTCGCGAAATTGTGACCCGGATATAAGAAATTTATTTTTTCCAGATTAAGGTTAGCCCGTCACGTAGTGGTATGATCACTTTTTCCACACGGGTGTCCGAAGCTATCAGATCATTAAATTTCCGAATTCCGACGGTTTGTCCGTCTCTGGCTTGCGGGTCGATTACTTTACCGTCCCATAAAGTGTTGTCCGCTAAAATAAATCCTCCCGGACGTACTTTGTCGAATATGAGATCATAATATTCGCAATAGTGGCGTTTGTCGGCGTCGATGAATACCAGATCGAATGTTTCATCAAGAGTCGGTACGACTTTTATTGCGTCTCCTATATGGAGGTGTATGTTATCTTTGTAAGGGGATTGCTCCAGATAAGGCCGGGTGAAATCTTCCAATTCGTCATCCATTTCAATTGTATGAAGCACGCCTCCGGGATTTAGTCCTTCTGCCATGCATAAGGCAGAATAACCTGTAAACGTCCCCAATTCGAGAATTTTGTCGGGACGAATCATCCGGCAGAGCATTTTAAGAATGCGTCCCTGTAAATGTCCCGACAGCATACGCGGACGCAATAGATTGACGTGAGTATCCCTATTCAGTCGTTTCAGATATTCACCTTCTTCGTCGATATGGCTCAGGATGTATTCTTCCAGCAGTTCTTCCATGTTTCCGATGCTCCTATCGCAGATCTTCTAAGTTCGGGAGTAAGTAACTGTTGTAACAATCCAATACTTTTCCTACCGGGTCGATCTCAAGGAATGTACTGCCACCTCCTTCTCCGAAAGCGCCTCCGATATATGCTATTAGGTCGTCTCTGGTTATCCAGCCGCGGTCGATCATCAGTTTCAGTCCGTTATGAAGATATTCTCTGGAGGTATTTGTTTCCGGTTGATATACGGCAATTACTCCATAAGACAAAGCTAACTCACGCATTGTCGATTCTCGGTAACAAACGGCAAGAACGGGATATTTTCCTCTATATGCAGCGATGTTTCGAGCTGTGCGCCCGGTATAACTGTCGGTAACGATTGCCTTTACACCGAGTTTTATCGATGAACGTACGGCTTGTTTGGCAAGAAATGCCGTAATATCTTCCTTGTCTTCTTCTGTCGATACTTGGATATCGTTATCCGATAGTTTTGTTTTTTCGGCTTCTTCCGCTACTTTCGACATTGTAGCGATAGCCTCTACCGGATATTTACCGTATGCGGTTTCTCCGCTGAGCATCAAGGCATCGGTGCGATAATAGATGGCGTTAGCGATATCTGTTACTTCTGCCCGTGTGGGACGGGGATTTTTGATCATCGAGTGTAACATTTGTGTCGCTACGATAACGGGCTTTTTGGCTTGTACGCATTTCTTGATAAGAATGCGTTGTATTCCCGGTATTTTTTCTTGGGGAACTTCGATTCCTAAGTCTCCACGGGCGATCATCACGCCATAAGCGACTTCGAGTATTTCATCGATATTGTCGACTCCTTCCTGATTTTCTATTTTTGCAATGATTTTTATGCTACTGTTATGTGCATCGAGTATCTTTTGTATATCGAGGACATCTTGTTTATTGCGTACAAAAGAATGTGCGATAAAATCGATATTGTGCTCGATAGCATATAAAATGTTTTTACGGTCTTTTTCGGTCAGAGCCGGAAGATTGATGCGGACACCCGGTACGTTAACGCTTTTTCTTGATCCCAGTTCTCCTTCATTTTCTGCAATACAAAGTAAAAAGTCGTCGTGTTTTTCTATAACTTTGAATTCTATTTCTCCATCATCGATCAAGACTAAACTGCCGACCGAAAGATCTTTGACGAAATTCGGATAAGAGATGCATATATGCTCTTTAGTCGTCAGTTGATTAGGATTACCACTCATTTTTACATAGTCTCCAGTCGAAAAGTTGATGCGTCCGTCGTCAGCAATCGCTGTGGTCCGCATCTCCGGTCCTTTCGTATCCATAAGAATGGCGATCGTATTCGAGACGGCTCTTACATTCGTTATAATTTTATTGAATCCTTCAGCATCCAAATGGGCTGAATTCATACGAACAACGTTCATTCCGTTTTCGAAAAGATCCCGAACGAATTCAACGTCGCAACGTTTATCTGAAACTGTAGCAACAATCTTGGTTTGTTTTGACATAATTTGATCTATATAACTAATATAACAATCTGAGAGTATTTATTTATTATTGATTAATGCTTCGATAGCCAGTCTGTATGAATCCATGCCGAAACCTGCTATTGAGCCTTTGCATGCGGCCGCAATCATAGAGGTGTGGCGGTAAGCCTCTCGTGCATGTATGTTGGAAATGTGTACTTCTATCACAGGAACATTAATTGCACGTATGGCATCTGAGATGGCTATGGAAGTATGTGTATAGGCTCCGGCATTGAGAACAATGCCATCAGTATCTCCAAACCCGTATTGATGCAAAGTGTTGATCAATTCGCCTTCAATGTTGGACTGAAAATAAACCAATTGGTGTTCCGAGTATTTGTTCCGTAAAAATTCCAGATAGCTTTCGAAAGAATTTTCTCCGTAAACGCTTTTTTCCCGTTTTCCAAGAAGGTTCAGGTTGGGTCCGTTAATGATAAGTATATTCATAAAGAATCTTTTTTATACCTTTGTCTTATCCGAAGATTTCGATGTTTTTAATCCTTCGGTAAGATGTTGCAAAAGTAAATAAAAAAATCGAATATTTAGTTCGTAAATAAGATGATACTTGCCGAGAGTGATTTAATGAAAAAATATCTGAGTTATTTAAAGCTTGAAAGAGGGCTTTCTCAAAATACGGTCGAGGGTTATCGAAATGATGTGTATAAATTATTATTGTATATAGGTACTGAGAATTTGACTCGGGAAATACTTCAGAAAGTCGATATTCAGCAATTTATATGCGGGTTGCAGGATATAGGAATACATCCCAGATCACAAGCCCGCATATTGTCCGGATTAAAATCGTTTTATAAGTTCTTGTGTTTGGAGGATTATATCAGCGTTAATCCTGTCGAGTCGATAGAAGGTCCTAAAATAGGTCTTCATCTTCCGGAAATATTGAGTGTTGAGGAGATAAACCGTATAGTTGCCTCTTTTGATATGTCATTACCTGAAAGTCAGCGTAACAAGGCAATTATAGAGGTTCTGTACGGTTGTGGTTTACGGGTGTCGGAGTTGATAAATTTGAAGATGTCTCAAATTTATGAAACAGAAGAGTTTATAACTGTTGAAGGAAAAGGAAATAAGCAGAGGCTCGTCCCTATTTCAGAGGTTGCATTGGCTGAAATTAGGAAATATAAAAAAGATAGGGAGCTGTTGAATGTAAAGAAAGGCGATGAAGACATCCTTTTTTTGAATCGTCGGGGGGGCCGTTTATCCAGAGTCATGATTTTTTATGTTATTCGCAATCAATGTGAGATTTGCGGCATTCATAAAAAAATCAGTCCTCATACCCTACGGCATTCTTTTGCTACCCATCTTCTTGAGGGAGGAGCTAATCTACGTGCCATTCAACAGATGTTGGGACATGAGAGTATTACTACAACAGAGATTTATGTTCATCTGGATAAGGAATTTATAAAAAGTGAAATTTTAAATCATCATCCGAGAAATATGAAGTTTCGGACATAAGTCTCGTTTGAGAATCTGTTTGAATCTTTTTCTGCTCTGTTTTTATTTCTCTACAGATGCGTTGTAGTCTTTTCCCGAAGTTGCAAAGTATCTTCAGATTTTTTTTAGATCTGTATGGGTATTGAACGATTTCTGAAATATTGTGTTAAAAAGACAGTTTTTTTTACGCAAAAAATACAAAAACAAGAAAAAGGCGAGATTGAGGGCGGATTATCTGACTTTTATACTAAAAAAAAATATTATTTTCAGTATTCGATTGTCAGAAATTTAACTATATTTGTCTCGATAATTTGATGTCTTATATGATGTCGGAAACAGTTTGTTCCTATTTTTTTGCATAATAGGATGTTAAATTAAAAATTAGTGTTACTTTTGTGAATATTAAGAAGAAGTATAACCCAATTAAACAATTAGTTATGAATAAAAAACTCTATTTACCCTTATTATTGGCTGTTTTAGTGGCCTTTGTAGGATGTAAAAAAATGGGTGGATTATCGGCAGATTACTTTACCGTAACTCCCTCTCCACTTGAAGTTGTAGGCGGAAAGGTTGCCGCAACGATTACAGGAAAATTCCCTGAAAAGTATTTCAAAAAGAAAGTTACGGTTACCGTTACTCCTTATTTGGTTTATGAAGGAGGCGAGACTGCAGCTGCTTCATATACTTATCAAGGAGAAAAAGTGAAAGGAAATAATCAGACTATTTCTTATAAATTAGGTGGAAATATCACAATGAAGGCTTCATTTGATTATATTCCTCAAATGAGAAAATCTGATTTATATCTTGCTTTTAAAGTACAAAAAGGTTCTAAATCTTATGATTTGCCTCGTGTAAAAGTTGCAGAAGGAGTGTTGGCTACAGCCGAAATCAGCAATGCAGCTACTGTAAAACCTGCACTTGCAGCAGATAAATTCCAACGCATTATCAACGAAAGCCGTAAAGCAGATATTTTGTTCTTGATTCAACAAGCTAATATCCGTGCAAATCAGTTATCTACTGATCAGATGAAAGAATTCCACAACGAAGTGGCTAATGCTGCCAGCGCTGCAAATAAAGAACTTAAAGGAATTAATATTTCTTCTTATGCATCTCCCGATGGTGGTGTTGAATTGAATACCAAATTGGCTGAAAACCGTGAAAAGAATACGGTGAAATATATGAACGAACAGTTGAAAAAAGGCAATATCGAAACTGATATGACTGCTGAGTTTACAGCTCAAGACTGGGAAGGTTTCAAAGAATTGGTTGAAAAATCGAATATTCAGGACAAAGACCTTATCCTTCGTGTTCTTTCTATGTATTCAGATCCCGAACAACGTGAAAAAGAGATAAAGAATATGTCAAGTACATTCAAAGTATTGGCTGATGAAATTCTTCCTCAATTGCGTTATTCAAGAATCACGGCAAGTATCGATATTATCGGTAAATCAGATGCTGAAATCAGTAAACTCGCTGCTTCTGATCCTAAGTCTTTGACGTTGGATGAATTATTATATGCCGGTACGTTGACCGATTCTAAAGATGACAAAATCGCTATCTATAAAAAAGCTGCAGAAATTTATCCGAACGATTACCGTGCTTATAACAATGTAGGTATGGCTTATTATCAGAAACAAAATGTAGCTGAAGCAGAAAACTGGTTCAAGAAAGCTGCTAAGATCGATCCGAAAGCTCCGGAAGTTCAAATGAACCTAGGTTTGATCAGCTTGGCTAAGAATGATTATAATAAAGCAGCTCAAGAATTCGGTAATGCTGCAGGTATCGATGAATTGAAAGAAGCTACCGGTGTTCTTTATTTGAAGAAAGGTGAATATCAGAAAGCTGTTAAAGCATTCGGCGATACAAAGAGCAACAATGCTGCTATTGCACAGATCTTGACTAAAGATTATAACAAAGCTAAGAATACATTGTCTTCTATCAACAACGGAAAAGACGCTACGACTCTTTATCTGTTGGCTGTTGTAGGTGCTCGTACAAACAACGAAAAGATGGTTAAGGAAAATCTGCAAAAAGCTATCAGTTTGGATAATCAGATGAAGGCTTTTGCTGCTGCAGATATTGAATTTGCAAAATATGATATTTCTTCTTTGACGAAATAAAAAGAGTGTTTTCTTATTAAACAAGAAGAGTACCCGAATTCGGGTACTCTTTTTTATTTGAAGTCGTATTACTTTTTGCTCAAGATGTTAATGGATAAAAGTTATTCAAGAGTTTAAAGATTTCAAACAATTCGGGATTTACTGTAGGCAGATGGCGAATGTTCGGCAGAAAATATGGTATAAAAGGCCTCTTGTTTTTCAGATAAGATTTATGTTATCTTTTTTCTGAAATGATTAACAGACATTTTGTTTATTTTTGTCTATTGAATAATATCTCTTTGTTTACCTTGCATTAAGTATTTATGAAAAATGTAATCAATCAGATGAGATCTTTGTATCCTATTTCTGACGATACCATATGTATTTTGAAGAAACATGTGGAATTATGCCGTTTCCCTAAAAGATTTCAGTTGATAAAAGTTGATAGTTTCTGTAAGTTCGCTTATTTTATTGAAGAAGGAGCGACCCGTTCTTTTTGGTTGGTGAACGGGGAAGAGATAACCACGTCTTTTTCTTGCGAAGGAGGTATTGTATTCAGTATGGATGAACTTTATTATAATAGAATGAGTGAAGAGTTTGTGGAGACTCTTGAGAATGTCGTGGCCTATAAAATATCATTGGATGATTTGTTGCATCTTTTCCGGACCAATATAGAATTGGCTAATTGGGGTAGGATTATTCATCAAAATGAATATCGACGTTTACATCGTTCGCACAAAGATCGTCTTACATTGTCTGCAAAAGAGCGGTATGAAGAATTCAAGCGTCAATTTCCCCATATATATCAGAGGGTACAATTAGGGTATGTTGCCTCTTATTTGGGTATAACACTTCCGACTCTGAGCCGGCTTAGAGCCCAAAAATGATATTTAAGACGGCGAATTTGATGTAGGACAATCGAAATACGATATAAATATCGTAATTTTGAACTCCGATTGTCAAAGCCAAAGAGCCTGTCTGAATTTTATTCGGGCCAGGCTTGAGAGTTTCTTTTGAAGATGTTTTTTCTGTTTTTACGAAGTTGGTAGCGGACTATCTGACAAGAGAAAACAGGAAAAAAGACCAGAAGAAAACACAAAAATGACCTGACAATATTTTTTGTAGGAAAGTTTATACAGGCTCTAAGTAAAACTTAAATTCTAAATATATATGCAAAAAGCATTATCTTCTTCTGCATTTTCAGATTCAAAACCTCATTATGAACTTCTTGACGGGTTAAGGGGCGTTGCTGCTCTTTTGGTGATATGGTATCATGTTTTTGAAGCTTTTGCGACAAGTCCTATAGATCAGAGGTTCAATCATGGATATTTGGCTGTCGATTTCTTTTTTATTTTGTCAGGGTTCGTTATCGGATATGCTTATGACGATCGTTGGAAAACGACAATGACAGTGAAGGATTTTGTGAAACGCCGGTTGATTCGTCTGCATCCGATGGTTGTTATGGGGGCTATTTTAGGGGCTTGTACATTTTATATACAAGGTAATGAAAAGTGGGATGGTTCTCAAGTTTCTTTGTCTGCATTAATGCTTGCCATGCTCCTCAACCTTTTTCTTATACCTGCGATACCCGGTTCGAAGGTAGAAGTTCGGGGAAATGGAGAGATGTATCCTTTAAATGGTCCGAGCTGGTCTTTGTTTTTTGAATATATAGGAAATATCTTGTATGCTTTATTTATTCGTCGATTATCTACCAAATCACTTGCTTTGCTTGTTTCATTGTCCGGAATCGGATTAGCTGCATTTGCGATCTTCAGCCTTTCGGGTTATGGACATTTAGGGGTAGGTTGGACACTTCTGGATTATAATCTGATCGGAGGTTTTTTACGTTTGATGTTTTCGTTTTCCGCAGGTTTGCTTATGTCTCGAGTCTTCAAACCCGTTAAAATCAGAGGCGCTTTTTGGATTTGTAGTTTGGTAATTGCCGTATTACTCTCTGTCCCGTATGTCGGTAATAAAGAACTTTCTTGGATAAATGGCATTTATGATTCGGTGTGTGCTATTTTGCTTTTTCCATTATTGGTCTATTGGGGAGCATCTGGTAAAACAACAGATAAATGGACATTAAGAATATGTAAATTTTTTGGAGACATATCTTACCCTGTGTATATTGTTCATTATCCTTTTATGTACCTTTTCTATGCATGGGTGTGGAATAATGATCTGACATTTGGGCAAGTGTGGCCGGTAGCTTTGTTACTCTTTTTCGGAAATATTTTGCTCGCGTATCTTTGCCTGAAGTTATATGACGAGCCTATAAGAAGATGGTTGAGCAAGAGATTTTTATCTAAAAAATAACGATTGTTTTTTTAGGATAACGACCGGATAAAATCGAGCTGCTCTTTTTGCATTTTTCTCAATGCTACGATGCAAGAAATTTTAAACAGGCATTTGGTTCGCTTTGGCAATATAGTTCTTGATGTTGCTTCTCTAGTTTATCTGTTATTGCTTATTTACGCCCAACCAAGTCCATTTGTGCCAAATAAGTTCTAATGGCCCTTGTTTATGTTTCGACAACCACCATTTGCAGAACTTTACTTGCAGTAGGAATGTAAAAAATCCGATTAATAAACTGACTGTATATCCGCAATATGGTGCGAGGTACAAGCCAAATGGAAAATAAATAATTGCTCCTATTATAGATTGGGCGATGTAATTGGTAAGGCTCATTCTACCATAAAAACATAAATTGTTGACCCTATTATGAAACTTCTTGTTTTGGTAAAGAAGTATGAAAGATGCTACCAAGACCAGAGTAAAGGCTAATTTTTGCCACATGTCAAATGCCGTTCCTGCTGTTTGTCGTATGATTGGAGTATTGTCCATAATAAGATCTTTCAATGTATATAAAGGTGCAAATGCAATAGCGGAGACAATCAGTATCTTTACCCAGAAATGGAGATTTTTTTCGGAAGAAACGAAAAGTTGCTTTTTGCCGATATAGAAACCTAATAGAAATAATCCTGCTGTTTGGAAAAAGCGTCCTGCGTTTATGGCCCATAACAAACTGGCTTTTTGTCCTAATGTGATGTTTCCTAAGATGAAATCCCAAAAATTTCCGTCTTTTATATATTCTGCTACTTCTGCATACATTTCGCCTACTTTGAGGTTAGGCAACCGGTGTGTCGGGTTTATCAGATTGGCGATATAATGATACCATTCGATGGGTTGCAACAGAAAAATGACAGAGGTTATGATAATGGCTTTGTTACTCCAATTTCGTGTAAAAAATAATATCGGTCCTGTCACTACGAATAACAGTAAGACATCTCCTGCCGGGAAAAAGGCTGCATTTAATGTTGCGAAACCGACTAACAATATTAAACGCCAGAGGAAACGATAGCCGAAATCTTTACCCCGTTTTCTTTGATTGTTGGTTTGTATGTAGAATGTAAATCCGAACAAAAGAGCGAAGATGGCATAGGCTTTTCCCGCAAAAAGAGAAAAAATTCCGTTGAATATATACCTTGATCTAAGATATTCAACCAGTTTGGCGAGTCGGTCGGATAAACCGGAAAAATGAAATGTTCCAGATTATGAACCAAGATGATTGCCATTACAGCAAATCCTCGTAGAGCATCTACGACTTCAATACGAGAATTTTTGTTGATGAGCTGTTCCATGTATGATTTGTCGGTAATTTTAATATTATGCGAATTGAAATTTTATTTGTATCATCTTTATTTATTTTTTCGACAAATACAGTCTGTCAGGTGATCGTTGATGAATCCTGTCGCTTGTAGATAAGCGTAGCAAATAGTAGTTCCGAAGAATTTGAATCCCCGTTTTTTCATGTCTTTGCTCATTGCATCGGATTCGGGAGACGACACGGGTATTTCACTTAATGACTTGAATTTGTTAATTATCGGTTTTTTATCAGGGAAGAATGATAATATATAATTATAAAAGCTCCCGAACTCTTTCTGTATGGTGAGAAAAAGTTTTGCATTTGTAATTGTAGATTTGATTTTTAGACGGTTTCGTATAATGCCGTCAAATTGCATTAGTTGTTCTATGTCTTCTGAAGTCATGCGTGCAACTTGTTCTACGTCAAAGTGATGAAAAGCTTTTTTGTATCCTTCTCGTTTTCTGAGAATGGTAATCCATGCCAATCCGGCTTGGGCACTTTCAAGAACCAGAAATTCAAATAATGTTTTATCATCGGTAACAAGCCTGCCCCATTCTTCGTCATGATATTTTATATATAGCTCATCTGTTCCTGCCCAGTCACAGCGTGTATTTATTATGTCTTTCATTATCTTGATGTATAAAATTCTATTATTGTTAGTCTGATGTTATTAATATATGACCTTTGAGAGTGACGATGTGAATTTATAAAAAAATTGTGGGTTTGCTATATTGGAAAGTAAAAAAGCCGGTTTGTTATGAGATGAAACCGGCTTTTTCAATTGGGTTAGCTTCTTGTATATATTGGTAATGCTTTTTTGAATGATTGCGTGATTCGAATGCAAATTTCCGTTTAAACGGACTATTTTATTTTTGAAGCGATAGAAGCTGCTATTTTTTCCATTTTTTCAGAAGACACTTTTAACTTCTCCTTTGAGAAGTACATGTCTGTTTCCTTGTTAATAGGGATTAGATGAATGTGGGTATGCGGGACTTCCAATCCCATAACGGCTACTCCTACACGTTTACAGGGAATCGCTTTTTCGATAGCCTTGGCAACTTTCTTTGCAAATAAGGTCAGTCCTGAATAATCTTCGTCTGACATGTCGAATATGTAATCTCCTTCTGCCTTGGGAATGACTAATGTATGACCTTCTGCTAAAGGATTGATATCGAGAAATGCAAAATATTTCTCGTCTTCGGCAATTTTGTAGCATGGAATCTCACCTGCTACGATACGACTGAAAATAGTTGGCATAGTTATATTTATTTGAATTAAGTATTTTTTGAAAAACTGCCCGCAACGTACGGTAAACTATAGGATATGTACGCAGGGGCAGTCTGTATAGCAAGAACGACACCGTCCGGGCATCAAACCCGAGGTGTCGTTCCATTTTAAATCGATATATCGATAATTTCGAATGTCATAATTCCTGACGGAACTTGTATTTCTGCAATATCTCCTACTTTTTTCCCAAGTAATCCTTTCCCTATCGGTGTGCTTACGGCAATCTTTCCTTCTTTCAAATTTGCTTCGCTTTCCGATACGAGCATATATTGCATAACCGCGTTATTTTTTGTGTTCTTTATTTTTACCTTATTCAGTATCTGTACGGTATGAGTGTTCAGTTTTGTGTCATCGATCATGCGTGCATTTGCGACTTTATCTTTTAATTGGGCGATTTTCATTTCCAATAGACCTTGCGCCTCTTTTGCCGCATCATATTCCGCATTTTCCGAGAGGTCGCCTTTATCACGAGCTTCCGCGATTTGCCTTGATATTTCAGGCCTTTTTACAGTTTCGAGAAAAGTAATCTCTTCAAGCATTTTTTTATAACCTTCTTCGGTCATATAAACAATAGCCATAATTTTGATCTCCTATAGTTTAATTTTTAATTGTTTTGTCTTCTGTGTTATAAAACAAAAAAGAATTCCCGCTGTTAAGCCGGAACTCCTTTTTGTGTGTTCTCTATTGCAAAGATAAGTTCTTTTTTTTACTTTCCAAATAAAAACGACAATCTTTCTAACTTTCTCTGAATAAAACTTTTATTTTAGAACTATTCTTTATAGGAGTTTTTGAATCTCTCCTGAAATTGATTCTATTGAAGCTATCCGTTTTTGTATTGCACCTGTCCTGTCGATAAGAAATGCGCTCGGAAGATTTTTTACATTGTATAAATTCGCTACGGTAGAGTAGATGCTGGCCTCATCCCGTACGCATATCCATGGAAGATTTGATGCCGATACTTTCCAGAAATTTTCATTATTGTCTAAAGATACTTGATAAATTTCAAATCCTTTGTCTCTGAATTGTTTATATATTTTGGCAAGTAAGATATTATATTCCGGTGAATAATCGGTTTGATAAGCTGTAAAATCGAGTAAAACAACTTTTCCTTTCAGATCTGATAACTTCTGTTGTTTCCCTTTGATGTCAGGCAACGATATATCTATCAGAGATGCCTCTTTTGCTTGTTCTAACAAAGTCGGCTGCTTTAATTGTCGTTCAGCTTGAAGAGAAGCTATGGCCATATTGTAAAGTTGCTTGGCTCGATGTGAGCCTTTATAATATACATCATATGCATTTGCTACGGCACGGATGGCTTTGCTGTCTTCTTTGTCGAACGGATCGAAAATTATGTTTCCGTTAACTTGCTGGAAAATGGCAAAATAGGCGGCTTTTGATTTTGGGTTTCCGTATATAATAGGTAAGGTCGTTTTTTTGTATTGATCGAGAGCGTTTAATAGCCTTTTGGCATTCGCTATTCGGATGCTGTCCGAAGTTCCGGTATTACTTAAAATTTTATCAACTTCATTTTTTAATAGGCTTCCTGCTTTAGAAACTTCTTGTATTTGTTTATTTTCTTCCGACCCTTCTACAGAGTAATCCGTAAAAGATTTGCCGGATGTATGAAAAGCGACGGTTTCTGTAGAATCTATGGCAAAGTGTATATATGAACTGTCGAGGCGTAGCCTGTAAAATTCGGGGAATTCGGTTTTCGGGGCATAGAATGTGAACTTTCCGTCCGACTTCAATTTTATAGAATCCAAAGTGACGATTTTGTCGATTTGCGTAGCCTCGAAATAGAGAGTTTTTCCTTCTGCGTCCGAAACATTTCCCGTTACCGTAAAATCATTGCGGTGGCAAGCCGAAAAGGTCACGATAACAATTAATAGATAAAGGTACTTTTTCATAAGATATTTTTATGCTTTTCTCTTTGCAAAGATATATTTTTTCATAGAACAAACCGCATTTTATAAATTTAAAGACCCAAAATAGAGATTTTACTGTGATAAAAGGTGAAAATAAAGTGTTTGATAAGATTTTTCTTTCATTTTCACCTTGTTGCACTTAAACTTTAATTATCTTTGCATGAATTTGGAAAGAAAGTGAACAAGAAAAAATTTTATGATTAATCCTATTAAGAAAACGATCGATTTAGGAGATGGAAGAACCATCACGATCGAAACTGGAAAATTGGCTAAACAAGCTGACGGGGCAGTAGAAGTCCGAATGGGTAATACCATGCTTTTGGCTACCGTAGTGTCGGCACAGGAAGCCGGCGAAGGGGTGGATTTTATGCCCTTACAAGTAGAGTACAAAGAGAAATATTCAGCTTACGGGCGTTTCCCGGGAGGTTTTACAAAAAGAGAAGGCCGTGCTTCGGATTATGAAATCTTGACAGCACGTTTGGTTGACCGAGTATTACGTCCTTTGTTCCCTGATAATTATCATGCAGATACGTTCGTAAATATAATAATGTTTTCTTCCGACGGTCACGATATGCCCGATGCATTAGCCGGATTGGCAGCATCTGCAGCTCTTGCCGTTTCTGATATTCCGTTTAACGGTCCTATCTCTGAAGTTCGTGTTGCTCGTATCGACGGACAATTTAAAATTAATCCTACATTCGAAGAGTTGGAAAAAGCCGATATCGATATTATGGTAGGAGCGACTATGGAAAATATCATGATGGTAGAGGGAGAAATGGATGAAGTTTCGGAAGCAGAATTGCTCGAAGCAATGAAAGTCGCTCATGAAGCTATCAAGAAACAGTGTCAGGTGCAAATCGAATTGGCGGAAGCTGTCGGTTCTACTGTAAAACGTACCTATTGCCATGAAGTGAATGACGAAGAACTTCGTAAGGATGTTTGGGAAAAATGTTATGATAAGGCTTATGCTATAGCACAGTCTGGTAATGCGAATAAACATGCTCGTTCTGAAGCTTTTGAAGCTATCGTAACCGAGTATCTTGCCGGGATGGATGCTGAGGCTGCCGCAGAAAAGGAAGCTTTGGTAAAACGCTATTATCATGATGTTGAGAAAGAAGCTGTTCGTCGGTGTATTTTGGATGAAGGAAAACGTTTGGACGGTCGTACCACGACACAAATTCGTCCTATCTGGTGTGAGGTGGATTATCTTCCAGGACCTCACGGATCGGCAGTATTTACACGTGGAGAAACTCAATCTTTGTCAACAGTGACATTGGGTACTAAACTGGATGAGAAAATTGTTGACGATGTGTTGGATCAAACTCGTGAGCGTTTCTTGCTTCATTATAATTTCCCTCCGTTCTCTACCGGTGAGGCTAAAGCACAAAGAGGAGTCGGCCGTCGGGAAATAGGTCATGGCAATTTGGCAAATCGGGCATTAAAACGGATGATCCCTAAAGATTATCCTTATGTGATTCGTATCGTGTCGGATATTCTTGAATCAAACGGTTCTTCTTCTATGGCAACGGTTTGTGCCGGAACTTTGGCATTGATGGATGCCGGAGTTAAAATCAAGAAGCCTGTATCCGGTATCGCTATGGGATTGATTACGGATAAAGATAATGTGAAATTTGCTGTATTGTCCGATATACTTGGAGATGAAGACCATCTTGGAGACATGGACTTTAAGGTAACAGGAACAAAAGACGGTATTACGGCGACTCAAATGGATATAAAAGTTGACGGACTTTCTTATGAAGTGCTTGAAAAGGCTTTAGCGCAAGCTCGTGAAGGTCGTATGCATATACTCGGTAAAATTCTTGAAACGATACCAGAACCGCGTCCTGACATGAAACCTCATGCTCCGCGGATCGAAACTTTGACTATTCCGAAAGATATGATCGGTGCGGTAATAGGCCCGGGCGGTAAAATTATTCAGGGAATTCAAGAAGCAACAGGAGCTGTTGTTACGATTGAAGAAGTGGATAATATCGGACGTATCGAGATTGCTGCGCCTTGCCGTGAGTCTATTGACGCTGCTCTGTCCAGAATCAAAGGTATTGTGGCTGTTCCTGAAGAAGGAGAAGTTTATACCGGAAAAGTAAAATCGATTCTTGCATTTGGTGCATTTATTGAGTTTATGCCGGGAAAAGACGGTTTGCTGCATATTTCGGAGATAAGTTGGGATCGCATTGAATCGATGGAACAGTCTGGAATTAAAGAAGGAGATGAGGTTACGGTTAAGTTGATCGAAATCGATAAAAAGACCGGAAAGTTCCGCCTTTCTATGAAAGCATTACAACCTCGTCCCGAACGTCAAGACAAACGTGACCGTTCGAAAAAAGAAAACAAAGATTAATTATTTGTATAAAGATTGTTGCAAAATAGGAGGTACTGATTTTTTGTACTCCCAAAGTTGAACGGTAAAACATTATTAAGAGGAACTCTTAGATTGGAAAAAGCCCGGTACGATACCGGGCTTTTTCCATTTATTGAATATCCCAATTTAAACCAGAAATAAAAGACAGAGGCCATCTCAAGTTTATTTTGAAGTGACCCCAAAAAGTTGGACAAGTTAAACATTATCCCGTAATAGAAAGAGT
>ERZ791915.154-NODE-154-length-87899-cov-5.544533_pt1 | contig 87899 bp, 81 predicted proteins | sample MGYA00510139_ERZ791915 | MGnify/ENA primary metagenome ERZ791915 (study PRJEB30046, sample SAMN00792117) | human gut metagenome | study: EMG produced TPA metagenomics assembly of the A metagenome-wide association study of gut microbiota in type 2... | reverse complement strand
CAAAATGTATTGTGCAATGAGATGTTGTGCGACAGCACTCAGCGAGCAGTGTTTTTCTGCGAGCTGTCCTTGCTTCTGTGTTGCTTCGTTTTGTTGCTCTTGCTTGACGCAACTCTGATATAATATCATGTGTGTTTTGCATTGTCAACACTTTTTTAAAACTTTTTTCAACTTTTTCTTACTCGTTGACCACCCTTGTTCGGTGGACTTTTATAATAGCATTAGTCTAAGTAGTCTGTCAATAACAAAAACAAAAAATTCTTTACTTCCTTTTTACAAAGTGAAAGGACTATCCCAAAACGGATAGCCCCCAGTTTTTCAACCAATATAGGATATAACCAGTAATAATGATTCCTTCCAGAATTCCAAATACTGCCCCAAACAGTTTATCTGCGCTCCGGATTAGCGGAAGCCTCGATACCAGACTGATGGATGTAAAGATCAGATTCGCCAGCTTATAGACTATACATACAATGAGAAGTAATATGATAATCTGAATCAGCCGTCCGATCTCCCTGTTTAAGTAACTGCCAACCGCTCCGAGAAGCAGATAGGCACAGAATCCGGCAACGACCATGGCAATAAGGGAAAGAATTTCCTGTACCATTCCTTTCCGGAAGCCCGAGACCATACGCCATGAAATTATGATTATAATTCCTGCAACCGCAAGATAAAAATAAATATCCATATTAATTTAACTCCATCACGTCAATGGAATCGCTGGTCACTAATCCATAACGGTAGGCAGAGGCTGTTGGCAGAAGCAGCGAAACCGGTTTTTCAAAGCTTCCTACGAATTTATCCGCACCACGGATATTGGTAATCTGACAGGATTCACTGTTATAGATAATGACCTGTTCTTTATGAAATATAATATCCGAATATTCCATATCCAGAAGCTGTGTATGAATCTTATTTCCGGATGCACTGTATACATCGAGCCGGTAAGAGGCTTCTCCTGTTGCATCACGGAAGACAACGCCTGCATAATCACTGTTATGATAGACCCCGATAACCTCATCATCAAAAAGACTCGTTGCTACAACGGTCGGTTTTTCCGATCCGGAAAAGAAAATAATCCGGTCATCAGAAACGGCAAAGGCTGCACTGTTGTTCATAAACTGCACATAGGGCACAACCGTATTCAGATAATCATAACCACTGACGTAATTATCGGTCTGGTTTTCACCCACCTCACCGAAATTATAGAATGCAATGGAGGATTTCATGCTTCCGCTATCCATAAAGAAATAGGAAACCATCATAATTCTGCCATTCGGACTCATACATACTGAAATCGGATATCCACTTTTATCCATGGAAACCTTGGCATGTACAATTGCTTCGTCTGTATTAGAGTTTCCATTATATACATTAATACGTGTGGCACTGGAATCATCAAGGACAGCTGCCACAACTCCGTTTTCCGCAACACTTAAGCTCCGGATCGGAAGATTCGTGTTAATGGTTCCACGGATCCCGTTCTTATCGCAGACATATATTTCTCTTCCATTATAATCTCCCAGTGCACAGACTGCACCTGAGATGGATAAAATAGGAGACTGCATTTCATAAGACTGGTTCCAGATTGCCTTGCCTTTATTATCCATACAGCTGGCACCATCCTTACTATAAAAAAGAATATTGCCATCAAGATCTTCTGTTTTTGTTCCCTGTACAATTGTAACAGGAACGGCAGCAATGGTATCGCAGGAGGTAAATACCTTGTCTCTCCAGGCTATAACCAGAAATGCAATAACCGCTGCCACTACAACAACAGCCAGTACCACACGGTAAAAAACCGTAAGCTTATGCCCACGGATTTTTTCCTTGTAGTTGATTGGCTGGGGATTTCCCTGTCTTTTTTCTCTTTCTTTTAAATAGTCACGGATGTTTGCCATCGAACCTGTCACCTAACAAAACTGATAAATGGTTGTTGTTTCATATTTTCTGGAAGGTCCAAATACAGCCTGCGGGAATTCCGGCTTGTTGGCTGTATCCGGATAATACTGTGTTTCCAGACAGAAGCCGCATCTCGGTCCATATTCTGCCCCGTCCTTACCCCTGCACGGGCTGATACAGTTTCCTGCATAGAACTGTACTCCCGGAAGATCAGTGTATACCTTCATCGTACGCTTACCGGTGCTTTCCACCGCTGTAGCAATTTCACGTATTTTTCCATCATAATGATCCAGTACCCAGTTATGGTCATACCCGTGAACCATGGTAAGCTGCTCTTCGTCTTTTGCAATATCCTGTCCGATCTTCCTGGCTGTTGTAAAGTCAAATACGGTTCCTGCTACCGGTGCAAGCTCTCCTGTCGGAATCGCTCCTGCTACGATCGGCGTATAACGGGATGCCCTGATCTCCAGAAGCGTGTCTTCCATATTGCCTGCCTTATGGCCTGCCAGATTAAAGTAGCTGTGATTGGTCATGTTGATAATGGTATCCTTATCACTTTCCGCTTCATAATGCAGCTTAAGTTCATTCTCTTCGGTCAGGGTATAAGTCACCTGAACGGTTTTGTTTCCGGGGAAGCCCATGGAGCCGTCTGCATCAGTTATTGCAAAGGTTACGCAGTCTGTTCCTTCGGTCACATCATATACTCTCTTGTGATATCCTTTTTCGTAATCACTATGTAAATTATTCGCTCCATCATTCACAGCCAGCTGATATTTCACACCGTTTAAGGTAAAGGATGCATTCCCGATACGGTTTGCATTCGGTCCTACGGTTGCTCCAAAAAAGCTGCCGTTCGTAAAATAATCCTCAAGATGATCATATCCCAATACAATATCTTCTGTATTTCCTTCTTTGTCCGGAACAAATAAATTCACAAGAATTGCACCATAATTAATAATGCCCGCTTTCATGCCCTTACTGTTCGACAGCCAGTACTTGTAAATTTCCTGTCCTTCCTTTGTTTTTCCAAATAATTCTTTGGATACTCCCATAATACTACTACCTCCCTGTTTGTTTTAACTGATTCCTGTTTTCACAGTTACCTTTTATCATAATTGCTGTCACATTTCCAGACCCGTTGAAAAACCACTGTTTACAGCTACAATTCAACACGTCCATCCAATGCACGCAGCAAAGTGATCTCATCAATGTATTCAAGATCTCCACCTACAGGAACTCCACTTGCAATTCTGGTTACTTTAATTCCGGTAGGCTTCACCAGCTTGCTGATATACATTGCGGTTGTTTCCCCTTCCAGGCTGGAATTGGTTGCAATAATAACCTCCTTAACCGGACCTTCCAGACGGGCAATCAGTTCCTTCAGCTTAATCTCATTCGGTCCGATTCCCAACATGGGCGAGATGGCACCATGCAATACATGATAAACCCCTTCGTATTTTCCGGTCTTCTCATAGGCTGCCAGATCACGGGTTGTCTCCACAACCATGATGGTTCCGTGATCCCGGTTGGGATTGGCACAGACCGGGCAGATTTCCCGGTCGGTCATGGTAAAGCATTCCTTACAATAGCATACATTCTGCCTTGCTTCCCACACCGTGTCCGTCAGGTGTCTGACCTTATCTGCCGGCATGTTCATCAAATGAAAAGCAAGTCGCTGGGCAGACTTGCTTCCAATTCCCGGGAGCCCTGCAAGCTCCTCTATTAACTTGTTCATATGCCCGCTATACAAGTCCATTAGAAGGGAAGTCCTCCTCCCAGACCACCGGTCATTTTGTTCATCACCTCTGCATTGGCATCCTCTGCCATACGAAGCGCTTCATTCGTTGCTGCCATTACAAGATCCTCTAACATTTCCACATCATCCGGATCTACAACTTCCTGGGAAAGCTTCACCTTCGTAACTTCCTTCTTTCCGGTTACGGTAACCTCCACAGCTCCGCCGCCTGCTTTCGCTGTAAATTCCTTTGTTTCTAATTCTTTCTGACTTTCTTCCATCTGACGCTGCATTCTCTGTGCCTGCTTCATCAGATTATTCATATTACCGGGCATACCCATGCCACCCGGAAATCCTCCACGTTTTGCCATTTAATGTACCAAACCTTTCTTACTATAATTTACTGCTATAACACACTGTTATATTGTACTATTATCTGTACACAAATTTCAACCACAACTTCTGCGCAGCACCGACAGGTCATCCTCTGTTGTTACTGTTCGCTTGTACCCCGTTCCGGTAACATCTATTCAAAGTTTCCGGGGATCTCATCCAGCTCTTCAATTTCCATATCGATTGTCTGATCCACAAGCCGTGTCAGATCCGGATAAAGATCTTCCGGATTTCTGCCATTCTCGGCACTCTGTATAATGATCTCCATGTCCTTACCGGTCACACTGCCAATGACTGCCTTAAGCTGATCCCGGTTTTCCTGCCGTTTGAAGTAATCGGACGGCAGCCCATCCTGTACCACAACCAGCAGCTTTCCGTCGCCTGAAAGACTCGGATAGGCATTTTTCAAATAAGATTTCATCGGATTTGCAGTTTCATCCACAATCCTGGACCAGCGGCTTACCACATTCTGAATGTCCTCCGGAATCGCTTTGGGAAGCTCGGCTTTTCCCGCCGGTTTCTCTCCCCCCTGCAAAGGAGCTGTTCCATTCCCCGGAACGGAACCACTTCCTGCCCCCGGATTTACTGCCATCATTGGGATGCCCCTTTCCAGCTTTTCTTCTACCTGTCGAATGCGGTCGGCCAAAGAGGCAGTGTCCGTTTCCATGGCAGGCCGGCACAATTTAATGATCGCCATTTCAATGAGAATCCGCTTCTGGGCTGCATAACGGATCTGTCCGGAAAGCTCGGACAGGATGCGGATGTACCTCATAATCGTATCATTCTCCGCAAGCTCTGCTTCTTCCTTAAGCCGCACCAGATTATCTGACGACACATCAATGATATCCTCTACGCCGTCCGCAGATTTAATCAGCAGAAGGTTACGCAGATACCATGCAAAATCCGTAACAAACTGGGAAAGCTCCCTTCCCTGCAGAACGATGTCCTGTAAGACGCCCAAGGCTGCTGCCGCATCACCTTTCAGGATCTCACGCAGCATACGGCTGAACACCCCGGTATCTACCGCGCCCAGAACATCCAGTACTTTATCATAAGTTAATTCCTGTTCAAAATAAAAAGCTATACACTGATCGAGCAGACTTAAGGCATCACGCATGGAGCCGTCTGCCACCTTGGCAATATAACGGACTGCCTTTTCCTCGATCTGCACCTGCTCCTTCTGTGTCAGTTCTTTCAGACGGTCTGCAATCGTATCAATGGAAATCCGTCGGAAATCGTAACGCTGGCAGCGTGACAGAATCGTAATCGGAATCTTATGCACTTCTGTGGTTGCCAGAATAAAGATGACATAGGCCGGAGGTTCCTCCAATGTTTTCAGAAGCGCATTGAACGCTCCGATGGAAAGCATATGAACCTCGTCAATAATATAAACCTTGTATTTCCCTTCTGCCGGAGAATAATTCACCTCTTCGACAATCTGCCGGATACTGTCCACGCCATTGTTGGATGCCGCATCAATCTCGATTACATTCATGCTGGTTCCTGCTGCAATGGATCTGCAGATCGCACATTCCCCACACGGACTGCCATCCACCGGATGCTCACAATTGACCGCTTTCGCAAAGATCTTGGCAATTGTGGTCTTACCGGTTCCACGGGTTCCGCAGAACAGATAGGCATGAGAAGTCCGCCCGCTTCTGATCTGGTTCTTTAATGTTGTGACAATATGTTCCTGTCCCTTCACATCCTCAAATACCGTCGGACGAAACTTTCGATATAACGCTGTATAAGACATCGGTCTGTCTTTCCTTCCTTAACCTGCTTAATCACCAAAGCTGATGCCAAGATGCTTTGCTTCACGGATAATCGAAGCATCCGGAGATACCATCTTCAGCTTACCGGCTACATCCTCAAGTGGAACCTTGACAACCTCACGGTTCTTGTAGCCAACCATAAATCCATACTCACCCTTTAAGATGAGTTCCCCTGCCTCAGCACCCAGGCGGCTTGCAAAGACACGGTCATACGGACAGGGACTTCCACCTCTCTGGGTATGTCCCGGAACAGTCACACGTACTTCCTGTCCGGTTCTTTCCTGAATCTGTGCTGCCAGTTCATAGGAAACTGACGGGAACTTGTAGTTCTTCATTTTCTCTTTGTATTCTTTCTTGCTGAGCTTTGCATCTTCCTTTGAAATAGCACCCTCGGCTACGGCAAGAATGGTAAATTTGCTGCCCTTTTTATGACGGTCATTGATGGCTGCAACTACCTTGTCAATATCGTAAGGAATCTCCGGGATCAGAATGATGTCTGCTCCGCCTGCCATACCGGCATTCAATGTCAGCCATCCAACCTTGTGTCCCATCACCTCCACAATAAATACACGTCCATGGGAAGCGGCTGTGGTATGAATACAGTCGATACATTCAGTTGCAATGTTGACGGCACTCTGGAACCCAAAGGTCATATCGGTTCCCCAAAGGTCATTGTCAATCGTCTTTGGAAGAGTAACGATATTCAATCCTTCCTGACGAAGCAGATTGGCTGTCTTATGCGTACCGTTACCGCCAAGGATCACGAGACAGTCAAGGCGAAGCTTATAATAGTTCTGCTTCATGGCTTCTACTTTATTTAATCCATTTTCATCGGGGTCTGTAATGGTTTTAAACGGTGTTCTGGAGCTTCCAAGGATCGTTCCGCCCTTGGTCAGGATTCCGGAAAAGTCAGAGCCGGAAAGCATTCGGAAATTTCCGTAAATCAATCCGCGGTACCCTTCCAGGAAACCATAAATCTCGACATCCTCCTCACCATTGGTAAGGCACTTTACCACACCTCTCATTGCGGCATTCAATGCCTGACAGTCACCACCGCTTGTCAACAAACCAATTCTCATCATTGCAGACCCCTCCTGTGTTTTCTTCTGTTTTATTTACAGTATACACCATTTTTATGACATACTACAACCTTGACTTGCCGCACAAGAAACATTATAATAGGATTTGTTATGGATAAATATGGAGTTGTATCGAAGCGGTCATAACGGGGCGCACTCGAAATGCGTTTGCCCTCCGGGGCACGAGGGTTCGAATCCCTCCAACTCCGCGCAGAACCCGGTTCACGAAACGGTGAACCGGGTTCTTTTATCATCTCCCGTACGGTTTATTCAGTTCCTGCCTTTGTGTCATCTTCCATATTCTGTGGCCGGCTCAAAACCACTTTTCCATCTTTTACCGCCACACTCACCTTATTATCCTTAAGTCCGATCTCTTTGAGGAGCTCTGCCGGAATCTGTACGCGGCCTGCCTTATCCACAATTGCAAATTCCTCCTGTGTTTCCTCGGTATGCCAGTCGATATTGCTTTCCTTCAGACGGTCTGCATATTTTTCTTTCAGGACACGTTCACTGCTGATCTTGCCATCCCGGATCGCCACGACACGCCTTACCTTCCTGGAAAGCGCCACATCATGCGTGACAATAAGAATCGTCTGTCCTTCTTTGTTCAGCTCCGTAAACACGTCAAAAATATAATCCGCTGTCTTTGCATCCACACTTCCTGTCGGTTCATCTGCAAGCAATAGCTGTGGGGAATTGGCAAGGGCAATCGCAATGGCAATCCGCTGTTGTTCCCCTCCGGAAAGCATCTGCAGACGGCTGTTCTTCTTATGTGCCATACCTACCCGCTCTAAAAGCTCCATTGCCTTTTCCCTTTTATTCCGGGTCGAGGACAGATACATCGGCAGCATCACATTTTCGATCGAAGACAGATAAGGCAGGAGATTCCGTGCGTTATTCTGCCATACAAATCCTACAGTATTGCGCTTATACAGCACAAGCTCCTTCTCGGTCATGGTAAACAGATTCCTTCCACACACCTGCAGGGAACCGACAGTCGGACGGTCCAGTCCTCCAATCATGTTAAGAAACGTTGACTTGCCACTTCCGCTGTTTCCGATTATGGCAGTCAGCTCACCGCATTCAATGGTCAGATCCAATCCCTGCAATGCCATGACCTCTGTTTCCTTTGTTTTATAAATTTTCACCAGGCTCTCTGCCTGCACCATAGCTTCAGCCATTCTGTTTTCTCCGCCTTTTTGCTCCTCATAATCTGTGCCATATTCTCTAACTATAAATACGCCCACCGTTCTCAAGCTCGATAATCTGGTCTCCGGCTCCCATCAGTCCGACATCGTGTGTCGTCATCACCACCGTAATACCTTCCTTACGCGTCATTTCCCGAAAAATGCGGGTGATCTCTGCCGCCATGGCACTGTCAAGCTCTGCAGTCGGTTCATCCGCAAGGATCAGCCTGGGGCGGTGTGCAAAAGCCCGCGCAATAGCCACACGCTGCTGTTCCCCACCGGACATTTCTGCAGGCATATGCGTCATACGGTTTCCAAGCCCGACCATTTTCAGGCATTCCTCTACTCTTTCCTGTCGTTCCCCCGGAGATTTCACGCCACTAAGCCGCATGGAAAACTCCACATTCTGAAAGGCATTCATGGCAGGAATCAGGGAAACCGCCTGAAATACATAGCCCATCTGCTTACGCCGCAGCTCTTCTCTCTCATATTCCGACATTGTGGTAAGGTCCTTTCCCTCCATACAGATTCTGCCGCTCGTTGGAAGGTCTAATGCCCCGATAATATTTAGCAGCGTGGTCTTTCCGGAACCGGATCTGCCTTTCAGAATGGTAAAGGTTCCCGCATCAATCTGCGCATCAATATCCTTCAATGCCTGAAACGTTCCTCCCGGAACAGGAAAAATCCGGTTAATATGCTCCATCTCAATCATTACACTCATTTCAAACCTTTCCTGACCGTCCTGGACGGTATAACAATTATTCCTCACCCAGTTTTAATGTATTGGTTATATTCAGCTTAAATAACAGTCCGATTAATACCGCAAGGCAGACAAATACCACCATTAAAATCACCGCATAAAGCCGCAGCATATCCGCAGGATCCGTAATCAGCTTCATCGGAAGCACCTGATTGGATGCTGCATAGGCGATTTGCACCATAGGGACATACATTTTTGAAGTGAGCTTTCCGATTCCAATTCCTGCAAGAATAGAAAATACCCCTGAAAAAATCTGTTCATTCAGCAGCATATGAATCAGTTCGCCCTTGTGCATACCACAGGCACGCAGGACTCCGAAGATCATTTCCCGTGACCGCACCGACATAATCCAGTAAATCAGATAACCGACCGCGCACAACAGAATCGTAACAAGGAAGCCCATGGTAAGTACCCCGTTCGTTCCCTGCAGCAGGGGATCCCGGATTGCCGTATCCACATCCTTACTTCTATCCCTGTACCCGGAAAGCTTCACATCATATTTCTCAATCCAGTCTGCTATTTCAGAGCTGTCATGTCCCTCCTTTAAAGTGATCCACACCTCGTACGGTGTCACGCCCCACTCCTGGTAAAGCGCCGCATAATGGGCAACAATCATATAATGATCCTGCGAATAGGCAGTTCCATCGGGATTCAGCCCCATACGAACCGGTTCATAGCCCGGGAAATATTCAAAAAATCCTACGATTGTTCCGGTTGCTGAATCCTTGCGACTGTTATTAAAGGACAGGGAATCCCCCACATCATAGCCCAGTTTATCATGGAAATTCTGCGAAACCAGAATTCCGTTTTCTTCTACGGCCAGCTCATTCAGCAATTCATAATACGCGTTCCCAAGGAGATCTTCATAAAAAACCGTATTTTCACCGAACTCCTTCGTATGAATCCCCATGAGCGTAATCGTATCGCGCTTTCGTGAACCGGTAGAAATATACGCCTTGTCATCATAAATAACCCTGGTATAGCTCTGTGCGCAGTCCAGGGCAGCATATTTTCCATAATCAGGCTCATAATACATGAACTCGACATCCGGATTTTCAGAAGCGATCGAACCGTTATCGTTCCAGACTTCCTTAATCATCATGTCCGCACCATCCAGATATTCCTGATTATCAATCGCATTCTGTAAAATTGTTCTTGCTATGGTCGCATGATACATTCCGAGCGAAATCGTCAGAATCAGAAACAGCATGATAAACTGCTGCTTACGTCCGTTCCTGCGGTTTTCTATAAAGGAGGCATAGCTTGCACTCTTCCAGTGGTTCTTCCCGATCAGATAAATCAGCTGCACCAGATACGGCTGAATCCTTAAAAAGAACAGTCCAAGTCCCAGAATAAACAGGGAGGAGCTGATATAAAGCAGCGGATCCAGCGATTCTCCCATCAGTACACTTTCTTCAATTCTGGCTTCACTTTTATGAAACGAATAATAGCCATACAGAGAAACGGCAATCAGAATCACATCGAGAAACAGCTTCTCCCAGAGATGTTTCTTCTTCACCGCATTCTGCTGTTTCAGATGAACAATCGTTACCCGGCTGTGCCGGATGGCAGGAATCGTCATAATACAAAGTACTGCTGCCATTGCAGCAAGCGTATACAAAAGAGCCTCTTCACCAAATTGTACCGACAGCTGCGAATTCCCGGTAAATTCCAAAAAACTTCTCGCTGAACCCAGTGCCCGGCTGAACGCAATGCCAAGCGGAACACCCAGTGCTCCTCCAAGAATCGTCAGAAGCAGGCCCTGATAGAGATACAGACGGAAAATCTGGCCGCCGGAGCTTCCCCTGCTCTTTATCACTGAGATCTCGTTTTTTTCCATTTCATACATCTGTGCGGAAATCATAAACAGAAACGCTGCCAGCATAATCAGTACAGGAATCTGTAAGATCAGCAGAGTGGCCTTAATCTTCGTTTCCTTTCTGGTATAGTCCTCCAGAATGTTCTGATAGGAAGGACGGTCCGTAAATCCGCGGTATGCACTGCCGTTACTCAGTTCATCCGTATAGCTCATGGCCTGCGGCACATCCGTATAATCCATCTGCTCATAATCTGACATGGCAAAGATTTTGCAGTTCACGGTATAATTCTTTAACTGTTCTCCCATGAACATTTTACGGAACAACGCCTCATTCATCATACAGTAGCCGACTTTATTACCAATATGCTCCTGCCAGTAATAATCACTGTTATCATCCTCGTTATAAATACCCTTGATATAAAAACGGATCGGATCCCCATTTTCATCATACACACGATCAAAAACATAGGTTTCCCCAAGCAGGATCTTCTGGCTGACCGCACAGGACTGACTGACGATGACTTCAATGGCTCCGTCTTCTGTCAGTCCGTCTTCCGAATAAAGCTCACCGCTTACCAGCTTTATATGCTCACCGAGATCACTCATAAATCCAAGCCGTGTTGAAATTCCGGTGGCGTCATCCCGGTTCATGGTCGAAAGTGCATCGGTCTGCATCAGATAATAAAAGTAAATGGTCTGCCGCTCCGGTACACCCAGGGAATCATAATAGGTTTTCATTAAGTTTTCGAGCTTTGTAACGGCTGTACCCTCATCCTTTACCTGACTGACCACGGAAAACTGCATCACCGTAGGCCATTCTGACTCCTGAAACCGTTCCTCTTCAAATTCATCCTGAAGCATTCTGGTATACGCGGCTTCCTTATACAGCGGAAAGCAGATCACGGTCGCAATCATCAGCACGCTTCCTAACAGAAGACAAAGATTCATCCATTTTTTATGCCAAAGCTTTTGCAGCATTATTCGAAACATATTTCCATTCCTTCCGTTAAGCCTTCTGCAACTCCATAATTGATCTGATCCGAACCACAGGGCACGAAGCCTACGTAGGCTGCGCCTCCATTTTCCGTGCGCACCTTCACATAGGTCTGTCCCTTCATTCTGGTAACTGCCTTTTTCGGAATCAGTAATACATTTTCGATCTGTCTTGCTGTACAGGATACCGTAAGCCGGCTCTTATTCCATAAACCGCCGGACGTCCGGGCACTTAGCTCCATATTCCCGATGTCTTCTGCCGGAAGCTCAATCAGGACATCATCTGACTGTAACTCCGTGCTTAGGGAGGTACCATGATAGGTAACAACGGTTCCTGTCGTCTTCTGTTCCTTCCCTTCAAGATCGGTATAGGTAACTGCGACCTCCATACCGTAATTCAAAAGATTTCCTTCATCCTTCACCGTCACATAGCAGTAATCAGCCCTGGCAATCTGGAATAAGGCTTCTTCCTCCACAAGCTGCTTTTCCTCAGTATAATCCGGCATTGCAATCACCACACCGTCCACCGGTGCCAAAAGCTTTGTAATTGCATAATCGGACCGCATCTGTGCAATCTCTTCCCGAAGCTTGTCCTCTTCCTTCTGTAAGTGTGCAAGCTCCCGTCTTAACTGCTTCTTCACAAGCCGGTCCTTTTCTTTACTGCTTTTTTCCTGCAGATCGGCCTTTCGCTGCTCAATCCGTTCTGTTCTCGTCACCTTCGTCTGCAGGGCCACCTCATCCGGTACAACGTAAACATTGGCAAGAACCTCGCCCTTTTTCACCTGCTGGTTGTTGTGCACCAGACTTTCCACGAAATAGCAGGTGCCATATTCCACCGGATTCTTAACCACTTCATAAGAAGGAAAATAAAGATACCCGGGAGCTTCAAAGTCGGTCGTAAGGCTTCCCTTCTCAAGCGTCATGGTTTCCTTATCGGCCTTCACGGTTCCTGGAGCAAATACCCGATCTCCCTCGGACAATCCGGAAACAATCTCTGTATAGATTCCATCTGACATTCCAATGGTAACCGGTGTATAAATGCTGGTTTCCCCATCCATACGGTAGACAAAGTTTCCACCGGCATCCTTATGTATTGCATCGGTCGTTACGGACAGCACATGCTCTGCCTTGTCACTGACACGGATGACCACACCATAATCCCCAATAGCAATCTCCTGTGCAGCATCCTGAAAGGAAAAGGTTGCATAAAGACTGTCCTGGTTCCGGATCCGTTTATTATATTCCTCTGCCTTCATCGGCTCATAGGTAATCTCATAACGCTTCCCATCAAAGAACGCATAGATGTCCCTCGCACTATTGACGTCGGCTTTGCTGATGAAATCACAGTGAAGCTTCCGGCTGTTCAGATCTCCAACCGCTGCTGCGCTTCTTGAACTGACAAAATCCCCATAGCTTAAAAAGGCTATCGCTACCACAGTACCTGCTGCCGTTGCTTTCAGAATGGTCTTTTCTTTCTTATCCTGTAAACGTTCAAGCTCAGAAAGTGCATAATCGTGATCCAGTTCATAAAGTTCATTCTGCTGCTTTAACTGTTCCTGAAGCCGATTGACTTCCACGGTAACATCCTGATATTTAACTCCATAATCGGCAAATTCTGCCTGCCGGTCATCCCGGTTTTGATATTCCTCACAGAGCCTTTTATAAAATGCCTGATCCTCTAACGGTTTTTCGAGTTTTTCTTTCATAATCTCTACCGCTTCCCCGTGATCCTGCTCCTGATCCTCTATGGATTCCTGTTTTTCCTCGATCTGCTTTTCCAGATCCCCGGTATCTCCATAAATCAGAGGACTCCCGGACTGTACCGTCTCTCCCGGCAGTGTTCCATAGGATGCAAAGGTCTGGTTCGTGGAATAAGCATATTCTTTCGTATCAAAGTCTACTGTAGCAGGATAGATCTCTGCTTTATACAGATTCCGGTAAGTGACTGCTTCATAATTACCTGCTGCCCCTTCCGGCTCTAACAGGGTTACTTCTCTCTCCCCGGCTTTCTGCGTCTTCACATCCCCCGATATCTGTGTACTTCCGGCGCATCCTGTAACGACAAGCAGCAGGCAGCACCATACGGTCATTGTTTTCAAGATTTTGCTGTTTCTGCTCATCATTGTAGAATTACCTTCTCTCCTTCCTGAAGTCCTGACAGGATCTCGGTATACCCGTCTCCTTTTAATCCGGCCTCCACATATACCATCTGCCGCATACCGTCTTTATCCGTCATATAGACATAATCTTTTCCGTCGGCATTATGTACTGCACTCTTCGGCACGCGAAGCACATGTTCCTTCTCTTCCATCACCAGCAGAAGGTTTCCGGTTGCTCCCACTTCAAGAACCGCCCCCTCCGGCTGTTCCTCAATGGAGAATAACTGTTTGTCTCCCCAGTGTTCCATATCATAGGGCAAAAGCACATAATCGCCCTTCCCATTCCCGGTCGTGATCGTCATGGTTACCTGTTCCCCTGCTTTAAAATAACCGGTGTATTCCGGTTTTTCCAATTCAAACAGACATTCCGACGGATCAATAATGGTCATAATTGGATCATCCTTCACACAGACACTTCCTTCCAGATTCCGTTCTACCGAAGAAATTGTCCCATCGATCTTCGCATAAATACAGCTTTCCTCCTGCTCCTTATGAAGAACAGCAAGCTCTGCCTCATCCAATGAAATGGCATCGGAATAATCTTCACGCAGATAACGGTGCTCCTGTTCGATTTCTGCAAGCTGCTTCTCTTTCTCTGCCCAGTCACTGCTCGTCTGTTCCGAGTGATAGGTATACTGCACATTAAGCGCATCAATATCGTTCTGCAGGTTCCGTTCATTCTGATCCAGTAAAAGCTTCTGACGTGCAAGGTGATATTCTGTTTTTGCAATGCGTTCATCCAGTCCGTCTGTCACAAGGGATGCCAGCAGATCTCCTTTCTGAACGGTATCTCCAATATTCACATAGATCTGGTCAATGGTCTTTCCGCTGACCGGAAAGCTGACCTCCTGATCCTCTACCTGCCGATAGGTGCAAAGAAGCTTTTCACTCAAAACCACTTCTCCATAATCTGCCGTAGCGGTTTCAAAAAGGATCTGCTCCGTTTCAGGCTCCAGCGTCACCTGTGTTTCCTGCACGGCTCCCTGTCCGCATGCGGTAAGTAATACCCCCAGTAAAATTATCAGACTCCCCAGCATTAATTTTTTACTCATAACTACCTTCCCATATTCTCTCTGCATTTGGCAGTTCCATTCCCTATGGATTATATTCCATCGGAATTTCTTATAAAGTGAAAAAAAGACAGGGTGTGTGTATCTTCACACCCTGCCGCAGATTTATCGTTTTTCTTCGCGAAGCCGTTTGATAAATGCCTCAATCTTTTCCATCGCAATCTGCAGATTTTCCAGGGAATATGCATAGGAAATCCGTAAGAAGCCTTCTCCACAGTCTCCGAATGCCGTACCCGGTACAACGGCAACCTTTTCTTCCCTTAAAAGCCGTTCTGCAAATTCATCACTCGTCATGCCGAACTCCTTAATGCAGGGAAATACATAAAAGGCTCCATAAGGTTCGAAGCACTGCAGCCCCATTTCCTTAAAGGCATGCATTAAATATCTTCTTCTCTGGTTATATGCCTCACGCATCATGGCAATATCTTCATCCCCGTTTTTCAATGCCTCCACTGCTGCATACTGACTTGTAGTCGGCGCACACATAATCGCAAACTGATGAATCTTCAACATCTGCTGTAAAATCGGCTCCGGAGCAAGCGCATAACCAAGTCTCCATCCGGTCATCGCATAAGCCTTGGAAAATCCATTGATTAATACGGTTCTCTCCTGCATTCCCGGAAGGCTGACAATGGAAACATGCTTCTCTTTATAGGTAAGCTCTGCATAAATTTCATCAGAAATAATAAAGATATCCTTTTCGCGGATGACCTCTGCGATTTCTTCGAGATCCTTCTTCTCCATAATGGCTCCGGTCGGATTATTCGGAAAAGGAAGAATTAACACCTTTGTCTTATCGGTAATCGCATCACGCAGCTCCTGTGCGGTCAGCCGGAACTCATTTTCTTCCTTAAGCTCGATGATCACCGGCTTTGCATTGGCCAGAATTGCACACGGCTCATAGGAGACGTAGCTGGGCTGCGGAATCAAAACTTCATCTCCCGGATTAATCATGGCACGGAGTGCAATATCAATTGCCTCCGATCCACCTACGGTCACAATGACCTCCTTCATCGGATCATAGGTAACCCCCTGTGTCCTCTGAAGATATGCAGCAATTTCCTGACGTAATTCCTTAAGACCGGTATTGGAGGTGTAAAAGGTACGTCCCTTTTCCAGAGAATAAATCCCCTCATCCCTGATATGCCACGGGGTATCAAAATCGGGTTCACCCACACCTAACGAAATAGCATCATCCATCTCACTTACAATATCAAAAAATTTACGGATACCCGAAGGCTTAATCTCTACAATTCTATCGGATAACGGATTTCTCATGGCGTAATCATCTCCCTTGTGTCTTCATATTTTTTGCCTAAAATCGTTCCATGATCCTTGTATTTCTTAAGAACAAAGTGGGTAGCGGTGCTCAATACGCCATCCAGTGTGGATAACTTATCGGATACAAAGCTCGATACCTGCTTTAAGGACTTACCCTCAAGAGATACCAGGAGATCATAGCCGCCGGAAATCAGATAAACACTGTTCACCTCCGGATACTTGTAAATGCGTTCTGCCAGTTTATCAAACCCCTGACCTCTCTGTGGTGTAATACGTACCTCGATCAATGCGGTTACCTTCTCAATGTCCGTCTTTTCCCAATCGATCATGGTATGGTAGCCGCAGATAATACCCTCTTCTTCTAAAGCTTTCAATTCATTGGCGACATCGATTTCCTCTGCGCCAAGAATCACCGCCAGCTCCTTTACGGAAATGCGGCTGTTCTTTTCGATAATGGCTAAAATCTGTTCTCTCATCACTTCTCAAATCCTCCTGAATTCTTATTGTTTTCCTTATTCAACCACCCTGTAAATCTCATCCTGTCCCGGTTTATCCAAGAAACGGACTTCTTCCTCATTGCAGATGATCTTATCATTGCCTGCATTGGTTGTTCCGATTAAGGCCGCCGGAATTCCCTGCTTCCAAAGCTCTTTAAGCAGCGCCTCACCATCTGCCGCAGCCATGAGAAGTGCTCCTCCCGATATAAGCTGGTACGGATTCACCCCGAGGCATTCACATATCTCAACCGTTTCCTGTAAAATGGGAATTTTCTTTAAATCTACATTCAGTCCAACGCCTATTTGCCGGGAAAGCTCCCACAATGCACCGAAGATTCCGCCCTGGTGCAGGTCGTGCATTGCATAAACGCCGGACTCCACCGCTATGGCAGCCTCTTTCCTCACTGACAAATGCTCTGCGCATTCCGCGGCTCCGGAAAGGAAGCTCTGCGTATAGGCCTTTTGCAGCTTTTCACTCTCCGTTTCGAGCAGAATTGCCGTACCCTCTACCGCAGCAAATTTACTCATAATAATATCATACTCTTTTGAAGGGCTTTCGTATACCCTCTTTTGTTTCAAATATCCAAAGGCGGTCACACTGATCACCGGGACAGTTACCCGGCTGCTGATTTCGGTGTGTCCACCGGAAATCTGGATGGAGAGCTCCCTGCAGGTGTCGTCGATTCCACGCATCAGCTCCTGCAATTCTTTTTCTTCCAGCGTCTCCGGAATAGTAAGTGCCAGTGAAATTCCAATGGTCTGTGCTCCTGCCGCCGCCAGATTATTGTCTGCGGCATAGACCACCAGCCTTCCTGCATCCTTTACCGGTAAGGCAGCTGTCTGTGTCGTTGTTGCGAGTGTCTCTTCTTTCCATGAGAAAAAGGCGCAGTCCTGTCCCAGTGCTGCACCCTTTTGCATTTCCTCTCTATAAGCTCCGATCCTTCGTAACACGGAACGCTTTAAAACATTCTCTGTAAGTTTCCCCTGCTTCATCCTGATTGACCCTGTATATTGCTTATTCCATCTGCCTATAATCGTGTGCTCTTCTTAAAACATGTTGCAAAAACAATTATTCTGCAGGCTGCTCTGCGGCAGGCGCTGCTTCTCCTGCGGCAGGCTGGGCAGGCTGTTCTGCCGGAGCCGTGCCTGTGGCCAAAGCGGCAGCAACATTTTTTACATGGTCAATATTGTTGGTGGCAATGGCTGCCATAATTTCATTGTAGGCGTTCGGATCAGAAGTAGCAACTCCGACCGTAGCTGCTCTCGGCGCCATTTTATAAACACTGGAGTTCACCATTTCCCTGCTGACCTCTGTACCATTTTCCGTTACCACCTTCCAAAGGTTTGCCTTATATCCAATATGTGCAGACTGCACCGAAACAGAACCGATCGGTGCTCCTTCATTCACATAGATTACCTCTGTGTCAGGATAGGTTTTGCTGATAACTTCACTTTCATAGCGTACTGCATGACCGGGGTCTCTCGTCTCCTCACCATAGATCGTGAATACAAGCTGCTTATCTTCTGTGGTATACCCTTCAATATAAATGGGGGCACCGGTATTGTTCACAAACCGGAAATCCTTGCCGGCAGATTCCGAAATTGCCGCATCTGCGGAAGGCTCCACATAAGTCACAATCATGGAATGGTTATGACGCTCCGTCACCTCCAGTTCCGATAATAAAACCGCATTATATAAGGTCGTCGAAACCTGACAGATTCCTCCCCCCAGACTGTCTACCACCTGTCCGTTCAGATAGGAGCCTGCAAGGAAATAACCGTTCGCCTCCGAAAAAGGAGATACGGCATCATAGGTTGAAAATTCATCCCCCGGATAAAGGGTCGTTCCATTAATCAAGGCACAGCCGTTCCGTACATTCGCGCTTCTGCCGGATCCGGAGGTCTTAAAGCTGGTAGAGAACGTACCAAGTACATCCTTCACTTTGGAAAGCTCCTCGGTGGTTCCTCTGGCCTCTGCCACGGTAACGATTAATTCAATTCTGCCATTCTCTTTGTCCCATCCATTACACAGATAGTCCTCGACAAGCTGCAGGGATGCATCCTCATCCACCTTTTCTCCGTTCTGTCCGGGATTTACAATGAATGCATCGTTTTCACGGGTAAGGGTTGCATCGGAAGCCTCGTGATTATAAACCGAACACTGATCCGCAAGCACCAGACGTAATAATTCCTCATCACAGGAAAACTTAAGCGGAAGAACCCGGTTTTCATGCTGCAAATCCTTGGAAACCTTGTAACGCTGTACAATATTTCCATGCTGTCCGATGGAAGCTGCCTCATCTATCACCTCTGGATTATTCCAGTGAAATCCGACATCTGCCGGTGTAATCTGCACTTCATTGCCGCCTACTGCTATCAGGGTGATCTGCCTTCCGGACCATTCGGCAATTTTCTGATCCATCATGTCCTTTGCTTCTTCGGCAGTCATTCCCCCAAGGGAGATGTCATCTGCATAAACACCTGCCAGAATGGTATCCCCTTCTGCGGCATGCACCGGCTGTGCCATCATAGTCAGGCAAAGAAATGAGACCATCAGTCCTAAACACATCGTCTTAAACTTTTTCATTTTTTCCCTCATTGCTTTATGGCATTAAATATGCTAAAGTTGGAATAATCATAGCAAGTACCAATAATAGAATAATCACGGATGATACCATTCTTTTACTTTTTTTATTATTAAAATTAAACATTTTTCACCTCTTCATTTGAAAGGATTATATATGAGATTCTATTTTTTTGCAAGTTTTATTGTATTCTGTATCTGGCTCGGATACGAAATCCACAAGCACCGGAATATGGAAGCAAAAGACTATGAGGCTTTCTGGGATCGTGAGCATGCCGCCAACAGCACCCGGCGTAAATCCCTTGACGGCCTTAACTATATTACCATCCCGGTCGAAACCTTTCCCTTTGGCCTGATGCCTCAAAACGAACAAATTATGGAATATGAGCAGACAATCCGTGACCTTGCAAAGGAACCGGTTGTGAATCTGACCGGATTTTCCAATACCGATCTGAAGCTCGAATATGGCGCTCCGAATATTGATCTGCTGTCTCTCTACGACCAGCGGTATACCACTCTTGTATGTACCCTGCAAAGCTGGGCAGCACTTCTATATAAAGAAGGACAGCCGCAGGCGGCCCGTGTTCTGCTCGAATTTGCTATAGATACACATACGGATATTTATGCCTCCTATGAGCTTTTAGTCCGCATCTATAAGGAGTACTCAGCAGATGACCAAATTGCCGGACTTCTTCCCGTGGCACAACAGCTTCATTCTTTAAGCAGGACCAGGATCCTTACCTTTCTTGAAGCTGCCTGTCCCAAGCCGATCTCTGACACGGATACCGGTGCCGGTTCGCAGTAGGACAGATTCCATGGCTCCATCGGGAGCTATGTAGAACGCCCGTAAATAAAATAAATCCGGTCTATCAGACGGCTGGCCTCATTCCTGGTCAGCTTTTCCACATCATAGTCCGGTATTATTTTATGCTGTTCAAGCAAAGAATATAACTTTTGTTTTTGCTGTGGGCGGATCGGAGACTCTCTTTTTATCTTATAGATAAGCGGGAACGGAGCAAAGGTCTTCTCACGTTCTTCCCGTGTCTGCTTCGAAGCCGCTTCACCCAAAGCATTTTCACAGAATTCCTTACGCAATACCGAATAAAGCTGTACCGTGCTTTCTGCATCTCCCAATGCCCGGTGTGCCTGATGCCTGATCCCATAATGCAGGCACAGATCTGCAAGTCTTCTGCTTGGAAGCTCCGGCAGATAAATACGGGAAAGCCTCAGGGTATCAAGTCCCAAATGGGACTGCTCCGGCCTCCACAGGTTCTGGTTCACCGCTGCCTTTTTCAGAAAGGAATAGTCAAACATCACACTGTGTCCCAGAATCACATCATCCTCCAGGAAATCAAGGAGCTGTGGAATCACCGTTTCACTCCCCTTCGCTTCCAGCAGCTCTTCCTGCGTAATTCCGGTAAGCCCGGTAATCTTTTCCGGAAGTGCGATGCCCGGGCAAACCAGCTGTTGAAAGCGGTCGATGATCTCACCATTCCGTACCTTCACGGCACCCACTTCGATGATCTTATCATATTTTGGATTTAAGCCTGTGGTTTCTAAATCCAGGGCAGTGTAATTCCCAATCACTTCGTTTTATAAGCCTTTTGCAACTGTTTCATTCCTTCACAGTTGCATCCTTTCACTAGATACTCTGCTTTTTATTGCAGTGGTTTGACTTTTCGCTGCTTTCTCATACGCGCCTCGTAATCTGCGCACACATCACGTAAAAAGCACTCTTCGCATTTTGGTGCCGGTGCTTTACAGATCTCGCGTCCGAAGGTAATCAGATGAATGTTACAGAGAATCCAGTGATCCTTCGGCAGTTTCTTCATCAGATCAAATTCCACCTTCTCAGGTTCCGTTTCTTTTGTAATGCCAAGCTTCTTTACAATCCGCTTCACATGGGTATCCACAACGATACTGGGGTCATGGTAGATGTTTCCACGAATGACGTTTGCGGTCTTACGTCCAACACCGGCAAGTGACGTCAGATCCTCTAATGAGCGGGGCACCTGACCGTCATATTTATCACGAAGCGCCTGACAGCAGGCAATGATATTCTTCGCCTTATTATGGTAAAAGCCTGTTGAATGAATGTCCTGTTCCAGTTCCTTCAGATCTGCATCTGCAAATGCATTCACATCCGGATATTTCACAAACAGCTCCTTCGTTACGATATTAACTCTGGCGTCGGTGCACTGTGCACTCAGCATCGTTGCAATTAATAACTGCCATGCACTGTCATGATCAAGGGAACAGCGGTAATCTGTTCCATAGTGTTCGTCCAGACGCTCCAGTATTATTTTAACTCTATCTGCAATTCTCATTTTCGCACCTTTAAATTTCCCCGACATTCTGATAGCTTCCACAGTACGGACATCGTCCGGTATATCCGGCTGCTGCCTGATAGCTGGCACCGCAGCTTCTGCAGGAAACTGCAGTCATCTTAATCCGGGACGGATCAACCGGTTTGTCATCCATCAGTTCTGCTTCCCCGGGGAGAATTTCGTCCCGGACCGATTTCGGATCAAAACTGTATTTTCCCCGATATTCATAAATATCCATCGTCATTCCAATGGGATATTCCCCGGAGCCCTTTGACATTCCGGCAGGCAGAACTGCTTCCCGTTCGATTCCTTTTTTATCAAAATAATGTACCTTCACATTGATTGGAAATCTTCCGTTTACACGATAGGATGTATTCTCAACATATCCATAGATCTTGGCTTTATATGCATCTCCGTGCTTCTTAATACGGTTCTTTTTAAATTCCGGAATCAGAGCGCCAATGATAAAGGCCATTCCCAGTATGACAAACAGCATGGGAATGGCAAGAAATCCAAGACCTCCCGGCGTCCCCCAAAAAGCAAACAAAAATACAATTGAAATTGCTCCACCTATCAGTACATAGAACGCTCCCATAATTGCAATAATTTTCTGCGCAACATTCATAATGAATCTCTCCCATTTCTGACACTATCGTAACTGTGAAGGTACTGAACAGTTACACACCATTGCATAATTATAGCAGAAAACTCCCTGCCATGTGAACATTTCTTCCGAAATTTCTGCACGGCAGGGAGTCCTATTTGTTACTGTTCACTCGTACCTCGTTCCAGTAACGATTCGCAGGCTCATTTCCAGAACTTCTTTTTCCTGGTTTCCTGCTTTTCACCGTCAATATTCTTAGCCGCATTTAAGCTGTCTCCGGTTAACGCATCGAACTGCTTTAATAATTCCTTCGCCTCTCCGGAAAGCTTTTCCGGTGTCTGAACAACCAGTGTTACATAGTGGTCACCACGAACCTCCTTGTTGCGAAGAGAGGGTACACCCTTGCCCTTTAAGCGGACCTTGGTATCGGTCTGTGTACCGGGCTTTACTTCATAAATCACTTTACCGTCTACGGTATCCACTACGACATCACCGCCCAGTGCTGCAACTGCAAAAGAAATCGGTACCGTAGAGAAAATGTTGTAATCCTGTCTCTGGAAAATCGGGTGACGTGCCACAATCACTTCTACAAGCAGATCCCCTCTCGGTCCTCCGTTTGTTCCCGGTTCACCTTTGTCCCGGATACGGACGCTCTGTCCGTTATCAATACCGGCAGGAATCGATACCTGAATTTTCTTACGGTTTGCAATATAACCGGTACCGTGACAATCTGCACATTTCTCTTTGATTACTTTACCTGTTCCGTTACATTCCGGACAGCTCTGTACATTACGGACCGTTCCGAAGAAGGACTGCTGGGTAAATACCACCTGACCTTTACCACCGCATTTCGTACAGGTCTCCGGACTCGTTCCGGGCTTTGCACCGGTGCCGTGGCAGGTTGCGCATTCATCCTTTAACGTAAGCTCAATCTCTTTGCTCACGCCAAAAACAGCTTCTTCAAAGGTAATTCTGACGCTGGTACGGATATTGGCACCCTTCATCGGTCCATTATTCGCTCCACGACGTCTTCCACCTCCAAAGAAGTCTCCAAAAATATCTCCAAAGATATCTCCAAAATCTGCACTGTTAAAATCAAAGCCACCAAAGCCACCAGCTCCGCCGCCTTCAAATGCCGCATGACCAAACTGGTCATACTGACGTCTCTTCTCCGGATCACTTAATACGGCATATGCTTCCGAAGCTTCCTTAAACTTCTTTTCTGCCTCCGCATCACCGGGATTCATATCCGGATGATATTTCTTTGCCAGTACACGATATGCCTTTTTGATTTCCGCATCATCAGCCGTTTTGCTGATTCCGAGCACTTCATAATAATCTCTCTTCTGCTCTGCCATGATTTTATTGCCTTTCCATTAAACCAGATTAAGATGCTACTGCATGGACAGCATACCCCGTCCATGCAAGTAACATCTTTTTGTATTTCTTTATTTCTTTATGATTTCTGCAAAATCACACTGTGTTTCGTTTAAACCTCACGGTAGTCGCCGTCAACTACATCATCTGCAGGACCGCTCTGGGCACCCATATCAGGACCTGCCTGACCGCCCATACCACTCATGTCAGGACCAGCTGCCCCCTGTGCCTGCTGCATGTTCTCATACATCTTCGTGAACAGAGCCTGTGCACTGTTAGTAAGCTTCTCCTTGGCAGCCTTTAATTCATCAATGTCACTGTCGGACATTTCCTGATCCTTTGTTCTGTCAAGAACCGCCTTAACGGCTGCGATATCAGCTTCTACCTCAGACTTCTGGGAAGCATCGATCTTATCTCCAACTTCATTTAAAGCCTTTTCAGTCTGGAATACAAAGGAGTCTGCATCATTTCTGGTGTCGATGGCTTCCTTTCTCTTCTTATCCTGTGCTTCATATTCAGCAGCTTCCTTTACTGCCTTATCAATTTCATCATCGGACATATTAGAACCTGCAGTAATGGTGATGTGCTGTTCCTTACCGGTTCCAAGATCCTTAGCAGATACATTAACAATACCGTTTGCATCGATATCGAAGGTAACTTCGATCTGCGGAACACCTCTCATTGCCGGAGGGATACCATCCAGACGGAACTGTCCAAGGGACTTGTTATCTCTTGCGAACTGTCTTTCACCCTGTACAACGTTGATGTCAACTGCTGTCTGGTTATCTGCTGCTGTTGAGAAGATCTGACTCTTCTTGGTAGGGATGGTTGTATTTCTCTCGATCAGTCTGGTTGCAATACCACCCATGGTCTCAATGGACAGGGAAAGAGGAGTTACATCCAGAAGAAGGATTTCACCTGCACCTGCATCACCTGCTAATTTACCACCCTGGATGGAAGCACCAAGTGCTACACATTCATCCGGGTTCAGGCTCTTGCTGGGTTCTTTGCCTGTTAACTGTTTTACCTTATCCTGTACAGCAGGAATACGTGTAGAACCACCAACCAGTAATACCTGGCCTAAGTCTGCATTTGTTAAACCGGCATCTCTCATCGCATTCTGAACAGGGATTGCTGTTCTTTCTACAAGGTCACTTGTCAATTCATCAAATTTTGCTCTGGTAAGAGTCATATCAAAATGCTTCGGTCCTTCTGCGGTAGCAGTAATGAACGGAAGGTTGATATTGGTTGTGGTTGCGGAGGAAAGCTCCTTCTTAGCCTTTTCAGCTGCTTCCTTTAATCTCTGAAGTGCCATCTTATCGTTAGATAAGTCAACACCTTCTGCTTTCTTAAATTCATCGATCATATACTGGGTCAGCTTATTATCAAAATCATCACCACCAAGGTGTGTATCACCGTTTGTAGCTAATACTTCGATTACGCCGTCACCGATTTCAATGATGGAAACATCGAATGTACCACCACCTAAGTCGTATACCATGATCTTCTGTTCTTTCTCATTATCAAGACCATATGCAAGTGCTGCTGCGGTAGGCTCGTTGATGATACGCTTTACATCAAGACCTGCGATCTTGCCGGCATCCTTGGTTGCCTGACGCTGTGCGTCATTGAAGTATGCAGGAACAGTAATAACTGCTTCGGTAACCTTTTCTCCCAAGTAGCTTTCTGCATCTGCTTTCAGCTTCTGAAGAATCATTGCGGAAATCTGCTGTGGGGAATATTTCTTACCATCAATAGTCCGTCCATGATCGGTACCCATATCTCTCTTAATGGAAGAGATGGTTCTTTCTGCATTGGTAACTGCCTGACGCTTTGCAGGCTCACCAATTAATCTTTCTCCTGTCTTTGTAAATGCAACTACGGAAGGAGTTGTTCTTGCGCCTTCTGCGTTGGCGATAACGGTGGGCTTACCACCTTCCATAACGGCTACACAGCTGTTTGTTGTACCTAAGTCAATACCAATAATTTTACTCATAACTATGTCCTCCTATTTTAATATCATGTTTACTTCTAGCTTCAATACAAATCTGAACTGCTTCAGATATTTATGGCACTACTCCTACCATACTGTGTCTTACTACGCTGTCCCTGTAGGTATATCCCTTCTGAAGCTCCTGTGCAATCACACCGGATTCATACTCATCACTCTCCACCTGCATCACTGCATTGTGAAGGTTTGGATCAAATTCTTCACCCACAGCCGGGATTGGTCTGACATCCATCTTTTCCAATTCCCCTATCAGCTGTTTATATATCATTTCCATTCCTTCGGCAAAGGGGGTTCCCTTTTCTTCTTCCGGAATAGAAGCAAGACCTCTTTCAAAATTGTCCACAACCGGAAGGATCTTCTCGATCACGCTTTTGGCTCCCGTCTCAAACATGGCATTCTTTTCTTTGTCCGTTCTCTTGCGGAAGTTATCAAATTCTGCCATCTGACGTTTTACCTTGTCTTCCAGTTCTGCTATCTTCTCATTCAGGGCATCCTGTTTCTTATCTGCCTTAAATCTGCTCTTCTTTGATTTCTTTGCAGCCTTATCATCCTCTTTTGATTCCTCCTCTTCACCGGTTTCCTCTGTATCACCAGCGATTGGATCTTCACCGTCCTGTGTTTCTACGGTATCGGCATCCGGCTGTATTTCATTCTGTTCCATCTCTTCCTGCAGCTGTTCTGCAGCCTTTTCATCAAATTCATCTTTAATATCTATTGCCATTTGTCTCATCCCTTTCTGTGATATCCCATAGCTTCCTATGAAACATTCCTGTTATTCTTTCTTCTTATATAAATCATCCAATTGATGGGTAATGGTTTTCAGCGTTCCGATTACCTTATCGTAATCCATCCGTTTCGGTCCTATAATACCGATCGTTCCTCTCATTCCCTCTCCAAGCTCATAGGTCGCAGTAACAACGCTGCAGTCCTTCATCGACTGGATCGGTGTCTCTTCACCGATATAAACCTGGATTCCTGTATTATTATCATCCGAAAGATTTTCCTGTACCAGCTCGGTTAACAGCTGCTTTTCTTCAAAGGTATTGATAATGCTGCTTGCCTTCTGCTGATCCGCCAGCTCCGGATACCTGAAAATATTATTAGCCCCGCTGGTGTAAACCTCTAAATCCTCCTCTGCATGAATGGATTCCGCAATCGCATCAATCACATCTGCCACAATCTCACTGTGAATTCCTGCCTGCTGCTTCAGGGAAGAAATCATTCCCAGATTAATCTCTTCAAGGGCTAATCCATTCAAATGGGTATTCAGTAAAATATTCAGCTTAAGAATCGTCTCATCATCTAATTCTTCCGCAGTATGGATGATGTTATTCTTAATTACATTGCCCTCAACTACCACAACGGCAAGAAGCTGATTCACATCCACTCTCGACAGCTGGATAAATTTCAGCTTGTTCGTATGAATAGTAGGGGTCGTGATCATGGAAGCATAATTGGTATTTACGGCAAGAAGCTTCGCTACCTGCTTCAGAAGCTGATCCATCTTGTCTTCCTTCTGAACCATAACTTCCTTCATTTCTTCGATCTCGCGATCCTTCTGCTCCATCATCGTATCAACATATAAGCGATATCCCTTATCAGAAGGGATACGTCCTGCGGAAGTATGGGGCTGTAAAATATATCCCATCTCCTCAAGATCTGACATTTCATTGCGAATGGTTGCTGAACTTAAGTTCAAGTCTGTGTACTTGGAAATCGTACGGCTTCCTACAGGCTCTCCCGTCTCTAAGTAGTTCCGGATAATTGCTTGTAAGATTTTAACTTTTCTTTCGCTTAGTTCCATGCAGACCATCCTTTCCCGATCGCAAATCCCTATCTGATTCTGCATATCGTTTTCGTATTGTTAGCACTCACTTAAATAGAGTGCTAATATCTACAATCATTAATCTATCACTATGTGCAACTATTGTCAATAGATAAGTATGAAGTTTTTGTGAACATTTTTTAAAACAAGAAAACTGATATAAACAGGTGAATTCCCTGAATATATCAGTTTTCTTAATTACATTTCAGTTACTTGGTTTCCCTATTTGCCTGCTACGTTTACCGTACTCATCTTATGATTGATAATATCTGCGATGCGGTCTGCAAGCGCTTCACGTCCGGCATCATTATAGTGCATCTCATCTGCCATGTATTCTTCATAATTATCTTCGTTAATGGTTCCGATATAATTATCTACAAAGGATACTCCGCCGCTGTCAGATACGGCATCCAGTTCCTTCTGTACATAATGTGGAATATCGCCGTTTCCGAGATCATAGGTGTTTCCATTATGAAGGTTTCCATCCTCATCCTTGTACTGTGCATAGGTTGGAGACATGACAAAAATCCGGATATATGGCCAGTTCGCTTTGATTTTGTCAAGGGATACCTTAAGTCCACCGGTAAATGCCGTTACATCATTCGGATTGTCCGGATTATCGGAAGGAGTTCCAATATTATAGTCCGTACTGTCATACATGACCAAAAGCACATCCACCTTGGACATGTCCACGGTCTTCAATTCTTCTACTGCTTCCAGATATCTGGAATCGGGCTCATCCTTCGCAATGGACTCAATCGCAGTAAACTGGTTCTGTTCAAGGAATGTTACCACATAATATAAATTAAAGTGATCCCTGGTATAGGAGGGGTTGTATTCTGCATACTTACATGCGACCGAAGAATCCGGGAAAGCACAGTTATAAACTGTTGCATTCGTTTTCTCTGCAATCTTCGCTGCCAGTCCGTTCTCCCCTCTTTCGTCCGAAAAGGGATTGTTTCCAAGACAGAGGATCGTAAGTTCTCCATCGTCCTCATGCCCTTCCAGGAGAGAGCCGTCCATCGGCAGAATCATATCCATGGTTTCTGTATCAAACTCAGAAGGATCCACCTGTTCAATATCTGCCTCCGGGTTGCGGGTTCCCTTATTCCAACGGTAAAGCCGGAATGCCGAGACTCCTGCGATAATTACAATCAACGCAATAAACACTATATGAATCCAAACATTCTTATCTTTAAAATTCATTCTATTCCATCTTTCCTTCCAGAATTTCTAATGCCCGCTCAAACTGGCTGTCAGTGCCGTCTTCATTGTATTTCTCATAGTCCATCTCAACCTCAATATCCGGTGCGATTCCTACTCCATGAATGTTGCGTCCTGACGGAGTAAAATAAGCACTTGTCGTAAGCTTCAATGCTGTTCCGTCACTCAAATGCCGAATGCTCTGGACTATTCCTTTTCCATAGGTCGTTGTACCAACCAGTGTTCCCTTATTATAATCCTGAATAGCACCCGCCAGAATCTCCGATGCACTTGCAGAATATTCATTGGTCATGACAACCAGCGGAAGCTGAAATTCATTTTCACCGTCACAGGTATATTCCTTACGGTTTCCTTCCTTGTCCTCTGTATACACAATCAGACCGGTAGGAAGAATCTTTCTTGCAATTTCAACAACCACATTCAGGTCTCCGCCCGGATTACTTCGCAGATCCAGAACCAGTCCCTTCATGCCTTTCGCCTTTAATTCTGCCATAGCTTCGGTATACTGATCTACTGTAACCGTATCAAATTCACGGATACGAAGATAGCCAATATGATCGGTATCATCTACCATACCATAATTTACCGTAGTTGTCTCTATTAAATTACCGCGTTCTACGTCAATCTCCAGATAATCCGGTTCTCCTTCCCGGTACATGGTAAGGTGTACCGTGGTACCTTCACGTCCCTTCACAAGGCTGACAACCTGTGAAAGACTCATGCCCTGGGTATACTCATCCTCTACCTTATAGATGATATCCCCCTCCTTGATCCCGGCATTTAAGGCAGGTCCATCTTCCACAAGACCGGAAATGACCGGGAGCTGACGTGTCTGATCAAGCGAAATATAAGCTCCGATCCCATAGGAAACCCCCTGGTTACTGTTCATCACATCTTGAAGCTCTTCCTTCGTATAGTATTCGGAATATGGATCATCCAGAGCCTCTACCATTCCTTTATAAACACCGTCCTGAAGCTGCTTCGTTGTCACCCCGCCGCCATAATAGGTTTCATCAATAAGATTTTCAATTGTCTGCATCTTGGCAAGCGTAGCCGGATTAACCACACTTGCAGCTTCCGCTTCTCCCTGATCATCGCTGTTCTTCGTCTGATTATACTGATAAAGTCTTACTCCCAGAAATACACCGGACAATAAAATTATTCCAATCAGTACTCCAACCAGCATACCGGGGAGAAAACCACTCTTCTGTTTCTGCTCATTATTTTCCAATGCTGCTCTCCCTATTCCTGTCTGACCATTCTTATGACCGCAGATAGCTCCATGGGCTTACATAGCTTCCATTCAGACGGACGCTGAAATGAAGATGATTTCCTGTTGACCGGCCGGTACTTCCGACCGCTGCGATCTTATCTCCACGTTTGACTTCCTGTCCCTTCGATACATACAATGCCGAAGCATGCATATAAATTGTATACAGGCTGTCTCCATGATCAATCATAATATAATTCCCCATACTGCCGCTATAGGCTGCTGCCACTACCTTGCCATCATAGGCTGCAAGGATTGCGCTTCCTCCGGGTGCTGCCATATCAATTCCATTATGGAACTGCTGGGTGCCCAGAATCGGGTGCGTACGGTTTCCATAATCATCCGAAATTCTTGTATAGGATGGTGCCGGCCAGGCAAACACACCACCATCATATTTTCTTCCCTGTTCGGCCGCAAGCTTCTTACGTTCTTCGGCAACAATTGCTTCCAGTGCCTTAATGGTTTCATTCTGCTCGGCAATATCTGCCTCGTACTCCTTGATTGCCTGTTCCTTGCTTTTGATATCAGAGGACATTTTGTACATCTCGTTCTCTTTCGCATCAATCAGTTCATTCAGGGAAGCCTCTTCCTTTTCAACGGCCGCCTTCGCCTCATCCAGAACCTCTTTCTCCTCTTCCAGGCTCTCCTTACATAAGGCAACATAATTGGCATGTGCGACATATTCATCCAGAAGCTTACGGTCATATTCGGAAAGCATCTGGATATAATCAGCTTTATTCAACACATCTCCGAAAGAATTGGAACTGAAAATCAGCTCCATATAAATCGTGTCTCCCCTCTCATACATAAATTTGATACGGGTTTTCATTGCCTCATACTGCTCCTGCTGGACACGCTGTGCTTCTTCCAGCTCTGCCGTCTTATCTTCAATTTCTTTTTCTTTTTCGGTGATAAGGTCATTCAGTTCGTTAATCTTCTCCTGAATTGCCGTCAGATCCGCATCCAGCTCCTGTACGTAAACTGTCAGATCCTGCTTGGACTTCTCCAGCTGTTCCTTCAGCTTCTTCACGTCTGTCAGACTGTTCTGTAACTGTTTTTTCTCCTGTTTTGCCTTATCAATTTCCTGTTCCTTTTCCTTAATGACACTGTTGGTCAGTTCGCTGGCATATGTGGCAAGTGCCGGTTTCGCAAACATTCCAAAAACCAGCACTACACAAAGGAACAGGCAGATCCATTTTATTGTACGTTTCATACTCTGTCCTTATCTATTATACCCGCAGATGCTTTCTTACTGTCGTGATACTTCCCAGAAAGCCAATTCCGATACCAATGAGAAGGGATAACGGAAGCAGTGTCTTAAAGATGGCATCTACCGGTAAGAATGCCAGAATCGTTGTCAAAATACTAAATCTCTGTTCAATATATTCAATTACCTTATTATATAAAAGATAAATAATTCCCAATGGAATCAGCGCTCCAATCGCACCGATCAGCATACCTTCAATAACGAACGGTGCACGGACAAAATAATCTGTCGCCCCAATATATTTCATAATGGTAATCTCTTCCTTACGAACAGAAATACCAATGGTTACTGTATTACTGATCAGGAACACGGATACCGCAAGCAGAATTGCAATAATACCAATAGAAACATAGGCAATCAACGCATTCACACCGGTCAGCGCCGATGCCGTTACTTCAGAACGGTTCACTTCACGCACACCCTCGAGGCCTTCCAGATAGGAAACCAATGTCGGCTGCATGGAAATATCATTCATGTATATTTCATAGCTGGCAGAATCGGCAAGCGGGTTCTCGGTAAATCCATCCTCATAGCCCTGAAGATACTCTTCCTTAAAGCTGTTCCATGCATCATCTGCAGAAATGAACTCCTTCTTGGAAACCTCCGGACGCTTATCAATCAATGCTCCGATCTCTTCAATCCGTTCCTGACTGATTCCCTCGTCAAACAGAACCGTCACGCAGACACCTTCCTGCGCAGTCTTCACAATGTTCTGAAAGTTCATCAGTACCGAATAAAACAGACCAAACAGGAACAGACATGCTCCGATCGTGGCGATCGAGGCCAGTGAAAACCATTTATTACGGAATATATTAATAAATCCCTGCTTAATCGTATAAAACAATGTACTAATCTTCATCGATATAAACACCCTTCTCTTCGTCGCTCACAATAATACCCTTCTTCATGGTAACGACTCTTTTCTGCATTGCGTTTACAATTTCTCTGTTGTGGGTAACAACAAGTACCGTCGTACCGTTCTCATTAATCTGTTCCAGCAGCTTCATAATTTCCCATGAATTCTTCGGATCCAGATTACCGGTAGGCTCATCAGCGAGCAAAATGCTCGGACGGTTCACCAGCGCTCTTGCGATCGCTACACGCTGCTGCTCACCACCTGATAACTGACGGGGCTTCGCCTTATACTTACCGGCAAGACCTACCGTAGCCAGAATACTCGGAACATTTCTCTTGATCTCCTTTCCCGGAGTCTGCACGATACGCTGGGCAAACGCTACATTCTCGTATACATTACGATCCTTCAGAAGACGGAAATCCTGGAACACAATTCCTAAATTCCTGCGGAATTTAGGAATCTTACGATGACGGATTTTCAAAAGATCATAGCCCATGACACTGATTTCACCGGATGTCGGGACAAGCTCTCTTAAAAGAAGCTTAATCATGGTAGACTTCCCTGATCCGCTGTCTCCTACAATAAATACGAATTCACCCGGCTTAATATGCAGATCAATTCCATTCAGGGCAGGCGCACCTGTTGCATAGGACTTGGTCACATTCGTCATGGAAATAATATCTTCATTTCCACTTCCCTGTTTCTTTTTTCTTCTATTCCTTGGTTCACTCTTAGCCACTATATCCACCGCCTGTATCTTAATATTCAAAATTTTCCATAAAGTTCATGTATTTCACAACCATCAGTGCAATCCGGAAGGTAATGGCATCTTCAAAGATCCGAAGATCCAGTCCCGTTGTCTTCTGCAGCTTATCCAGACGGTAAACCAATGTATTACGATGGATAAACAGCTGTCTTGATGTCTCTGATACGTTCAGACTGTTTTCGAAAAACTTCTGAATGGTTGTCAGTGTCTCTTCATCAAAGTCATCCGGACTCTTATCACCAAAAATCTCTTTAATAAACATCTTGCAAAGAGGAATCGGCAGCTGATAAATTAATCGTCCAATGCCCAGCTGACTATAGGCAATAATGCTTCTGTCATCAAAGAATATCTTACCGACATCCATTGCCATCTTGGCTTCCTTATAAGACCGGCTGACCTCCTTGATTTCCTTTACAACAGTTCCGTATGCTACACGGATTCCGGTCATGCCCTCCTTCTTCAAAAAGCTCTCCATTGCTTTGGCAGCCTTCTCAATCTCCTTCACGCCATCGCCTTCTGAAAGATCCTTAACAACAATAACATCCCTTTCGTCCACAGCCGTAATGAAATCCAGACTGTTCACTCCAAGGAAGCTGCGGAGCATCTCAAGAATATTACTATCCTTATTGTCTGTCTCCACAATCATTGCCACACGGTTCACTTCCGTCTGGATATGCAGCTTCTTGGCACGACTGTAAATATCAATCAAAAGCAGGTTATCCAATAGCAGATTCTTGACAAAGTTATCCTTGTCAAAGCGTTCCTTATAGGCAATCATCAGGTTCTGGATCTGAAAAGCAGCCATCTTCCCCACCAGATAGGCATTCTCATCCGAACCGATCGTCACCAAAACATATTCCGGCTGCTGATCGTCATAAATCTTAAAAAACTGACATCCCTGGATCTCCTGTGAATCCGCCTGGGATTTCACAAATTCAGCGGCTTCCGCCCGTCCCCCAAAAGGCACTTCCGCAGTTGTTGCTACTTCCTTACCCTCTGTATCAAGTACCTCAAAATCTACACGTGCAATTGTCTTCAAACCATCGATAGTATTCTGCAAAATCTGATTTGAGATCATATAGCCCCCTCTCTGCAGCTACGCCATAACCTGCTTCATTATGCACATTAACCAATACATGAAATGTTTTTTCGTTATTTATAGTAATGTATATTATATTTTAATACATATGTACAAAAAAATCCACTAAAAATTATGATTTTTTTGTGTATTTTTCTGTACTTCAGAAGGCGTTTTTCAAATTTCAACTTTTCCTTTACTGCTTCTTATGTGAAGTGCTATACTGGCCTTATAGATAAAAGGAAAGGAGAGGTTCGATGAATATTCCTGAATTATCTACCACATTGGCGAATATGAATCTGCAGAATCAGGTCGGAGTTGCTGTTTTAAGTAAAGCGCTCGATTCCACAGAACAGTCCGGTACCAGTCTGATCAACATGATGGACCGCTCCATGGAGTTATCTGTGAATCCAAATGTTGGCAGCAACTTTGATATGTATGTTTAAGGATCATCGACAGGTATCACATATTCATAACCATGCGAACAACGAATAAGGACACGCATCTGCGTGTCCTTATTTATTTGTAACTGAGCCATGCAAATCATGGATATCTATATGGCGGATATTGCATGATATTCTTTTATTCACAGGATGAAAGCTGATAAAGCTGATGTTCCTCCACCTGAACCAGACGCTGCTTGTATAAATTACCAGCCGCACGCTTGAATTCATTCTTGCTCATACCGGTCAGCTCCTTAATCTTTTCCGGAGAAGATTTATCCCCAACGGGCAGTTCCCCGCCCTGCTCTTCCAAAAGTTTCAAAAGCTTCTGCGCATCCTCATTCATCTGGATGTATGCTTTCTCCCTGAGGCTTAAGGACAGCTTCCCGTCCTTAAGCACCTCCGTGACACGGGCTTCCACAGTATCTCCAACCCTGGCATTTCCCAAAGGCTCTTTCTTTGGAATCAAAGCAGAATAACAGTTATCCACCGCTACAAACGCACCGAAATTATCACTGATTTCATAAAGTGTTCCGGTTACCTTCTGATCCTTTTCATAAGGGCTGTCCGTCCGCAGATAATGATAAACCTTCATGGTCGCACATAAACGCTTACTCTTATCAAGATATAATGCCACCAGGCACTCCTCTCCGGGCTGAACCTTTCTTACCTGTTCACGGAACGGAAGCAGAAGATCCTTTTCAAGTCCCCAGTCAAGAAATGCTCCGATCTTACCGTTTTCCTTCACGCGAAGCACCGCAACCTCTCCTAAAGAAAGCTTCGGCTGCCGTACCGTTGCAATCATCCGGTCCTTGGAATCCCGGTAAAGAAATACTTCGATTTCATCCCCAGGCTGTGCATTCTCCGGAACTTCCTTTCTCGGCAAAAGCACCTTTTCTTCCGGATCCGCTTCCTGCTCTTTTGCAAGATAAACCCCGAAATCTACTTTCTTTACTATCGTAAGCAATTGTCTTTTTCCTATTTCTAACATGTATTGTTCCTCTTGTATTCTTCTTTCTCAGATAATGATAGTGTCTGTTCCTTATTCCTCAGATCCCTGATCGACTCATAAATATCCCTGTTTATCTGTCCGGAATCTATAATAGATGGTATCATAGAATTGCCTTTTATCGCAACTCAAATATAGATCTCTCTGCATATTCAAAAAAGATTCAGTGAATCCTGTTCCGGACTCGCTGATGCTTACGGTATATCCGTTTACATTCGTGATCTCCTGTACCGTGTATGAAATATACTGTCCATTCTTGAATGCTTACTGGTCTTAACCGATCGGCATTGTTGCTGTCATCCCAGGTCTTCTTTCCCTCAATGCTTCTGTCCGTCAGACCGGAGATTTGCCCGTGAGTTAGTAATTTCCTCACATCCAGATTCCACCTCACGATGGACACCCTTGCTTTCGGCTATATCCTTCCCACTACCGGGCGGTTTCGGGACTTTAACCCGTTAAAAACGTGTGCCGCCAGGCGCACCCACAAAAAGAACCCCGAAGGAATTTCCTTCGGGGTTTGTAGCAGGGCTACAAGGATTCGAACCTTGAAATGACGGAGTCAGAGTCCGTCATTTTTGTTGCTGTTTTTCCCCTATATTATACCATTCTTAAGAAATAAAGGATTTAAAATTGACCTATCGATTGACCTATCGCTCAAAGCTTCTCTTAATTTTCCATCCTGCTAAGGTAATCTTTCACTGCCAATATTACAGACTTTGTATTTTCAATCTGCTCCATAGTTTCTTCTTTAGAGGCAATATAAAAATCATCATAGTCACTTTTTTCTCTTTTCTGCTGCAAGCGTGCCAACTTACGTCCAATCTCTCGTGGAATTTTTTCAGTTGCAGCATAGGTTCTGTTGAAATATGCAACCACATCCTTATGTCTTTTAAAATCAACCTCCTCCAGCGCCAGCAAAGCCTTTATCGCATAAAATGCCGCATAATAAGATCGATTGATCGCATCTCTATACAATCCCTTTTCCAAACAATCTTCTGCAGCCGTTAAACTATCCTCTGAATTTTTCATTCTATAGTTGCATAAGTCAGCTCTTCTTTCATCCAGCAAGTACAATTCCCTCCTTTTTGACATTATCATAATAAGGCAGGGCTCCCAGCCAATAGTTGAAATGATCTTCATTCTTAACATTTACGCTTATCAAGATTCCATAAGTCATCTCATATTCAAAGGCCATATCATACACTTCATTTTCAAGTCTTTTAATCTCATCATCTGATAAAGAGGTCAATATCATAAGATCCACGTCTGAGTTCACTTTAAAATCACCGCGGGCATAGGAACCATATAGAATAATTTTCTTGAGTGATTTGCCAAATATCTTCTGCATCTCATTTGTAAAGGCTTCCAATATTTCCCTTTTATCTTCCATGACACTTACCTCCTTTTCATTTATAGTTATATATAGTATACCACATATGTACGCTTTTCTTCCAGTGCGGCCTTTTCATTTTTATAGGTATTATAAATTGACCTATTCGTCAGGAAACAATCTGATTATTCCATATACTATGTATTTTCAAATATAAAAAACCTCGAAGATTTCTCTTCGAGGTTTCGTAGCAGGGCTACAAGGATTCGAACCTTGAAATGACGGAGTCAGAGTCCGTTGCCTTACCGTTTGGCGATAGCCCTATGTGCTGTTACCTTTGGTATTATACATAATATATTCGGGTTTGGCAAGTACTTTTTTCGTTATTTTTTTATCAGGTTGTATTTTTTTCAATACGCAGGGCTTTCTCATCTGAAAACCCTTAACAAGTCTGCGTAAATTTGGTATGGTTTAAGTACAATAGAAACGAGTCAGACATACAATAATTGATTTTCAGGAGGTTACTATGAGATACTTTTTTACCGGTAAAATTGAGAAGAAGGACAACCTCTTCTGCATCCGTATCCCCTTTAATGTATGGGAGGTCTGCAAGCAGCGTGATGTAATTCAGGGCGACCTGATTCTGGACAATAAACATATTGACTGTGAACTTCTTCCGGAAGAGAAGGGCAACTATAAGATTCATTTAAAAGATGAGGACGTGGCACACATTGATGTCACACAGCCTCATAAGATCCTGCTTCATATCGGCTCAAGCTTAATCAAAATGGATCAGAACAGCCCTTACAGCTTTGACAATCCGATTCGCAGGATTGACCACATTGATATTATTACCCAGCCTGAGGACGGTTTATGCGGGCAGACCTGTGTTGCCATGCTCGCAGGTGTTACCATTGCCGAGGTAATCAGTGTTATGGACTGCCGCGAATGGCAGGCCACGATGGGACGCGTCATTTCTGCATTGAATTACTATGGCATCGATCACAGCGATGTCATCATGTATACCGAAGGAGAGGAAGCCACCCTTCCCAAGTGCTGCATTATGATGGAGAAGATGGGACGCTATTGCCATTACCTGATTCACTTTGATGACCAGTTCTATGATTCCAATTTAGGAATTCTTAACGAATATGATACGAGCAAGTTATTGGGTTATCTGGAGGTGAAGGTAAATTAGTGAATTCATCCAGTTCACAGTCTGTTATGTTAAGATGTCGAGATCAAAAGCCCCCACTTTGATACCTACGGATTGCTTCGTGCTACAAACTCCCGTATCCGGTTCAGCACCGGTATACGGGAGTCTTATTTTTATAAACTTATGCCATTCTGCATGGCTGTATCCGGTCACCTAGACCTCAAACATCAGATCCGCATAGGTCGGCATCGGCCACATATCCTTTTCAACCAGCATTTCCAAGTGGTCAATCGGAGCACGCAGGGCATCCATATCCTCTTTGACGACATCCTTGTAGAAGAATGCCTGTTCCCTTGCATCCGTAATCTTTCCGGCCTTCTCTTCGTCAATCTTCAATGCTTCCAGTGCAAGCTTTGCACTCTTCAGTTCTCTGGATACCTCATTCAGCAGTTCTTCCTGCACAGAAGCATCTGCACCGGCCTCTGTTACTGCAATCACGGCATCTGCCAGCTTCTTACTGTAGGATATACATACCGGAAGCAACTGGCGGGAAGCCATATGGATCATCGTAAGCGCTTCGATATTCAGCGTCTTTGCATAGGTTTCATAAAGAATTTCTTCTCTGGATTCCAGTTCCGCCCTCGTAAAGATTTTAAACTTCTCAAACAGCTTTACGGCCTTATCTGTTGTCAGGGTATCGACCGCATCGACCATGGATATGAGATTGGGTAAACCGCGGCGTTTGGCTTCTTCTACCCATTCCGGGGCATAGCCATTGCCATTAAAGATAATTCTCTGATGCTCGGAAAAGTACTTTTTAATCAGATCATGCACTGCCTGGTCAAAATCCTCTGCCTGCTCCAGTTCATCTGCTGCTTCACAGAAAGCCTCTGCCACAATTGCATTTAACGTCGTGTTCGGACTTCCCACAGAATCAGAAGAGCCTACGCTTCGGAATTCAAACTTATTACCGGTAAAGGCAAACGGCGAGGTGCGGTTACGGTCGGTGGCATCCTTCGCAAAATCAGGAATGGCAGACACACCGGTCTCCATCTTACCACCCTCAAGACAATGGGAAGCTTCCCCTGTTTCCACAAGCTGCTTTACCACGTCTTCGAGCTGTTCTCCCAGGAATACGGACATAATTGCCGGAGGCGCTTCATATCCTCCAAGACGGTGATCGTTTCCAACATCGGATGCACTCTGGCGCAGCAGATCCGCATGGACATCCACAGCCTTGATAATGCAGGCAAGCACCAGGAGGAACTGGATATTTTCATTCGGGGTTTCACCCGGATCAAGCATATTCACGCCATTATCCGTAGTCAGCGACCAGTTATTGTGCTTACCGGAACCATTCACACCGGCATATGGCTTTTCATGGAGCAGACAGGTCAGATTGTGACGCTCTGCCACCTTCTTCATGGTCTCCATAATGAGCTGATTATGATCTACCGCAACATTGGCTGTTTCATAAATCGGAGCCAGCTCATGCTGTGCAGGAGCCGCCTCATTGTGCTGGGTCTTCGCTGTGACACCAAGCTTCCAAAGCTCCAGATTAATATCCTTCATATAAGCGCCGATCCGTTCACGGATGGTTCCGAAATAATGGTCATCCATTTCCTGTCCCTTCGGAGCAGGCGCTCCAAACAGGGTTCTTCCTGCAAAAATCAGATCTTCGCGCTTCAAATAATTATCCCGGTCTACCAGGAAATACTCCTGCTCTGCACCGACACTCGGAATCACTCTCGTTGCTTCCGTATTGCCAAACAGACGCACGATACGAAGAGCCTGCTGGCTGATCGCCTCCATGGAACGCAGAAGCGGCGTTTTTGTATCCAGTGCTTCTCCCTTATAAGAACAGAATGCAGTCGGAATGCAAAGAATCACGCCCGTTGCATCCTCGCGCAGGAATGCCGGAGACGTAATATCCCATGCAGTATAGCCACGTGCTTCAAAGGTTGCACGAAGCCCGCCCGAAGGAAACGAAGAAGCATCCGGCTCACCCTTAATGAGCTCTTTGCCGGAAAATTCCATCAGCATTTTCCCATCCACATCCGGATGCGTGATAAAAGAATCATGCTTTTCAGCCGTAATACCGGTGAGGGGCTGAAACCAGTGCGTATAATGGGTTGCACCATTCTCAACTGCCCAGTCCTTCATGGCTTTTGCCACCACATCTGCTGTTGCCGGAGAAAGTTCACCGCCGCAATCCATTGCCTTGATTACTTCTTTGTAAACATTCTTTGGAAGGCGTTCCCGCATGGTCGCACGGGTAAACACCCGGCTGCCAAAAAGCGCCTCGACATCTTTCACATCATTCATTGTTTTCCTCCCTCTGTCTATTCTCCAGTCCTTAAGATCTTAAGGATCCCACGCATGGAAAACAGCAATTATTCAGCGTTTTCCGGATCCATCTTACGGACACGAAGAAGATCAAATACCGCAGGTACGGTACTTAATTCCACATACAAAACCTGCTGTGGATGGGGTGCGCTTTCTACCTGCTGCCCATCCTCTGTTCTTAAGGATAACACGGAAGCTTCTATGTTGTCACCATCAGGTTTCATAATTTCAATGAGGTCGCCCTCACAAAATTTGTTCTTCTGCGTGATTTTCGCAAGTCCCTCTTCTGTGACCTCTTCAATGCTTCCCAGATAAATATATTCGTTGATATAAGTATTTGAATCATAAATCTGCGTATTCTCATCCGGCTTTCCAAAATAAAAGCCCGTCGTGAACTGACGGTATGTGCACTTGGAAATTTCTTCCTTATACCATTCCATGTTGGCACGATATTTCTCCTCAGATTCGAGATAATCATCAATCGCTTTCCGGTAGGTTCTGGCAACTGTTGCCACGTAAAGCGCCGTTTTCATACGTCCTTCGATCTTGAAGCTGTCAATTCCCGCCCCGATCATCTCCGGAATATGCTCAATCATGCACAGATCCTTGGAGTTAAAGATATAAGTTCCGCGCTCGTTCTCATATACCGGGAAATACTCACCCGGACGCTTCTCCTCCATAACGGAATATTTCCAGCGGCAGGGATGCGTACAGGCTCCCTGGTTGGCATCTCTTCCGGTAAAAAAGCTGCTGAGCAGACATCTTCCCGAATAGGAAATGCACATTGCCCCATGGATAAAGCTTTCGATCTCAAGATCCTCCGGAATATGTTCACGGATCTCTTTAATTTCATCAAGTGACAGTTCTCTTGCCGATACCACACGTTTCGCGCCCTGCTGATACCAGAACCGGTAGGTCATATAATTCGTATTATTGGCCTGTGTAGACACATGAATATCAATTTCCGGGCAGATTTCACGTGCAAGGGTAAACATTCCCGGATCTGCAATAATCAGGGCATCCGGCTTTAATTCCTTCAGTTCCTTAAAATATTCCCTTGCTCCCTCAAGATCACGGTTGTGTGCCAGAATATTGGCTGTCACATGAACACGCACGCCTCTCTCATGGGCAAAGGCGATTCCTTCCTTCATGCTCTCTTTATCAAAATTTTTGGCTTTTGCGCGAAGTCCGAATGCTTCGCCTCCGATATATACCGCATCTGCTCCAAAAAGCACGGCTGTTTTTAAAACCTCCAGTGAACTGGCAGGTATCAAGAGTTCCGGTTTTCTCATTCTGTCTCCTTGACTGTTCTTACTATATTTATATGATGCCAGGGTCAAAAGGTCTAAAACCACATGAGCTTGCTCATAGGTGGTTGAAAGACCTTGGGACCCGCTCCGATATGAGCATAAAAGTGGGATGCTAATCCCACGATATGCGAATATTGGATAGGATTGTGGGAGTGCAAAGCACGGAACAATCCGTAGGCATCATAGTTGGGGGCTTTTGACCCCAACTCATTTTATATACTTTTACAACTTATTTATGTTCCTGTCTGTCAGATCTCTTATCTATCCTCAAATACGGAACCTGCTTACGGCCTGCTGATACGAACACTGATCGTCATTCCATCACCTACCGGCAGAATATCCGTGCGAAGCTCCTCATGATGCTTCAGTTCATACAGATAATCCCGCATCCGGGCATGAATTGTACGGTTTCTTCTCGTTACCGCAAACCGCGACTCACAGACATCCCCGTCCTGAAGCACATTATCGGAGAGCAGTACGCCTCCCTCCGGCATTAATTTCAGAATATCCGGAAGGAAGTGGATATATTGTCCCTTCGCCGCATCCATAAAAATCAGGTCATACGGTCCTTCCAGCTCTTTGAGGATTTCTGTGGCATCTCCCTCCAACAGGGTAATCCGGTCTTCCCTGCCCGCCTTTTTGAAATTCTCCCTGGCAAGAGGAATCCGCTTTTCATATTTTTCAATTGTTGTAATATGGCAGTCTTCCGGTCCATATTCCGCCATCAGTAACGCAGAAAAACCAATGGCCGTTCCCACCTCTAAGATCTGCTTCGGCTGCTGCATTGCAAGAAGCACCTTCAAAAAGCTCTGCATCTGAGGTCGGATAACAGGTACATTGGTTTCCTTCGCATATCGCTCCAATTCCGTAAGAAAGGGAGTATTCCCCGTGTCCAGGGAATGAATAAATGTACTGATTCTTTCGTCTGTAATCACCGTCTATTCTCCCGTTTCCGTTAATTCTGAAGATTCTGCCGTATCTTCCGGAAGCACCTCTGCTTCCATATCCTCATTGCCTGATTCTTCCGGAGTTATTTCCTCTTCGGACTGATCTGTGGTATCTCCGGTCTCGGCATTCGGTGCAACGGTATTGCTGTTTCCTTCCTCACCTTCACCCGCAAGAATTTCGAGCATTTCTTCTGCCTTCATATCCGTACTCAGATCATAAATTCCGGGTTTGATTTTGTCATGCTGTGCCGACAGAAGCTCCTGCACGACAAACAGCCGGTAATCGGAAATTAATCCCTTTTCTTCGAGCATCTTCGCAATATCCTTGATATCTGCATCCTCAGCAATTCCAACGGTAATCGTCCGTCCTCCGGTTATGGACATCGGCTCGTCCGCAAATACACGGTAGCCGAAGTCATATGCTTTCGTTGCACCCTTAAACACCAGGATAATTGCAGCCGCAAGCACTAAAACCTTAATGATTGTTTCGATTACTGTTCCAATTAATGCTTTTGCATTCATAATACTACTGCCTTTCTCATGCCTTTCAACCATTCCGAATGGTTACCATTATTCGAAGTTCAGCCCATCCACAATCAGGGCATTAATTTCCTGCATCATCCGGCAAAGAGCCAGCTCCGCCTTTAAAAAGTCATCTACAATTACATTTTCACGGAATTCCTTGTATTCCTTCTCAAAATAATCCATCTTATCAAACAGATCCTCCACCTGCACTGCATTCTGCATCTCAAAATTCAGCTTACGGTAATCATTTACCTGCTTATAAAGCTCCGGGTTCTTCTTCAGCCGTGCAAGCTGCATCGTATAGGATTTGTACACATCCGTTTCACGGATGTCCCTTACAAACTGTTCTGCCTGATTGCGAATATTTTGATCTAACATGACCTTTGTCCCCCAGTAAAAAATCTAAATTTCCATGATGATCGGAAGAATCATCGGACGACGCTTCGTCTTCTTCCAGACAAATTCGCCCAGTGAGTCCTTAATCGTACTCTTAAGCTTGCCCCAATCCGTAATGCCACGATCCAGGCATCCTTCCACTGCAAGGGTAACGACCTCCCTCGCTTCATCCATCAGTTCATCTGACGTTTTTACATATACAAAGCCCCTGGATACAATATCAGGTCCGCTAATCAGCTGATCCGTCGCACCATCCAGTCCCAGTACAACAATCATAATACCATCTTCTGCAAGATGCTGCCGGTCACGCAATACCACATTTCCGACATCTCCCACACCCAGTCCGTCTACCAGAATATCACCAACCGGTACCTTACCGGAAACCTTTGCTTCCCCATCGTTAAATTCCAGCACATCGCCCGACTGCAGGATAAAAATATGATCCTTTGGAATTCCGAGCTCTTCTGCCAGCTTTGCCTGCGCACGCAGATGCTTATACTCTCCATGAACCGGAATCGCATATTTCGGATGTACCAGAGAATAAATCAGCTTGATTTCTTCCTGACAGGCGTGTCCGGATACATGCACATCCTGAAAAATCACATCTGCGCCCTTTAACAGAAGCTCGTTGATGACATTGGTTACTGCCTTTTCATTACCCGGAATCGGATGGGAAGAAAAGATGACCGTATCCTTAGGTCCGATCGAAATCTTCCGATGATTGTCCTCTGCCATACGGCTTAAGGCCGCCATGCTTTCACCCTGGCTTCCTGTCGTAATAATAACGGTCTTTTCATCCGGATAATTCTTCAGCATTTCTATATCAATTAAGGTATTTTCAGGAATATTCAGATACCCAAGGCTCGTTGCCGTCTCGATGATATTCACCATACTGCGGCCTTCCACGACTACCTTTCTTCCAAATTTGTAGGCAGAATTAATGATCTGCTGCACACGGTCTACGTTCGATGCAAACGTTGCAATGATGATTCGTGTATTTTTATGCTCTTCAAAAAGCGTATCAAACGTTCTTCCGACCGTCCGCTCCGATGGCGTAAAGCCTGTCCGCTCTGCATTCGTGGAATCGCACATCAATGCCAGTACACCCTTTTTGCCAATCTCGGCAAAGCGCTGCAAATCGATGGAATCTCCGAATACCGGTGTGTAATCCACCTTGAAATCTCCGGTATGCACAATAATTCCTGCCGGGGAATAAATGGCAAGTGCCGCAGCATCTACGATACTGTGATTCGTCTTAATAAATTCAATACGGAACTGTCCAAGAATAATGGACTGTCCGAACTTCACAACCTTACGCTTCGTTGTCCCTAAAAGCTCATGCTCTTTGAGCTTGTTTTCAATGATTCCCATTGTCAGCTTCGTCGCATAAACAGGAACATTAATATCCTTCAGGATATAGGGAAGTGCCCCGATATGATCCTCATGTCCGTGAGTAATCATAAAGCCCTTCACCTTATCAATGTTATTCTTTAAATAGGTTACATCCGGAATTACCAGGTCAATGCCCAGCATATCGTCCTCCGGAAAGGACAGACCGCAGTCAACTACAATAATACTGTCTTCGTACTCAAAGGCAGTAATGTTCATTCCTATCTGTTCCAGGCCTCCAAGGGGAATTACCTTGAGGCTGGAGACAGATTCTGTCTGTTTTTTCTTCAATCAGTTTTACCTCCACATTCTTTACAGCACATGCAGAGTTTCACCCATGATTCATAATCCGGACCTGCCGTTATATCAAATAAGGATGACGGTTTCCTTTGCTGTCTTCTGCATCTCCGATCCCGCAGCAAACAAATCCGTCCTCCGGATAAATGAATCCATCCAATGTAACTCCCGCAATTACTGTATGGTTTATAATTTAAAGCTTACAGCTCTTCACCGTCGGTTAAAGATACGTCCTCTAACAGATTCTCAAATACATCTGCTACAGCACGCAGTTCTGTTTCATCTTCCACGATTTCATAAATAGTATCACCATCCCTGCTTCCGGTGATTTCTTTTAAAATCAGCGCTTCGCCGTCACCCTCTTCTTCCTCGGTAACTAAAATATAAGGATGTCCGAAAAGCTTCGTCTGTTCCAGCACATAAAATTCTGCTGTTTCATTGGTATCCAGTGTAAATGTAATCTTCTCCACAATACTTCCCCTGTTTAATCTTCTTTCTTTTTCATTGCCTGCCGGTCAAGATATCCCTGTAAAATCAGCGTTGCAGCAATCATATCCACATATTCCTTCCGGTGTTCCCGGCGTACTCCTGCTTCCATCATCGTCTTATCTGCGGTTACGGTTGTTAATCTTTCATCGAAGGTATGTACCGGAAGCCCTGTTCTGCGCTCTAACTTCTCTTTAAATTCCAGGGTTGCTTCAACCCGGGGACCCATAGTGTCGTTCATATTCTTCGGAAGTCCCAGAACAATTTCCGTAACCTCGTATTCTTCGATCAGCTCCTCAATCCGTGCCAGTGTCTGGCGGAGCTTATTCTCATCCTTACGGCGGATAATCTCAATTCCCTGTGCGGTAATCCGCATGGCATCACTGATGGCAACCCCTACTGTTTTGGATCCATAATCCAATCCCATAATTCGCATATTACTCGTCCTTGCTCCAATGATTGTTCTTAATATAAGCCGTCAGCATTTCTTCTACCAGCTCATCTCTCTCCAATTTCATGATCAGGCTTCTGGCATTCCTATGACTGGTAATATATGTAGGATCTCCGGACATAATATATCCCACGATCTGATTCACCGGATTGTATCCCTTCTCAACAAGAGCCTCATATACTTCCTGCAATACAAGCCTTACGCTGTTATTATCCTTTTCAACACAAAAAAACTGTGTATTTCCTAAATCCTGCATCTTACACCTCTCCATAAGTTTACACTCTTTTCCATATTAAACCATTTAACTGGAAAATACAAGAAGGATGTCCGGTTTTAGAAACTCCCTGATCACTCCTTTTTGAATGGTTCCCGACAAATCCTCCTGCGTTTTCAGGGCAATCCGGATATATTCCCTGGTATAACCGGTCTGGTAACGCACCCCGTCAATCACCATCTCTTCCTCTAACAGATATTCTACCTGTTTTCCTATGTAGGACTCCCGGAACGCATGGCTGTTCTGCGTATGAAGTTCTGAAAGGCGGTCACTCCGCACGCTCTTTACTTCCTCCGGAATCTGTCCCTGCATGATGGCCGCCGGAGTGCCCTTTCTCTTCGAATATTTAAAGATATGGGTTTCATAGAACCGGATTTTCTTAAGGAATTCCACCGTCTGCGTAAATTCTTCTTCCGTTTCCTGCGGGAAACCAACAATTACGTCCGTGGTGATTGCCGGTTTATCAAAAAATTTCCGAAGGATCTCTACCTTCTCGTAATATTCCCCGGTTGTGTACTTTCTATTCATACGTTGAAGCACAGAATCGCATCCGCTCTGCAGGGACAGGTGAAAATGAGGACACAGCTTCTCACACTGCGACAGCTCCTTTGCAAACTCCTCTGTAATAATACGCGGCTCCAGCGATCCCAGACGGATCCGGCGCACTCCCTCCACAGCATTCACAGCCCGGATCAGTTCACCCAGTCTGCTTTTCGTAAAATCATTTCCCTTTTCCATCCCATAGGAGCTTAAGTGAATCCCTGTAAGAACAATCTCCTGATATCCATTTGCAGTCAGTTCCCGCACTTCTTTCAATATTTCCTCCATTGCCCGGTAACGGATCCGGCCTCTGGCATACGGAATGATACAATAGGAACAGAACTGGTTACAGCCATCCTGTACCTTTAAGAATGCACGGGTATGCTCTGCCGTATGGGAAAGCTGCATGTCCTCATATTCATCGGTATGATTAATATCTATGATATTTCTTTCCGAGAAAGACTTCTTTTCTTCAATTGTAAAGGACTCCCCCTCCTGCTCACTGCGGCGCAGGTACTCCTCGATAATCTCGACAAGATCTTTTTTCCGGTTATTTCCAATAGCAATATCGATACTCAGATCCTGCAATACCTCTTCTGTACTTGTCTGTACATAACATCCAACTGCAACCACGACTGCATCCGGATTCATCTTCTTCGCACGGTGGATCATCTGGCGGCTTTTCCGGTCTGCCATGTTGGTTACAGAGCAGGTATTAATGATGTAAATATCTGCTTTTGTATCAAAAGGTACAACAATATAACCTCTTTCCTGTAAATTTTGTTGCATATAGTCCATTTCGTAGCCATTTACCTTACATCCCAAATTATGAAATGCTACACTTTTCATAGTATTATCCATTAATTTTGTCCTTTTTTAGCATTGACTTTTCCAGTTTCACCCATTACTATAATAACAGAAGGTATGAAAACAAGGAGGTAATTCAGAAATGAAAACAATTCAAATTTCTTTAAATTCTATCGACAAAGTAAAATCTTTTGTAAATGATATTACAAAGTTTGATTATGACTTTGACTTAGTATCCGGCAGATACGTTATCGACGCTAAGTCTATCATGGGTATCTTCAGTCTTGATCTTTCCAGACCGATTGATCTGAACATCCATGCAGAAGAGAACGTTGATGAGGTATTAGAAACCTTAAAGCCTTACATGATCTAGGATCCGGCTTTAAAATCTGTACTTAATACGAATTTGAAAACAAGTGCTGAATTTCGATTTGGCACTTGTTTTGTTTTTGCATCACAGTGCCCAATATACTTGTCCTTGTGCAGGACTACGAAGCTAAGAAGTTCTAACTATTTCAATTTAATAACAGGCCACGTACACAAACGACGCAACTCACCATAAAGGCTCGATTGCGTCTTGCCCGTACATCCATGTCCGGGCATTGCTGTCTGTGCATGAAATAGAAGAACTTCTAAGCCTCTCCGAATGCACAAGAACTAAGTATAACTGGGCACTCAATCTTCTCTTTCTCTAATTAGTCAGATCTCAGCGATACAAATTGGTCTAAGAATTCCAATTAATCCACTTTAACAATTTCTACCACGTCGGAATCAAGTGCCTGCTGCACGAGTTCATCAATCTTCTCTTTGAGATTTTCCTCATGGCGTTTGATAATGTTCAGGTTCGGTTTCGTTACCGGATGCTTGGCTACGAAAATGGTACAGCAGTCTTCGTAGGGAAGAATCGAGGTTTCGTAAGTGCCGATCTTTTCGGAAATATCAACGATCTCCATCTTATCAAATCCAATCAAAGGACGGAATACCGGAAGGGTACACACTTCGTTGGTTACAGCCAGAGACTGCACCGTCTGGGAGGCAACCTGTCCAATACTTTCACCGGTAATCAGGCCAAGGCACTCATTTTCTTTGGCAATGATCTCTGCGATTTTCATCATATAACGGCGCATGATAATGGTAAGCTCTTCATGCGGGCATTTCTCATAGATGTAAAGCTGAATATCAGTAAAGTTAATGGTATGCAGATAAATCGGACCCGAGTAGCGGGATACCTGTCTTGCAAGATCAACTACCTTCTGCTTCGCACGGTCACTGGTATATGGGGGTGCATGGAAGTAAACTGCATCGATCTTTACGCCCCGTTTGGCGATCATATAGCCCGCAACCGGGGAATCGATACCTCCGGACAAAAGGAGCATTGCCTTGCCGTTACTGCCGACTGGCATTCCGCCGGGGCCCGGAATTTCCATAGAATAAATATAAATCTTTTCACGGATTTCAATGTGGAGCATAACATCCGGATGATGAACATCCACGCGCATTTCAGGAAATGCATCAAGGATTACTCCACCCATTTCACGGTTTACCTGTTGGGAATCCATCGGATAATTCTTCCGTGCACGACGGGTATTTACCTTGAAGGTAATGTTCTTATCCGGATAGTTCTCGTTCATATAATCAATCACGGTCCGGGAAAGCTTCTCAAAGCCTTCATCCTCTACATGGATGACCGGACAGATTCCACTGATACCAAATACCGTCTTTAATTCATTCACAGTTTCATCAAAATCAAAGCCGGTCAGGGCATGCACATAAATTCTGCCCTCGGTCCTGGTAACCTTAAATTCACCTTCACAACGCTTCAAAGCATATTTTACCTGCTTTGCCAGCGCCTCTTCGAATAAATACTTGTTCTTTCCTTTTACACCGATCTCGGCATACTTAATCAAAAATGCTGTAAACATCAGTTACTCTCTTTCTATATTTATTTACGGGTGTACTTCCTGAGCATGGGAATTATATCATACAAAGCCTCTAAAGTATAGTTGATTTCTTCCATGGTGGTAAAGACGGAAAAACTGAAGCGGATCGTTGATGACAGCAGATCCTTCGGAACGCCCATCGCCATTAAAGTTGCTGAAGGCTGTGGCTTGTGTGCGGAGCATGCACTTCCCGCCGACACGTAGATTCCCTTATCCTCCAGGGAATGAAGCAGTACCTCACTCCTTACACCACTAAAGGAAACACTCACGATATGGGGTGCGCCATCCATACAGTCCGGGCCGTTCACGATCACCCGGTCGATCTTCTTCACACCCTCAATAAAGCATTTCTTAAGGTCATAAAGCTTCTCTATATCCTGATCGTAATTGTCATACATGATTTGTGCGGCTTTCGCAATTCCTGCAATACCGGGCACATTCTCAGTACCGGAACGCATGCCGCCCTGCTGGCCGCCGCCAAATATGATGGGTTTAAGCTTCACATGGCTGTCAACATAAAGGAAGCCAACTCCTTTAGGTCCGTGGATCTTGTGTCCGCTGACAGAGAGCATATCAATATTCATCCTTTTCGGATAAATTCTGGCCTTGCCAAACCCCTGCACGGCATCCACATGGAAGAGAATCTGGGGATTCATCTTCTTAATCAGTGCACCTGCCTGTGCAATGGGCTGCTGTGAACCGACTTCATTATTCGTGTACATGATGGAAACCAGTATGGTCTCTCCCGTAATGGCACGCTGCAGATCCTCAAGACGGATGCAGCCCTTCTCATCCACCGGCAGATAGGTTACCCGGTAACCCTCCTCCTCCAGATATTTCATCGTCTGCAGAATTGCCGGATGTTCAATCGATGTCGTAATCAGATGCTTTCCCCTGCGGCAGTTTGCATGTGCTGCTCCAATCAGGGCAAGATTATCGGACTCTGTACCTCCTGAGGTGAAAAGAAGCTCCTTCTCATTCACCTTTAAAATCTTTGCAATGGTTTCTTTGGCTGTACGCAGATGGTTTTCTGCCTGCACTCCCTTTCTATGAAGACTGGAAGGATTTCCGTAATCCTCACACATGATCTGCTTCATAAGCTCTGCAGCTTCCGGAAAGCACCGGGTCGTTGCAGAATTGTCTAAATATACTTCCATACCAACACTTCCCTTGTTCTATAGTTTGTTGGGGCAACCGCCTGATTTCTACTCCCCCTGTTACATCTTATGAGAGAACCCCTCTAAGGGTGAGAAAATACAGAAATCTTCGTTATTATTCCAATTGTCATTCCAAATGATACATCAGGATCGACAGCACCGTCATCCCTGCTGTCTCTGTACGGAGAATCCTCTTTCCAAGCGTAATGGGCTGCGTGCCGGCTTCAATTACCTTACCGATTTCAGCTTCATCAAATCCGCCTTCCGGCCCGATAAAGACAGCAATATCCTGTCCGGGCTGAATCTGTTCTATGATCTCACGTGTCCTGTCCATTCCCTCTGCAAGCTCATACGGCACGAGACGTACCTGTGCGGTACGGCTGTATTCCAACGCCTGTGCAAAGGTCATGACCTTCGTAATCTGCGGAATAATTCCCCGTTTGCTCTGCTTGGCTGCTGCCTCTGCAATGCCCTGCCAGCGTGTGAGCTTTGATGATGCCTTCTTATCGTCCAGCTTCACCACACACCGCTTCATGGCAACCGGAATTACCTGATATACCCCAAGCTCCACCGCCTTCTGGATAATCAGTTCCATCTTATCCGCTTTGGGGAGCCCCTGAAACAGATAGATCCTGGAGGGCAGTTCCACGCCATCCTCCTTGATAAAGCGAAGCTCGCACAGCACTGCATCTTCTGTATATTCCCGGATACCACATCGGTATTCCTTTCCATCCCGTCCGTTGCTTACGGCAATTTCTTCCCCGATTTTCATGCGGAGAACATTTTTGATATGGTTCACATCGTTTCCTGTAATTGTGACACTCTTGTCATCTACATGAATCTGCTGTGGCTCTACAAAAAACTGATACATCCTCTGTATCCTTTCCCAATCCGTCATGGCTACATAATTGTTCCGTTACGATAATTTTCAGTACCAATCAAGCCCTGCATGCTATTGCGATTTAGCGCAATGGCTTCTGTGCCGTAACGCTCACCCATTCGCCCTGATAGGTGACTTCAAGGAGCTTTAATCCTGCGGCTTCTACCGCATCCCGCACAACCTGCTCTTTATCATCAATAATACCGGAGGTGATATAGATTCCACCCGGCTTTAACTGTGAAACAATCACCGGCGTAAGTGCCTGCAATACCTCTGCCAGAATGTTGGCAGCCACAATGTCATAGCACTCATAGCCAACCTTGTCCTGCACTTCCTTTTCCGTAATGATATTTCCAATCATCATGGTAAAATCCGATGGGTCAATGTGGTTTGCTTCCATATTATCCTTCACGGCCTCTACCGCGCACGGATCAAGATCCGTACCGACTGCCTTCTTTGCACCAAACATCAAAGACAGAATCGATAAAATTCCGCTTCCGGTTCCTACATCCAGCAATACCGTTTCCGGTGTAATATACTTCTTTAACTGACGGATACATAACTGGGTGGTATCATGCATTCCGGTTCCAAACGCTGTGCCGGGATCAATATGCAGAATCATCTTGTCCTGATCCTGCGCCTGCACCTCTTCCCAGGAAGGAATAACCAGTACATCGTCAATCGTGAACTGATGAAAATACTGCTTCCAGTTGTTGATCCAGTCGATATCCTCCGTTTCTTCAATAGAGACTGTGCCTTCTCCGATATCCAGATTGAATTCCTTTAATTCATCCAGCTCCTGCTGAACCATGGCAAGAACAGCTTCTGCTGTTGTCTCCTCTTCGTTCAGAACAATGACCGGATATTTGCTTTCCTCTGCTTTTTCGTCCTTTTCTTCCACGAAAAAGCTTAAATATGCCACGCCGTCATCCTCCGGACCATCGGGCAGAATGTCTACAAACATCTGCTCCTTTTCCCATGCGGTTAAAGGAATCTTATCTTCAATCTGTGCTCCTTCCAGACCAAGGTCGTACAAGGTGCTGATAATAATATCTTCTGCAGCTGTAATCGTTTTTATTTTAAATTTTAACCATTTCATGAAATCCGTCTCCTATTATCCAGCCAAAATTTCCTTCAGCATCTCTTCCGTGTCATCCACAATAATCTTTGCACCGGCGTTTTCCAACACCTCCCTGTCGCGGAAGCCCCATGTTACACCAACGCAGGTAAGATGCGCATTCAATGCGGTCTGCACGTCCACATCGGAATCCCCGATAAAGACGGCATCCTCCCTGGCCGCCCCAAAATGCTCAAGTACCTGCAGTACGGCATCCGGAGCAGGTTTTTTACGCATCCCCTCTTTCATTCCGACCGGGAAGTCAAATAATCCTTTAAAGTACTTCTCACACAAAGACTGTACCCCATAATCCGGTTTGTTCGATACAACTGCTGTCTTGATGTTCCTTTTCTTCAGCTCCTGAAGGGCTTCAACAATTCCCTGATAGGGCTTCGTATAATCTGCACAGTGTACCGCGTAGTACTCATCAAAGCTTGCGAGTACTTCCTGCTGCTTTTCTTTTCCTGTGCCTTCCGGAACACTCCGCTCCACCAGCTTCTGTGTCCCGTTTCCTACAAACCGGCGGACCTCCTCAAATGTCCGTTCCGGGAATCCGTTTTCGATAAGAGCATGGTTGATGCTGATTTTCAGATCCTCCAGCGTATTCAGAATGGTTCCATCCATATCAAAAATGGCTAACTGATACATGACTTCTCTCCCATTTTCTTTCTATTGTTTACCAGGTCAGGACTTCATAACCATCATTAGTAACTGCAACGGTAACCTCCCACTGTGCGGAAGGCCTGCCATCCTGTGTATAAACCGTCCAGCCGTCCTTTTCATCAATATAAATCTCGCTTGTTCCTGCGTTCACCATCGGTTCAATCGTGAATACCATTCCGGGAACCATCAGCATTTCCGTTCCTGCTTTCGTTACATAGCTGACAAACGGCTCCTCGTGGAATTCCAGTCCTACTCCGTGTCCACCGATTTCTACCACGATGCTGTATCCGTTTTCCCTGGCATGATCGTTGATAACCTGTGCCATATCGCCCAGGAAATTCCATGGCTTCACCATCGTAAGCCCCAGATCGACACATTCCCTGGTTACCTGAACAAGCTTTCTCTTTTCTTCACTTACTTCTCCGATACAATACATTCTGGAAGAGTCAGAGAAATATCCCCGGTAAATGGTAGATACATCGACATTGATAATATCACCCTCCTGTAACACCCGGTCCGGTGTCGGAATTCCATGGCAGACCACCTCATTAATGGACGTGCATACGCTTTTCGGAAATCCCTCATAATTCAAAGGAGCCGGAATACCTCCCATACGAACTGTCATGGAATGTACCAGATCATCTATTTCCTGTGTGGTTACGCCGGGTCCGATCATTTCTCCCACAGCGTCCAGAACAGCCACATTGATCTTACTGCTTTCGCGGATTCCTTCAATCTGCTCTGCAGTCTTTAGCATATCATGTGTCGGAACAATATGTCCCATCAGCTCATAATGATGAATCTTTTCGTCCATTGCCATATGACAGGTCTTATACTTTTTACCGCTGCCACACCAACAGGGATCATTTCTTCCTATCTTTTCCATCTTCTTACCTTCTTTTCATCTATTCACTTTTCATTGGCAGTATGCCGGATGTGCCTGAAAACCTAAATGTAATCATAGCACGACTGCTTATGTTTAAACAACCTTTTTTCGCTAAGTGCTCTACGCTACAGTAACAGTTCCGCCCTGCCCATTCATAAGCTGCCGGATTGTACGCAATAAAGCAGCATCACTCCAGAGAATGATACTGCTTCATCATTTAATCGTTCACCTCTTCCGGTTTTCCTGCAAAAGCATCGTGGAACCTGCGGATATTCTCTTCAATGCTTCGCTTACGGAATACCGCGCTGCCTGCAACAAATACATTAGCGCCGGCTGCCATTACTTCACGGACATTCTTCTTGCCTATACCGCCATCTACTTCAAGCCGGGCTGCCAGCTGATGCCTGTCCAGATATTCCCGTGTTTTCCGGATCCGTCCATAAGCCTCCGGAAGGAAGCTCTGTCCTCCAAATCCGGGCTCTACACTCATAATCAGGACCATGTCCGCCTTGGACAGATAAGGATAAACCTCTTCTAACGGAGTCCCCGGTTTAATGGAAATTCCGGCTTTCGCTCCTGCCTTATGGATCTGGTCAATCACCTTCTGCGGGTTCTTCGTGGCTTCGAGATGAAAGGTAATCCCATCTGCTCCGCAATCCACAAATTCCTGAATGTAACGCTCCGGCTCTACAATCATCAGATGTACGTCAAAAAACTGTTTCGTGGCCGGCCGGATGGATTCAATCAGCGGCATTCCGAAGGAGATACTGGGTACAAAAATCCCGTCCATGACATCGATATGAAGAAATTGTGCTCCACATCGTTCTGTTTCTTTAATCTGTTCACCCAGTTTTGTAAAATCTGCTGCCAGTAAGGATGGCGCTAATATATACATGTCTTTCCTCCAGACGGAAATTATTTCATAAACTCTTTAACCTGTGCATAAATGCCCTTGCCATCTAACTGATACTTTTCTACGAGGGCTGCTGCAGAACCGGATTCGCCAAAGGTATCCTGCATACCGATCTTCTTAACCGGAACCGGATAGGATTTGCAGAGTGCATCACAAACGGCACTTCCAAGTCCACCAATTACGGAATGCTCTTCTGCGGTTACCACCTTGCCGGTCTTCTTTGCAGACTTCACAATCAGTTCTTCATCTAACGGCTTAATGGTACAGATATTAATAACCTCTGCACTGATACCATCTGCTGCGAGCATTTCTGCTGCTTCCAACGCATTGCCTACACAGATACCGGTTGCCACAATTGTAACATCAGAGCCTTCACGTACCACATTGCCCTTGCCGATTTCAAATTTATAATCCGGTCTGTCATTGATTACCGGGCAGGCTGCACGTCCGAAACGAAGATATACCGGACCTTCGTATTCTGCTGCTGCCTTAACGGCTGCCTTTGCTTCCACATCATCTGCAGGACACATAACAACCATACCGGGGATCGTTCTCATTAATGCAATATCTTCATTACACTGATGGGTTGCACCATCTTCACCTACGGTAATACCGGCGTGGGTTGCTCCGATCTTTACATTCAGATGAGGGTAACCTACGGAGTTGCGAACCTGCTCAAAGGCTCTTCCTGCTGCAAACATTGCAAAGCTGCTGACAAAAGGAATTTTACCGGTCGTAGCAAGTCCTGCTGCCACTCCCATCATATTACATTCTGCGATACCACAATCAATATGTCTGTCCGGGTATGCTTTCTTAAACATACCTGTCTTGGTTGCTGCTGCAAGGTCAGCATCTAAAACTACAACATTGGGATTCTCTGCACCGAGCTCTACTAATGCATTACCATAGCTTTCTCTGGTTGCAATCTTCTTAACCTCTGCCATTTATGCTTCCTCCTTTGCCAGTTCTTCATCAATTTTCTCTAAATCTGCCATTGCTACGGCATACTGCTCATCGTTCGGTGCCGTACCATGCCAGCTTACATTATTCTCCATAAAGGAAACGCCCTTGCCCTTAACGCTGTGAGCGATAATTGCGGTCGGCATGCCCTTGGTTTCCCTTGCTTCCTTAAAGGCTGCACGGATCTGGTCGAAATCATGTGCATCAATGTTAATTACATGGAAGTTAAAGGCTTCAAACTTCTTATCAATCGGGTAAGGAGAGCATACCTGATCGACTGGACCGTCAATCTGTAATCCGTTGTTGTCTACGATGACAACCAGATTGTCAAGCTTGCGGAAGCCGGCGAACATGGATGCTTCCCAGACCTGTCCTTCCTGGATCTCACCATCACCAAGCAGGGTGTATACACGGAAATCCCTGTTATCTAATTTTGCAGAGAGTGCCATACCGGCTGCTGCAGAAATTCCCTGTCCAAGGGAACCGCTGCTCATATCCACTCCGGGAGTATCCTGCATGCAGGGATGTCCCTGAAGACGAGAGCCTAATTTACGCAGAGTTGTCAGTTCTTCTACCGGGAAATAGCCTCTGTTTGCAAGTGCAGAGTATAAACCGGGTGCCGTATGGCCTTTTGATAAGACGAAGCGATCTCTGTTTTCCATCTTCGGATTCTTCGGATCAATGTTCATTTCTTCAAAATATAAATAAGTAAAAATGTCAGCCGCGGATAAAGAACCGCCCGGATGACCGGCCTTAGCGCTGTGTACTGACGTTACAATGCCTTTACGCACATTGTTCGCAATTTTCTTAAGCTCTAAATTGTTCATGTTGTCCTCTCCTATTTTCTTTTATTGGTAACTGCTCCGGAATCCAGTCTGTATAAGTATAAATGGTATAGTTTTTCAATAACTGATATACCCATCCACATAACTCCGAACAGTTACATCGTATCACAAATCAAAAATAGCGTCTATACAACAAAGATGCTAAATAGTTTTCAGATATTGCTAATTTTTCGGGTACTTTTTCTTTTTTCCCGCACATATACTGTAAAGAGCATCTGTTGGAGCAAATTTTGCATGAAGCTGAAGTTCTCCCGTAAGTTACGGATTCTTATCTTATCTCTGATTGCCACCCTCGCCGCTATTTTCTGCCTTTACCTGTATGAAACAAAGGATACAAGGCAGTTTGAGCAGCTTTCCCAGGATCTTCTCTATACAGAATTGAGCGGTAACACCATAAGTCTGCACTACACCCTCGCCTATCCGGAAAACTATGGATTATCGGCTGATCCGATCCTGCCATCCTCCTTTACGGATGTTGATACCAGAGCCCAGGTCACGGAGTGGCAGCGCCGTCTTTCCTGTATCGATCCCCAAAAGTTAGACCCACAGGACCGGTATGCCTATCTGTTATTCGACCGGTTTCTTGCACTTACCTTAGAAGGCGCGGACTTTACTTATTACACCGATCCGCTGTCTCCCTCTTCCGGCATGGTTTCCGGACTTCCGGTGCTGCTCGCCGACTATACTTTCCGCACCAAGAAGGATGTAGAGGATTATCTTGGCATTCTCGAACAGACCGGAGCTTATTTTGATGCACTCATCCGTTATGAACAGGAAAAATCCTCCGCCGGACTCTTCATGTCGGACACCTCTGCGGACAATGTCATCGAACAGTGTGATTCCATTATGGATCCTGTTCTTCTTTCCGATGGCAGTCACTTTCTGCAGCAGACGTTTACCGAGCGCCTCGACGGTCTTGCATCTGACGAAATCATCACCGGGGAAGAAAAGCAGCAGTACATCGACAAAAACAACCTGCTGCTTACTACGGTAATGGCTCCTGCCTATGAAAGGGTTGGCGATGCCTTTCTTGTTTTAAAGGGAACCGGAACAAACCCCTATGGTCTTTGCTATTATCCGGAGGGAAAAGAATACTACACGTATCTGCTCGCCCAGACAACCGGGAGCAGTCGGAGCATTCCGGAAATCCGAAGACTCCTTGAAAAGGATTATCAGAAAAACTTCCATGCACTGCGCGATCTCGTAAAGAACCATCCCGGACTGCTTAAGCTGTCACCGGAGGATTTTTCCTTAAGCCTGAATATGCAAAACAGCTACTCCGATCATCCGGAGGAACCGGGGGATACCGATCTCCCAACAACTCCTGCAGCAACATCAGATATCTTATGCCGGCTGTCAGAAGCAATTCTCGATGATCTTCAAAAACAGATGAAACCGGATTTCCCGAAGCTTACCTGTATTCCCGAAGCCAAAGCAGGACAGGAACATGACGGCGAAAGTAATTCTGTCTCCTGTCAGATAAAAAAGGTCTCCTCATCCATGGAGGCATACAGCAGTCCGGCGTATTACCTCACTCCTCCCATCGATGACCTGTGGCACAACACCATATATCTGAATGAGCCGAACATTACCGATGATCTCACCCTGTATACCACCCTCGCCCATGAAGGGTATCCCGGCCATCTATACCAGACCGTTTACAGCCAGAGCTTCTTAAATCAGCAAAACGCTTCCTGTATCCGCTCCATGCTGCATTATGGTGGATTTGTGGAAGGCTGGGCGGTTTATGTAGAAAACTTATCCTATGGCTATGCTGCACAGTTGACAAAGAATGAAGAAGCTGCGGCTTACATTGAGGCCTGCCGGCTGAACCGCAACCTGCATCTGTGCCTGTATTCCTACATGGATATTGCCATTCATTATGATGGAGCCACCCCGGAACAGATCGGACGGTTTCTTGAAAATCTGGGGCTTGGCCAACATACAAATGTAGAGACAATCTATGAATATCTCGTAGAGGAACCCTGCAATTATCTGAAGTATTATCTCGGATATCTGGAATTTCTCTCCCTGAAACAAAAGGCAAAGGAACTGTGGGGAACAGATTATAGCGATTACCGGTTTCATAAGTTTGTACTGGAAACGGGACCGTCGGATTTTCGCTCGCTGGATGAACTGATAACACTTCATTCTTATCATAGTCAAAACTTTGGAAATCAGAGTTGACGATTTTGCAATCAAATGTTATGATGTGAATGTAAAAAGGTGCTACCGTAAAGCAACGGTTCGCCTAGTTAGTTGTTATTAAAAAAGCAACCTATTCCTTTGGCGTTGGGCGGTTGCTTTTTTGATGTCCAGATTTCCTGTCGGTTCCGTTTTGCAGGATACTGATGACCGTAACAATGATGCTGATAATTGTTACTACAATACCCACGATCCCGACAGTAAGCTCTATTGTCAAATATACTATGTACCTTTCATTGTATTTTCCATCTGTACCACCTCCGTTAATACTGGAAGTTCTCAGAATGTACTCATTCTGGCGAAAGGCGAACCGCTACCCGTTTTGGTAACACCCATACGTCAAATATAACATATATTTCTGATTTTGCAAATATATTTTAGGTTATTCTATACAAAACATTTGTTCTTAATCTTCTCCCGTCAGTTTCACTACAATATAGTCATGGTGAACCGCCTTCGTAAACACTTCAAATATATCCTTTGTCTTAAGGCGGAGACTCGAGGTATTGATACAGGGATGGCATCCGAGATATTCTCCCTTTAATACATCTTCATCAATCAGGAGTTGCACCTGATTATCCGGATCATTCATCAAGCCCATAACGCTCACAGAGCCGGGCGTGATATCCAGATATTTCTCCATAAATTCTGCTGGTGCAAAGGAAAGCCGCGGGCTGTTAATCTGATGGGAAATCTCCTTTGTCTTAAAATGCTTGTCCCCCGGAATCATCAGTAGGTAAAATTTTGTTTTCTGTGAATTGCATAAAAACAGATTCTTACAGATCACCGCCGGGGCAAGCGCCTTATCAATTTCAGCACAGGCCTCCATCGTTTCGGCTGCTTCATGGTCGATCCTCTCGTAAGGGATATTCAGAGAATCCAGCAGATCGTATACCCGGATCTCCTTTTCGAGTCTTCCTTCATTCGTTTCCGGTCTTCCTTTTACAAGTTCCATCTTCGTATATCCTCATTTCCTTTTTATCTATATTGCCTGCTACATAGAAAAAGACAGGTCATTAAGCAGCTTGTCCTTTTCTGCCTTCCTATCCTTTCGCGTAAGTAATTGTATTATAACAAATTTACTCTTAAATACAAACAGAACCTTGCTCTTCATTATACAATCATTCCCGCCAGAATCACGCTTGCCACAATTCCAACAACTGTAGAGAGCATGGCTCCTGCCAGTGTGTACCGTGTTTTGGTGACCTTGGCAGCAATAAAGTAAACACTCATGGTATAAAAAATCGTTTCCGTGCAGCTCATCATAATAGAGGTAATCATACCAATATAAGAATCTGTTCCATAATTCTTAAAGATATCCAGCACAAGTCCTGTTGCTGCAGAAGAAGAAAACATCTTCATAAATACAAGGGGAAATAATTCTGAAGGAAAGCCAAGCAGATCACTGACAGGTGTAAATACCTTCTGCACGATATCAAAAAAGCCGGAAGCCCTGAGAATGCCGACCGCGGTCATCAGGGCAACCAGTGTAGGCAGAATTCCGACCACTGTTTTTACGCCGTCCTTCGCACCTTTTACAAAAACCTCATAGACCTTACAGCCATTCATCAGTCCATAGGCAATAATATAAAAGACGATAAGCGGAATCATAATATTAGAAATGTTGGATAAGACCTGCAGCATAAAAATCCCCATATGTAAGCTTTCTCTTTAAATATATGTGTAACTGTTCAGAGCCATGCAAAATTGCTTTCTGTTGCCACGCATAAACAGAATAGCAATTTTACATGGCGAACAACAATTCAACCGTGGGGTATAAATAATTCGTTTGTCTACTCTATAGATACAGCCGCGCAGTCTCCGGTAAGCGGATCTCTTTTCTGATAATCATACAATACCATCACCGAATGTTCCAATGGCTTCCACTCATCCGCATCCTGCTGCCAGACCGGATAATGAAACATCTCCATATGTGTCATCTTCATGACCTGCCGGGCATGATATTGTGCATACTCTTTAAGATAACGGGGCCAAGCCTCCTCCTGCTCATAAAATTGCCGGATCATCTCATAATCTCCCGTCAGATCACGGCAAAAGGCCGGACGGCTCTTTGCATTTTCTCTCAGATAAAAGTCAAAGGTCAAAAGCTCCCGGAACAATTCCTTCCGCTCAGGAACAAGTCTGCAGGCAAATTCAAAAAGCACATCATACCGCTTCACACGCGCAGGTGTGTTAATGAAGTATCCATGTGTTTCATAGTGCTCTGCCAGCTTCTCATACAGATCAAACGGTGTCTGCACCTGTGTTACAAGTGCCGCCAGTGTATGAATAAACTGATTGGAATTATAGTAAAGCTCCACCATTTCTTCCACACGCTTTAACTTACGGATCTCCTCATAGGAAATCCACTTCGTATACAGAACCTCGTAAGGTGGAATACTCTGGTGAACCAGACCATATTCCTCCTTACGCAGGGAAATCTCTGTCCCCTTCAAAACCTTTAAGAATCCAAGCTGAAGCTGCTCCGGCTTCATCGCATATACCTCATTAAAAGAATGTACAAAGCTTTCATAATCTTCTTCCGGAAGTCCGGCAATGAGATCCAGATGCACATGAATATTGTGACCTGCCCGAATCCGTTCTACAATCTGCAAAAGATGCACCATATCTGCACTCCGGTGAATTGCTTTAAGCGTTTTAGGATTCGTAGTCTGCACTCCAATTTCCAGCTGGATCAGTCCGGGGCGCATCTTCTGAAACAATTCCAGTTCCTCTTCTGTAATCAGTTCAGCCGCTATCTCAAAGTGAAAATTAGTGACACCATTGTCATGTTCTGTTAGATACTGCCAGATTGCCATGGCATGCGCCCGGTTGCAATTAAAGGTACGGTCAATGAATTTTACCTGCGGCACCTTACAATCGAGGAAAAACTGTAACTCTGGCAATACCCGGTTAACATCCCGCAGCCGGAGCGTTTTATCAATGGAAGAAAGGCAGTAACTGCACCGGAAAGGGCATCCCCGGCTGGACTCATAATAAATAATCTTATTCCGGAAATCCTGAAGCCCCTTACCGGAAAGCCTCTGCTCTTCATACAAAAACGGAATCTCACTGAAGGACAATGGCTCCCTCACTCCGGTGTATCCGGTATCAAGAAGAAGTCCCGGAATATCCTTAAGCATCCGCCCCCTGTCCGCGGCTCCGGCAGAGTCTGAACTCTTTCTGTCTGACTCCTGTATATCCGGATAGCAGCCATCATCCTGTTTGGGACACCGTTTTCCAGGCAGGCAGCCCTCCTCTGCATAATACTCGACCAGCTCGCAGAAGGTTTTTTCACCTTCCCCAAGGATAATTCCACGGATGACCGGTCCATTTCCAGTTTCTGCATTGGCACGTCCATATTGCTCCATGATCTTTTCCGCTTCATAGGAAACCTCCGGACCTCCCAGAAAGATATCCGTCTTTGGCAGGAGCTTTTTCACCTCGACCATCAATTCCTTTGTCATCTGCCAGTTCCAGATATAGCAGGAAAATCCGATCACATCGGGCTTTTGTTCATAAAGATCGCCCAGGATTTCATCCACGGGCTGATTGATCGTATACTCCGCGATTGCAATCTCTGCATTTTCTGTATTTAACGCACCGGAACCCAGCGCATACGTCCGAAGACTGTATACCGCCGGGTTCATGTGAATATATTTGCTATTTATTGCTGCTAATAATATTTTTACACTCATAGGCTCTTGATAAACCGCTCAAATGCTTCCATGCCTTCCGGTGTCCGCTTGTAAACGCCTGCATCCGTAAGCACCTGCATAAATACCAGTCCGATTTCCTTTTGAATAATCTCATCCACGTTATCTGCATTCACAACCGGATATTTCTTTAAAAATTCTTCAGTCCATGCAGCATGGGAGGAAAGTGTCGGTGTTGCATGCAAATCACTGCCTGCAAGAATTGCCTGCTTCAGCTCTTCCATCTCGTTTTTCAGACGTGCCGGCAGTACGGCAAGACCCATAACCTCAATCAGACCAATATTTTCCTTCTTGATATGATGAAGGTTCGCATGAGGATGGTAAACGCCCAAAGGATGCTCCTGCGTCGTAATGTTATTCCGAAGCACCAGATCCAGTTCAAACTTATCTCCCTTCTTACGGGCAATCGGGGTAATAGTGTTGTGCTTTTCGCCATCGGTCTCTGCATAGATAAAAGCTGCCTCATCTGTATAGCCGCGCCATGCATCCAGGATCACATCAGCAAGGGCAATGATTCTCTCCGGATTCTCTGCCTTCAGGCGGATTACCGACATCGGCCACTTCACAATACCTGCCTCCACATCCTCATAACCCGGAATGATGAATTCTTTTTCAACAGGAGCCTTCGCCATCGGGAATTCATGGTTTCCACCCTGAAAATGATCGTGTGTCAGAATCGATCCACCAACAATCGGGAGATCCGCATTCGATCCCAGAATATAGTGTGGAAACTGCTTCACAAAATCAAACAGCTTGCAGAAGGTATTGTGATCAATCTTCATCGGTACATGCTGTCCGTTAAACACGATACAGTGCTCATTATAATAAACATAGGGAGAATACTGGAATCCCCACTGTTCCCCATTGATCTGAATGGGAATAATGCGGTGATTCTGTCTTGCCGGATGATTGATCCGGCCTGCATATCCTTCGTTTTCACGGCAGAGCAGACATTTCGGATATCCGGCCTGCTTCATCAGCTTCGCTGCTGCGATTGCCTTCGGGTCCTTCTCCGGCTTGGAAAGGTTGATCGTAATGGTTAAATCGCCATACCCGGTAGGTGCTTCCCATTTCATATCCCGCTTAATCCGGTATCTGCGGATATAATCGGTGTCTCCACTGAATTTGTAGTAATAATCGGTTGCTTCCTTCGGACTCTTCGCATACAGCTCACGGAACTTACAGATGACCTCACCTGGTCTCGGAAGCAGCATACTCATAATCCTTGTGTCAAACAGATCACGGTATACGACACTGTTTTCTTTCAGAATGCCTTTTTCAAAAGCACCGTCTAACAGCTCCTTCAGAATTTCTTCCAGATCTTCCACACTCGTCTCCTTACGTGCTTCCTCAATCTGCTCATGAACCGAAAGCTCTCCCTGTAATTCATCGATTTCAAACAGCTCCAGCAACCGGTTTACGGTATAAATTTCATCCTCCTCCAGTAACAGGTCTGTATTTCTGCCATATGCCACCAGACGGATTAATGCATTCTGCATATCCTGCATGATTCTATCCTCCGTTCACGCTCTCTTTTCAACCACTTCATATTCTGTTCATCCCATGTGGATATTTATTTTAACCTGCACGGGCCATCGCCGATTTCCACTACATAGAAGTCTGCCGCATAACCGATCTTCTTCTCATAGGCTTCGCCTACCTGCTTAATAAACTCTTCAATCGCTTCATCCCTGACAATACTGATGGTACATCCGCCAAAACCGGCTCCTGTCATACGGGATCCGATCACTCCCGGCACCTTCCATGCTTCTTCCACCAGCGTATCCAGTTCGATTCCGGTTACCTCGTAATCATCACGCAAGGATACGTGGGAAGCATTCATGAGTTCCCCAAAGAGAGTGATGTCATTATTCTGTAAGGCAGCAACCGCCTTTATAGTACGCTGGTTCTCATATACGGCATGCTTTGCACGACGCTCCAGCACTTCATCCCCGATGGCTCCCTTTATCTCTTCAAATTCTGCCTCGGTGAGTGCTCCCCAGTTCTCTACTTTCTTTACTTTCTGAACACGGCGGAGTGCCTCTTCGCATTCGCTTCTGCGCTCATTATACTTGGAATCTCCAAGTCCACGTTTCTTATTACTGCATGCAATCACGATCTTCGCACCACTTAAGTGAATCGGTGCGTATGTGTAGGACAGGTCTGCCGTATCCAGGAAAATCGCATGATCCTTTTTCCCCATGGCAATCGCAAACTGATCCATGATTCCGCAGTTGACGCCATTGAAATTATTCTCGGAATACTGTCCGATCAGTGCCAGATCCTGATTCGTCACATCAAATCCGAAGAAATCCCTTAAAATAAATCCGGTAAGAACTTCTACGGATGCAGAGGAAGAAAGCCCGGAACCGTTTGGAATATTTCCATATAACAGAAGGTCCATACCGGAAGTAACCGGATAACCCTTCTTGTCAAATGCCCAGATCACCCCCTTGGGATAATTGGTCCAGTCTGCTTCCTTCTCCGGCTTCAGATCCTCGAGACTGCTCCCGATTACCCCTAACTGTTCAAAGTTCATGGAATAAAATTGTAGCATGTTGTCCTTTCTCACTCTGGCAACACCGTAGGTTCCGATTGTCAAGGCACAGGGAAAAACATGGCCTCCGTTATAGTCGGTATGTTCTCCGATCAGATTTACACGGCCGGGTGCAAAGTAAACTGCTGCGCCCTCTGTGCTGCCAAATACCTCTCCGAATTTTGCTAAAAGCTGTTCTTTCATCATCGTTCCTCCTTTTAATAATAACGTACCTTCAATTTGTTTTAAGTAATCCTGATTCTTATTTATTTCTCCCGTCCGCACCTCTTTCCGGTAGCCGGATGGGGAAATCCTTTTCACATGTTTAAAAGCCTTGGTAAAAACCAACGGATCCGTGTATCCGCAGGACAGAGCAATACTCTCAACCGGAAGCTCTGTTGTCCTTAGCAGTTCCATTGCCTTATGCACCCGGTAGTTCGTCAGGAACTGCTGTGGAGACATGCCCAGTGCATTTTTAAACAGAGTATACAGATAACTCCGGTTCACGCATACATAATCCGCCACGTCCGTGACCCTGATCGGATTACAGTAATTGCTGCGAATATAGGCAATCGCCCGTTCCACATAATGATCGGCCCGATCCACTTCCCCATGCTCCTGGGTCGTAACGCCATCCGCAATCACAGAAAGAAACACCTGAAGCTGTCCGTTCCGGCGAAGATCATTGGAAATCCCATAGGTATTGTGCTCCATCATATCCTTAACCGCCTGATATAGCTCATCACTGTGATCCGAGCAGAAAACAGGATTCACCACAGTAAGTCCGATGTTCTGCAGAATCCGCTCTGCCATCTCACCTTGGAATCCAACCCAGATATAAGTCCACGGTTCCTTCTCATCTGCCTGATAAAAGCTCAACTCCTCCGGCGGGATGAGAAACCCATTCCCGGAAGAAAGCTGAAATTCTTTATTCCGCAGGGAAAATCTGCCCTTACCACGGAGAATATAATGAATGAGATAATACGGCTTCTGCGCAGGTCCAAAGCTGTGCAGCGGCTCTGTTTTAGACAGTCCACAGCAGCTCACATACAGGCTTCCCGCCCGTTCTCCCGCAAATTCCAGTTTATAGGCCCTCTCCATCCGGTTTCCTTTCTATATGTCTCTATACGTCTCTATACGTCTTCCTGGCAACTCATGTCTCTATGTTTTCTATCATGTGAAATTCGTTCTACATGTATCTTGTAAATACGCACCTTGTGCTCTTTATCCTGCATCACAGGATAGTTGCCCGTTAATGATCCTGAAAACCCAAATGTCTGTTTTGCAGCAGTCTGGTTTTTTCTTAGGTTCATTATATCTCATATCCTTGTAAAATAACAGTATGGATTGTTCAGACAACCTGTCAAAATGTTGTAAAGTTACTATTCACACTGATGCCTGACAGCAAGGGTCTGACTGCTGTGCGAACAACAACATTTTCTTGCAGACAATCCTGCATTGTGATAAGGTGTAACTGTTCCGTATTCTCACAGCTACAAATAGTTATAAAAAGGATCCCGGTCTATGAAACACATATTTTCCATAAAGAAAAATTTATACTCTCTGTTATTATCCTGTGTCATGGCAGCTTCTACGCTGCTTCTTACCGCATGCGGCGGTCCATCCGCTGAAAAGATTGCACAGGCGCAGGACACCTACTCCAATCTGGTTGCCATACATAACCGTGTCGTATCGGCTCACAGGCAGATTGAAGATGATTCCCTGGACGAAAAGCTGGTTGCACTTGGTGAGAAGATCACGCAGGTAAATACCTACAATCTGAACGATATGAGCGATGAAGAAATTGATATGCTGATCGACACAATGGACTCCATCATTGACACCTATGAGGAATACCTCACTGCAATTAATGACATCCGGGATACGGAAAATGCGGCAATTCTTACTCCGATTAATATTTCCCTGATAAATGATACGAACCTTACCTTTGTAGGGCTGTCCCTTCACCAGAAGGGAACCATCCAGAACGCAGATTTGCTGGAAACCCTTTCAGGCTTTATGCCTGCACAGCGTATGGCTGGACTTGTTATCTACCGTGATGTACAGAATACCCCCTGGGTGCTCGAGCTCGTCTCCGAGGATGGCAGCTTATATGAATTGAATCTTTCCGTAAAGGATTATTCCGAGGATGGCTGTGTGCTCACCCTGACTTATGATTCTGAGAAGGATGCCATTCTTATTGGCTAAGTTCCTTCTTTATAAAATCAGATAAGAATTACAACCCTTTTAAAAAATTTTGAAAAATTTCTTGACAATATCATAACAGAATTGTAAAATACCAGTTGTGTGATGCGAGTGAGCCCAGATAGCTCAGTTGGTAGAGCAGAGGACTGAAAATCCTCGTGTCACTGGTTCGATTCCGGTTCTGGGCATTTTAATTTTTATATATTTATTTTTGCGGGTGTAGTTCAATGGTAGAACACCAGCCTTCCAAGCTGGATACGTGGGTTCGATTCCCATCACCCGCTTATTTTAAACCTCGGAAAGCGTTGATTTTCCGAGGTTTCTGAGTTTCAGAAGCGTTGTCAGTTTCACTACGTTTACTACGATAAAAGATGAACTGCATCCTTTTCAGATTTTAGTCCTCTTCGATATGTTCTCTTCCCTTACCAATGATTGTTTCCACATGTTCATCTGCGAGCGAATAAAAGATCGACTTGCCTTCTCTACGGCTCTTCACCAGTCTGCTCTGCTTCAGAATCTTCAACTGATGTGAAATTGCAGACTGTGTCATATTCAGAACCTGTGCCAGATCACAGACACATACCTCTGATTCAAACAGGACAAACAGGATACGGATTCTCGTATAATCACCGAATATCTTAAACAGATCTGCCAGATCATTCAGCTCCTGTTCATCCGGCATGGTATCCTGTACAATTTTCAACAGATCCTCATGCACTTCTACAGTATCACAGCATTCTACTTCTGACATATTTCTTCCCTTTCTTTATGAAAATAAGTCAAGATTTGCATTATAATCTTTTAACAAACAACGCACGGATTGCATTCAGTACGGCAATGACCATGACACCTACATCGGCGAAGATTGCTGCCCACATATTGGCAATACCAAGTGCTCCAAGAATCAGGCAGATCACCTTAATGCCGATCGCAAAATAAATATTCTCATATACGATACGGATACATTTTCTGGAAATCCTGATGGCCTTTGCAATCTTCAACGGATCATCATCCATCAGGACGATATCGGCTGCTTCAATCGCCGCATCCGATCCAAGCGCTCCCATGGCAATTCCGATATCGGCTCTGGAAAGCACCGGGGCATCATTGATCCCGTCACCAACGAAGGCAAGCTTCTCCTTCCCGCTCTTCCTGGCAAGAAGCTCTTCCACCTTTGATACCTTATCTGCCGGAAGAAGCTCACTGCAGACCTCGTGAATACCAAGCTCTGCTGCCACTGCATCCGCTACACGCTTCGTATCGCCGGTCAGCATAACCGTTCTGGTAACACCTGCATTCTTCAAAGCAGCAATGGCTTCTTTTGCATGCGGCTTTAACAGATCGGAGATCAGAATGCATCCGGCGAATCTGCCATCGACTGCCACATAAACAAGCGTTCCAACCTCATTGCATACCGTATACGGAACTCCAAGCTGATCCATGAGCTTTCCGTTTCCTGCAGCAACCAATCTGCCGTCAACCTGTGCGGTAACACCCTTACCACTGATTTCCTTAACCTCTGTTACACGGTTCTTATCAATCTCTTTGCCATATGCTTTCTGAAGACTCTTACTGATCGGGTGGCTGGAATAGCTTTCTGCACATGCTGCATATTCAACCACCTCTTCTTTGGAAAGCGCTGCAGGATAAATACCGCTTACTTCAAAAACACCCTGTGTCATGGTTCCGGTCTTATCAAATACAACATATTTGGTCTGGGAAAGAGTTTCCAGATAATTGGAACCCTTGACCAGAACCCCTTCCTTGCTCGCACCGCCGATTCCGGCAAAGAAGCTTAAAGGAATACTGATAACCAGTGCACAGGGACAACTGATTACAAGGAACGTCAATGCTCTGTAAATCCATGTACCGAAGTCTGCCGGAAGTCCCATAAATACCATTCTCACAATGGGGGGAATTAATGCAAGGGCTACTGCACCGTAGCAGACCGCCGGAGTATAAATTCTTGCGAACTTGGAAATAAAGTTCTCTGATCTGGATTTTCTTGAACTGGAATTCTCCACCAGCTCCAGAATTTTGGAAACGGTAGATTCCCCGAATTCCTTCGTTGTCCGGATCTTCAAAAGACCTGTCATATTAATACAGCCACTGATAACTTCGTCCCCTTCCTTAGCTTCTCTCGGAAGGCTTTCCCCTGTGAGGGCGCTTGTATTAAGACTTGAAGCACCTTCTACAACGATACCGTCAATCGGAATCTTTTCACCGGGCTTTACAAGAATAACCGTACCGATCTCTACCTCATCCGGATCGACCTGTACCAGCTCACCATCCTGTTCCACATTGGCGTAATCCGGACGGATATCCATCAGTTCGCTGATGTTTCTGCGGCTCTTTCCTACGGCATAGCTCTGGAAGAGTTCACCGATCTGATAGAACAGCATAACAGCTACGCCTTCCTTGTAATCACCAAGTGCAATCGCGCCGATCGTCGCAACAGCCATCAGGAAATTCTCATCAAACACCTGCCGGTTCAGGATCCCCTTAACCGCTTTTTTCAAAATATCATAACCGATAACCAGATAAGGAATCATATATAATGCAAACTGAATCCATCCTTCTGCCGGTACAAATGCCAGGGCAATGAGCAGCACAACCGCTGCAATAATTCTGATTAATACCTTTTTCTGCTTCTTATTCATAGCATCCTCTTTTCTTATAAAAAGATTTCACAATCATCTTCTACCTTTTTACAGCTCTTAAGCACATCCTTCATCACAGAAGCAGGTTCTGCACCATCTTCAAACTCAACAATCATCTTCAGGGTCATGAAGTTCACGGTTGCATCCTTTACACCGGAGGTATTCTTAGCTGCTTCTTCCATCTTATTTGCACAGTTTGCACAATCCACATCAATTTTATAAGTCTTTTTCATGTTCTCATCCTCTTCACTTTCATCTTCTTTCATATGAACAATTATTCATATGTTTGATTGTATTATAGCATCGGGATTTTAAATGTCAATATACTTTCGAGATTTTTTACCTTCATGCAACCGTTCAGCCTTGCCCGTTCATGCAGAGCACCCCTGCCCTACCACTTTTCATACGGACAGGCATTCTTTGCTACGGCTGCCCGCATTTCCACGAAGCAGCCGCAGCCCCTGCACATACCATCTGCCAGCCGCTCACATTCCTTACAGGTGGCCAGCCGTTTTTCATACAATGAGTCTTCCGTCTTAATATCCTGATCCAGATTCTCGATATAGTCATACATGTTTTTAAAATAGTCTGCCTTATCTATCATGTCCCTTGTAAGACATTTTTTGCAGACCCGCAGATTTTTATTAATAGAATTCTCCATCAACCCAGACCTCTCCGTCTTCATCTACGTACTGAAGTGTGAACGGTGTATAATACACATTTCCATAGATATCATGCAGCTCAAAGCAGTAATAATAAACTCCTTCCGGAAGGTATTCATAAGTAATCTCAAGATCTCCATCTACAACAATATCGTCTCCATAATACCAGTCTTCATCGTCATCTACCGAAAACCAGTAATAAGCAGGGGTAATTACATCACCATCCTGCAGCTCATAAACCTCCCGCGATGCCATACCGGTCTCCTCATCAATACCGTCCCAGATTCCGATCACACTCCATTCATCATATTCCCAGTCATATTCGATCCGCAGATTGGTTTCAATCTCGTCATTCAAAAGAACATTGCAGGTATAAATGCTGCAGCTGTCCGTCGTATTTACAAGCTCCAGTGCCAGCAGATTGTCATTGATACAGGGCCATAAGCCGTCAAAATTGTCGGTCACACAATTCCGGTCAATATCATAGATCACTTCCTCCGTGGTTCCAAGGTAAAAGAATCCATCCGCATCGTCATCCATACCCACACTGCAGCAGGCATAAGCAAGCTCATCCATATTATCAAACGAAACTGTATATATCCCGTCCTCATCAAAATAAATGTCCGATACCCCCATCTGTCCGATCTCAATATCTGCAAATTCCCCGGCATTCGTGCTAACATCCCCGGTAAAGCCGCTTTCCTCCCCCAGCCATTCATTAATGTCTGCCATATCCGAAAGCAGGGTACTGTTATCATAATCTGCCGCACTTCCGTTTTCTGCCCCATAAGCAATTTTATCAATTAATGCATAATAATAATTACTCGGACAGATCCGGGAAAAGATCTTCAACTCCTCCGAACCCTGAATGGAAACCGGATAGTAAACAGACAGTCCGGATGCATTCTTGTGAAGTCGTCCGTTCATAGTATAAAGAACGCAGCTTTGTAAGGTCTGTGAAGCATCCCTTACCTCCTTCCCATAACCGGAAAGCTGATCCAGCATATTCCCAAGATCCAGCATATTGGAATATCCTTCGCTGACACTGTTTCCTCCAAAGGAATCGGCTTCCAGCACAGCTCTCGTAACATCACCAAGATCTCCCTGTTCGTAAACCACCCGGAAGGCTTCATTCATGGAGATCAGAACATCATCGATTTTCGACAGATCAATAATGGAAAAGGTCGCCGATCTCTGGCTTCCGAATCCATAGTCCGCGCAATGGTCATAATATTCCCTGCACACCTTTTCTCCAAGCTGCGCTCCGTCCTGATCCGGATTCGCAGCAAGATTATTCAAAAGGGAAGTATAGTCCCAGCCGCTTCCCGGCTCCATCTCCTGTGAAGCATACATATACCGCGCATAAGGTGTCAGTACATTTGCAGTTTCCAGCGTACTCATCAGACAGGCATCGAACCCGATAAACTCAAACCGGTCAGTCATCTGATCATACACCTGATTCAGGGCATGGTCCAGTTCTCCCAATGTAAGACTGTCATAATCATACTGCTCATCAAAGCATACTCCATTAATGCTTCCGCTTCCATGATCCCAGAGAATGAGGCCCATTCTTTCCGATGGATAATTACTTACCCCCCAGGATAGAAAATCTGCCAGTGTCGAAGCAGTCCCCATATTGGCTTCCGGCTTTTCATCAACCAGCGTCAGATCTCCATCCTCTAACAAATAACGCTGTACCCTGTTTTCATTAATATTCTGATACCAGAAGTACGATCCGCCGGTCTGGTAAACCACCTTTACCTGCCCGCTTCCCCTTGCTGCAAAGGCTTCCTCAATATCACTGCTGGCGGCTCCACCGTCCGATTCCAGATCACTTCCACAAAGGTATACAAAGATTGTCCAGTCCCCATCACCCATAGGAATTTCTTCATCTCTGCTCCGGCGGCTGATCTGCATCTGCCCGTTTTCCTGTGAAATGACCGTTCCCTTTAAGGAATTGTCCTCTAACACACTGCTCTGATAGGATGAGTCTCCTCCAATTGTCGCACTGCCACCGGAGTATCCTTCGTCATCCTCTTCTTCATAATCAGACCAGCCCTCATCACCATCCAGCCCTTCACTCATCAGCCATGCGGAGCATCCGCTTAACAGCATGCTCCCTATAAGCAATGCTGTCAGTAAGAGCAATGCTCCCGTTGTTTTCTTTTCCGTTCCTGTTTTCCTCTTTTTCCACTTCCGTCTGTCCATTCCCTCTTAGATATCCACCTTTCATTATCCCGATTTGGTAACTATTCAGAGCCATGCAAATTATGACAATATGGACGTCGAATGCATGCATTCGTAAGGACATTTGACATAATTTATATGGCGAAGTAACCACATGAGTAAAACTACGTTGCGTTAGCAACGGTTTTACGAATGGGGGTCTGAATAGTTACCCGATTTTTAAAATCACGGTAATTACTATTGTAACTTACTTATCATATTCCGTATATGGGAAATTTTCTTTTCAGCTGTAATGGATGCAATCACTTTTCAGATATAATGACAGAAGGGGAGGATTAAGAGTAAATGGGGGGAGCTGTTTCATACCCACAGTTATGTGATAAGGGCAGTCCATCCTTTGAACTGCCCTTTTACCTTTACTTAGCTGTCACTATTTTTTTGGAAACCTATTTCTGCGTACTATTTTAAAAACTACGTAACTGTTCAGTACCTTCACAGTTACGATGCAAAATCCATTTAAAATCAGCTTCGCTGATGGGATTTTGCACTATTGAATCATATTCGTACGGTCTCAGCAGCATGTGCTTCGACCTGTACTGAATAGTTACAAAACTACTTCACCCGGATGCTCACTACACTGCAGGGAGGCACGTTAAGTGTAACACCGTTCGGTGTCAGCTTCACATCTTTATAGGCTTCTTCCTTCACCACATCACCATGCTCAAAGGTGTTGTAGTCCTTCATATTACCCTTTACAATAAAAGCTTCGGCACTCTTCGGTGCAAACTCAAAGAAGCTCACTTCCATTTCTTCCGCCTGATCCAGAGAAGCATTGGCAAGTGTGATGGTATAAACGCCATCCTTGTCTACCGATACGGATTCACTGATGGCAGGAGCCTGATACTTCTCTTCAAGACCGACAAGTCCGTTATCACTTACGCTGCTTTCCAAAAGCTCTGCATCCTGATGATATTTGAACATCCTGAAGATATAGTAAGTCGGTGTCAGAAGCATCTTTGCTCCTTCTGTGAGGATCACAGACTGTAATACATTCACAAGCTGTGCAATACATGCCATCTTCACACGGTCACAGTGCTTGTTAAAGATATTTAAGTTAATGGCAGCCACCAGTGCATCACGCATGGTATTCTGCTGATAGAGGAATCCGGGATTGGTTCCGGGCTCTACATCGTACCAGCATCCCCACTCATCGACCATCATACCGATTTCCTTCTTAGGATCATACTCATCCATGATGGTTGCATGCTTTTCAATAAGCTCCTTCATATACCAGGTCTTGGACAGGGTCTTGTAATAGCTCTTTTCATCAAAATCGGTAGCGCTTCCCTTATGGCTCCAGTCATCCTCCGGAAGGGTATAGTAATGTAAGGAAAGCCCCTCCATGAATCCATGTGCATGCTCCGGAGCCGGTGCCTTATAACAGGTTGCAAGCACATCCTTTGTCCATCCAAAATCTCCTGCATTCGCTCCACAGCAGATCTTCTGGATCGGCGCACTGTTGTTGTAGTTACGTACATAGGTCTGGTATCTGCGGTAAAGATTGCCGTAATACTCCGGTGTCATGTTGCCGCCGCAGCCCCAGTTTTCATTACCCACACCAAAGTAGTCCACCTTCCACGGCTTCTCATGTCCGTTCTGTTTACGCAGCTCTGCCATCGGAGAAACGCCGTCAAAGGTCATATATTCTACCCATTCGGACATTTCCTGAACGCTTCCGCTTCCTACATTTCCATTGATATAAGTCTTACATCCGAGCTGTTCACACAATTCGAAGAACTCATGGGTACCAAAGCTGTTATCTTCTGTTACACCGCCCCAGTGGGTATTTACCATCTTCTTACGGGTTTCCTTCGGGCCAATGCCATCCCTCCAGTGATATTCATCTGCAAAGCAGCCTCCCGGCCAGCGCAGTACCGGAATCTTCATGTCCTTTAAGGCATCCACAACATCCTTTCTCATCCCATGGACATTCGGAATTTCCGAATTCTCTCCAACATACAGCCCCTCATAAATGCAGCGTCCCAGATGCTCTGAAAAGTGACCGTAAATTTCGGGATTGATGTGTCCCTTCTGCTTCTTTTCGTTGATAAATAATTTTGCCATACTTCTTCCCTTTCTTAATGTTTTTTGATTTCTAAATTAAAAACTACATTTGCCAAAAGACTGTCAAAGCAGCTTAAGTCCTATTTTAAAAAGTCATACTGGGACATATACAGCTTATAGTATTCTCCCTTCTGACTGATCAGTTCCTCATGTGAACCCATTTCAGCGATACCACCCGCATCGATATACATAATGAAATCCGCATTCTTAATGGTAGACAGACGATGTGCAATAATAAAGGAGGTTCTTCCCTTCAGCAGCTCGTTTAAGCCCTTTTGCAGAAGAATTTCCGTCTCGGTATCAATGCTTGAGGTTGCCTCATCCAGAATCAGGATCTTCGGGTCTGCAAGTAATGCCCTCGCGAAGGAAATCAGCTGGCGCTGTCCCTGGGACAGACGGCTTCCGCGTTCATTGATCTGTGTATAATAGCCATTCTCCATTTCCATGATAAAGCCATGTGCACAGACCGTCTTGGCAGCCTGGATCACCTGCTCATCCGAAACCTCTTTATTTCCGTAGCGGATATTATCCATTACCGTTCCGGAGAAAATAAAGCTGTCCTGCATCATGACTCCCATCTGCTTACGGAGGGAACGGATGGTAACCTTGGAAATATCGATTCCATCAATTAAAACCTCACCGGAATCCACATTATAAAAACGGCTTAGCAGATTTACGATGGTTGTTTTACCGGCTCCCGTTGGTCCGACAATGGCAACTGTCTGACCTTTCTTTGCCTTAAAGCTTACTTTCTTAAGAATCTCAACGCCGTCCTCATAGCTGAAGGTGACATTCTTAAATTCAACATCCCCCTTGATAGGAGGCATTTCCATGGCTCCCTCTGCATCCTTTACCAGCACCGGCTCATCAATTGTCTCAAAAATCCGTTCCAGATACGAAATTGCCGTCAGCAGCGAATTATAGAAGGAAGCCAGTGTGTTAATCGGGTTCCAGAAGCGGCTGATATAAGCGGTAAATGCAATCAGGACACCGACCGTAATTCCGGAATCCGGATTCGACATCCAGGATATACCCAGCACATAAATAAATGCCGTTGTAATGGTACTGATAATATCTACGGAAGGACCCATAATAAAATTAAACTTAACTGCCCGCATCCACGCTTCCCTATAGCCATCACTTAACCGGTTGAAGATACCGCTGTTTTCATCCTCACGGACAAAGGACTGGGTGACACGGATTCCGTTAATACTCTCTGCAATATAAGCATTCAGATTGGACTGCTTGTTGCTCTGGATCTGCCATGCCTTACGCTGCTTCTTCTTCAGGGCAATAATCACGACTGCCAGTACCGGAAGACCGCACAGACAGACCAGGGTAAGCTTCAAATTAATGCTCAGCATAAAGGCAATGATAAAAAACAGGTTGCACAGATCGGTAATCGTGTTAATAATACCGTTGCTGAGCAGGTCACTTAAGTTATTCACGTAATTTACAACACGCACCTGAATCTTTCCATGCGGACGTTCATCATAATAGGAAAAGGGCAGCTCCTGTAAATGCTCAAAAATATCATAACGGATGCTATGTACAATGTCCTGACCAGTCTGCGTCATCAGCTTGATCTTAATCCGGAGGCTCACGCAGGTATAAAGGGCAATGACCATCGTCATCACGGAATAAAACACTATGCTTCTCATGTCCTTATTGGGAATGGATACATCCATCACCAGCATGAAAAACTTCGGAATCAGCATTCCGAATGCCGAAGCCGACAGCATCAGAAACAACACCACCAGCATCTGCTTCTTATAAGGTCTGATATAGCCTGCCAGTCGTTTCAACTGGTTCACATCAAATTTATCTTCCAGGATTTCATCTACATCATATTTATTACGTGCCATACCCTTACGCCTCCTTTCCTTCGGACTGCGCTGACTGCTGTGCGTAGTCTCCGTACTGATGGTGGAAGGCCGTTGCATAGTAGCCGCCGGCACGGACAAGCTCTTCATGTGTGCCCTGTTCCACAATTCTTCCCTGATCCATAACCAGAATCAGATCCGCATCCTTAATGGAGGAGATCCGGTATGCAATAATAAAAATGGTACAATCCTTTTCAATCTTCTTAAGCTGGTTCTGGATATAGCTTTCGGTTTCCATATCCACAGCGGAAGTCGTGTCGTCCAGAATCAGAATGGACGGATCCTTAAGCAGCGCTCTTGCAAGTGAAATTCTCTGCTTCTGTCCTCCGGAAAGTCCCACGCCGCGCTCACCGACAATCGTGTCATAGCCTTCCGGCATCTTCTGGATAAAAAGGTTGGCATCCGCCATCTTGGCCGCCTTCTTCACATCCTCAAAGCTGCAGTTCGGACGACCATAAGCAATATTTCCTTCAATCGTATCGGAAAACAGGAACACATCCTGCATTGCCATTCCGATGTTATCACGCAGGTCATACAGATCAAGGTTCTTAACGTTCACTCCGTCTACTAAAACCTCACCCTTTGAGGTATCATAAAACCGGCACAGCAGATTCATAATTGTGGATTTGCCGGATCCGGTCGAGCCGATAATTCCGACCGTCTGCCCGCTCTTTACCTTAAACGAAATATCATGGATAATATCCGCATCCTCTGCCTGATAAGAAACATTCTTAAATTCCACATCTCCATGAAAATGCTTTCGCACAATGGGCTGTTGCGGCTCCTGAATCTCCGGCTCCTGACTGTAGGTCGTATAAATCTTCTCCGCGGAGGTCGTAAAACGGTGAATATCATTAATCCACCAGCCTGCCATACGAAGCGGAACCGTAAGCATCCACAGATACCCGTTTACTGTAACCAGATTACCCATGGTGATTTCACCCTGAATCACCATATAGCCGCCATACAGCATCAGAACGACCGTCAATATATTGGAAAGGAATTCGAAAATCGGTACATACTTTTTCCAGATGGCTGCGGCATTTAATTCCGCGTCACGATATGCATCGTTTTCTTTATTGAACTTCTCTATTTCAAAATCCTCACGGGCAAACGCTTTCACTACACGGTTACCGCTGATATTTTCCTGCACAAAGGTATTCAGTGAGGAAAACTGCTGACGGATCTTCATAAATGCCGGACGGACGCTTTTCGACTGCCCATAGGTTGTCAGTGCCGTAAAAGGCAGCACGACCAGCATTGCAAGGGCCAGCTTCACATTTACCGTGAAGATCATAATCAATGCGAAGGACAGTAACAAAATATTTTCGTAAACCGAATAAATAATATAGGCAATAAAATGCCGGATAGCATCCATATCACCGGTCTGTCTGGACATCAGATCACCGGTCCGGTTCTTATTATAAAAGGAGAAATCCTCCTGCAGGAGCTTGCGGTATACGGCATCACGCATACTGTAAAGCACACCCTGGGAACAGATCTCAAACATGACCTGCGAAGCATAACGCAGGATTCCCTTAAGTGCCACAACCCCAAGCAGACAGCCGATCAGAACCGGAAGAAGCTTATAATTTCCTCCCGTAATGACATCATCTACGATCCGGCCTGATATGTACGGATTCACAATGGTTAACAATGCAATTCCCGTTACCATCAAAAGACCTGCCGCCATTTTATAGCGGTATTTTTCCAAAAAAGAATATACCCATTTTACCGGTGTCATATTGTACCCCCAAATTTAAAATATCAGTAATTCTTCAGAACCCATTTGCAAAACCGCTTCTTTCGAAGCTTTTCCTTTACTCATGTGGTTGCTTCGCCATATAAATCATGGCATATATCCGCTTGAATGCAAGCATTTATCGCCCATATTGCCATAATTTGCATGCTCTGAACAGTTTCAATATATTCTCTTTTCCTGTCAATTCCTAGAAAATAGTCGTTTACAAATAGAATAAATCTATTTTCGGCCTTTGCTCCGCTCTATACATATAATGTTTTGCCATCCCAGTTTCGCGTTTTCCAGAAACGCTGCTGCCCACTACCTTTTATATATCATTATATATCAGATTTTTACCGGAATAAAAATATCGAAAGCTGTCATTCTATATACATATCATGCTTTTCCAAATGGCATAAATTCTTTGATTGCTTTGTTATAAATGTTTGCTTTCCATACCTTTTGTGTTATGATAATTACGATCTTATACAGTAACTGTTCAGTACCTTCACAGTTACGATGCAAAATCCATTCCAAATCGGCTTCGCCGATGGGATTTTGCATTACTGAATCATTTTCTTACGGTCTCAGCAGTAAATGCTTCGACCTGTACTGAATAGTTACCTTATACATAAGATATGAATTCTCAACTATTTTTGAAAGGCAGGTTTACCAGCTATGATGACCAGGAGCGAAAACTTAAAGACTTATTCCATAAAGGAAATTCCACATTATCATATTTACGGAAGAACTGATGAGACGCAGAATCTCCTTCCTCTTTTCTGGAACGGAAGCGGCATTGAGGTAAATGTCACAGGCTCTGAGCTCTGGATCGACCTCGATGTAGACTGCAGCTTCCATGAACCATGGATTGCAACCGAATTAAACGGAGCATTTATGAGCCGTCAGATGCTTTTACCCGGCAGCTATTCCATCTGTCTGTTCCGCAGCATGACCTTCGGTGTTCCGAAAACCATGAAATTCTTCCGTGAGCTGCAGGCGATGAGTGAAGACGATGACTGTCATGTATTTGTCCGCGGCTTCCGGTGTGACGGTGAATTCCTTCCTGTGAAGGAGCACAAATACAAAATTGAATTCATCGGTGACAGCATCACCTCCGGCGAAGGTACCTACGGTGCTCTTCCCGATACCGACTGGCTTGCGATGTATATGAGCAGCAGTGAGAATTATGCAACCTATACGGCCAAAGTGCTCGATGCCGATTACCGTCTGATTTCCCAGGGCGGCTGGGGTGTTTACTGCGGATGGGATAATGATGTACGCCACAATATCCCCTCCTGCTACGAGAAGATCTGCGGTCTTGGCTTCGGGGAGGTTAACGAATCGGTTGGTGCACAGAAGGACTATGATTTTGCTTCATGGAAACCGGATGCCATCGTGGTCAATCTCGGAACCAACGATGCAAGTGCATTTAATCAGCCTCCCTTCACTATTCCGGAAACCGGTGAAACCTTCAAGCAGCACAAGAATCCGGACGGAAGCTTCGTGGAAGAAGACCGGGAACGCTTTGAAAATGCTGTATACAATTTCCTTAAAATGCTTCGTAAGGACAACCCCGGAGCACACATTGTATGGACCTACGGTATGCTCGGCTATGATCTGAATCTTCTGATTACGGATGCCATGAATCGTTATCAGAAGGATACCGGAGACCACAACACCGCATTTATTAATCTGCCCAATACCACATCGGAAACCGTTGGCGCACATACCCATCCAGGTGTCAAATCCCATGAACGGGCAGCAAGGGTTCTGATTGAATATTTACAGACGGTTCTTCACTAAGACATAACTATTCAGAACGCACGGAGAGGTAATGATTATGCAGTTTCACAAAAGCGGATATTATCACCAGCACGATAAGGATTTCAGAATTGAGCGTCCGGATGGCTCCGGAGACTATCTGCTCCTGCTCGTCCGCACGGCGGGCTGGTTCCGTATCCATGGAACGGATTATCATACCTCTCCGAATACGATTCTTTTATACAAAAAAGGCACTCCACAGCTCTATCGTGCCTGCGAAGCACTCTATTCTGACGACTGGCTGCATTTCCATATGGATGAATCTGATCTTTCATTTGTCTCAAACCTGGGAATCCCTTTCGATACGCCGGTACAGGTTCATGATATCCACGACCTGTCCCTGTTAATCAAAGACATTACCTATGAACATTATTCCGACAATATCCATAAGGAAGAAACCCTTCTTCTCTATTTGCAGATTCTGCTGCTTAAGATCAGTGAAAAGCTGCATAAGGATGCACATCATCCGGACAACATTTACTATAACAAGCTGTCCAGTCTGCGCTCCCAGATTTATAACATGCCCTATAAAGACTGGGACATGGAGAGCATCAGTGCCTCCATGTCCCTAAGTAAGTACTATTTTCAGCATTTATACAAGAATACCTTCGGAGTGACCGCCATGCAGGATATTATCCAGAGCCGTACGGATCACGCCAGATACCTTCTTTCCACAACCCGGATCTCCATTCATGAGGTCGGCCAGATGTGCGGATATAACAGCGATACTCATTTTATCAGGCAGTTCAAGGGACAGACAGGCGTTACTCCATCGGAGTACCGGTCTACGCTACAGTAAACTGACTGTTGTATAATTCTGCATAGAAGCCCTTCCTCGCAAGAAGCTCTTCATGATTTCCCTGTTCAATAATATGACCATCCTTCATTACCAGAATCACATCGGCATTCTGAATAGTAGACAGACGATGTGCCACGATAAAGCTGGTGCGTCCCTCCATCATCGTTGCAAATGCCTTCTGAATCCGGATTTCAGTTCTGGTATCTATGGATGAGGTTGCTTCATCCAGAATCAGCATCGGCGGCAGACACAGCATCACCCGTGTGATACAAAGGAGCTGCTTCTGTCCCTGGGAGAGACTTCCGCCATCTTCACTGATGATGGTATCGTATCCCTCCGGAAGTCTCCGGATAAAGCTGTGTGCATGGGAAGCCTTTGCTGCCGCAATCACCTCTTCATCGGTTGCATCCGGCTTTCCAACAATAATGTTGTCACGGATCGTTCCCTGCTTTAACCAGGTCTCCTGAAGCACCATACCGTAAGAGGTACGCAGGGATTTTCTGGTAATATCGCGGATATCGGTGCCCTCTACGGAAATCGAACCGCCATCCACGTCATAGAAACGCATGAGCAGATTGATAATGGTAGTCTTTCCACATCCAGTAGGTCCGACAATCGCAATTCTCTGACCCGGTTTAACGTCAAGGTTCAGATCCTCGATCAGCTTACGATCCCTGCTATAAGAAAAAGATACCTTATTCAGGGAAACAGCGCCATCTACATCAGTCAGGACTCTCGCATCCTCTGCATCCGGAATCTGCGGCTCCTCTTCAATCAGCTCAAAGATTCGTGCTGCACAGGCAAGTGCGTTCTGAAGCTCCGTGATCACTCCAGAAATTTCATTGAACGGCTTGGTGTACTGGTTTGCATAGGAAAGGAAACAGGTTAACTGCCCAACGGTAAGACCGCCACGGATAACGGCCAGCGAACCGGTAAGACCTACTCCCATATATACCAGGCTGTTTACGAAACGGGTACAGGGATTGGTAAGGGAGGAAAAGAAAATTGCACGTAAGGAGCACTTTTCCAGTCTTCCGTTAATTTCATCGAAATCCTCCATAACCGCAGCTTCCCTGCCAAAGGCCTTCACTTCTTTATGATTGGTAATCATTTCGTTAATCAGTGTTGTCTGCTCACCTCTCGTCGTAGACTGCAGCTGAAACATTCTGAATGTCTTCTTTGCAATAAAGGAAGCAACAAACAGGGATACCGGTGTAATCAATACAACAACTGCGGTAATTCCCACATTTTCAGAGAGCATAAAAAGCAGGGTGCCGAGAATCGTAATTACACCTGTAAATAACTGGGTAAATCCAAGAAGCAGACCATCCGCAAATGTATCCACATCTGCTACCACACGGCTCATAATATCACCGTGGGAGTGTCCGTCCAGATACTTAAGAGGCACCTTCTGGATCTTGTCAAAAGCCTTTTCACGGATATCTTCAATAATACTGTATACAATATGGTTATTACACAGGCTCATAATCCACTGGGCTGCTGCCGTAAGAAGAATCACAACACCCATTTTTACAAGAAGCTGCCTGAGTATATACCACCAATCAAAATTACTGTCAACCGTCTCCCGGAATGACGGAAGAAAATGTAACAGAACATCCACCGCATCTCCGGTAAGAATCGGAAGATATAACGTAAATACAACGGAAACGGCTGCCATTATAATTGCTGCAATGAGCCAGAATCGATAGGGCTTCATATATTTTAATACTTTAACCAGTGTTTCCTTCTGCTGTCCCTTGTCCATCTTCGCTGCCTTTGCCATGCCTACGCCTCCCTTCCGTCCTGCTGCTCCGTTTTCTTTTCTATCTGTGTATTATAAATTTCCCGATAGGTTTCGCAGCTCTTTAATAATTCCTCATGAGTTCCAAGACCAACCACATCGCCATCGTCCAGTACAATGATCTGTTCGGCATGCATCAGGGAAGAAGCTCTCTGTGATACAATAAACACAGTCATATCTCCGGGCAATGCCTTGATTGCCTGCCGGAGCTTTAAGTCGGTTGCATAATCAAGCGCAGAGGAGCTGTCATCCAGAATCAGAATTTCCGGCTTTCGTACCAAAGCTCTTGCAATGGACAGACGCTGCCTCTGTCCACCGGAAAGGTTCCGTCCCTCCTGTTCAATCATGGTATCAAGACCATCCTCCTTCTGTTCCACGAATTCCTTCGCCTGTGCGGTTTCCAAAGCCTTCCAGATTTCTTCATCGGTTGCTCCTTCGTTCCCCCAGAACAGGTTCTCCCGGATCGTACCACGGAACAGCACCGCTTTCTGTAACACCATGCCGATCTTCGACCGAAGCTTTTCAGGCTCCATATCCCGGACATCAATGCCATCCACAAGAACACGTCCACGCGTCACATCATAAAATCTCGGGATCAGGTTCACCAGTGTGGATTTACCGGAGCCGGTGCCTCCAATCACACCAATGGTCTCACCCTTTTTCACCTTCAGGTTCACATCGGAAATCGCTTCGTCACCGCCCTCATTGTAGGCCATGCCAACCTGATCAAAGACCACCTTGTACGGGCAGTCCTCCCTGGGAAGCTCTTCAGGCGACAGACTGATGCCTGATTTACCGCTGCCCTTCTTTGGCTCTGTCAGCTTCCTGCCATCCTGCATCGGGCTTCTCCCGGTCTCTCCGCTCTCTTCAGGAAAGCCTGCCGGAATTTCCATAACAGCTTCAATACGATTACCACACGCAATCGCCTTGGTTACGGTAATAATCAGGTTCGCAAGCTTAATCAGTTCTACCAGAATCTGGGACATATAGTTGATGAGTGCCACAACCTGTCCCTGAGAGAGAATGCCGCCTTCTATCTGCAGCGCACCTACATAAATGAGTGCCATCAGACCGCCATTGATAATAATATAGGTAACCGGATTCATCAGTGCCGATACTCTTCCGGCAACGACCTGCACATTACGTAATACCCGGTTTTCCCTCCGGAATTCTTCAATTTCTTCCGGCTCCTTTGCAAAAGCCCGGATGACTCTCGAACCGGTTAGGTTTTCACGGGTGGTACGCATGACCTGATCAAGATTAGCCTGCACCCGGCCAAACATTGGAATGCTGATTAACAGAATGGCAAATACGACTATCAGCAATAACGGGATCACCACTACAAAAATCAACGCTGCCTTTACATCTACGGTAAATGCCATAATCATGGCACCAAATACAATGAAGGGAGATCTTAAAAACAGACGAAGAACCAGATTCACACCATTCTGTACCTGATTGACGTCACTTGTCATACGGGTAATCAGCGTTGCCGTCCCCTGACTGTCCATCTGTCCGAAGGTCAGCTTCTGAATATGCTCAAACAGGGCATGGCGCACTTTCGTGGCAAACCCGACAGCTGCCTTTGCCGCAAAGAACTGTGCCGTTACCGAGCTGGTAAGACCTATAATCCCAAGAGCCACCAGAACCAGAGCCATCTTCACAATGTAGCCCTTATCCTGAGCAGGGATACCAACGTCAATCATCGATGCCACAACCAACGGAACAATAAGTTCAAAAGAAGCCTCCAGCAATTTAAACAGAGGCCCCAGAATACTTTCTTTTTTATAATCCTTTAAATATATGAGTAATTTTCGCATTTTACTTCCACCCGTTTTCTATGGCTTCCATCCGTTTTCTATGAATTGTGTGTCTTCCTGCAAGCAGGGCGATATCTGACTCTTACCTTTTTATATCTTGAGATACGAATTGCTCCGCTGCTTCGCCGCTCCCGCAATTCTCCACCGATTCGCAATCCGTTGATTTTCTCCGAAAATCACTACTTGCTCATCTGTGTTAGGTCACTAAATCAGATATCTCCTCCTGCAAGCAGGGCGATATCTGATTTGTGACCCTTATCTCAAAAAGTTCTCAATAATGACAGCTTCCGCTTCTTCCTCATTCAATCCAAACGTATTGAGCTTGATCAGCTGTTCATTATTAATTCTTCCGATTGCTGCTTCATGGATGATTGCCGCATCCACATGCTTTGCATCAATCTCCGGAATAGAACACACCTGTGCCTGATCCATAATAATGGAATCGCACTGGATATGTGCATGGCATAATGCTTCACCGACTGCTTTCGGATGAAAGGTCTGTTTCGAGGTTCCCTTCGCTACCGATCTCGATATAATCTGGGCACTGCTGTCTGCTCCCTGCAAAATAACATCAATATCAGAAACCGCTATCTGCCGGTCATGGGTCATCAGCTTCTCGGTTACAAACAGCTTACAGTTCTCCCCAATGAAAATCTCCGTATCTCGCTTCGTAGAATCCACACCCTCAATCTGAACCGTTTCCATATTAAAGATGGAATCCTTCACCATATAGACCTTCGTCATCGGATTTAAGATACGGGCTCCGGTTCCCTCGCCTTCCCCATAATGCTTCTCTTCATAACGGACATTGCAGCCGGTTCCGATATGGAAGGTATGAATTCCGTCATGGCGGCTGTCGTTACATCCGCTGTTATGAATTCCGCAGCCTGCAACGATCGTTACCCTTGCTCCATCCTCTATATAGAAATCATTATACACCTCATCGGTCATTCCCGAAGTATTGACAACAACCGGGATATGCACGTATTCACCGTCGGCATCACCACTGATTATCACGTCGATTCCCGGCTTGTCCTCCTTGCGCTTAATCTTAATATGCTCAGAGTCCCCATGACAAAGCGGATAACCATTGTATCTTAAATTGTAAGCACCCTCCTGCTTAAACCCGACACCATCAATTTTATCAAGAACTCCCTGTGTAATTGCATCAATTTCTGCCACAATTCTCTTCCTTTCGTTTCTCTAATATCTAATAAATTCATAATAACTATTCAGACCTCATTCGTAAAACCGTTGCTAACGCAGCTTTTCACATTCTGTCGGAAGATTACTCTCCATTAACATCGGGTACACCTCTTCCTTCGTACCAAGGGCTGCAACCCTTCCATCCCGAATCACCATAATACGGTCTGCCATCCGGATAATCCTCTCCTGATGGGAAATCAGAATCAGGGTTTCCTTCTTTTCCTTATGGAGCTGCTCGAACTGCTTTACCAGCATGGAAAAGCTCCACAGATCAATCCCTGCCTCCGGTTCATCAAAGATACAGAGCTTATGCGGCTTTGCAAGCACTGACGCAATTTCAAGCCGTTTCATTTCACCACCTGAAAGAGTCGCATCAATCTCTCTCCTTAAATATTCCTTTGCGCACAAGCCCACACGGCTTAACAGATTACAACAAGTGTCTTCGGAAAGCTTCTCTCCTGCAGCCAAATTCAAAAACCTCTCTACGGTCATTCCCTTAAAGCGCGGCGGCTGCTGGAATGCAAACCCGATTCCCGCTTTTGCACGCTCCGCAATCGGGAATTCCGTAATATCCTGTCCATCCAGTAAAATCTGTCCACCATCCGGCTTCTCAATTCCCATAAGAAGCTTCGCCATTGTCGACTTACCTCCGCCATTGGGACCGGTAATCACCAGCATCTCCCCATCCGGCACCGCAAAACTGATATCTTCAATAATACTCTTTTCCACACCATTATCCAGCGGGTGGAAAACGAGGTTTCTCACTTCAAGCATAACTGCCTCCGTATTTTCTATTTTATTACTCTTTATGTATATTTCCCACTACTTGCGCCAATTAGTATAACACATGGCGAAAAAAAAAGCACCTACCTATTAGCGGTACTCCATAGGGATTTTAAAAAAACATGTAAATGATATTTTCAAGCGGTATTAACATTAAAATCTAAAAATCAGAGAGCATACAGATTCCGGTACAGTATGAGGACAGCAAACCAATAATCGCAAAGGCCCAGAAGCCTGTTACAGGGTGAATTTAATAACAACAATAAATGCAGCCTTATAATATTTCTCGGTTTGCTTATCAAATTCCGATTGAGATTTCACCTGTTTTAAGAGATTTAATAACTGTTATATTTTGTTATTAAATTCTCCGCAAACCCTTGAAAACACTGGATTTGTCGCAGGTGAGCTTTCCCTTATTTTTTCCCTTGTGTTATATCGTCCCATCAGTGTTTATGAACTCTGATAAGGGAAAATACAAGGGCACAAGATGTCCGGTGGACATCTGCTCTGTGCCGACCGAAGCGACAGCGGAGACCAAAAAAATTATATAAAACAGTATAACATAAAATAAAAGTGACATGGTGGACTGATTGAAATGCTTCTTAATTTTTGCTACTAATGATTGATTAAATGATAAGGAGATGGGATACGATGAGAACAATATTTGCAGAATACAATCCACAACGAAACAGCATTGACATTTATACAAATGTTGGCTATATGCTTCGCATTGACTGCTGGGAAGCCGAAAAGGATTTAAAAACCACACCCGGATCAGACTGTGCATTGACTTCACTTGCAGTCGATGAACCACTTGAATATGCGAGATTATATCTTGAGG
>ERZ791915.151-NODE-151-length-88599-cov-8.461962_pt1 | contig 88599 bp, 65 predicted proteins | sample MGYA00510139_ERZ791915 | MGnify/ENA primary metagenome ERZ791915 (study PRJEB30046, sample SAMN00792117) | human gut metagenome | study: EMG produced TPA metagenomics assembly of the A metagenome-wide association study of gut microbiota in type 2... | reverse complement strand
GGCTTACGCTTATAGATACTTTATTAAAGAAAGCGGTCTTGAAGAAAAGATGCGCACGATTCTGTCCGAACTGACTGATGTTGAAAACAGCGCTTTGCTGCGTGATGTCAGCGCTCGTCTGCGTGAAGCGATCATGGCAGAAAAAATGCCGCAGGACCTGCAGGACGCTATTGGCGCCGCTTATGTGGAACTGGGCAAAAGAGTAGGCGAAGAAAATCCGTACGTTGCCGTTCGCTCCAGTGCTACTGCTGAAGATTTACCTGATGCCAGCTTCGCCGGCCAGCAGGATACCTATCTGAACGTACAGGGTGCGGAGACTATCATTGCCAAAGTAAAGGAATGCTATGCTTCCTGCTTTACTGACCGTGCCGTTTATTACCGTGAAAAACAGGGCTTCGATCATATCGAAGTTGCTTTGAGCGCTGTTGTGCAAATGATGGTATTCTCTAAATCTGCCGGTGTCATGTTCACCGTTAATGTTGCTACCGGCGACGATAACAACATTTTGATCGAGGCAGCCTTTGGACTGGGCGAATATGTTGTTCAGGGTACTGTCACTCCCGATAATTATACTGTTTCCAAACATGACCATAAAATCATCGACCGCTGCGTAAATGAGCAGGATGTTATGCTGGTACGTAAAAAAGGCGGCGACTGCGAAGAAGTTCAGGTTCCTGAAGAACTGCGCAAAGTGCAGACTTTGACTGACGAGCAGATTCTGGAACTGGCTGATTATGCCAAAAAGATTGAAAAACATTATGGCTGCTATATGGATATGGAATGGGGCGTTGATGAACGCACTAATAAAATCTGGATTCTGCAGGCCCGTCCGGAAACCGTATGGAGCCGCCGCAATAAAGAAGGAGGAGCAAAAGTGCAGGAAAGCAAATCTATGACTACTACTGATCATAAAGTTATCGTGAAAGGTTTGCCGGCCAGCCCTGGTAAAGTTTCCGGCCGCGTGCACGTTATCCTTGATCCTTCCCGTATCGACGAATTCAAAGAAGGCGAGATCCTGGTTACCGAGATGACTGCTCCTGACTGGGTGCCGGCAATGAAAAAAGCCAAAGCTATCGTTACTGACAGCGGCGGTATGACCTGCCACGCTTCCATCGTCAGCCGCGAACTGGGCATTCCCTGTATCGTTGGCACCAAGAGCCGCGGTGAGGCTGCTACTACTACTATTCCTGACGGTATCGACGTAACTATCGATGCTACTCATGGCGTAGTTTATGAAGGCATTATCGAAGAAGCTAAAAAAGAAAATCAGGCCGGCGCTGCTGCAGCAGTTGCCGAATATTTCCCGCCGACAGGCACTAAGGTTTATATGAACCTGGGCGACCCGGAACTGGCTGAAAAATATTCCAGCCTGCCCTGCGATGGTATCGGTTTGATGCGTGAAGAGTTCATCTGGACTACTTATATCCATGAACATCCTCTGTATCTCATTAAAACCGGCCATCCGGAAAAAGTTGTCGATCAGCTGGCAGAAGGTATGCGTCAGGTTTGCCAGGCCATGGCACCCAGACCGGTCACCCTGCGTTTCAGCGATTTCAAATCCAGCGAATATCGCGATCTGAAAGGCGGCGACGAGTTTGAACCCTATGAGCCTTCCGCACTTTTGGGCTGGCGCGGTGCTTCACGTTACTACGATCCTAAATACATCGAAGCTTTCAAACTGGAATGTCAGGCTGTTCGTAAAGTTCGTGAAGAGTTCGGCCTGAAAAATCTCAACGTAATGATCCCCTTCTGCCGCAACGTGGAAGAATGTGAAAAAGTTGTTGCTATTATGGCAGGTGAAGGTTTGCAGCGCGGTAAAGATTTCAAAGTCTGGCTGATGGCTGAAATTCCTTCCAATATCATTCTGGCTGATCAGTTCAATAAATATGTAGACGGTTATTCTATCGGTTCCAACGACCTGACCATGCTGGTATTGGGCTGCGACCGTGATAACGATACCGTTTCCCATATCTATGATGAACGTAATCTGGCAGTACGCCGCGCAGTGCGTCACCTTATCGAGGTTGCCCACAGCGAAGGCAAAACCGTTTCTATCTGCGGTCAGGCTCCCAGCGTTTATCCTGAATTCTGCGAGTTCCTCATTAAGAGCGGTATCGACAGTATCTCCGTCAATCCTGATACTGTTAAATTTACCAAGAAACTGGTTGCCCAGGTGGAACAGCGCGTTATGCTCGACGCTTTGACAGGCCGCGGCCGCAAAGAAGTCGAAGATCTTGACTGGAAATAAGTAATAACATATCCCATTGTCCGTAAGGGCAATGGGATTTTTACTGTTAGAAAATTTAAGGAAAAATCCCGGTAAAAATTTTTATTTTGGTTTGACGTACGAACCAATGAATGGTAGAATATTACCAATAGAATATTACCTTTAAAGCGGTCCTGTGAGACTGTAAGGTAGACTTTTAGGTAACTTGTACTACAAGCCTTCTTTGCCATCTTGCAGGCACAGAAGGCTTTTTTATGTGATCAAATAGGAGGTAGGACAATGGCAAAAGCAAACGTATCTCTGGGTGGCAGAGATATCCTTGATTTGGATTCACTTTCCATCGAGGAATATGAACTGATTCTGCAGACTGCGGCAGAAATGAAGAAGATCATGAAACGTGATATCAAAAAGGTGCCGTCACTGCGGGGCAAATCCATTATCAACCTTTTTTATGAGCCCAGTACCAGAACAAGAACTTCTTTTGAACTGGCTGGTAAATATCTTGGCGCTGACGTAGTCAATATCACGACTGCCAGCTCCAGCGTCGTTAAAGGTGAATGCCTGCGCGATACTATTCTCACAGTACAATCTATGGCCTGTGACGCGATCGTTATGCGCCATCCGATCGAAGGCGCTGCAGCTTATGCTGCGGAGGTTGCTGATCCTGTTATCATCAACGCCGGTGACGGAGCGCATGCGCATCCTTCGCAGGGCTTGCTGGATATGTTCACTATTCGTGAGCAGGGCAAAGACCTGAAAGGTTTGAAAATGGCGATTTTAGGCGATGTGCTGTACAGCCGTGTTGCCCGTACCAATATCGCCGCCTGGACCAAAATGGGCGCGGACGTACATGTGGCAGGCCCGATGACCCTGTTGCCGCACGATATCGAAAGTCTGGGCGTGACCGTGCATAAACGCGTTGAAGACGCTATCGAAGGCGCGGATGTTATCGATGTGCTGCGTATTCAGCTGGAACGTCAGAAAAAAGGCCTGTTCCCATCACCGCGTGAGTATGCACGGATCTTCGGTCTGAATGAGAAGCGTCTGGCGCTGGCTAAACCCGATGTTACTGTCCTGCATCCCGGCCCAATGAACCGTGGCCTGGAAATTTCCTGGGAGGTCGGTTACTGCGATAATGCCGCTATTCGTGACGAAGTGCAAAACGGCGTAGCAGTGCGTATGGCACTCTTATTCTTGACTTTGACAGGGGGTAAGCAAATTGAAAACATTGATTAAAAATGGTCGTGTCATCGACCCCAGCCAAAATATTGACGCCGTTATGGACGTACTTGTGGAAGACGGCGTTATCAAAGAAGTTGCGGCAGGGATTAAAACGGCTGCCGATGAAGTATATGACGCAAAAGGCCTTGTAGTGGCGCCCGGTCTGGTGGACGTGCATACGCATCTGCGTGAGCCCGGCCTGGAAGCCAAGGAAGATATCGTAACCGGTACTATGGCTGCTGCGGCCGGCGGCGTTACGACTATCGCCTGTATGCCTAATACCAAGCCTGTCATTGATAATTCGATCGTTGTTTCGGGCATTAAAGAACGTGCTGCCCGTGAAGGCTATGTCAATGTGGAAGTTATCGGCGCGATCAGCAAAGGTGAAGAAGGCAAAGAGCTGGCCGAAATGATCGATATGTCGGAAAAAGGCGCGATGGCATTTTCTGATGACGGTCACTTTGTCAACAGCCCGCGTCTATTTACTCTCGCCGCCAAATATATCGGCGCTTTCGATAAAGTTTTGATCTCCCATGCGATCGAACCGGAGCTGGGCCATGAAGGCTATATGCATGAGGGCGCTGTTTCCGCACGGATCGGTGTGCCTGGCATCCCCGCTGTGGCAGAAGATATTGCCGTAGCCCGCGACTGCCTGATCGCTGAATATACCGGGGCGCATGTACATATTGCGCATGTTGCCAGTAAAGGCGCGATCGATATTATTCGCGAATTCAAGAAAAAAGGTGTCAATGTGACCTGTGAAGTTACGGTACATCATCTGACTCTGACCGATGAGGCCTGCGCTACTTACAGCAGTGCGACCAGGGTTTCACCGCCGCTGCGCAGCAAGGACCATGTGGAAGCTCTGCGCGCCGCAGTTAAAGACGGCACTGTAGATGCTATCGTCACCGACCACGCTCCGCATGCGCCGGAAGAAAAAGACGTTGAATTTCGCTATGCCCCCTGTGGCTTTACAGGTCTGGAAACATCAGTTGGTGTAGTTTTAACTGATCTTTATCATACAAACATCTTCACAATTAACGAAATTATTGGTAAAATGAGTACAGAACCTGCGAATATTTTTGCATTAAAAGCTGGAAGTTTAAAAGTTGGCTATCCGGCAGATGTAACTATTATCGACCTTGAGAAAGAATGGACTGTTGATAATACGAAATTTTATACACGCGGCAAGGTAACTCCTTTCCAGGGAAAACATTGTAAAGGCAAAGCCGTAGCTACGATGGTAGCAGGTAAATTCGTGATGAGAGATGGTGAAGTATGCAAACGGTAGCAAGAAAAGGTAAATTGGTATTAAAAGACGGCAGCGTTTATGAAGGCGATCTGTATGGTAAACGCAATGCGGTAGGCGAGGTTGTTTTTACTACCGGCATGAGCGGTTATCAGGAAACTCTTACCGACCCGTCCTTTTGCGGGCAGATCGTTGTTATGACTTATCCTCTGGTAGGGAATTACGGTACCAACGATATTTTCAATCAGGGGCGCAAGTCCTTTTTCCAGGGCTATGTGCTCAGCGAGCTGTGCGATCATCCCAGCAACTGGCGCTGTGAAAAAACACTGGAACAGTTTTTAGATGAGCAGGATGTACCTGTACTGACAGGTGTAGATACACGGGCGATCACCCGCAAACTGCGTAATTACGGTGTTCTGCAGGGTGTTATCGTGCCGGCAGAAATGCCGCAGGCAGAAGTTGAAAAGCTGCTGGCTACGCCGGAAGTACATGATCAGGTGGCTACAGTAACAACACCTGAAATTTATACGCTGGGCAATGGTAAATTCCATGTCGCAGTAATGGATTTTGGCATCAAACAAAATATTCTTGAATATCTGGCCAGCTTCGACTGCCATTTAACAGTTTTCCCCGCTTATACCACTGCGGAGGAGATCTTAGCAGTGCGCCCGGACGGTATTTTCCTGGCCAATGGACCTGGCGACCCGAAGGATCTGCAGCCGATCATAGCAGAAGTTAAGAAGCTGATCGGCAAGAAACCTATTTTCGGTATCTGCCTGGGGCATCAGATCCTGGCTTTAGCCTGCGGCGCCGATACCTTTAAAATGAAATTTGGTCATCGCGGCGTCAACCATCCGGTCAAAGACCTGCTGGAAAATAAAGTGCTGATCAGCTCGCAAAACCACGGCTATGCCGTTGATGAAAAATCTTTGGCAGGATTGAATGTAGAAATAACCAATGTTTCGCTGAATGACGGCACGATCGAAGGCCTGCGTTATCTCGATCATCCTTCTTTCGCCGTGCAGTATCACCCGGAGGCAAGCCCCGGACCAGGCGGCCATGAATATTTATTTAAGCGTTTTGTAAAAATGATGGGAGGCCAAAACTGATGCCGAAGCTGCAAAATATCAAAAAAGTTCTTGTTATCGGTTCCGGCCCGATCATTATCGGCCAGGCTGCCGAGTTTGACTATGCCGGTACACAGGCCTGCCGTTCTTTGAAAGAAGAAGGACTGGAAGTAGTACTTGTCAACAGCAACCCGGCTACGATCATGACGGACGTGCATATTGCCGACCGTGTTTATATCGAGCCTGTTAATGTTGAATTTTTGGAAAGCGTTATCAAACGCGAGCGTCCTGATTCCCTGCTGGCCACTCTGGGCGGGCAGGTCGGTTTGAACCTCGCTATCGATCTGGAAGAAAAAGGTATCCTGCGCGAATATAATGTGCAGCTTTTGGGTACTCAGATCTACAGCATCAAGAGAGCCGAAGACCGTGAGCTGTTTAAAGAAACCATGGAAAAAATCAATCAGCCGATTCCGGAAAGCGCTATCGTTGAGACCATGGCGGCTGCCAAAGAATTTGCCCGTAAGGTCGGCTTCCCGCTGATCGTCCGCCCGGCATATACTTTGGGCGGTACCGGCGGCGGTATCGCTGAAAGCGAAGATGAGCTGGATGAAATCGTTAATAAAGGCCTGAAATACAGTCTGATCGGTCAGGCATTGATCGAACGCAGCGTAGCAGGCTGGAAAGAAATCGAATTTGAAGTGCTGCGTGATGCCGCCGATAACTGCATCACTGTCTGCTCAATGGAAAACCTTGATCCTGTAGGCGTACATACCGGCGATTCCATCGTTGTCGCTCCGGCACAGACTCTGAGCGATCGTGAAGTACAGCTGCTGCGTCAGGCTTCCATTGATATCGTCCGCGAACTGGGAGTGCGCGGCGGCTGTAACGTACAGCTGGCGCTGGACCCTAATTCCGAACGCTATTATGTTATCGAAGTAAATCCGCGTGTCAGCCGTTCTTCGGCGCTGGCCTCCAAAGCGACCGGTTATCCGATCGCCAAGGTTTCCAGCAAGATTGCGATCGGCTACAATCTGGATGAGATCCAGAACGCTGTAACTAAAAAGACAACAGCCTGCTTTGAACCTTCTATCGACTATGTCGTACTGAAATTCCCGCGCTGGCCTTTCGATAAATTTGTTACTGCCGACCGTACTTTGGGCACCCAAATGAAGGCTACAGGCGAGGTTATGGCTATTGAACGCAATTTGGAAGCCGCAATGCTCAAAGCGATCCGGTCTTTGGAAATAGGCCTGACTCATCTGGAAATGCCGGAGTTGAAAGCCCTGAATGACGAAGAGATCCGTGCGCGTATCTCCAAAATAGATGACGAACGTATCTTTGTACTTGCCGAAGCGCTGCGCCGCGGTATTACTCTGGAAGAGATCCATGCGATCACTATGATCGACAGATGGTTCCTGCAGAAAATACTGAACATCGTCAAGATGGAAACTGTTTTGAAAACTGAGCCGATGACGCAGGAGATTATGCGCAAAGCTAAACGTATAGGCTTTGCTGACGTGGTTATTGGCGAATACATTGGCAAACCGATGATGGAAGTACGCGCTATGCGTAAAGAGTGGGGCATTATCCCGACCTATAAAATGGTTGATACCTGTGCCGCCGAGTTTGAAGCGGAAACTCCGTACTACTATTCCACCTACGCTGTGGAAGATGAAGTACGGGTCAGCGACAAAAAGAAGGTTGCCGTTTTGGGCAGCGGCCCGATCCGTATCGGGCAGGGCGTAGAATTTGACTATTGTTCTGTGCATTCCGTCTGGGCGCTGAAAGAACTGGGTTATGAAACTATCATCATCAACAATAACCCGGAAACGGTAAGTACCGACTTTGATACTTCTGACCGTCTGTATTTTGAACCGCTGACAGTAGAAGATGTTTTGAATATCCTTGATAAAGAGCAGCCGGAAGGCGTTATCGTGCAGTTCGGCGGCCAGACGGCTATCAATCTGGCAGGTCCTTTGGCTGAAGCCGGCGTTAAAATACTTGGCTCCAGCGTCGACAGTATCGATCGGGCGGAAGACAGAGAACGCTTTGAACAGCTGCTGACAGACTGCAACATCCCGCGCCCGAAAGGACATACCGTTTTTGATACGCCAGGCGCTTTAAAAGCTGCCGCTGATGTAGGCTATCCGGTCATGGTGCGTCCGTCTTATGTTTTAGGCGGCCGGGCAATGGAAATCGTTTATAACGATGAAGAGCTGAAACACTATATGTCCAGCGCTGTTAAAGCTTCCCGCGAGCATCCTGTCCTGGTCGATCATTACCTGCAGGGCACAGAGGTCGAAGTCGACGCTATCTGCGATGGTACCGAAGTTCTGATCCCCGGCATTATGGAGCATATCGAACGTGCCGGCGTACATTCCGGTGACTCTATTGCCGTCTATCCGCCGCGCAATCTGTCCGAGTCTGTTATCAAAACGATCATTGAGTATACAAATAAAATGGCTCTGGGCCTGGAAGTAAAGGGCATGATCAATATCCAGTATATCGTGCGCAATAACGAGGTTTATGTTATCGAGGTAAATCCGCGTTCTTCCCGTACCGTGCCTTTCCTCAGTAAAGTTACCAATATCCCGATGATCAACGTGGCTACGAAGGCCGCTATGGGCCATTCACTGCGTGAACAGGGCTACAAGCCGGGACTGGGCTTCTTCCCTGATTATTATGCAGTCAAAGCGCCAGTGTTCTCTTTCAACAAGATGAGTAACGTAGATATTACTTTAGGGCCTGAGATGAAATCGACAGGCGAAGTAATGTGCGTTGACTATCAGTATTCCCGCGCTTTGTATAAAGCCTGCATCGCTTCCGGCATCAATGTGCCGCATGAAGGCGCGATCCTGATCACTGTTGCCGATATGGATAAACCTGAAGCGGCAGAGATCGCAGCCGGGTTTGCCGACCTGGGTTATGAGATCATGGCTACCGGCGGTACGGCTGAATATCTGCAGGAAAAAGGCGTTAAGGTGACTGTAGCCACCAAAGTCAGCGAAGGCAGCCCCAATATCCTTGACGACATCAAAGAAGGCCGCATCAGCATGGTTATCAACACTACTAATCACGGTCGCGATGCCGAACGTGACGGCTTTAAAATCAGACGTTCTACAGTCGAGCATGCTATTGCCTGCCTGACTTCCATGGATACAGCACGCGAATTGCAGCATGTTATGTCGGCTATGCGCCGACGCCGTGTGGTCAGCATCGTTGCGCTGCAGGATTTAGCCTGGGAGGGATAAGCCCGTGCCAAAAACTATTACGAACGCCACTGTTATTGGTCAGCGTGTTTTGAACGCTACTACGAAATTGATAGAAGTTTATGCTCCTGCGATCGCCAAAACGGCGGTCCCGGGGCAATTCGTGAACGTGCAGGTCTGCAAAAATACTGCGCCGCTGCTGCGCCGTCCTTTTGGTGTGGCCGGAGTAAATGCTGACAACGGCACTTTTACGATGATTTACCGCATTATTGGTGAAGCTACGCATATTCTGGCCGAAGTATGCAGCGGTGACAAGCTGAGTATCGTCGGCCCCTTGGGGCATGGCTTTGCCATGGAGGCTGAACGCCCGCTTTTGGTTGGCGGCGGTCTGGGACTGGCGCCGCTGCTGTATTTGGCAGAAGGCTTCTGCGCGCAGCAAAAACCCATAGAAATTTTGATCGGCGGACGCTGTGAAGAAGAACTGTTCTGGACGGAGCTATATGAAGACATCTGCCAGAATATCCATATTACAACGGATGATGGCAGCTGCGGTACTAAAGGGACGGTCATTGCGCTGCTGCCGCAGCTTTTAGACAGCGGCAAATATGACTGCATCTATGTCTGCGGCCCTGTACCCATGATGAAAGCTGTGGCTGAAGTGGCTGCCGCTAAAAAGATCAAATGCCAGGTATCACTGGAAAAATATATGGCCTGCGGCCTGGGGGCCTGCCTGTCCTGCTCGTGCAGCGGTATTGGCAAGCGGCTCAAGGTTTGTACCGACGGCCCGGTATTTTGGGCCGAGGAGGTGGGCGAATGGTAAAAGCATTGTATGACGGCCGTTTGGCGACTAATATCGCCGGTTTAAAAATGAAAACGCCGATCACGACTGCTTCCGGTACTTTTGGTTTCGGCCTTGAATTTACTGATTTTCTTGATCTGGAAAAAGTGGGCGCCGTCACGGTCAAGGGTACCTCTCTGGAACCACAGCCCGGTAATAAAGGTCAGCGTGCTGTCGAAACTCCTTCGGGAATGCTCAACAGTATCGGGCTCGAAAATCCCGGCGTTGATTATTTTCTGGAAACGACCTTACCGCAGCTGCGCCAGTATGACGTACCGGTGATCGTGAATATTTATGCCCACTCCTATGAGGATTACGGCAAAGTTGCCAAAAAACTGGACGTAGACGGCGTTGACGCTTTGGAAATCAATATTTCCTGCCCTAACGTCAAAGAAGGCGGCCTTGTTTTCGGTACCTGTCCCGACAGTGCTGCCGAAGTCGTGCAAGCGGTAAAAGGCAACACTTCCAAAATGGTGATCACCAAGCTTTCGCCAAATGTTACCGATATCGTGGCTATGGCGCAGGCTGTCGAAGCGGCTGGAACTGATGCCATTTCCCTGATCAATACCCTGATAGGGATGAAGATCGATATTGACAGGCAGAAACCTGTCTTGGGCAATGTTATCGGCGGTCTCAGCGGCCCGGCAGTACGTCCTGTCGCAGTGCGGGTGTGCTATCAGGTGGCGCAGAACGTGCGTGTGCCAATCATCGGCATGGGCGGCATTATGACGGCGGAAGATGCGATAGAATTTTTCCTGGCTGGTGCCAGTGCCGTCGCTGTCGGTACAGCCAATTTTACTGATCCCTGTATTGCAGAAACTATTGCGCATGGAATTTTGGAATACATGGACAGACATGGTATCAAAAAACTTAAAGATATGATCGGCCTGGCGCTGCCGGAAGGTAAGATCAACTTGAAACGCGCCGTAAAACGTTAAGGGGGTGCAGGATGAACCACGATGATCGTTTGATCGTAGCTTTGGATTTCCCCACGATGGAGCAGGCTAAAGCCCTTGTTTTAGAGCTTGGTGACAGTGTCAGCCATTACAAAGTAGGGATGGAGCTTTATTATGCAGCCGGAAGCGAAATGATCCGCTTTTTAAAGGGACACAACAAGCAGGTGTTTCTTGATTTGAAATTGCAGGATATCCCCAATACTGTTGCCGGCGCTTTAGCAGTGCTTACAGGCTTGGGTGCTGATATGATGAACGTGCACGCCGTAGGCGGCAAAAAAATGATGCAGGCAGCAGTAAAAGCCGTGCATGAAGCTGCGGTAAAACTGGGCCGTCCGGCTCCCAAACTCATCGCTGTTACTATTTTGACCAGTATGGACGATGAACAGTTTGGCGATCTCAACTATAAAAATACTATTGCCGAGCAGGTCATTGCTTTGGCAAAACTGGCTCAGGAAGCCGGCATGGACGGAGTTGTTGCTTCGCCGCAGGAAGCTGCCGCGATCCGCAAAGCCTGCGGACCGGAATTTTTGATCGTTACCCCGGGTGTTCGTCCGGCGGGTGCTTCTATCGACGACCAAAGCCGTATTGCTACTCCGGCCGGTGCGTTTAAAAATGGTTCCAGCCATATCGTAGTGGGGCGGCCGATTACGAAAGCGGAAGATAAAATTGCTGCGGCTCAAAGTATCGCGGCAGAAATCAGAGGTGTTTGACATGTTGCAGGAAAAAGAAGTAATGCAGCTTTTAGAAGAAACCGAAGCCGTACTGCACGGACATTTTTTACTGACCAGCGGGCTGCACAGCCCCATGTATGTAGAAAAATTCAACGTGCTGCAGCATCCTAAATATACGGAAAAGCTTTGTCAGGAACTGGCAGAACGTTATGCGGCCGACAATGTAGAGCTGGTTATCGGACCGATGACAGGCGGCATTTTGCTGGCGCATGAAGTAGGCAAAGCGCTGGATACCCGCGCTATTTTTACCGAACGTGAAAACGGTAAAATGACTTTAAAACGCGGTTTTGAGATCCCAAAAGGCACACGCGTGCTGATCGTCGAAGATATTGTTACGACAGGCGGCAGTGTAATGGAAGTATTGGATGTTGTTAAGGAACACGGGGGGGTACCGGTAGGCATCGGCCTTCTGGTCGACCGCAGCGGCGGCAAGGTTGATTTCGGTATTCGTACTGAAGCTTTGCTGCATCTTGACGTACCGACGTTCAAAGAAGAGGAATGTCCTCTTTGCAAAGAAGGTAAGCCTTTCACTAAACGCGGGCGTACCGGTAAATAACGACCGATAAATAACAGAAGCGTTGACGGAGGGCCGATTGCTGATCAGGCGATCGGTCTTTCTTTTTATGTGATTTTTGTTATAATAAAGATTGTGTGAAAGGGGTGGGAAAATGCATGTCGTGATCAGAGATCATATTCTAGAAGGCGAGAATATCGAGGAACTGGCAGCCTGTTTGCTGAGATGGATGCCGCCTTTAGTGCCGTGGATGCTTGATCTGCAAAACGAAGTAAAAGAACAGGCAGGTGAGCATGGCAGTGAAGGGAAGGCTTTAGTCGCCGTTATTAAAGGCGACCCGGAGAAATATAAAATAGATTATCAAAGCAAGGATAGTCCTTTTTTGGAAGGATAAAATAAAAGGCAGCCAGGTCAAATTACCGGCTGCCTTTTGTGTTACCTCATATATGAATAAAAATAAAAAAGCTGCAGACATAGTCTGCAGCTTACGTTTGCGTGGCAGGGGCAGTAGGAATCGAACCCACAACCAACGGTTTTGGAGACCGCTACTCTACCAGTTGAGCTATACCCCTAAAATGGAGCGGAAAACGAGATTCGAACTCGCGACCCCCTCCTTGGCAAGGAGGTGCTCTACCACTGAGCTATTTCCGCAAATGGCGACCCGGATGGGACTCGAACCCACGACCTCCGCCGTGACAGGGCGGCATTCTAACCAACTGAACCACCGGGCCATTTGTCAGTAGTCCTGACAGATATAAATAATACCATAAAACCATGAATGATGCAAGGCTTTTCTGCAAATTTACTAAATTACTTTTAGCGGCTTTGCAAAATAACCGTTTTAGCGTATAATCATAAGTAACATCAGCGATAGTACTGTTTCGCTGAATAATAATCAAAATTAATAAGGAGGATGTATCATGCTCAAAACCCCAGATTGGGCTGAAGGAGCCAAATATCTGCGTGAACATGCGCCTGAGCTGATCCCGTTGATCGATAGGTTTCCTGTATGTGTATTGAAGCCGGAGCCGCAGGAGAAATATTTCGGGACCTTGGTCACAGGTATCGTTTCGCAGCAGCTGCCGCCGGATGTAAGTATGCAATTACTGGAAAAATTAGGAAAGTTTTTGGGCACGCCGCTGCAAGCGCAGGCCGTATTGGATGTTTCTATTGAAGACTTATGTGAACAGGGACTGGTAAAACAAAAAGCCGAGTACCTGAAAAGCTTTGCTGAGGCAGTTGTCGCAGGAAAGGTAACTATAGAAAAATTTTCTGAAATGACTGATGCTGAAATCACCAAACAGCTTGTCCAGATTCGCGGTTTGGGGCAGTGGACTATTGAAATGTTTCTGTTACTTGCCTTATGCCGTACAGACGTAGTGCCGTCAGCAGATTTTATCTTTAAGAAAGAATTGAAAGAACTTAAGGGATTAAGTGATATTCCAAAACGCGGGCAAATAAGCACGCTTACAGAAACATGGCGACCCTGGCGTTCTTTAGGCGTCTGGTATTTGTGGCAGGAAGCCGCATTTAAGGAACAAAATAAAAAAGCAAAATAAAAAACAGATCGTTTATACGGTCTGTTTTTTTGTTATGAATGTAGATTACCAAGCAGCTTCTGCAAATCACATACCTGCTGAGAGTTGCGTTTTTGAGAATAAAATTTTAAAAACTTTTGAGCAATAACCGATAACGGACGGTCTTTAACCTTGACAATGGTTTTAAAAAGATCAATGTTGGTATCAGATATTTTTTTTGTTACCAGATCAGGTCCCAAAAACTCTCCGGGTTCGATAGGCACTACAGCAACAGCGGTTCTTTCGTAAGCCCACTGTAAAGTGGTGTTGCGAGTGGTGTTGATACTTAGTATTTGCGGAGAGAGAGAAGCTTCAGCACAGCATTTTTTCAGCAGGTCACAGCAACCGGCAGAAACACTCAGCGGCATTTCTGCCAGTTCTTTCAGAGTAATATCAGCTTTAGAATGATCAAGCCATACGGCTTCTTTGTGGAAAACAGCCGATAATTCTTCACGACGTTGGAAAAGCACTTCAAAACTGTCCTCATGAGTAATGGGAACACTTAAAATCCCAAGTTCAGTAATACCATTTAAAAGCTGCTGCGCCTGCTCGGCAATACCGCCTTCATAGATTTCGTAAGTCACCTTTGGATATAATTGACAGAAATCTTTTAATGATGTGCTGATAAACAGGGCAGATCTGGAATTAGCAGCGCTGATACGCAGCGTACCAACGGCGCCGCCTATAATATTATCTATTTCATTGCGCGCCAGATCTTCCAAAGAGCAGATATATTTAGCTTTTTGATAAAGGATCCGTCCTGCTTCCGTCAAAATAAGCTGGCGGCTGCCACGAGTCGTAAGAATAAGCTTGGCCCCAAAAAAATTTTCCAATGTCTTTAACTGTTTGCTAAGTGCAGGCTGTGCAACGTGTACACATTCTGCTGCTCCGGTAAAGCTTCCCGCTTCAATAATAGCCAAAAAATTTCTATAGCTTTCCAATTCCATTTCAATAACCTCCCAATAATAAAAAAACGTCCTGCGCGGACGTAAAGAAAATAAACAAAGTTAATGGTTATGATCTTTTTTACTGTCGCTCGCAGCAAAAGACAAACAATCTGGCTATGCTGACTTTACAGCGGCGGGACCGTGTCATCAAATGACTTTGGCCGGATTGTTTCAGCAATGTTCACTTGTAACTGTCTCTTATTTTAATCACTCCTTTATTCTGTGTCAATATAAAATATTATTTGATCATAAAAATAATTGTTAGTTTTTCCTAAATGTTATAACTTAAATTCCTAATGGATATTTTTATTATTTTAAGCTCTGGGGTATACTTTAGGTGTCTTAAGCAGTAAACACTATCGGTACTTATAAAGAAAATTTTTAAGGAGTGATTTTGATGACAGAAGCAACAATGGCCAACAATTCCGTAAAAATCAATAACGAAGGAGAAGGATTCCTGTTCAGTCATCTGCGTAAACAACGCCAAATGGCAGCCAGGGTTTTCCCACACTGCGGCGAACGCGGATACAGCTTTATCCGTCGCGTACAAGGCTGTGAACTTCCGGCTGAAGCACTTAAGGCTCTCAAAAGAGAATGAGCTGCAGCAGTATTTTAGGAGTGCTGATGAATTACTGCAAGATTTTTGAAAGTGATTTTTATCGAAACTATATCAAGACTATTTTACTGTGATGGATTTTAATAACAATAGTTACTGTACTGGGAAGCTGTTCCTTTATTGAAACAGATCTGAAAATTCAGATCTGTTTCAATTTTTTATCAGGATTTTTACAGTATGCAAATTTAGCATAACTTTGATGAAGAATAGGTATTTTTATTATTTAGGAATTTATTATATACTCTTTTCCAGTGAAAGGTACTCTTAAAAATGGCGAAAAGGAGGATAGCAAAAATGCCGGATGAAGATAAGAAAGAAATATCTAAAATAAAAGAGTTCCTCAAACAAGTTGATAAAAAATACTACCACAGGGCTATTCAAAACCGGCAGGCTGCAGGTAGTGTTTTTCCGCATCGGGGTGAAGACGGAAGATTGTTTTTAAACACGTTTCAATATGTTAATCTGTTTAAAGAAAAATAGGAGGGAAAAGAATGACACCCGCAATCAAATGTTTAATATTATTAGCGATCGTCGCACTTTTATTTGTAACAGAAATGATTCCTCTGGCAATGACAGCAATTGGAGCATCGATTGCCTGCTGCGCTTTAGGGCTTGTTCCTGAAAGCCAGATTTTTTTGGGACTGGCTGATTCGACCGTGGTTCTTTTCGGAGGTATGTTTGTAGTCGGGGCCGCAATGTTTTATACCGGTCTGGCTCAAAAAATTGGCGGCGGCGTTGTCCGGATGTTTGGCAAAGGTGAAAACAGCCTGATGTTTGGTATCATGGTCATCGCCGCACTGATGTCCGCAGTACTTTCCAATACAGGTACTACCGCTTGTCTGATACCTGTAGTTATTGGTATCTGTGCCAATGCCAAAATTTCAGCTTCACGCGAATTGATGCCTTTGGCTTTTGCCGCCGGACTTGGCGGAACGATCACGCTTATTGGTACGCCGCCTAATATTTTGGCTAACGTAGCTTTGAAAGCGGCAGGTATGCCGGAATTGCAATTTGGCTTTTTTGAATACGCCTGGATCGGTATCCCTATTACTATCGCCGGCATCGTTTATATGATGTTTATCGGCAAATATCTGCTGCCGAAAGAAAGCAGTAACCTGAATCTTGAAATCGATGAAGAAATTTTAGAAAATGAAACGAGCACTAAAAAGCAGATTATCTGTGGGATCATTATGATCGGTGTTATCGGCAGTATGGCGACAGGCGTCGTGCCGTTGGAAATCGCTGCAGTTGTAGGCGCAGTTGTTGCGGTGCTCACAGGCTGCCTTACCGAAAAGCAAGCCTATAATTCCATCGACTGGGTCACGATCTTTCTTTTTGCTGGAATGATTCCTGTAGCAACGGCCATGAATACCAGCGGCGCTGGCAAACTGATTGCTGAAGCCACAGTAAAAATGCTGGGCGGTGATCCTTCACCGTATGTAGTAACTGCAGTTTTGTTTGCGCTTGCGGTTTTACTTACGCAGTTTATGTCTAATACAGCCTCTAAAGCCTTATTATGCCCGGTAGGTATTGCACTTTCTGCGCAAATGGGTGCATCGCCCAAAGCGGTACTCATGGCCATTTTGATCGCCTCCTCCTGTGCATTTGCTTCTCCGGTAGGAACGCCGCCCAATACTTTAGTCCTGGGCCCCGGCGGTTATAAATTTATGGATTATTTAAAAGCAGGCACTGGACTGGTAGCAGTGTGCCTTATAGTGTCTATTATCGTTATTCCTGTCGTCTGGCCGTTTTTCCCAGCCAGCGCATAATTTACTAAATCTTATCCTTCAAAAATAGATTATAATACCTTCTCCTTTTTGGATCAGACGTTTATGTTTTGAGACATGGCATAAACAGCTTTGATCCAGGCTCCCGCATAATATAGTCGGGAGCATTTTTTTTGCAAAAAATTTGAAATCAATATGAAGAAAACATGCTACAATATAAATAGTAAAAACTATCAGTACATCGCTTTCAATAACTAAAAAATTAAACAAAAAAATAATTTAGTTCTTTTGTAATTAAACTAAATGGAACAACTAAAATAAAAGTGCTAAATTAAGAACCATAAAATCCAGAAAGGACTGATCACAATGCAAACAAAAAAGATCCTGGCTAAAACTGCAATAGTCCTAAGCCTGTGCGCTTTCTGCGGCAGTGTATTTGCAGCCCCGGCAGCCAAAACTCTTACAAAGAATGAAGAACTTTATCCTCAAGGCTGGTCGGTAGGCGATCAGATAAAATTTAAAAAAGGCACGACAGCCAGCCTGAATGATAATGGAGCCGTTGTCAGTGGTGTGCTGGCAAGCGATACATATCTGCGGCCGCAGGGCTGGCAGCGTATCATCAACGATTACTATTTTGTTTCAGCCTATACAAATCGCAGCCCGTTTTTCCCGCGTTATTACCGTTATTGGAACAACAACAGCACCTATAACATAGCGTTATCCAGTTATGGACATATTCGTTATAAAGGTGGCACAGCTGTAACCTTCAGCGAGCAGGGCACAGTTCTCAACGGCACTATTGCCGACGAAACAACAATTGGACTTGGAGAGAACGAGTATGGCTTTGTAGCATTTAAAAGCGGTACAGCTCTGGATTTCTATGATAATGGCGCAGTAAAGATGGGCACACTGGCAGAAGATACCAAACTGCGGCCGGTAGGTTGGCAAAATAATGCCATTGACATGGAAAATGCCGGTTTTGTAGAATTTAAAGCTAAGAGTACAGTCAGCTTAACACCTGCTGGTGAAGTAACCAGCTGCACGACTAAAGAAGCTTTAAAGTGGAAAAATAATGGCCTTGAAATAGAATTGCCGGCGAATACAGTTATCAACTTCAGCGAACAGGGTGCTGTAGCCGTAACCGAATAAAGTAAAAAAATAAAGCAGAACTTTCAAAGTTCTGCTTTATTTTTTTACCTGTATTGATAATTTATTTAAATAACTGCCGTTATCATCAGTGACCCAATGATTTCTGATCGAAGTCATGTAAATATCACTGACAGCCTGTAAATTGTTTTCCTGTAGATATCTATATAACTGATCAATATAAGGTTTGCCGTACGAGCAATAAATACCTTTAAAGTAAATTGTGGCATATAATCCTGCCGGTTTAAGAAAAAAATAAGGCGAGTCAAAAGGCTGTGTAAAGGATTGATAAAAATATTTAGTATACGGACGTTCACAAGCCAGAAAAGAATTTTTATCAAGTATATAACCAGAAACGTGATTATTAAAAGTTATATAATCAGCTAAAGTTAATAAATGTTTAGCGGAAATTTTTGTTCTGATTTTTAAATCAGCATTCTGTGGCACCGGATCACTTAGACAAAGATAATCTTCCTCTTCATTTATCAAAGTGATCGTTTCTAGAGGCAAAGTTTCGGTATTTTCCAAAAAACATATTCTCTCGCTGAGTTCATTTCGCATTTTTTGAAGATCAGATAAAATCTGATCTAATATATTGGCACGTCTTGTAAGTAAATTTTTGTAATTAGAGGTAGATTTATGCTTAAGATATTCCGCTATTTCAGGTAATGATACATCTAATTTACGTAATGCCAAAATGATTTCTAAAGAAAAAAACTGCCTTCTCGCATAATAACGATAACCGTTAGCATCGATAAATTCCGGTGTGATTAAACCAAGCCTGTCATAAAAAAGCAAAGTTTTTCTGTGGATTTTACATAAAGAAGCCAGCTCACCGGTCGTAAATAATTTTTTTTTATTTTTCTCCATAAATTTTCACCAACCTCTTGACTGTCTAATGGCTATACATAGTATTATATCACACATAGTAGAAAAATAAATTTGATATTTGATACTGGTAATGTATAATAAATAAAAGTTAGTGAGAATCTAACACGGTCCCGCCGCTGTATTAGCAGTAAAATACTGCTTAAGTCAGCTTTTACCAGTAACTCTATTTCTGCGAGAGACAGTATAGGGGAGAGCAGGCACGAATTTAGCCTCTATTCCTCCTTATCTGTTTTTTGGAAAAGGGGGCTTTTCTATTTTTTAACACTTTTAAAGCAGGGTGACAGTAAATTGAAAATTGAAAGGAAGTTGAATTTGATGAAGAAAAGCTTGAACAACAGCGCGCTTATGGCAGTACTGATAACTGGTAGTGTCATTTGGGGGGGTACAGCAGTACATGCAGAAGAACCGGAACAGATTTTTACGCTGGATCCAATGGTTGTTACGGCACAAAGAATGGAAACAAGAGATTTAGATACCCCTGCAGCAGTTGAGGTATTAAATCATGAGCAACTAATTGCCACAGGCGGTAATAACTTACAAGAAGCTCTTAAATTTGGGACCGGATTAATGTTTCAATCACAAGGCACGAAAGGTACTTCTCAGGGAACAATGAACAGTAAAATTATTATTCGTGGTGTAGAAAAAGGTACTTTAGTTCTAGTTGATGGTGTGCCTTTAAATCAAAGTGGGCGCTATAATTTGGAAGATATTTCTACTGAAATGGTTGAGAAAGTAGAGATAATACGTGGTGGAGGTGCTGTTTTGTATGGTTCTGAAGCTACTGGCGGTGTTATTAATATTATTACAAGAGGGAAAAGACCAAACAAAATAAAAAGTTCTTTTGGCAATTATGGGCAGCAAAGTCATGCTATAAGTTTACAGGCTAGTAAATTAGGTGTTAGTTATGCTTATGATAAAATAGGAAATATAGATAATATATCTGATCCTAATGGTGGAAGACCAGTTGGGAACTATTATACTATCACACGTGGCGAACATAATAATTTTAATATTCGTTATGATTTTAATGATAAACTTTATTTTTCACATACATATAATGAGAATAATGCTCATTATGTATATCGCTATAAACCTCAAAACGGGGCTATCAATAAAGATGTAATACATACGATAAAAAATCATATGTCTCAATTACACTATGATGATAAATCAATAAAAGCAGTTTTATATTATAATGACAAAAAACAAAATGCGTTTACTAAAGCTAGAAATTCTAAATCTAAGCCAACAGAATATCTTGAAACAATGAAATCGTTAAGTAATGCAGGTTATCATGATAAAAGTTTGGGATTTGATGTACAAAAAAATTGGACATTAAATAAAAATACGGCAATTTTAGGATTAAGTGTTCAACGTGACACCTGTGATTATAGTGAAGATTCTTTGACATTGAGTACAAATAAATATACATCTGCTGAGCGTGATTATAAACGTAATATGTATTCTGTTTATGGTCAATATGCTTATGCTATGAGCAAAGCTTCAGATATTATTTTTAGTGCTCGTGAAACTTGGACCGGTTCAACTAAAGCAGATAAGTTAGATGGTATAAACTATAGTAAATTTACTCCTGAATTGGAATACATTACTAAACTTAACGATGATACAAGTATTTATGCCAAAGCAGGTCAATCTTTTATGATGCCCACATTTACGCAGATGTTTGGATCTGGAAATATTGTTGGTAACGCAGATTTGAAACCTCAACATGGTAATCATTTTGAAATAGGTTTTAAGAAAAATACAGAAAATCATGCTTGGAGACTTGCCCTATTTAACTATAAAATTAAAGATAGTATAGAATCAAAATGGATAGATAATAATAATGTAAGATATACAAATGAAGATATTAGGAATACTGGTATTGAATTAAACTGTGTAATAGATATGGGAGAAGGGTTACAAGGTAATTGGGGCATATCTTATAGTAATCCACAAAAATATTCTACGACTACTGAATATGGAGTAACAACAAATAGTAGATGGCGTGATTATTATGGTAAGTTGCAGTTAAATGGTGGTCTTAGTTATAATAAGGAAAAATGGAATAGTGCTTTGAATTTTAATTATGTTGGTAAGAGAACAAGAGATGTTGATTCAGAAGAATCAATGAAACCTTATTTGTTTACTAATCTCAATGTAGCTTATAAGCCAGATAAAAATAGTAAAATTTTTCTGAATGTGGATAATCTATTGAATAGAAAGGATATTACTACGGCATCTACATCAACTTTTTATACTTTAGGCAGAAACTTTATGCTTGGATATGAGTATAGCTTCTAAATTAACTTAAACAGGAGAACAGAATGCGCAGTTTTATTTTAGCAATAATCATGATACTAGCGGTAACAGGCTGCAGCTTTGAAAAACCAAACGCTGTTATTGAAAACACGGCAGTTCAAACTCAGTATCAGGTAACTGACGACAAAGGGAATATTCTGCATTTTAGCGAATCCCCTAAACGAATCTATGCCACAACGCTCAGCCTTGAAGAAATACTCACAGATATGGTTCCTTTAAAACGCATTGCAGCAATCTCGGAACCAGCTGCTGATCCGAAAACATCATTGATTATCGATAAAGCTGCGCAGATTCCCCTGAAACTTCCGCAAAAAGTAAGCGTAGAACAAATTCTTGCCCTTAAACCCGACCTTGTGATCGTGCAGGAAAACTCAAACACAGCATTTATCCAAGCCTTAAAAGATGTAGGGCTAAAGGTATATATAACCAAAGTGCCTACCACGCTGGACATGGTACGTCAAAGAATAATTAATTTATCGGTGGCTGTAAATGAAAAGCAGCAGGGAAACAGAATAATTGACGAATTGGATCATAAAACAAAGCTTGTAAAAGACGTGACTGGTGCAATACCGGCAGAAGAAAAAAAGATATTGATGGGGTATTCGCTGCTGGGGGTTTTTGGAAGTGCAGAAGGTCTGTTCAACGACATCTGCATCAATGCCGGCGTAATCAACGGCGCTGCCGTAGCGGGCCTTGTTCGTGGTGAACATCTAAGCAAAGAAAAAATAGTAGAAGTCAACCCTGATGTTTTGATGTTTCCAGATTACAGTTCGACCCAGGAAGGCGATACCGTACTTTTTAGAAAAGAAGTTTTAAAAGATCCGGCACTGCAGAGCATCAAAGCAATCAAAAATAATAATGTCATTATCATAAAAGATCGCTACAGATATGCGGCTTCGCAATATATAGGTGACGGTATTTTAGACATAGCTCAAAAAACATATCCGGAATATTTTCGGAGAAAGTAAAAAAGTAAAGCGTGATATCTTTGGTATCACGCTTTACTTTTGATTTGTACTTAACCCTTAAATATCAAGCCCCGCAAGATAACTGCCAACCCTGTCGTGAAGCTTTTGCGCTACCTGATCGCGAACGATGCTGTAAACGTCGGGATTAAGAGTGATAGTGTTTGTGCCTGCTAACAGCTTAAAATCAGAAGTTGAAAAATCAATAAACAAAATCTGCTTAAAATTCTTTTTTGTCTCCAGATAAAGCGCTGCAAAATCATACTCTATCAGACTGTTCTTTTGCGTGCAGACACCAAGACTGATATTACCCATTTGGTCAGAACAAGTATTAAATTTAAACAGAGTGAGCTTAGAATCATTTTCGGGCAAATTTTTTAAAGCATTGATCGTTGCCTGTGCTAAAAGCAAGGCGTTGTTTTGCAGCAGGCCGTTGATGATTTCTAAAATAGCCTTGTCGGCCGTAAAGCTTTTACCATGTATTTTATATTGCCAGAAAGCCGTATTCTGGCTTACCCAGCCTAAATTCAGCAGAACCTCTGAAAATTTATTGTACCAGCCTTTCACGTCATAACGGCCGTGTTCATCTTTTGGATAAGCTTTATCTGCCGCTAATTGAGCCAATAAAGTTGAATTCAAAACATCGCTTTTTTGCTGCTCGTTCAAATCGGCGGCAAAGCTTTGCAGCATTCTGTTGTTGATACAGGCAGCAGAATCAATAGCCTCTTTCGCATCAGAAGAACGCCTCGAATCAAATGCAGGCAAATCTAATGCCTCTATATAATGACGAGAAGCCCTTAAGAATGCGTCTTTAAAAATAGAATCACTGACAAAATCAGGCATAAACAAACCTCCTTTTAATTAAAAATAGAAAACTTAATCTAATACAACTAATTATAAAATACTGCCAATCAGATGAAAAGTCAATCAAATAATATAATAATATAAATAGCAACGATTATTGACTGGTGACTGCAAACCGTTTATAATAATCTACATGTGCAAGCAGACAAAATATAGTAGTATATTTTAAGGAAACAGGCAACGATACAAATGCAGAACAATAAACAGATCAGTCCGGAAAATATCCTGCATATTACAAGCGGGGAAATAACTGCAAATCAGCTTAAAAAGCAACTTCCACAGGACGATATATTGCCTTTTAACGAAGCGATGTGCGAAGGTGAAACCTGCGCAGAAATATTTTCAGACGCATTTTATCGTTTAAGAGCTGCTGCCTATGAAGTTCCTTTACAGGAATATCTGCAGAAATCTCCAGGTAACTTTCTGCAAAGCTGCTTGAAGAATTATGATACTCTACATTTGTATTTTGACTATGATATGTTCTGCGCAGTAAATGTAATAACATTGCTTGCCTTTTTAGAACAGGCAGAATATCCGGGGCAGATAAAATTTCAGCTGTTGGAAGCCGATGGGACAGTTAAAGTCCTTGATACGTTGCCTGTGATTTTGGGAAATTATAAAAAATGCTATACCAAAGTCCTGCTTGACCGTCAGCGGTTTGTGACTGGCAATGAACTTTTGGACAAAGGGATAGCGCTGTATCTTGATTATAAGAAAAAGAATAATCGGATTACCAGGTATATCGCAGCTCATGGCTCAGCAGAACAAATGCAGCTGGTGCAGGAGCTGTTGCTGAAGTTTGCTGATTACGGCCTGACAGATATGGCGGCGGCTAAATTTATTGCGGCAGTTCGGGATAAAAAACGGTAATAATAAATTTATTATAAACAAAAATTAAGGAGTGTTGGAAACGATGAAAAAACAAATTATGACCTTTATTTTGACGATTGTCATGGCCTTGGGCATTTGCGGCGCTGTATCAGCCGCCGAAGCCGGAAATATGGTAGGTTACGTTAATGTCCAGCAGGTATTCCAAAGCTATCCTGATATCAAAACTACCATGAGCGCCGTTGACCTTGAACGCCAAAAAGCGCAGCAGGAATTTGAAAGCAAGGCAGCCTCTTTAGATGACAGCGGTAAACAGGCCTTAGGCGAAAAACTGTCGCAGCAGGTAGCCAAACGCGAACAGGACCTGATGGGGCCGATCCAGAAAAAAGTTCAGAAAGCTATTGCCACAGTAGCCAAACGCGCCGGCATCAGCAGCGTAGTTGACAGCAGCGCAATGCTGTATGGCGGGAAAGACCTGACCAACGACGTAATTGCTGAAGTGCTGAAATAAAAATTTTACCCCTGAGTAAAAATCTCAGGGGTTTTTTATGCTACATAAGCAGTTTTGACAAAATACTGATATTAGATTTATAGAATTTAGTTTTGCATAAATTAAATTTCATTAGAAAATATTTAATAAAACAAACAAGAATATTGTATACATACTTGAAAAACAGGTTGACATAAGTAAAAGTAAGTTGTATGATTTAAGCATATCGAGAAAATAGTAATATTTATCAGGTGGTAATCACGAAATGAGAAGCGGTGCAATTCCGCTGCGCTCCCGGCGCTGTAAGGGGTTTAGCCCTAAAGCCAGCAATCAGCCTGATAGTCTAACTACTGCGAGAGACAGAGAGTTGGAAAAACTGGTATACGCTTGTTATGCAAGTTTTTCTGCCCCTCTGCGTCAGCAGGGGGGCAGTTCTTATTTCCTGCAGGTTCAGTCATAGCCTGCAAACTCCACTCAACTCAGACCTTTGGGCGTGGTGCCGCTGGGGTGGCGGCATCCATGCTTGCGGTCATAAGTGCGGGAGTGCTAAATGACGTGTCCATTGACAATTTCAAAAATGAAAAATTAGAGCTGGGTATTTTGGAATGTAGAAATCCAAAGTTTTATAGGGAAGTCCGGTGGGAATCCGGCGCTGTCACGCAACTGTATTAGGGAGCTTCAGCATTGCAGTCCTTTCACTAAGGGATGCTGGGGTAATGATCTTGAGTCAGAGTGCTGACTGGTTCTATCTTTTGAACAGCCTGCGTAGACAGACTGGGAGAAAATTTTGCAGAGATATTTAAGTTTGGCGTTTTGCCAGACAAATATTTCTGTGGACGCTATGATTATGCGCTGAAACCAGCAGCGCGGAAATTTTAGTATTTTCGACCAGAAAAGCGGAGCAGGCTGTTTGGTAAAAACAAACGCTGCACTTTCACCGAAGGGACTGGTAGAAAATGCAGCGTTATTTTTTAACAAAGAGTGGAAGGATGGATTTGTATGAGGAAAGAAAGAAGAGGACTGCGGCAAGCAGCCATAACGGCTGGCATTTTAGCTGCTATGGGCGTTTGCACATTAGGGGGGGACATGAGACCTCTATGGGCGGCAGAAGCAACTGAAAATGCAGTAGAACCAACAGCGGTGACGCAGGATGTCCCACCTGCAGCAGTCGAAGCTGATGGTGAGGGAATGGATTTTACCCTGGAAGGCGTAACAGTTGAGGCGAAGCGTCCTGATTGGGAAGCAAAATTGTCGCCTGGCACGGTAACGGTTATTCGTCCCGATGACTACAAAGGCGAGCAGAAAGACCTGCCCGACTTGTTGAAAATGGTCCCTGGTGTGCATGTACGCGAGGTAAACGGTAAAGGTCAGTATACTACGGTCAGTGTGCGTGGCTCGACGGCTGCACAGGTCGGGTTGTTTGTTGATGGTGTTTTATTCAATTTAGGCGGCGATGCGGCAGCAGATATTTCGACTATTCCGGTACATAATGTCGAGCGGATCGAAGTCTATCGTGGTTACATACCGGCGCGCTTTGGCGGTACTTATATGGGCGGCGTCATTAATATCGTTACTAAAAGGCCAACCAAAGCTAACGTACAGGCCAGTTTTGGCAAAAGCTCCTTTGGCGGTTACAAAGGCAGCTTGCAGATCGATGCGCCCTTGGGCAGTGGCGCTTTGATGGTTGGCATCAACCGCGATCAGAGCGACGGCGATTTTAAATATAAAAATTATGCCAGTGAAGTACAAAACACAGAATATCAAAAAGAAATGAAATCAACTATGGCAAGTCTTGAGAATTTTGATCATACTGCAATTAATCAGGCGTATAAAGAGAACTTTATTACTAGTGAAGATAGAATAAAATATTTGGAGAATTTAAATGAGTGGGGACAGTTTGTAGAAGGTGGTGGGTTGCATACAGTTCTTTCTCAATATTATACTAATGAGCTTGAGGGCGAGTTTAATAATAGTAAACTTACAGAACAAGAGTTTGTGGATTTAATGGATGGTAATGATCCAACAGGCAGCTTGCAGGATAAATTTGACAGTTGGCAATATATTATTACGAATTATATACCATCGTTTGATATGGATGCTTTTTTTGAGGAACTGGGAAATGGCAATAATGACAACATTGGAGCCATAACTGATCCGAACAGTTTTTTTAATACCGGAGAAGCTGGTTCTATAAAAGCCGATGAGTGGATAACTGATAAAGCTTCTCATGACTCAGCCAGTTACCAGTCTGCTTTGAAAATGAAAGAGTATTATGAAAAACGATTAAAACTCTTAGGAGATGACTGGCGTTATCGCAAATACAACGATTATAAAAATACTGATTTTATTGCGAAGTGGCAGGATGAACATTGGCTTGCCAAAGCCACTTGGAAGCAGATCGACAGACATTTGCCGCGTGGTATGCTGTGGAATAATAGTCCCTATCCTTATGTGGATACAGATGTGATTGACTTTGCCATGGCACAAACAAAACAGAAATTGACCAGTAAAGAAGTGTTGGTGGGGCGGCGTGACACGGTAGGTAATCTGGAATGGGGCTGGAGCTTAAATTATCTGGATCAGGAGAAACGCTATAAGTGTGAAAATTGGGAACTGTTAGACGCTGCTTTACCAACAGTTCCTTATTCCTCAGTACCTTTTCGCAAGTGGAGCGCTTATGATAGTAAACGCTGGGGCGGCGCTATAGACGGCACGTATAAAGCCAGTAAAAATCATCTGCTGGAGTTTATGCTCAACTATTCTGATGAAGATATGGATGTGGCGGGTTCTGGTGTTACTGATGGCAGTTTATCGTCTCAAGCTGTACAAAATGGTTATAGAACTGATTATAGCCAAAAGCAGCTGAATATTCAGCTGCAGGATACGATTACACTGAATAGTAAAGGCGATTTGTGGCTGACGCCAAGTGTGCGTTATAACCAGTCAGAGATATATGGAGGAAAAAGTGTCGGCTACGACCAGAATGTAGGGAAGCCCACGCAATGGCGGCATGAGGCAGCTGAGCAGCAGGATAACAAGGTTACCTGGCAGCTGGCACTGAAAAAACAGGTCAATGATAACCTAACACTACGGGCTACAGGGGGAACTTATTACAGGTTGCTGAATCTGTACGAGATCGCCGGTGACGGTGGCGGTATTTTGCCAGCGCCTATATCTGATGGAAAAAAAGTAAGTGGTTATATGTTTCCTTATCCGGAAGAGGGCAGGCAGTATGATATCAGTGCCATTTGGGACGGCAAGTTTTTGGGGGCTGATAATAAAACACAACTGACATATTTTTACCGTAAGTCGGATAATCTGCTGATGCTGTGGCGCTGGGGGTATGACTACTGGACATATGCAAATGCCGGTAAAGGTACCAGCCGCGGCGTAGAGTTGCAGACCAATTTTAACTGGGAGAAATGGGACTTTACGCTGGGAGCCACTTATTTAAAAAGCAAACTTAGTCATCTTGACACTTCACCGCAGGGATCGACCAGCGGTTTTGGAACTTACGCTGTAAGTCCAACTTATACTCCGGAATGGGAAGGTTTTGCCAGAGTGGCTTATCAACCCGATAAAAAAACGATGTTGTTTGGCGAAGTGAAGTATGTGGACGAAATGTATACGACTTATAATGAAGGCTGTCCAACGATACAGGACGCTTTGACGACCATTAATTTAGGCGCTAAATATAAATTCAGCAAGAATTTTGAATTGGCTGTTGGCTGCAACGATATCTTTAACAAAGGGCCGGAATTAAAGGAAACTACTTATTTCCCAGACACTTCCAGCGGTACTTCTGTAGCGAATAGAATAACCAATGCCAGTTACCCAATCCAGGGGCGTACTTATTATGCTACTGTGTTGTATAAGTTTTAAAATAAAAGCTTGCGAGGAGATGGTTCCAATGGTTTAGTATGTGTTATGGCAACGGTTATTAAAAAACACAATTATCAATTATAATGAAATGGAGTGATAACAATGTCTGAGAACTTATTTGCTTATACTATTTCTAACTATTCTGAAAGTGAAGCTGGTGCTATTACAGGTGCGCGTGCCGGCAATACTGTTGATACTACTGCTGCTAAAGGTAAAATCACTGGACTGAACGGTGATGCAGCCTGCTTCAACTATACGAAAGATAATACAGACAGTGAATTGGTGTTCCGCCAGTATACTTACAGCACTACATCTTTACTGCCGAACCGTTTTGTTGCTTCTCAGGGTAATTGGGGCACACCGGAAGCCAGCGCTACTTGGACTGGCATCGCTAATATGCACGCTGTTGCCAGCAAAGGCAATTATCTGTTTGCTACCGGTTACGACCTGGCGAAAGTTGTTGTAGCTGATATGACTGATGCAACAAATCCTTACAGTCAGAAATTTGCTTATGATTTTCCCGCTGCTTTGGCAGAAGCAGGCCACGTTTATCATGGCGAGGGCGTGGCGGTTTTAGGCAATTATCTGTATGTGCTGTTTTCTAATAATACTGGAACCGGTTATTATGCCGATTATGAAGAAGGCTATGTTGTGCAGTACAGTATTAATATGACTACTGGAGCATTGACTTATACAAATAAATTCGTTCGTGTAGGTAAAAATGGATTTACTTTGGAATTGTACGGACGTAAATTGTATGTCTGCGCTTTGGGGGGGATGCAGCAGGCTGGTACGACAAACCCAGACACATGTATTAGTATTGTAACTGTCAATGCATTAAATAATATGTCTGTTGCTGCTGCCAAGATCCCAACTACAGGCGTTAGCGGAGACTTCCGCGATATATCTATCGTAGATGGTTATGCTTATATTTTTGCGGGCTATTATGCCAGTGATTATAACACTTTTAATGGCAAGATTTACAGAGTGGCAGTGGCAGATTTGGAATTGACTGGTAAAACATGGGATACTATCAAATCTTTTGCTGATCCGGGCTACTTTTGGGCTATCCATGCCGAAGGCTACAGCAATAAACGTTTCTGGTTTGTTAAAGGTAATATAATCGAAGTGTATACTGATGCTTCCGGTTCTTCTTTGGGAACTGCACCTTATGACTTTGATGCAGCAGCACTTGCTGTAAATAGTAGTTATACAAATATCAATGCAGCCTGCTTCATTGCTGCTAATGCGGCTGCAACGACTAGAAGTGCAGCTGCTTCTGCCGGTTCTAAATCCTGCATTGGCCATGCTCGTTTAGCTCGTGAAGCCTATGAATTAGCACAAAAAGCAAAAAAATAGTTTGAGTTTGGAAATTTAAAAGAGTATTTATAAGATGTTAGATACATGAAGCTCCTGTAATAAACACAGCATTAAGGCTACTGCTCTAAGTGGTTGCCTTAATGCTGCTTGATTTATAAAAAATATATGCGGAGAGTAAGTTTATGGGAAAAATATTGAAGTTGTTGGCGCTGATTTTAGGATTGACGTTTCCATTTAGTGTTGTGAATGCAGGGCAACCAGCAGAACAAGAAGCTGAGCAACCAGCTATTTATGAAATGAGTATACTTCCTAAAAAGACACCGGAAGAATTGGAACAGGAACGCTGGGCGTACTTGATGAGTAACGGAACGGGACTTTTTTTATATGACAATAAAGCGCTGGCTATCAGCGATGATAATAAAGATGTAGTACAAATATTGGTGCGTACAATTTATAGAGATAAGCAGATAATAGATAAGCTGAACAATAAATACGGCAGTAAGCTTGAGGATGACGATAGTGCAATAAATAGTGATATGCAAATGTTAATTAATGTGCGGAAAAAAACTTATGCAATAATCGACAGCAAGCTTTTCAGTAAGCAGGGTAAGTTATTATACGAAAATATACAGGACAAAAAGTTTTTTCCTATTAAGTCACAAACATTAATGGATACGGTATATATGATAGCGAAAAACTATCAGCGAAATAATTGAGATTTACTTTATTACAATAAATGTTAATTTGGTGGTGGTAAACAGATGAAATTTATTGCGGCAATTATTTTCGGTTTAAGTATTTTAATGGCAGCGCAGGGCTTCGCTGCCGAGGAAAGCGGCAGCGGTATGGACTGGCAGATCAGCGTCAATCCGCAGCAGACGGCGGCTGAAAAAGAGGCGGCCCGCTGGACGGAGGTTATGGAAAATTCGACCGGCAGGTATTATCTGGCTAAGGACAGCGTTTTTATGACCAGGGGTGCTTTTGGCGATAAGGACAGGAATATTTTGCAGGCTGAGGTCAAAACTGTTTTTATGAACGAAGATTTGAAGAAGCATTTGGATACCAAAGTATTTGCCCAAAAGCTGAAGGCTGGTGACAGTGTTGAGTATTGTACGCAGGTGCTGTTGTTTAATCTGCGTGCCAAACAGTACCGCGAGCTGCACAATGCAGTTTACAGTAAAAATGGCGTTGTTTTGCAAAGCAGCGATAAAAAATCGGCGTGGAAGCCTGTGCCTGCGCACAGTTTTTCCGAGATCATGCTGGAGATTTTAACGCATATTCCCGCTTCGCAGCTGCGGCTGAAAGGCGAAGAATAATAAATAATATACTGAATTATGACATTGTAATAAAAGTTGATGCAGGTGAAAGAGGGCGCGGGCGATGAAGGTTTTTGTTAATCCGGGACACGACCCGGCGGTTGACAGCGGTGCGGTGAACAGTGATTATGATGTGTGTGAGGCGGATGTTACCAAACAGGCTGGTGTTTTGTTGGAACGTGCTTTAAAAAGGGGCGGGTATGAGGTAAGGCTTTTGCAGAATGATGATCTGGATGCTGTGGTGGCTGCTGCCAATGACTGGCCGGCTGATATTTTTGTTTCGCTGCATTGCAATGCGTCGCCGGGCCGTAATGCCCGTGGTACGGAAACTTTATATTACAGCGGGCAGGGCCGGCTTTTGGGTGAGGCTGTGCAGAAGAAGATTTTGAGCAAGGTGCCGACGATAGACCGTGGCTGTAAGGAGCGGCAGGGGCTGTATGTGCTGCGGCGGACTGTGATGCCGGCTATTTTGGTGGAGCTGGCTTTTATTGATAATAACGATGATCTGGAGCTTTTGGAAAATGATCTGCCGGCGTTTGCGGGCGCTATTGCCGCCGGTATCGACGAGTATTTTAAGCAGGTAGAGGCATGATGAATGATAAAGAGTTTGAGAAAGCCCAGGCTTCAATCATGAATAAAAAGGCGAAACTGATGAAGCTGCGCAGTGATCGGGCAGAGACCTGCAAAAAGATGAGCGAGATCGAGCAGGCTATCGTCAGGACGGAAAAAGAGCTTTTAGGTGAAGAAAATGATTTTATCGTTTTGTGCGGTCAAAAATCACAGCTGCTGCGTGAGCGCGCTTTGCAGGTGGGGGAAGAGATCGAGCAGGCGATCAGGCCGCAGCAGCCGGTTGATAAGCTGACGATCTTGTTTTTGGCGGCTAATCCGCAGGATACGCAGAAGCTGGCTTTAGATAAGGAAGTCAGGTCGATAACTGATGCTATCCGCAGGTCGGAGGGGCGCGACGGGATCGAGTTTTTCAGCCGCTGGGCTGTGCAGTCGCTGGATATTTTGCAGGCGATCAACGAAACTGATCCGGAGATCATTCATTTTTCGGGACATGGTTCTGAAAAGGGTGAGATCGTTTTGGATGACGGCAGCGGTAATATGGCTATGGTTTCCAAAGAGGCGATGGCTGCCGCTGTGGCTTCTGCATCTAAAAAGGTGAGGCTGATTTTTTTTAACGCCTGTTTTTCGCAGAAGGAGGCGCAGGCTGTTGTGGAGAAGGTTGAGGCTGCTATTGGGATGAATACTGAGATCGGTGATGAGGCGGCCATAGTTTTTGCGGCGCAGTTTTATTCCAGCGTCGGTTTTGGCCAGAATTTGCAGCAGGCTTTGGACCAGGCGAAGGCGGCGTTGCTTTTAAAAGGGATCGCAGAGGAGAATACGCCGGTTTTATATGTAAAAAAGGGTTTGTCGGCGCAGGAGATCGTGATGGTGGAAAGTGAAGCTGCCCCCAAAAGCGGTACTGTGTCTGTGATGCAGAGAATTAAAAATATTTTTTCGTGATGAAGAAATAAAGTGAATTTTAGAATTTTTGCTTGACTACAAAAAGCATGAAGTTTATAATGGCTGTATAGCTTATTTGAAATTTATTACGAATAAGCTGGCTTTATCAAATTTTAAAATTTAATATGGTAAGAAAGCAGGTGTCCAAAAGCGATTGCTTGAAGGACTTAATAGAGAAGCAGGTGTAAGACCTGCGCTGTCCCGCAACTGTAACGGGGAGCGAAGCCGCATTTGTCCATTGGGGAAACCTGAGAAGGCGTGGCCGAGCAATGATCCGAAGCCAGGAGAACTGCCTGTTTTAACATCCGTAATGACTTGCGATGCACAAGGTGGATACATATGTACTGTTTTTATTTGTTTTTTTAAAACGGTATTGTCGCGTTTTGCTGTGTTTTGCAGCTTGGCGGCTGTGTATCCTGGTGCGTGGTGATGATGTATTTTGACAGGAAACTGACGCATTGGCAGTTTCCTGTTTTGTTTTTGGGATACACGGCGCAAGTCATCTGAAGGAGGGTGGGCTGTTTTGCTGCGCAGCCTGATATAGGTATGAAATTAAAGAAGATCATTAAGGAAATAGAAAAAAATGATGACGCAATGATCACTGTTGATAAAGCAAGCTACATTGCTTTATTACGCGAGGTGAACAGGTTAAGGTTTAAATGTTCACAGAGAAGGGCGTCAGCCCACAGTAAAAAAATGCATGGTAAGGATAACAGCGATGAACCTGAGGCGGTGACTGTATGAGGCGCAAGGTGAAGCACCTGTTTAATTATTGTGTGGTGCCGGGGCAGGAGAAGGCTGTTTTAAAAACCGGTAAAACTTTGGAGCAGTTTGTTGTGGGGTTGGGCCTTGATGGGATCGAGCTGATGGTTTACAGGAACGTGCCTTATTTTGAGTCTTTTGAGCATCTGGCTGTGGGGGTGCATTTGAATTACTGGCCGATGTGGCTGGCGATGTATCGCAATGATAAAAAAACGCTGCAGAGGTTTTTTTCGTCGAAAGAGGCTTTGCAGGAGTATTATGGCACTACTTATTGTATGGGCTGGCTGCGTAGTATCAGGGCCAATATCAAGGCGGCTCTGGTCGAAAAACCTGAGTATCTGGTGTGGCATATAGCTGAGTGTACGCTGGAAGAGGTTTTTACTTTTGAGTTTAAGCACAGTGATCTGGAGATCGTGACCGCTGCTGCCGCTGTTTTTAACAGGGTAGCTGATGAGATCCCTGAGGATGTGCTGGTATTATTTGAAAATTTGTGGTGGCCGGGGCTGCGGCTTACTGATCCGGCTGTGGTGCGGGCTTTTTTTGAAAATATCACACATAAGAATGTCGGTATTATGCTGGACACGGGGCATTTGATGAATACTGATTCAGATCTGAAATCGGAACGGGACGGGATCGAGTATATTTTAAAGATCGTTAATGCTTTGGGGAAGGATAGAAAGCTGATCAGGGGTTTACATTTAAATTGTTCACTTTCCGGTGAATATGTAAAAACTTTTAAGCGTGTGTATGATGATAAGTGCAGTAATATCGAGCGGATGAAGCATATAATAAAAATAGATCAGCACAGGCCGTTTTCTGATACGGCAGTGCAGAAGCTGCTGCGGGCGATCAGGCCTGATTATGTGGTGCATGAGCTTGCTTATAATGACTTTAATGATTTTGAACAGAACATCGCGCTGCAGCTTGTCGCTTGCGGTAAAGTAGTGCCGGGCGGTGATGAAGGAGGCTAATTTGTGATAAAAAAATACAGGCTGGGATTAAGGGCGGTACTGGTTGCTTTTTGCGTTGTTGCGGCTGTGTTTGCTGCAGGGTGTGGTAAACCCACTGAAAGCAAGACTCCGGCTTCAGGACGCGGCGGTTACAGCGTTGTAGATGCGACTAAAACACGGATCGATTTTACACATAAGCCGCAGCGTATAGTATCGCTGGGGTTGAGTGCTGATGAGGTACTGTTGGATATGGTGGAGCCTGAGCGGATCGCGGCGTTGACTTATTTGGCAGATGACGCTGGTATCTCGCCTGCTGCGGCTAAAGCGGAGCGGGTCAAAGGGCGGGTGCAAAGCGGCAGTTTAGAGTCTGTTTTGGCGCAGCAGCCTGATCTGGTGTTGGTCCCGGACTGGACTGATCTTAATTTTGTGGAGCTTTTGCGCGGTGCGAAAGTGCCTGTTTATGTTTATAAAACTCCGACTACGGTGAAGGAGATCAAGCAGACTATTTGCGAGCTGGCAAATGTTGTGGATGAGCGTGTTGCCGGTGGGAAGATAGTGGCAAAGATGGAGAAGGAGCTGGCGTTTGTACAAGCCAGGGTCGGCAATATGCCGGCAGAAGAACGCATCAGCGTGATGGCGCTTTCTTATATGGGGCCGTTTGGGGCCAGGGGGACTACTTTTGCTGATATTTGCAATTATGCTAATGTCAGGAATGTGGTGGCTGAGTATGATTTGCCGCCTAATGCTACTTTTTCAGAGGAGACGCTGATCAGGCTCAATCCTGATTTACTTGTTATTCCCAGCTGGAAGTATGATAACGAGCAGGATCCGTCGAAAATGCGGGAGGAGATTTTGCAGAACCGGGCTTATCAAAGTGTGAATGCTGTGAAAAATAAAAGAGTTGTGCAGCTGCGTGATACGTATTTATATAGTACGACTCATTATATAGTTTATGCGATCAGGGATCTGGCGGAAGCGGCCTATCCGGAAAGATTTAAATAATTGGGAGGTTTTTGAAAATGGGTATTTTTGCCGGAGCTGTAGATTATTTTCAAAGGGGCGGGGCTTGTATGTGGCCGTTGCTGCTGTGTTCGATTGCCGCTATTGCTATTGGTGTGGAGCGGTATTTGTATTATAAAAAGGCGCTTTCAAGCACGGCTTTTGTTATGGAGTTCTGCCATTTGATGAATGATTTCAATATCGTCGGGGCGCGCGAATTTGCCGGGGTGAATAAGGGTGATGCGGCTGAGCTGGCAGTGGAGACGCTGGATATCAACGAGGATCTTGGCAAAAGGCTTGAGTCGATCGTTTATTCTAAGGCTGACAGGGCCATTGATGGGATGGAGCAGAATCTTGATTATTTGAGTGTGGTTATCGGTCTGGCGCCGATGCTTGGTCTTTTGGGGACTATTACGGGTATGATCAGTTCGTTCAACGCTTTGAATGAACGGGCGCAGAATCCGATGGCGGTAACTGCCGGTATCGGCGAGGCTTTGATCACTACGGTTTTCGGTTTGTGTATCGCGATCATGGGCATGTGCATTTATGCGTATTTGTCGAGTAAGGTGAAAACTGCTTCGCTGAATATTTACGAGGTTGCCAATGTGTTGATCGATATCGTTCAGGCCAAAAACGGCGGCAGTAAGAACTGAGGGGCGGTGTAGAAAATGCGCAGACGACCTAGAAAACAAAGCTTGCCGCCGCAGCTGATGCTGAGTCCGATGATTGATATGATTTTTCTGCTGCTGGTATTTTTTATCGTCAGTACTATGTATATGAGCGAGATCAAGACTATTCCGATCAGGCTGCCGGTGGCGCAGAATTCGGAGACTGTAAGCAAAAGTAATTTTGCTGTGACGGTTAAAAAAGATGGCGCATTGTATTTGGAAGACAATAAGATCGAGATGAAACAGCTGGTGGCCAATGCCGCGGCTGAGAGGAAACGTGATGCTGCTTTTTCGGTGATTATCCGAGCTGACGGCGAGGCTAATTATAAAACGGTTATCAAGCTGATGGATGAATTGAAGGGCGCGGGGGTAACACGCTTTGGCTTGGCAACGGATCTGGGTGATGGCAAATGACGGATAGAGGCAGACGCTTTGGCAAGGGTGTTGCCATTGCGCTTGCAGTGCATATTATTGCCGCTGCTCTGCTGGGTGTTTTGGGATACCGTTTTACACAAAGGCCGCCGCAGATTTTAGAGGTTACTTTGGGTGGCGGCGGTGGCGGCGGTGGTAAAGGAAGCGCTGCCGCTGTAAAAGGGGTCGAAAATCAGCAGCCAGGCGCTGCGCAGCAGCAGGTGGAAAAGACGCAGCCGGCTCGCCCTAAAGCTGATGATATCGTAGATCAGAAACAAAAGCCGCAGCAGCAGGAGCAGCAGCGTCAGACACAGCAAAACAATACAGCGAGTGAAGCTGCGCAAAGCAATGTTAAGAGCGGTGAAGCTGACGGCAGCGGCACTGGCGGCGGTGAAGGGACCGGGGCAGGAACAGGTCAGGGCAGCGGTGAAGGCAGCGGCTCGGGTAGTGGCAGCGGTTCCGGCAGCGGCAGTGGTCAGGGAGCCGGTCAGGGCAGCGGCAGCGGCGTTCCGGTAACGCCTCCTTATTTGGTTTCCAGTACAGATCCACGTTATCCGGCTGCGGCCAGAAATCGTGAGATCGAGGGTACGGTGTATGTAAAGATGCTGGTGAGCAGCGGCGGCAGCGTGGAAAATGCTTTTGTGGCCCGCAGCAGCGGTAATGAGGCTCTTGACGGTGCGGCTGTTGAGGCTGTATATAACTGGAGCTTCAGCCCGGCTAAGGATACGTATGGCAGTCCGGTGCGTTGTTATATTACGATGCCGGTCAATTTTGTACTACGTTATTAGATGATATTTGAAGGTCATCAAAAGATTAAGGATGGTGCATTATGAGAAAACAATTTACAACTTTATTTTTGGCTGCGGTATTGACTTTTAGTCTGGCAGCGGTTGGCTTTGCTGAAGAAAAACAGGCTGAAACGCCTGTTGACCCGAATGCGACTAATTTAACGGCAGTATATCCTGTGCTTGAAGAGGCTGTTCCGGCAGTGCCTGTTAAGCCTGAGTCGTTAAAAGATGCTAAGGCAGTAACTGCGTATATTGCCGCTGTCGATAACTATTTAAAGGCAGTACAGAAATATATTGACGGTACTACTAATGATTTGAATAAGATCATCGACCAGCGGAACAAGGCGATCGCAAGCGCTAATAAAGTAGTTGAAGATTATAACGCTTTTTTTTGAGGCGAATAAGCAGAAATAAAAGGACAGACAAATAATAAAGCCGTTGATACATTTGATGCATCAACGGCTTTATTATTCTATTTATAAGTAGTATTTTCTTCAAAAAGATTTTTTGATATGGATAATAATACTTATAAGTAGTGTTAAGAAGGGCGTGTTTATGTCAATTTACTGACTGTAGGCACAAAAAATATTTTATCGGCAAAAATTCAAAAACATTGACTGTTAAAATGATGAATGTTACAATTCAAACTCAATGGGAATTGATATCATAAATAAAAAAATATCAATAAATAAGAATAGATAAATAGCTGGACTTGTGATATCAAAATCAAGAAAGAAAAGGAGCTGTATTTTGGTGAAAAAATTTGAATTGGGACGCTTGATGTGTACAGTGATTTTGGGAACGAGTTTTTTAGCAGGATCGGCTTATGCAGAAGAAAATTTATCGGAATTCGTTTTGGATGGAATAAATGTGACTGCCCTGGGGTATGAAAAAAGTAATTTGGATACGCCTGCTGATACTGTTGTTTATACAGGCGAACAGTTAAAAGAAACCGGTGCCAGCGATGTGGCAAATGCCCTGAAATACAAGGGCGGGGTTTATTTTACCAATATGGGGCCACATGATCAGAACTGGATAACCGGCAGCAGCCAGATAAATTTGCGCGGTATTGATGGTGGAACTTTGGTGTTGATCAATGGCGTGCCTGCTTCTTTTAATAATGTCAATCATTTAGATATGCTCAATTTAGATGAGGTGGAAAGAGTAGAGGTTGTCAAGGGTGGGGGGGCAGTGCTCTATGGCAGCGAGGCATTGGGCGGAGTTATTAACATTATCACTAAAGATCAAATGAAAAATTCGCTGCGTGTAGCTGCAGGAAATAAAGGACAGCGTGATTACGCTGCAACCATAGGTATGGGTAAAGCAAGCCTGGCTCTTGGAAGAAATGAGTTTGGTTCTACCGGCAATATGACGGAAAAAATTGGTGATTTAACAATTAATTCTCCTGCTAAGACTGGTTATTATATTGGTTTTGGCGACAGTAAAAAAGATCATCTGGCTTTTAACTATAAATTTGATGACCGATTTAAATTCAGTTATATGTTTAATAAAAAGAAATATTCGATAAATTATAACGATATTGATGAAATGCTGTTAAAACATTTTATGTATGATGACCGTGAGCATTTTGCACAGATAGCATATAATGATGAAAACGGCTGGGAGTCTAAAGTTTATTACAATCAGAGACGAATCGAAAATCCGGATTATTTTGTAGTGAATCGGACGAATGTAGAGTGGGAGAAAAGTGACCAGAAGCAGTATGGGCTGGATACGAAAAAAGTTTGGCGTAGTGAGAAGGCAACAGGGTTAATTGGTATCAGCGCTAAACGAGAAACTTATGTTAATGATAATCAAAAATTTAGTAATTCTAACTCAAGTAGCAGTGCATTAAAGCCGCAGGCTCATTTTGGTACTTATGCGCTTAATAGCTTTTCATTATATGGATCGTATGACCGTAAGCTGAGTCAGGCAACAAATATAGTTTTTAGTGCGCGTGAGGATTTATTCCGTTCTGATGCCGGTGACTATAATGAGTTTTTGCCGCAGGTTCAGGCTATAACCAAATTTGATGAACATAATTCTGTTTATGCCAGTGTTGGTAAATCGTTCAGGATGCCTACATTCCGTAATCTTTATTATGGCAGTAATATGATAGAACCTAATCCGGATTTAAAGCCGGAATATGGTTGGAATTATGAAGTTGGTTATAAATATAGCGAAAACGGAAGGCGGTTGAACCTTACTGCATTTAGGACAGATATCAAAGACCAAATTGTTTCTGTTTGGGGCAGTACAAGATCTAAGACGATGAATGCTTCAAAATATCGCAATACTGGTATTGAACTGCGGTATGAACAGGATGCCGATAAGCATTTTACTTATAATGTAGGCGCAGTGTTTGCCAAGCCGCAGCGTATGTATAAAGAAGGTCAGGACTGGAGCGATACTTTAGGACGTTATCAGCTAAACGGCGGTGTAAATTATGTGAATCGTGATTTTAGTGCGGCCTTAAACCTGAGCTATTGGGGTAATCGTTTTAAAAACGGTGTCAACAGTGAAAAAATTACCGTAACAGAAATATCTTCGCCGCTTTTAGTGTCTAATTTACATCTTGGTTATAAGGTTGCTAAAAATATGACGGCTACCTTTGATGTCGATAATTTATTCGATCGTAAGGATATTGCTAATGTCGGTGGGACAAGCAATAATAATTTATATTATACAATAGGAAGGACTTTCCGGGTTGGTGTAAATTATAATTTTTAAAAGTTGGCAAAGGGAAACATAATTGTGTTTCCCTTTTGCTTTCCTGCAGTGAGTTGTGTTACAATGAAATACAACTTATGAGTAGGATGGTGTTTCTATGTTCGTTGGTCGTAGTGAAGAATTAGGTCTTTTGGAGAAAATGTATGCCAAAAAATCTTTGAGCTTGGTACTTGTGAGCGGTGGATATAAAATTGGTAAAACAGCATTTTTGCAGGAGTTTCTGCAGAAAAAAGCAGCTGCTTATTTTGTTGCCCGCAATGCGTTATCAACTGTCAATCTGGCGGCTTTTTGCCTGGAATTAAAAGAGCAGGGAATTTGGGGTCCTAGAAATGATTTATGTAACTGGGATAGTGTATTAAATGCGTTGTTTTTTAAAGCGACGCAGCAGCAGCTGGTTTTAGTAGTTGACGATGTACAGTATTTATTTGACTCTGCACCGGAATTTTTTGCAGCATTTGATAAGTATGCTACAAAATATAAAAAGCAGTTAAGATTATTAGTTGTTTTAGCTGGAGCGCCCTGGGCTGAGATGGAAAGGTTTTTCCTCAAAAACAAGGCGCTTCAGATCAAAAAGCATATCAATGATATTATAAAATTAGGTGCTATGGATTATTGGGAAGCACAGCCATTTTTGGAAGGTTTTACTGATGAAGAAAAATTGTGCTTATATGGAGCTGCTGGCGGCAACCCTCATTATATGAGTTATTTTGATAGGGCGTTGTCTTTAAAGGATAATTTGAAAAAACTTTTTTTTGAGCCCGCTGCACCATTATATAAAGAGCCGCCCCAGCTTTTGAAGCTTGAATTAAGGGAGCCATCTACATATAATACGATACTTTGCTCTGTTGCCTGTGGAGCCGGGAGGCTGAATGAAATAGCGGCAGCGGCCAATATGGAATGCAACAAGGTTTCTAAATATTTGAATGTGCTGCTGACGATGGGTGTTGTGCGGCGTGTCAACCCTGCTTTCAGCAACAGCAGCAAAATAAGCTATTATGAAATTACTAATAGTATGTTTGCTTTTTGGTATCAGTTTGTCTTTCCCTATATGAGTTCGATTGCCATTGGCCGGGGCAATCAGGTTTTGCGTAATAATATTATGCCAAGAATAGATTTATTTGCCGCCTGGATTTTTAAAAAAATCTGTTTACAGTATTGCTATAAATTAAATAAACGCAATGATTTTATGTGTGATTTTGAAAAGATAGGCCCCTGGTGGCAGGGCAGCGGCAGTAATAAAATAGAGGTTGATTTTATAGCTGACGGTATTAAGGAAATTTGCCTGATCGATTGTTTTTGGAGTAATAAAAAGGCCGATAGTGCTGTATTGAAAAAATTGCTTGATAAAGGTGAAAATTTTACAGGAATCGATAAAAGTTTTTTATGTTTTTCTAAAAAAGGTTTTACTGATGAGTGTATGGAGATTTCGGCCAGGGATTCGCAGCTCAGGCTGATATCTTTGAAGTATATGAAATGAAAGACTTTGCCTGGCGCAGAATTTATTGACGGGTGTTTATGAATATGAAAAAGAGTATCACAATAATACTGGTGTTGTTTTTAGGAATGCTGCTGGGCGGTTGTGGCAGTGATAGTGCTGAAATAAAGGAGGTGCAGCAGAAAACTATTATAGTTAAAGACAGTGTTGGCCGCGAAGTTGAGCTTCCTTATCCATTGGAAAGAGTTGCTGTCTGCAATGTTTATAATGCTGAATTGATAACTGCCGTGGGTGCTATGGATAAAATCGTCGGCGTTGATAATTATATATTTAAAGACCAGTCTGGTTTTAAAAACAGGTTTACTAAAGCGCAGGTTTTTGGTATCAGCCAGAATGCTATGAATTACGAAAAACTGGCCGAGCTGGCGCCGCAGGCCGTGATCATTACAGGTGAGGGAACATGGCGGGACGCACAGGATATGCTGGACAGATTCGGAATCAAAGTAATTGTAATAAATTCTTATTATACAGATCAGTTTGGTGCTAATTGCCGCCTGATCGGTAGAATTTTTGGCAGGGAAGCCGAGGCAGAAGAGCTGGTTGCTTATTTTACTGATAAACTGACTTATATACAAACGCAGCTTAAAGATGTACCGCGTAAAAGCTTGTATTTTGAATATCGAATGCTTGGCAAGACGGCAGTGCCGGGTGATTATTTTTATAAAATGGTCGAATATTCAGGCGCTGATAATATTTTTGCCGATGCTAAAGGAGCGCAGGTTGATCAGGAAGCGATAATCGAGAAAAATCCTCAGTATATTGTGAAGGTAGCGGATGCCAATGCTTATTCTTCTTATGAGCCGCCGACTATAGAGCAGAAAGAAGCGATCAAGCAGGAGCTTGTTTCGCGCAGCGGTTGGGCCGGTATTGACGCAGTGCGTAATGACAGGATACTGCTTCTTTCGCATTATTTGCATGGTGGGGCTTCTAAGCTGATGGGCACGATCTATATAGCGAAGTTTTTATATCCGGAATATTTGCCGGAGCTGCATCCGGAAGAAGTTTTTAAAACATGGCTGGAAAAATATCAGCAGCTTAAATATATCAAGGGGCATTCTTATCCGGAGCTATATTAGGATGCTTAAAAAATGTCCGGTCGATGTGAGAATTTATATATTGACTGGACATTTTTTTATTGACACTAAAGTTAAAGGATGTTAAAATGCAATAGAGTTAGCTGTAGCTAACTCTATTGCATTTTATTTTATGAATAAAGTTGTTTATATTGATTTAAATATAGAATATTTTTGTTTGAAAACAGTGAGCTATTTATTTTTAAGGGAGGCAGTTTATTGATGAGAAAAATTGCGATTTATGGTAAGGGCGGTATTGGCAAGTCAACTACGACTTCAAACTTGTCAGCAGCGTTGGCACTTAAAGGCTATAAAGTAATGCAGGTTGGCTGTGATCCTAAATCCGATTCTACTAAGAATTTAATGAAGGGCATGCGTATACCTACTGTTTTAGAACAGCTGAAAGAAAAAGGTGAAGCCTTAACATTAAAAGATATCGTTTTTGAAGGCTTTGGGGGTGTGCTGTGCGTAGAAGCAGGCGGCCCGACACCAGGTATAGGCTGTGCGGGCAGAGGTATTATTTCGGCGTTTGAGAAGCTGGCAGAATTGAAGGCTTTTGAAATTTATAAACCGGACATCGTTATTTATGACGTGCTGGGTGACGTTGTCTGCGGTGGTTTTGCCATGCCGATCAGAGGCGGTTATGCCCGAGAGGTTTTTATTGTTTCTTCAGGAGAGATGATGGCGCTTTATGCAGCTAATAATATCGCGCAGGCAATTAAAAACTTTGGCCGCAGAGGTTATGCCCGTTTGAAAGGAATCATTCTGAATGCTAAGAATATTGAAAGTGAGCAGGAACTGGTTGCCAAAGCTGCAGCTGAGATAGAAACGGGAATTGTTATGTATGTGCCGCGTTCAGGCGATATCCAGACAGCAGAAAATCAGGGTGGAACGGTAAGCGAATTTGTACAGGATTCGCCGATGGTTAAAGTCTATCAGGCGTTGGCCGATAAAGTTTTAGAATTGAGTGAAGACAATAAGGGGGATGAATGATGAAAAATAAACTGTTGTTGCTGGCGTTATTAGTTATAGCAGGTGCACTTGCGTATTACTGCTTTAATACAGACGGCAAAAGTGAAAGTGCATCGACTGCTGCCGGTGGAACTTATAAGCTTGAATATACGCCTACGCTGCAGGCTTATGGTTTTACGGAACCAGTAGTTTTGAAAACTAAACCGCAGCGTGTCGTGTCGTTGGTACATACTCCTGTTCTGGCATTGCATGAAATGGGTATCAGGCAGGTCGCTGTTCCTCAGGCGGCAATGCTGGAATGGCCGTCTGATTTGGTTAAGGAGGCAAAATTGCTGAATGTATCAATGAATTCTAACTTTGACATTGAATCAGTTATTGCTTTGGAACCGGATCTGGTAATAGTTGGCTATCAGTCTAAGGATACTTATGGGAAAATTTTGGATCGTGAAAAAATACCGGTGTATTATGTCGATGCAGGGCATGTCGTATCTTATGAGTCGATCAAGGAGTTGACTGACGTGCTGATCAACGCTTTTGGCAAAGATAACGCCGGGGCGGAAGCGATCACGGCCAGGTTTAACAAATTGGAAACGAGAATGGCTGCTAAAAGACAGGAAAATAAGGGCCAGCGCGTTATGGTGCTGCAGTCAGCACCGCCCCGCCATTATATTCAGGGAAAAGATGGTACGTTAGGCAGTATGCTTGATATGCTGGGGTACGAAAATGTATATAAGAACAATAAGATGGTGCTGGTTGATCTGGAACAGGCTTTAGCTTATGAACCTGATTTACTGTTTTGTGTAGGCGGTTCCAAAACTGCTGCTGAGCATCAGCAGGTGATGGAGGAAGATTTTGCGAAAAATCCTGAGTATTGGAACAACATTAAGGCGATCCGTGAACATGAGGTCATTTATCTGCCGATCAAATATGTTGCGACTGCAGGGATCAATGTTATTGACAATATAAATGAATTGATCGATATTATCGATGCGAAGAAGCTGAAGCACAATGAGTAAAGAAGTAAACGTTTTGCAGGTTAGTATGGTGTGTCTGGTTTTACTGGCTGTTTTGTTATTATTAGCTGTTGTGGCGCTGGGAGTTGGCAGTGCCGGATATTCGCTGCAGCAGATCGTTCAGGCGCTTTTTTATGATGAAAGTGGTCCGGCAAGGGTAGTTGTTTATAATTTGCGGTTACCGCGTTTGATCATGGCTATAGAGGTTGGGGCCTGCCTGGCTGTTGCCGGCGCTCTTTTGCAGGCTGTCATGCGTAATCCACTGGCAGATCCTGGTATCATAGGTGTTTCTGCCGGTGCGGCTACCGCGGCGACGACGATTTTGCTGCTGTTCCCGACTTTGGTTTCTTCGGTGCCGCTTTTTGCTTTTGGCGGCGCGGCCCTGGCCTGTGTACTGATCTATTTGCTGGCCTGGCGAGATGGGATCGATACGGTCAGGATAATTTTATCTGGCGTAGCGATCAATACAGTTTTAGGGGCTTATAACTCCTTTTTACAATTATTGAATTCAGACAATCTTTCCAGTGTGTTGTCTTTTATGAATGGCAGTCTTTCTGGACGTTCCTGGGATCATGTTTATATTATTACGGTGTATGCTTTTATTGGCCTTGTTTTAGGTGTCTGCTGCATCAAGAATGCCAACATTTTGCAGTTGGGTGACGAGATTGCTCAAAGCCTGGGCGTAAATGTAACTTTTGTGCGGATCTTTTTATCGGCGGTGGCTGCTTTTTTAGCTGCAGCAACGGTAGCAGAGGCGGGTATGATCGGCTTTGTTGGTTTGGTCGTGCCGCATATTGCGAGAATGATGGTTGGATCTGACTATAAGGCACTGCTGCCGGTGAGCATGCTTTTGGGCGCGGTAATCCTTTTGGCGGCAGACACTTTGGGAAGGACGCTTATTCCCGGGATGGAGATACCTGTAGGTATCGTTATGGCAGTTACCGGCGGGCCGTTTTTCTTGTATATGTTAAGAAAGAAGGGCAAAGTAAGTGGAAGTTAAGGGTGAAAAATTAGAGATCGGCTATGATGGGCGCATTGTGGTCAGGGAAGTGGACATTACCGTAAAAAAGGGTGAGATCACGACGATCATCGGACCTAACGGTTCAGGAAAATCTACGCTGCTGAAAGCTTTGACGCGCTTGCTGCGTTGCAGCATGGGCTGCGTTTATCTTAATAAGGAAGATTTGTATAATATCGACAGTAAAAAACTCGCTAAGTGTATTGGGGTTTTGCCGCAGCGTCATTGTGCGCCGCCTGATTTTAAGGTCAGGGATTTAGTTGGCTATGGTCGTGTGCCTTACCAGAAATGGTATGAGCAGAATACAGAAGAGGATGAAAAGATCATCGAGTGGGCGTTAAAGGCGACCGGTACCTGGGCTTTGCGTGATAAATCTATTCAGGAATGTTCCGGCGGCGAATCGCAGCGGGTATGGATAGCTACAGTTCTGGCGCAGCAGCCGGAGATTTTGTTTTTGGATGAACCGACGACATATCTGGATATTGCGCATCAGCAGGAAACGATGAAGCTTGTAAAAAGATTGAACCATGAGGCGGGGATCGGGGTGGTGATGGTGCTGCACGATTTAAGCCATGCCCTGGAGATCAGCGACAGGATCATAGTTTTGAAAAATGGCTGTAAATATGGTGAAGGCTGTCCGCAGGATATTATCACACCTAAAATGATGCGTGAGGTTTATGACGTGGATTGTGATGTGGTGCAGATGCCGGGCCGCAAAAAGCCTTTGATTATGTTTAAGGAAATAAGTTGATAAAAGGAGTTTGGTTATGGCAATGGATGGAAAAGAGCTGGTTGCAAAACTGGCCAAATTGAGTCAGGTGCAAAGCATTAAAGATATACCACAGCTGACGCACGCGTTGTTTCCGGGCACGCATTGCCCTTTGATGGGGGCGGCAATGGCTGTCGGAGGGATCAATGACAGCCTGATAGTTGTAGTTGGCACTGATGAATGTACTTATTACACTAAAAGTATGACTGTACATTCTGAAAAATTTGGCGGTATTGGCGGGCGTTGTGTGTCGGTTGTTTTGGATGACCATGACGTAACCTTTGGAAGTGCGGAAAAGGTGCAGGAAGCCTTTAAAGAAATTATTGAAGAATATCGTCCTCAGTGCGTCTTTTTGGTTACGACCTGTGTTATTGAAATCATCGGGGACGACTTTGACGCTATTGCAGAAGGGCTTAGCGGGCTTTATGGGATTCCAGTGCTGCCGGTACATACTGAGCATTTTAAATGTGAAGACCATTTGCCTGGCCTGGAACGGACTATCTCTGTCTGCGCAGCAATGATGGAGCCGCGTGCTTGCGATAACAGTGTTAATCTGCTGGGGCAGCGTATGGGTGATTTTGCCACGACGGAGCTTTATGCCATGCTGCAGAAGGCGGGCATAAAAATTGGCTTACAGCTGCCCTGCGGCTGTACGGTGGATGATATTAAAAATGCTGCCGCGGCGAAGGTGAATATTGTAGTTAATGATATTGCCCTGTCGCTGGCGCAGAAGATGCAGGAAAAATTTGGAACGCCGTATGTTTATTTCAATAAATTCGTCATTCCTGAAAAAATCTATGAAGCCTATAAAAATCTTTTTGGCTATTTAGAGCTTGAGCTTCCTGAAGAATTGGAGGTGCTTTATCAAAACATAAGAGCAGAAATTGAAAAAACTAAGAGCGAACTGGCTGGTATTACTTATATTTACGGAAATACGCCGTATGCAGTTTTTGAAATGAACTGTTTTCTGAGTTCTCTTGGCATGGTGCCGCAGGTGATCCAAACGAACAGATATACCGCCGCAGATGAGGAGTATGCAAGGAAAATGCTGCAATATACAGATCCTTATGTTTGCAAAGCAGCTAATATCGCGCCTCTGCAATATGTCTATGATGTATTGTCTCCTTATTTGTATCTGGGACATGAATTTGCGAGCAGACTGCGTCAAAAAGGTATGGCTATTGTCCACAGCGACAGGGCCGGCGGTATGCTAGGCTTTGAAGTTACGGGGTATTTGCTGCAGCAGTTAGTCAAGGCTGTGAGGGAAGCAAAAGAATATAGAAGGGAGCTGGGCATATGAGTTTGTGCAGATACTTGCCTGTTCCCTCAGATCGAATGGGGATCATCTGGAGCCTGCTCAGCGTAAAAGACAGCATTATTCTTGAATATGGCCCGGCAGGGACAACTCATTTCAGTATGGGGCTTTATGGTGCGCTGGGTGTAGACTGTCAGCAGCGGTTGTTTACAACACATATGAATGAGGATGATGTGGTGATGGGGGACGTTACCCGTCTGGAAGAAGCCATTATCGAACTGGATAAAAACTATGAACCTAAAGTTATTTTTGTTGTGGCATCGTCTATTTCTGCGGTTATTGGAACGGACATTAAAGGAGTTTGCAATTATATGCAGCAGGAAGTGAAAGCGAAGCTGGTTGCCTTTGAGCAGGGCGGCTTTAGAGGCGATTACAGCGTGGGACTGACTGAGGTTTATAAATTGCTGGTCAATAATCTTCCGCATAAAGATCAGGCTGCGCAAAAGAAAACCTATAATATTATCGGCGCTTCCATGGGCAGTTATCGTGCCGCGTCTGATGTTTGGGAGCTGCAGAATCTGATGCGTGAAGCCTTTGGCTATGAAATGCATACCTGTTTGTGTCACGAAACTTCTGTGGCTGAGATAGGCGATATTGGCGCAGCCGAAATCAATTTGGTAATGCGGCAGGAAGGCTTGCAGGCGGCCGGCCTGCTGAAAAATAAATTTGCTGTTCCTTTTGTTTTCAGTGCTCCTTACGGGTATGCCGCAACTTTAGCCTGGCTGGAAGAAGTGGGCAAAGTTTTAGGGCAGGCCCCGGACAGTAAGCTATGCGCCAGATTACGTCTGAAAGCTGGGAATGCAGCTTCTTTGAAGATGTATGCCATGATGATGGGGCGCAAAAAGATGCCTCAGGCAGCTGTACTGGGAGAATATGATCTGGTGAAAGGGTTAAGTGCGTTTCTCGGATCTGTAGGCATCAATGTTAAGCATAAGATATGCAGTCATTCTTTAAAAAGCATTATAGAAGCAGAGCCGGATATTCAATATTTTGCTGTAGAAAAAGACAAAATTGACATATTGAAAAATTTGCGGCAGACGCTTGTCCTGGCAGACGATGTTTCAAATAGGCTTTGCGACAGCAGCAATGTTGTATTGAGAGTGAGCGCGCCTTTTATTGAGGGTGCTCAGATTGCAACGCATTTGCCTTTGCTTGGTGAAAAGGGTACAGATTTTTTACTGGAAACTGTCGAAGCATATTATCAGACTTTAGCTTAATAAAAACTTAAGTATCCCCTCAAAATTAATACTTGAGGGGATACTTAAAGAGGAAAAGTTAGCTGAGACTAACTGAATAAAATAAGTTGTAAAAATCTTGCTGCTCCGGCGAAATATTGGCAAGCCAGAGGGCAAAAAGATTCTATACTAGATTTTTATAATGAAAAGGAGGTCGATGCTGCTGTTGGTTTAGTATTTGTGACAGTAAAATTTTAGGGGGAGTTAAGGTGAAAAAGTTTTTTAAATTTTTATGCATGTGTCTGATCATGAGTATGGCAGAATCGGCACATGCCGCATTACCAACAGTAAAAGATACTGTGGTTATTTCTGCAGCAGACAACAAGCCGATAACACTTGCGAAAATGGCTGAGGGCCTTGTTGATTATGATGTATTATTTTTTGGTGAATTTCATGATCAGGATGTGCTGCATGAGCTGGAATATGAACTGCTGCAGCAACTATATACTATTCATGGTGATAAGCTGGTTCTGTCACTGGAGATGTTTGAGGCTGATAACCAATCTGTTTTGGACGAATATTTAGCAGGTAAAATTTCTGAAAAGGATTTTCTGGGCAAGTCACGTCCCTGGCCCAGATATAAAACTGATTATCGTCAGTTGGTAGAGTTTGCCAAGGAACATAACTTACCTGTTATTGCCAGCAATATACCGCGCTTTTTAGCCTCCAGGCTGGCGAAAGAGGGAACTTTAGAAAATGTAGAAGAGCAGGATAAGCAATATTTACCTGTCAGGACCTATGCGCCTGCAGGAAAGTATAAAGAGAAGTTTACTGCTTATATGACTAAGGGACAGACGCCGATGCGAATTCCACAGGCGCGGATAGATCAGGTGTTTGCCGCTCAATGCATAAAAGATGACAAGATGGCAGAAAGTATTTTTTATTATTGGCAAAATAACCAGGATAAAGTAATTTTTCACGTTAACGGCTGTTTCCATTCTGATGGGCATTTAGGTACTGTAGAAAAACTGGAAGCACTGAATCCAGCTTTAAAAGTAGGTGTGATTACGCCTAAAGATTTGCCGGAAGCTAAAAGTTATATGAAAACTTATGCCAGCGATAAAAGTGACGGTGAATATATTATTTATTTTCCAAGAGTAGCAAAAGAACAATGATGAGAGGAAGGGTATTATAATGCAAATAAAAAATAAGAGGTTTTTAAACGGGAAAATACTGATGGCCGTACTGATTGGTACGAATGTCATCTGGGGGAGCACAGAGACCTATGCCGAAGAGCCGCATAAATTTACTTTAGATGAATATGTGGTGACTGCTACTCGTACCGAACTTAACAGAAAAGAAGTTCCTCAAAGTGTGGAAGTCATAACTAAAAAGGATATTCAGAATATCGGTGCGACCAATGTTATAGATGCTTTGCGCACTGCAACTAATGTTGAGATCCCTGAAGCGGCTGGAGTAGGGCATACTTTGGGCATCAGAGGCAGCAGTAAAAATGATGTGCTGGTACTTCTTAATGGACGTCGTATTCCCGGTGAAGGATATGGACAGGTTTCTACTAATACTTATGTGTTGTCGCGGTTAAATGTGAACAATATAGAACGAATTGAAGTGCTGCGCGGACCGGCCGGGGCCTTATACGGCTCGGAAGCTTCTGCCGGCGTTATCAATATCATCACTCAAAAGCCTGAAAACAGATCAATGACTGTGGGAGTGGCGACAAATAGCCGTGAAATGAGTAATTATTACCATTTTGACAGCGGCAAAGATGGAAAGATGAGCGCGGCATTTGATGCCAATTTTACTAAAGTCCGTTATTTTAAATGGGATGACGCCAATATGAGCAAGTATTTTGGGCCTACCCAAAATTACAGCCTGGATGTAGATTATAAGATGGATCAAAACAACAGCTTAAATTTATATCTGGACTATGAAAATACAAATCAGCAGTTTAAAAAGTTTGCCAGTGCCAGCGGCCCTTTTTCTTATCTGGGGATATATAATGTTGACAGAAAAAGTGCCAGCCTGACTTATAACGGAGCAAATGCCAACAGTAATTATATGGTGAGCGCGACTTATGGCGAATTGAAGAAAGATGTAACTAGTGCCATGGTTGCGAACAGTGTCGGCAGTTCCAAGTTTAACTTTTGGAATATTGAAGCTCGTGACACGATCAAGTTAAATGACAGTAACCGGCTGACCTTTGGCGGTGAATTCAGAACGGACAGCCGGAAGGACAGCAGTATTGATGAAAGTTCAGATCAGTATTCATTATTTGTACATGATGAGTTGAAAATAGGGGAGAAACTTTTGCTTATTCCTGCTATCAGATATGATCATCATGACAGCTTTGGAAACGAAACTTCGCCTAATATCGGGGCAACTTATTCATTTACTGATACCACCAGGTTTAAAGCTAATTATGGCGAAGGTTATAGGGCGCCGTCTATTTCCGAATTGTACGGTACTTATTCTAATCCTAATCTGCGCCCTGAAAAATCAAAAGGCTATGAGTTGTCATATGAACAGGAATTTGACACTGATACTGCCGTTAAATTGACATATTTTAAAAATAAAAAGACTGATGCCATTGCAATGGATTACAGCTTAGCTCCTAATTATCAATATATGAATATCGAAAAATCTTCTTCTGAGGGCGTTGAGTTTGAAATCAAGCATGATTTGGGCAATGGTTTCACAGTGATTGGCAATTATGACTATCTGGATGCTATGAACGATAAAACCAATACGCGCCTGAATTATAATGCCCGTAATACTTATACAGCAAAATTGATGTGGACAGAGCCTGTAAAACAGGAATGGAATATCACTGCCTGGAATAAGTGGTATTCTGATTATAGGGCAGACAATGAAGATCACAGCATTAATACCTTTAATTTTGTCGTTAACAAACGCTGGGGAGATAAATATCGTGCTTATGCCGGTATTGATAATCTTTTTGATAAAAAAATCACAGAAATGCGTTATTCCGGACGTTTATGGCGTGTCGGTGCAGAGATGACCTTCTGATAACTTTTCTATTATGATGAAACGCCGCTGCTGTTTGGCAGCGGCTTTCTTTGCTATCTGCAACGCATTTGTGCTACAATAATAAAATATAGATTGATGTTGCAGCAGTAGTAGACAGAGAGGTGTTAATATGGGACAGCTAAAAATAACGGAGATCGAGGCGCAGCTGAATGAGTGGGAGTTTTTAAAAGAACTGCCGCCGGAAATAGACGGTTTTAAGTTAACAATGGGTCAGGGCATTGACGGACAGATCTTAACGATCGCTTCCTATGGTAATGAAGCGATGCACAGTAAGCTTGATTTGGTCTATACATCGGAAACCTTTGATTATGTGCCGGTAAAAACGATCGGTATGCATACGTTCAGGGATATTCGCTATTTTTGCCGAGACCGGGATAAATTTGCTAAATTGATGCAGGAGAATCTGCCTGAGCTTTTGGCTGATATCAACAGGGAGAAAAAACACAGGATGGGGACCCTGGTAGAAGAGACCGGGCTTGCCAGCTGGGAATATGCGGCCAGGCTGCCGCAGAAAGTCGGCGGCTTTGAACTGTTTATAGCGCCTGATAATCCCATTGACTATATCAATGGTTCGACGCTTTTTATCGATTACAGCGACTTTGAACATGGCAATCAGCTGGTGTTTTTTTATAACACTTTCAGGGATGAGTTTTTTGCAGAAACAAAAAAAGGCTTCATGACCGGGATCACCCATGAATTTGATTGCCGGAATTTGGAAGCGCTGGAAAAACTGCTGGATGAGAATCTGGAAGCGGCATTGCAAAAACTTGGCAAAGCGTAAAGAATGTAATAAATTTATTGTCTGAAACCCTTGACATCTTGATGCAAATGCCATATAATATGCCTACATGGTTTGAATGGCCCGGTGGTTCAGTTGGTTAGAATGCCGCCCTGTCACGGCGGAGGTCGTGGGTTCGAGTCCCATCCGGGTCGCCATTTTTGCCTCGGTAGCTCAGTTGGTAGAGCAAAGGACTGAAAATCCTTGTGTCCACAGTTCGATTCTGTGCTGAGGCACCATTTATGCGGAAATAGCTCAGTGGTAGAGCACCTCCTTGCCAAGGAGGGGGTCGCGAGTTCGAATCTCGTTTTCCGCTCCAGTTAAGGCGACATAGCCAAGCGGTAAGGCAGAGGTCTGCAAAACCTTTATCCCCAGTTCGATTCTGGGTGTCGCCTCCACTTTTTTGCCGGGGTGGCGGAACTGGCAGACGCAAGGGACTTAAAATCCCTCGGGGAGTGATCCCCGTACCGGTTCGATTCCGGTCCTCGGCACCATTATTTTATGGTGGATGTAAACAGTACAACGATATAGTCAAGTAAGAGATTGACGGAGCGTCCCGTATCGGACGCTTTTTTTATTATTTAATTTTAGGATTTGAAATGAAAGCGGTGAGAAAGATGGTTAATAGTTTTGCAGAATTGAAGGTTTGTGCCAAAACAGTGGAGCAGCTTAAGCAAATGGGCATTAAAAGGCCGATGCCTGTTCAGGAACAGGCTATTCCGGCCCTGTTTGCAGGGCGTGACGTTATTGCCAGAGCGCAGACAGGTACCGGTAAGACTTTGGCGTTTTTAGTACCAATGGTTGAACGTCTGGATGCGTCCAGGTCTTTTGTCCAGGCGCTGGTCATTACCCCGACGCGTGAACTGGCACAGCAGATCGCGGTAGAGCTGAAAAAGCTGTTGGGCGAAAGCGAAGTAAAGGTGCTGGCAGTTACCGGCGGCCGTGATTTTGAAGCGCAGAAGCATAAGCTGGATGGCAAAAGCCATGTTTTGATCGGTACGCCGGGCCGCCTTTTGGACCATATCCGCAAAGGCAATACTAATCTGGGCGGCGTTAAATATCTGGTGTTGGACGAAGTAGATGAAATGCTGAAGCAGGGCTTTATTGATGAAGCGTCCGAGCTGATAGCGATGACTGATCCTGAGCGTCAGACGATGCTGTGCAGTGCTACTTTGTCTGAGGAAGTACAAAAGCTGGGCAAGCGGATCACCCGTAATTGTGCTTTGATCGATATTGATCCCAATAAGGCAACGGTCGAGAACATCAAGCAGATCTGTATCAAAACTACGGACGAATACCGCAATCAGGCGGTTGCCGCTTTGATAGACCGTTATAACCCTTATCTGATGATCGTTTTCTGCTTCAGTAAGGAACGGACAAAAGAGCTGGGTGACTGGCTGGGCAGCAAGGGCTATAATGTAGATGTACTGCATGGCGAAATGTCGCAGGCCAAACGCAAAACCGTGATGAAGGCTTTCCGTGAAGCCAAGCTGCAGATTTTAGTAGCCAGCGATCTGGCTGCCCGCGGCCTGGATATCGAAGGCGTGACCCATGTCGTCAATTATGATATTCCGCATGATGTAGACTGGTATGTGCATCGCATCGGTCGTACCGGGCGTGCCGGCAACGAAGGTATCGCTGTTACCCTGTATACGGCAGAAGAGGCCAAATGGCTTAAAAATATTGAAAGTAAGCTGGATGTAAAAATGGAACGGCAGAATTTAGAGGGCAAAACGATAGCCCGGCGTGAGGCAAGACCGGTTCAGAAAAAACGTAAGGCTGAAGCTGCCAAGCCGAAACGCGGTAAAAAAGCCGTTGCAGATAAGCGTAAAGCGCCGAAGACCGGCTCGAACCGCCGTCAAAATAAAAACAAATAAGTGTGAGAAAGTGAGGGGACTGTTATGCAGGCAGTAAACAAAGAAAGAGTAGCCGGACTGTTACAGGGACTGGCACAATTCGGCAAAACAGAACACGGTATCACAAGACTGGCTTATACGGCAGAGGACAAGGCAGCGCAGGACTGGCTGCTGCAGCAGGTGCAGGATTTAAAGCTGCAGCTGTCAACTGATGCTGTCGGCAATGTTTTTCTGCGGCGGGAAGGTAAAAATCCTGCTTTGGCTCCTGTCGCTATGGGTTCCCATATCGATACAGTCGTGCAGGGCGGCGCTTATGACGGTACGGTAGGCGTCATCGGCGCTTTAGAAGTGCTGTATATGCTGCAGGATGAAGAGCTGGAACGTCCGGTGGAGGTCATTATTTTCAGGGCAGAGGAATCGAGCCGTTTTGGTTTTGCTACTATCGGCAGCAAGCTGATGGCCGGCGTAGGCGATACTGATAAATTTTCGAGCGCGGCCAAAGCCGGCGCTGTGACTTTTAAAGAAGCGCTGACTGAATGGGGCTGCGATCCTGCTGCCTATGGACAGGCGCGTAAAGAAGCAGGCTGCTTTAAAAGCTTTTGGGAAATGCATATCGAACAGGGTAAAGTACTGGAAGAAACAGGCGAGCGGATCGGAATCGTGCATAATATCGCTGCGCCGACACGTTTTAAGATCATCGTTGAAGGCATGGCCGATCATTCCGGGGCCACGCCGATGGGCTTCCGCAAAGACGCGCTGGTAAGTGCGGCCCGGCTGGTTATAGCTATTGAAGAAGCTGCTACTAATGAAGCCGAAAACGGTACCGTTGCGACGGTGGGTGTTTTAGACGTAGAACCGGCTTCGATCAATGTGGTGCCGGGCAAGGCTACCTTGTGGGTAGATCTGCGCGGTGTGGATGAGGAAAGCATCAACTGTGCTTTGAGCAATATTCGTGATGCTGTTTCGGAGATTGCTAAAAATGACAGTATTACTATTACTATGGATATGCTGACAGCTGATAAGCCGGTTGCTTTGTCCGAAGAACTGGCGGCAAAGCTTGATGCTGTCTGTGCGGCGAAAGGGATCGCCTATCGGCATATGAACAGCGGCGCCGGTCACGATGCCATGCATATGGCTGCACTGGCCCCGACAAGTATGCTGTTTGTGCCCTGTAAAGGCGGCATCAGCCATAACCCGGCAGAATATGCTGACAACGACGATATCTGCCTGGCGATCGAGATTTTGGCAGAAGCCGTTAAAGAAGAGGCCGCTGTTTAAAAAGTAACGCAGCAGGTAAAAAATAACCTGAGAATAAAAATAACTGTAAAATCTGCTGCAAAGCAGTCCTGTTAGGGCGGGGCTGCTTTGCTTTTTTACTTTGTTCGTAATATAATTATAATGATATAGAATTTTCATTTTTCAAATTGAGGAGACGATAACATGGAAGAAGTGCGTGTGCGTTTTGCACCCAGCCCGACGGGTTATTTACATATTGGCGGAGCAAGGACGGCTTTATTTAACTGGCTGTTCGCTAAAAAGCATAATGGCAAGCTGGTGCTGCGCATTGAAGATACTGATACAGAGCGCTTAAAAGCAGACAGCGTGAGCCAGATCCTGACCAGTCTGAAATGGCTGGGACTGAATTGGGATGAAGGGCCGGAAGTAGGCGGCGAAGTCGGACCGTATTATCAGTCAGAGCGTCGTGAGATCTACAGCAAGGTTGCTGAACGGCTGCTGGAAGAAGGCAAAGCTTATTATTGTTTCTGTACTTCGGAAATTTTGGAAGCAGAGCGCGAAAAGCAGCGTGCGGCTAAACAGCCATTCCGCTATGCGCGCACCTGCCGCGATCTGCCTGTCGAGGAAGCCAAAGCCAGAGCAGCCAAAGGCGAGCCTTATTCCGTACGTATCAAAATACCTACGGAAGGCAGCCTGACCGTGCATGATCTGATCCACGGCGACGTTACTTTTGATTTGACGCAATTTGATGATTTTGTCATCGTTAAAACTAATGGTATGCCGACTTATAATTTTGCCGTAGTCGTTGACGACCATTTGATGAGGATCAGCCATGTACTGCGTGCCGAAGAACATTTATCCAATACTCCCAAGCAGGTATTGCTTTATGAGGCCTGCGGTTTTGACGTGCCTGAATTCGGACATATGCCGATGATCCTGGCTCCTGACCGCAGTAAGCTCAGTAAACGCCACGGCGCGACTTCTGTCGAAGAGTTCCGCGACCAGGGGTATCTGCCGGAAGCGATTGTCAATTATCTGACCCTGCTGGGCTGGGCCCCGGGCAACGAAGAAGAAATTTTCTCGCTGCAGGATACTGTAGCTCAGTTCGAGCTGGAAAAAATGTCGAAAAAGGCAGCCGTTTATGATACCAAGAAACTGACCTGGATGAACGGACAATATTTATCAGCGTTACCGCTGGAAGCAGTGCTGCCTGAGGCCACGGCTTTCTTCATTAAATCCGGACTGGTTGATGAAGCCTGGCTGGAAGCCAATAAAGATTATTTTGCCCGCTTGGTGGACGTAGTGCGCGTGCGCGTCAAGACGCTGCAGGAAGTTGTTGAAGCCGCAGAATACTTCTTTAAGGATGTGACAAGCTACGATGAAAAAGGCGTCAGCAAGCATTTCAAGCCGGAAGCAGCAGAGCTTTTAACGGCCTGCATCGATGCGCTTGAAGGTTTGGAGACCTTTGATCTGGCCAGTACGGAGGCGGCTTACAATAAGATCGCCGAAGAACAGGGCCTGTCTTTGGGCAAAGTCGTGCATCCGACACGCCTGGCGCTGACAGGGCGCACTGTGAGCCCCGGCTTATTTGACGTTATGGTGCTGCTGGGTAAGGAAAAGACTCTGAGCAGAATGCGCAGGGCTGTTTTATATATCAAAACTTTAGCTTAAATCAAAAAAATTACTGAAAGAGGTGCGACGCCGATGAGAATACTGGGAATTTTACTGTGCTGCCTGATGCTGGGATTGAGTTCTGTGGCTTTTGCCGAGCAGCTGACGACTGTGTACAGCAAAGTTGTTGCGACAAAGAATATGCAGGGCGAGATCCCGGAGATCGACGGTCTGAGATATACCAATCTGCAAAAAAACGCCAACAGTATTTTGGCAGCCAGGGTCAAAGACTTGCTGGCGCAGGTCGGCGGCAGCGGTACAGTCAGCTATGAAGTCAAACTGAACCGCCCCAGCCTGGTCGGTATACTGCTTAAAGCGACTAACGGCGGGCGCACAGCTTATCAGGCTGTAAATTTGGATATGACGACCGGCAATGAATTCAGTATTCGTGATTTCGTGGGTGAGGGTAATGCCATCCATGAGATTTTAGGCGCTTATGAGGGCGTATTGTTTGCGGATAACGGTATTTATACCCGTACTGCCAGCGGTGCGGCTTACAGTAATTTTGTTTCCTACAGCAAGTTGTTCCCGCTGCTGCGGACAGGGGACGCAGAGCGTTTGCTGACCGTTTTTGGCTTGACCCGTGCCGTTGAGGATAAGGTCGTTACTGTCAAAGCTGGGGAGCTGCTGGCCTTGCAGCTGGAATCCAACCGTACGACAGGTTATTCCTGGTTTGTCGAGGAGAAGGGGTATGCAGGCAAGTTTTATGAATTGGGCCGTTCCTATATCCTGCCGGGCAATGCTGCCAATAATAAATCCGGGATGCCGGGCTTGGAAATAATTGTTTTCGGTGCTCAGGAACCGGGCGAATATAAGGTTAATCTGGAATATAAGCGTGCCTGGGAAAAGGGCAGCGGCTTTGATAAATTCAGCTTTACTGTTAAAGTGCTGTGATAACGGAGGTCGGAAATGGAAAAAACTGCCGTTACCGTGAAAATTTTTAATGAGGAATACACTTTAAAGACCGATCTGCCGCGGGCTGACGTGGATGCGATCGCAGCCATGGTCGATCAGAAAATGCAGAAGCTGGCGACAAGCCAGCATTTAGTCACTACCTCCAAGGTCGCCGTCTGGGCGGCACTGGATCTGGCGGGCGAGTTATACACCTTGCGCCGTGAATATGAAGCCTTGCTGAAAGCGGCGAAGGACATTTAGAGAAGAGGTTTTTAGTTAATGAAAAAGCAAACCATCGAACTGCTCGCCCCCGCCGGGAGCTGGGAAGCGTTGGAGGCGGCGGTGAATGCCGGCGCCGATGCTGTATATATGGGCGGCAAAGCTTTTGGCGCCCGTCAGTATGCCAGTAATTTTGACCGCGAGGAAATGCAGAAGGCTGTTTACTTTGCGCATATGCATCGTGTGCGGCTGTATATCACGGTCAACACGCTGGTCGATGACAGTGAGTTGAGCGAGCTGGCCGACTATCTGCTGTTTTTAAACAATGTGGGTATCGACGGTATTATCGTGCAGGATCTGGGAGTGATCCGTCTGGCCCGGCAAATCGTGCCGGACCTTCCTTTGCATGCCAGTACACAGATGACGGTCACTAATTCCGAAGGGGTGAAGCTTGCTGCTGCCGCCGGGATGGAACGTGTGGTCCTGGCGCGCGAGCTGAGCCTGGAAGAAATAAAGACGATCTGTCAGGGCACAGAAACAGAGATCGAAGTTTTTATCCACGGCGCTTTGTGCGTCTGCTATTCGGGCCAATGCCTGATGAGCAGCTTGATCGGCGGACGCAGCGGCAACCGTGGACGCTGTGCGCAGCCCTGCCGCCTGCCTTATAAGCTGGTCAACGCAGCTGGCGAGGATATGCTGAGCGGCAAAGATGCTGGACAATATCTGCTGAGCCCTAAGGATCTGAATACTTTAGAGATTTTGCCGCAGCTGATCGAAGCCGGCGTTACTTCGTACAAAATCGAAGGACGCATGAAGCGGCCTGAATATGTAGCCGTTGTTGTCGATGCCTATCGCAGGGCTATCGACAGTTATCTTGCCGGTAATTATCAGGTGCCGGAGGAAGATTTTGCCAATATTGAGCAGATCTTCAACCGTGATTTTACAACGGCTTATCTGCTGGATCGTCCCGGCAAAGAGATGATGAGCGACAGGCGTCCTAATAACCGCGGCGTTTTGGTAGGCCGTGTCGTCAAGCTGGATAAAGCAAATAATAAAGCGACGTTGAAACTGGATAAAGAACTGCATCTGGAGGACGGTTTGGAGTTTTGGGTCAGCGTAGGTGGTCGTGTTGGCACTACGGTGACGTCACTTTTGCAGAACGGACAGGAAGTAAGCGTTGCTGCGGCAGGTTCGCAGGTCACTATTGATGTGCCCCATGGCATTAAAATGAATGACCGTGTTTTCAGGACCTTTGATAACCGTCTGATGACATATGCCGCACAGTTTTTTGGCGAAAAGGCTAAACGCCGTATTCCCGTAAGCGCTTTGGTAACAGCCAGATCGGGCAGTCCGATGACGATATTGCTGACTGACGACGAGGGCAATACCGGCTATGGTGAAACACAGTTTATTGTAGAGCCTGCCCGCAAGCACGCTTTAAATGAAGAAACAGTGCGTAAACAGGTGGACCGCCTGGGTACTACGGAATATGTATTGGCTGATCTGGTGCTGGAATGTGATGAAAACGTCATGGTGCCGATGAGCGAGATCAATGAGGCCCGCCGTTTGGCGGCTGAGGCTTTGGACGCTGCCCGTCTGGAGGCTTTTGCGCCGGTGCGCGCGCAGCGTCATAAAGTGCCGCGCGATCTGGTGCCGCCTGAGAAAATCAGCCGCAGCAGGCACGCGCTTTTGACGGTGCATGCTGATACTGCCGCTAAAGCCCAGGCTGCTTTGGCCGGAGGCGCTGATTACATTATTTTCGGCGGCGATATTTTTGGCAGCAGACAGCTGCCGCAGCAGGCTTATGCCGAAGTAGCAGGGCTTGCTCAAAATTATGGTAAAAAATGGGCCGCAGCGACGCCGCGTATCGTCAAAGAAGGGCAGCTGCCGTATTTTGCCGAGCTGTTTGCCTGCTGGCAGCAGCTAAAGCCGGACGCTGTTTATATCAGTAACATCGGCTTGTGGCAGCTGGCACGTCAATACAGCGGTTTGCCCTTATGGGCCGATATGTCTTTGAATATCTATAACGACCAGAATCTGGAATTCTGGCGGGAACAGGGCGCCGTGGGCGCGACCCTGTCGGCGGAGCTGACAATGGCGCAGGTAGAGCATTTAGCCGCAGTCAGCCCCGTTCCTGTGGAATGTATGGTACAGGGCCGGATCGAAATGATGGTTTCTGAGTATTGCGTAGGCGGCAGCTTTTTAGGTGACCTGCATCAGGGCGCCTGCAAATTTAACTGCCGTGAGCAGTTGTTTTTGAGCGACCGCAAGGATGCAAAATTTCCTGTCGTTACCGACCAGAACTGCCGGATGCATATTTTGAATGCGCATGACCTGTCGATGCTGACCAATGTCAAGCACATGGAAAGTATCGGCGTCGGCCGTCTGCGTTTGGACGCGCGCAATTATACTGATGAAGAAACTGCGTCTTTGGTAACGCTGTATAAGGAAGTGCTGCGGGGCGACCGCGAAGTTGCGGAAAACCTGCCGCATACGACCAGGGGGCATTATTTCCGCGGCGTATTATAAGGAGTAATTATGGCAAGATTTGCTGTTAAAACATTAGAATTTGATAAAGTAAAAGCGATGCTGGCCGGTAAAACGGCTACGTCACTGGGGAAGGCGCAGGCTTTAGCGATCCGCACGGAAAGTGAGTTCAGCGTTGTTAAGCGCCTGCAGGAAGAAACAGCCGAGGCTCTGCGCCTGTTAGATGAAGGCAAAAGATTTCCCTTCGGCGGCGCGCATAATATTGTGGCAGCCGTTAAGCATGCCCAATTAGGGGCGGTGCTGGAAGCAGAAACCCTGATGGAGATCGGCAGTACGGCCGCGGCGATCCGCCAGATCAAGACCTTTTTGCAGGAGGAGCACGAACTGGCTCCGACTTTGGCTGGCTATGCCGAAGCTTTGCAGACGCTGCCGCGTTTGGAAAAACAGCTGGAAAATGCTATTTCTGAAAAAGGCGAGATCAAGGACAGCGCTTCGACCAAGCTGGGCGGACTGCGGACCGGCATCCAGATAGCGAAAAACCGTGTGCGCGAGCAGCTGGAAAAGGTCCTGCATGATCCCAATAATCAAAAATATTTTCAGGACGTGCTGGTAACCATGCGCGGCGACAGATATGTCATTCCGATCAAGCAGGAATACAAGCTCAATTTTCCGGGGGTCGTTCACGATCAGTCCGGCAGCGGCGCAACGCTGTTTATTGAGCCCATGGCGGTCGTCAACCTGAACAACGACATCAAAAAATATATGGCCGAAGAAAAAGAAGAGGTCGAACGGATCCTGCGGCAGCTGTCAGGCAGCGTCGGTGCAGACTGCGAGCAGCTGACTGCCGGCGTCGAGAGCCTTACCAAGCTTGATGTTATCTGTGCCCGTGCTTATCTGGCGCAGCAGCAGAAGGCTGTACGCCCCATGCTGCATTTGGGCGGCAAGGTTGAGATCGTGCAGGGCCGTCATCCGCTGCTGGAGCAAAATCAGGTAGTGCCGCTGGATATAGAGCTGGGCGGCGATTTTAATACCCTTTTGATCACCGGCCCTAATACCGGCGGTAAAACCGTAGCTTTAAAAGCCGTGGGACTGTTTGCTTTGATGGCGCAGGCAGGTTTGTTCCTGCCTGCCCGCAGCGCTAAAATGCCGGTCTTCAGGGCTATTTATGCCGATATCGGCGACGAGCAGAGTATCGAGCAAAGTCTGAGTACCTTTTCCGGTCATATGACCAATCTGGTAGAGATTTTAAACGAAGTCCGCGGCGGCGATCTGGTGCTGGTGGACGAGATCTGCGCCGGTACTGACCCTAACGAGGGTGCGGCCCTGGCGATGGCGATGCTGGAGCATCTGCACGAGCAGGGCGTGCTGACGATGATCACGACCCACTACAGCGAACTGAAAACCTTTGCCTATGGGCATACAGGTATGGAAAACGCCAGCGTGGAATTTGACCCGGTCAGCCTGCGCCCGACCTACAGATTACTGATGGGCGTCCCTGGCAGCAGTAATGCTTTCAATATCAGCAGAAGGCTGGGACTGTCGGAAGCGATCATCGAAAATGCCGGTAAGCTGCTGGATCAGGAGCATGTGCATATGGAAGACGTGCTGCATGAGCTGGAAGGCGAGCGCCGCCAATACGAAACGCAGAACAAAGAGATCCAGACGCTGCGTCTGGAAAGCGAGCGTATCAAGCAGGAGCTGCACAAGCAGAAACAGGAGCTTGACCGCCGCAAAAACGAAATGCTGCGTAAAGCCCGTGAACAGGCTGATGATATTTACCGCAGCAGCCGCCGCGAATCGGAAGCAATTTTAAAAGAGCTGCGCTCGATGAAGGCTGATTTCGACGCGAAAAAACTGGAAGCCGCCGCCGAAGCCGCACGCAAACAGCTGAATAAACAGTTCAGCGAGGACGCGCCGCTGCCGGAAGGCACGCCGCTGTCGCAGGAAACTGCCAAAGTAGGGCAGACCGTCTTTTTACCTTCGCTGCGGCAAAACGGCACGATCGTCGCCGTCAGCGGCAGTGATGTGACAGTGCAGGTGGGTATCTTAAAGACCAATGTGCCTGCGAAAAACTGCCTGCTGGTGAAAGGTAAAGCCAAAGTCAACGAAGAATTGCGGCCTAAAAAACGCAAAGGCTATAATCATGATATGCTGGTCACCCGCACCGCTGCCACCAGGCAGGAGCTCGATGTGCGCGGCATGACGATCGAAGAGGCGATACCGACAGTAGATAAGGGCATCGACGACGCACTGCTGGCAGGACTGCCGGAGCTGCGTATTATCCATGGCAAGGGCACTGGCGCTTTGCGTGCCGGCCTGACTGCCTATCTGTCGTCGCACCGCGCGGTGAAACGGCTGGAACTGGCCTCGCTGCATGAAGGCGGCGCCGGCGCGACGGTGATTTATCTATAAGAGGCAGTTTTGTGTAAAAATGTAATACAATTAAGAAAATTTTGTGGAAGATATTGACCGAAAGACTAAATAATGTGATAATAGTTAGTGAAAATATATGCTTTCTGTGCACTTGGAATGGATTGTTCCGGGTGGCAAGTTAACAAACGGGGGGAAGTAAATGGCTACACTGGTGAAAAAGTTTGGCGGCAGCTCGGTTGCGACACCTGAGAAGATGCATGGCATCGTGGACCGGATCCTGCGCGAACGTCAACCGGGCGACAGGATCGTCCTGGTTGTTTCCGCTATGGGCGACCATACTGATGATTTGCTGACTTTAGCTGCTAAAGTCAATCCTGAAATGCCAAAAAGGGAGCTGGATATGCTGCTGGCAACAGGCGAGCAGGTTTCTATTGCCCTGATGGCCAGTGCTTTCTGCGCTAAAGGACAGCCTGCGGTATCTTTTACCGGTGCTCAGGCGGGTATCAAAACTAACGATAAGCACTCTAAAGCCAGTATCCTGGACGTTCAGGCCCAGCAGGTCAGGCAGGCCCTGGACGAAGGTAAGATCGTTATCGTGGCAGGGTTCCAGGGCGTTACTGACAATGGACAGATAACTACTTTGGGACGCGGCGGCAGCGATACTACCGCTGTGGCTATCGCGGCAGGTCTGCAGGCAGATATGTGCGATATCTATACTGATGTGGACGGCGTTTATACTGCCGATCCCCGTATCGTAGCCGGAGCGCAGAAGCTGGACGAGATCACTTTTGTGGAAATGCTGGAGCTGGCCCGTCTGGGCGCCGGCGTCATGCAGCCGCGTGCCGTCGAATATGGCGAGCATAACGGCGTGGCTATCCATGTACGTTCTACCTTTAACGACGTACCCGGAACTATTATTAGGGAGGAATACACAGTGCAAGAGAAAAATTTTGTTATTCGCGGCGTAGCGCACGATACTAATGTTGCCAAGATCGCCGTTCGCGGTGTCAGCGATGAACCTGGTGTGGCATATAAAATCTTCTCGGCTTTGGCAGATGCCAATATCGATGTCGATATGATCGTCCAAAGCGCCAGTGCTACCGATCATAAAAATGATATTCTGTTCACTGTGATGCAGACGGATATGGTAGAAGCGATGAGCGTTATCGAGAGCCTGAAAGAAACGATGCATTTTGACAAGGCCGATATTGAGATCAATGTCGCCAAGGTTTCTATCGTCGGTGCAGGTATGCTGGGCAGTCCCGGTATCGCAGCCGGCATGTTCGGCGCGCTGGCCAAAGCCAACGTCAATATCGACGTTATCAGCACCTCCGAGATCAGCGTTTCCTGCCTGGTTCCCGAAAAAGACGTCAAAGCCGCTGTCAACGCTATCCACGAACATTTCTTCCCGGAAGGCGCAAAATAAAAAGCAAGTAAAGTGACTTATATAAACTAAGGAGGCTTTTTACAAATGATTACCAGTATTGCAGCTAACCATGCCAAAGGAAAATCCGCTCAGGATAAAATTTTCGGTGCCAGTGCCGCCGCCGTTGCCGCAGCAGCCAAATACGGTGCTGATAAAGTAACCAACGCCACTATCGGCGCTATTTTGGACGAAGACGAGAAACTGGTCTGCCTGCCGACGATCGAAAAGGTTTACCGCGGCCTGGCAACTAACGAGCTGATCGCCTATGCGCCTATTTCCGGCCTGCCGGACTATCTTGATAAAGTAGTGACTGCCGCTTTCGGCAATTCCAGACCGGAAGGCTATATCGCCGCTGTTGCCACTGCCGGCGGTACCGGCGTTATCCATCATGCGATCTGGAACTATATGGATGCAGGCGAAACCGCGCTGACCTCCGACTGGTACTGGGGTCCGTATAAAGTCCTGTGCCAGGATATGGGCCGTAAGCTGGATACCTATAAAATGCTGGACGAAAACAATAAATACAATCTGCCGGCTTTAAAAGCCAAAGTCAACGAGATTCTTGGCAAACAGAAAAGCCTGCTGCTGATGATCAATACCCCGGCGCATAACCCGACCGGCTACAGCCTCAGCGAAGCAGACCTGCAGGGCGTTATCGACATCATCAAAGAAGCTACCGCAGGCACTGACAAGACGGTAACGCTGCTTTTAGACGTTGCTTATATCGATTATGCCGGTGAAAAAGAAGAAGTACGCAAAATCTTCAAAAAGCTCTCCAATCTGCCGGTCAATATTCTTGGTATCGTGGCCTACAGCATGTCGAAAGGCTTTACACTCTATGGTCAGCGCACCGGCGCCATGATCGGCGTTTCCTCTTCCAAAGAGATCATTGAAGAATTTGCCGCTATCAACCAATATACCAGCCGTGCTACCTGGTCCAATATCAACCGTCCGGCCATGAAAACGCTGGCTAATATTTACAGCGACCCGGAGCTTTTGGCTGCTACCGAAAAAGAGCGTGACGACTATTATCAAATGATCAAAGCACGTGCCGACCTGTTCACCAAAGAAGCAGCCGCCTGCGGCTTGCCGATGCTGCCTTATGTAGCAGGCTTCTTCCTGTCCATCCCGGCTAAAAACCCCGACGCTATCTGCGACAAGCTGCATGAAGATAATATCTTTGCTGTGCCGCTGGCTGCTGGCGTCCGTATCGCCGTCTGCGCGGTACCGCTCAAAAAGATCGCCGGTATGGCAGCTAAGGTTATGGCCGCAATGCAGGCAGTAGAAAAATAAGCTGCAACAACAACCAAAGACCGGAGCTAAAAAGGTTCCGGTCTTTTTTCCCATAAGGAGTATTTATGAACATTAAATTGACATTACCCGACAATATTACCAGAGAGTATCCTGCCGGCACGACGCTTTTGGAAGTAAGCCGGGACTTTGCCGGCAATTACCAAAGTCCGATCGTAGAGGGCGTTTTCAAAGGTATCGGCACTGATCTGCAAAAGCCGCTTACAGAAGACGGCAGCGTTGACTTTATCGTCCGTGATACGGAAGAAGGCATGAGAGTCTATGTACGCAGCCTGCTGTTCCTTTTTCTTGTAGCCATCAAAAAGCTGCGTCCGGAAGTAAAAATAGAAGCCCGTAACTCTTTAGGCAGCGCTTTGTTCTGCGAAATAACCAATGGCATAGTGCTCAGCAAATATGATCTGCAGGCGCTGGAAGATTATATGAAAAAGCTGGTCGCACAGGCTGAGCCAATAGTATATCAGCATATAACGAAAAAAGAAGCTGAAAAACTGCTGCGGGAAAGGGAAGAAGAAGACCGTTTGGAGCTGTTGCAGTCGATACCGGAAGATCACCTGCTGACGATTTATTTCCTGCAGGACTGCGGCGAGTATTTTTTCGGGCCCATGCTGCCTGATTGCAGCTATCTGAAACTATTCGAGCTGATCAGCTACGAAAACGGTATTGTCATCAACTACCCGGAACCAGGCGCAATGGAGGAACTGGACGTTTTTGTCGACAGCCCTAAGCTCAATAAAATGTTCCACGAGATGGAAGAATGGTCGACGATGCTGAAATGTAATACTGTGGCCAAGCTCAACAGTATTATCAAAGCTGGCTATGCCAAAACCATCATTCAGGTTGCCGAAGCCCTGCACGAGAAAAAGATCGCCGCAATAGCGGATGAGATAACCGATAAAGGCAAAGACGTGCATCTGGTCTTGATTGCCGGTCCTTCTTCGTCCGGCAAAACGACTTTCGCGCAAAGGCTGAGTATCCAGCTGGTCGTCAATGGGATCAGGCCTGTGCCGATCTCGATGGATGATTATTACAAAGAACGCCTGAATACGCCGCGTAAAGCCGATGGTTCCTATGACTTTGAGAGTGTCGAAGCCATTGATCTGGAACTGTTCAATGACCATCTGCAGCGGCTGCTGGCAGGTGAAACTGTCAAAATACCCAAATACAATTTCCGTACCGGCCTGCGCGAATACCGCGGCCGCGAACTGAAGCTGAGCGACGATGCGGTACTGATCGTCGAAGGTATCCACGGCTTGAACGAACGTATTTCCGCCGTCGTTCCGGCACGTAACAAGCTAAAGGTCTATATCAGCGCGCTGACGCCGATGTCGCTGGACGAATACAACAGGATCCAGACTACGGATATGCGGCTTCTGCGCCGGCTGGTGCGCGACTCGCAGTTCCGTTCGCATGACGCCTTGATGACTTTGAAGCTGTGGGATGATGTGCGCCGCGGTGAAGAAAAATATATCTTCCCATTCCAGGAAGAGGCGGATATTATTTTTAATACGACGCTGGTCTATGAATTCGCGGTGCTGAAAAAATATGCAGAACCCTTGCTGCAGGGCGTTCCCGAAACGGAAGCTGTTTATACTAACGCGCAAAGGCTGCTGGACCTGCTGAGCCATGTAACGCCGCTGGATAAAGAGCTGATCCCTCAGAACTCGATCCTGCGAGAATTTGTGGGCGGCAGCGCCTTTAAAGAAGCACTTTAAAAAATAGTTGAACCCATGCTGCGGCAGCCTGTACAGGCTGCCGTTCTTTTTATTTTTAAAGAGAAAGTTCATAAATTTTATTTTTGGCAGCACTATCTGTTTTCGTAATTTATTAATCCGACAAATGGAGTATTTTTGTTGAAATTTGTTGCCAAAAGCATTGAAAATACTAGGTGAACAGGTATATAATTATAAAAAAAGCTGTCTCTGATTAATTCAAGTATCAGAAATAAATATGCTTATAGTTTTTTTGCAGACGCTTGCAGATGACAAGGGACGCGCAGGGAAACAGGGCATGGAGACTTATAGCTTTAAGCTTTGGGTTACAGGAAGGCGGGCTGCTTCCTGACAGGGGGATTTGGTATGCAGAAGCTGATTTATCATGTAGGGGTCGATATTGGCTCAACTACGATCAAATTTGTAGTCTTAGACGAAAAAGAGCAAATTGTTTTTAAAGATTATTTCCGTCATTTATCAGATCCCAGCACTGCATTTTTACAGGAAATTGAGAAGGTTCTCGCTATTATCGACGGCAGAGAATTTTCTTTGATATTGACCGGTTCGGCCGGCTTTGGCTTTGCCGAACGCATGGGGGTGCCGCATGTACAAGAGGTTATCGCTTGCCGCGCGGCGCTTCGTTCTTTGCTGCCTGGGGCGGAAACAGCTATCGAGTTAGGCGGGGAAGACGCTAAGATCACCTGGCTGGGCAGCTCGCCTGAGCAGAGGATGAATGGTGTCTGTGCCGGCGGCACAGGCGTGTTTATCGATCATATGGCATCGCTTTTAGGCACGGACGCTGCCGGGCTTGGCAGTATGGCCGAACGTTCCAGCCGTATTTATCCGATCGCTTCCCGCTGCGGTGTTTTTGCTAAAACTGACGTGCAGGCGCTGATCAATGACGGTGCCTCGAAAGACGATATTGCCGCCTCCGTTCTGCAGGCGGTCGTCAACCAGACGATCGGCAACCTGTCGCAGGGTCGGCCCATCAGCGGCAAAGTAGCTTTTCTGGGCGGGCCGCTGCACTTTTTGCCGCAGCTGCGTCGGCAGTTTATCACCACTTTAAAACTACAGGCTGACGAAGCCCTGATCGCCAAAGACGCAGATTGCTTTGTCGCTATCGGCGCGGCTCTGGCCGGTAAGGACGGCGAGCTTTTCAACGAAGCAAAGCTGCTGCAGGCGCTGGCTAAGGTCAACGACGCTCCGCTGGAGGCCGTTGCCAAACTGCCGCCGCTGTTTGCCGACGAGGCAGAGTATGCAAAATTCCGCGCCAGACATGACCGGCACCGGATCGAACGGGAAGACCTGGCTGCCTACACTGGCAAATGCTATCTGGGGATCGATTCCGGCTCGACAACTTTAAAAATGACCCTGCTGTCAGAGGACAACAAACTGCTGTGGTCATATTACAGCGGCAATAACGGCAATCCGGTACAGATCGCCGCCGCGGCGTTAAAGGATCTGTACGAAAAAATGCCCCCGCAGGCCAGCATCGGCGGTGCAGCCGTTACCGGCTATGGCGAAGAAATGATGAAGGTGGCTTTTGGCGCTGATTTCGGCGAAGTCGAAACAGTAGCGCATTTGCGGGCCGCTTCGTTCTTTGCACCTGAGGTATCCTTTCTGATCGACATCGGTGGGCAGGATATCAAATGCTTTTTTGTAAAAAATGGTATTCCCGACCGGCTGATGCTGAATGAAGCGTGCAGTGCCGGCTGCGGTTCGTTTATCGAAAACTTTGCTCAGGGACTGGGACTTGACGCCGCTGAATTTGCCAGACTGGCGCTAACAGCGCAGGAGCCTGTTGATCTGGGCGTACGCTGTACGGTATTTATGAACTCCAAAGTAAAACAGGCGCAGAAGGACGGCGCGGCAATCAGCGATATTGCTGCCGGACTGGCTATTTCTGTTGTCAAAAACGCGCTTTATAAAGTCATTCGTCTGCGCGATGCTGGCGAACTGGGCGATACTATCGTTGTACAGGGCGGCACCTTCCACAGCGACGCTATTTTGCGCTCGATGGAACAGCTGACCGGCAAAGAAGTGATCAGGCCTGATATTGCAGGGCTGATGGGTGCTTTTGGCGCGGCTTTGCTGGCCCAAGACCGCTGTCAGGAAGGGTCGACACTGGTAGATGCCAAAACGCTGGCGGCCTTTGATTACCGCAGTAAAAGCTATCGCTGCGGCGGCTGCGGCAATAATTGCCTTGTAACAGCGCATTATTTCCCTGCCGGCGTCTTTCATACAGGCAACCGCTGTCCACGTGGGGCAGGGCTGCCAATGGCCCAGGCCAGCGCGCCTGATATGTATGCCTATAAATATCAGCGGGTGTTCGATTATGAACCGCTGCCGCTGGAAGCTGCCAGGCGCGGCGTTATCGGCCTGCCGCGTATCCTGAATATGTACGAGGATTATCCCTTCTGGTTCACGTTCTTTACCAAACTGGGCTACCGGGTAGAACTGTCGGCGCCGTCGTCAAAAGCATTGTACGAATCGGCTATGGCTTCCATACCGTCCGACTCGCTCTGCTATCCGGCCAAGCTGGTGCACGGCCATATTCACGAGCTGCTGGCGAAGGGCGTCAAGAAGATTTTTTATCCCTGCGTGCCTTATAATGAAAAAGAATGCCAGACGGCCAACAACTGCTATAACTGCCCGGTCGTGGCGACCTATGCTGAAAGCGTCTATGCCAATATGGAAGAGCTGCGGGCAGACGATGTTGAATTTATGCATCCCTTCCTGCCGCTGTATCACGATAAACGTCTGACAGAACGGCTGACAGAAGTGCTGAAGCATGAAGGGCTGAAGCAGAAAGAGCTGGCCGCTGCCGTGCAGGCTGCGCGTGCCGAACAGCTCAGCTATAAGCAGGAAATCAGGGAGATGGGGCACAAACTGCTGCAAAAGGTACTGGACGAACATGGTCACGCCGTGATCCTGGCCGGCCGCCCTTATCATACCGACCCGGAAATCAATCACGGCCTGCCGGAGATGATCGCTTCCTTTGGACTGACGGTTATTTCGGAAGATGCTGTTGCCGATCTGCCGGAAAGTCTGCGGGGGCAGCTGCCTGTAGTCGTCGACCAGTGGTCTTGGCATTCACGGCTCTATCGTGCGGCTGAATTTGTAGCCGCGCATCCTGAGCTTGAACTGGTCCAGATCAGTTCCTTTGGCTGCGGCCTTGATGCCATCACCTCCGACGTCGTCAAAGAGATCCTGGAACGGCACCACAGGCTGTATACTTTGCTGAAGGTCGACGAGATCAACCATATCAGCGCCGCGCGTATCCGTATCCGTTCTTTGCTGGCGGCGATGCGCGAACGGCTTGATAAACACGAGGAAACAGACATCCCGGCTTATATACCGCCGTCGTTCTCGAAAAAAATGCGCGATACCCACGTTATCCTGGCGCCGCAGCTTTCGCCGGTGCATTTCCAGTTTATGGAAACCGCCCTGCGCCATGCCGGTTACAGGCTGGAGATAGCGCCGCTGCCGGATCGGGAAGCAGTGGCCCTGGGCCTGAAATACGTCAATAACGACATCTGTTATCCGGCGATCCTGGTCATTGGGCAAATGCTGCGGGCTTTGAAGTCAGGCCAGTATGACCTGAATAAAACCAGTATCGCCCTGTTCCAGTCGGGCGGCGCCTGCCGTGCTACCAACTATATCGCACTGATGCGCCGTGCTTTGCGTGACGCGGGGTTGGGCAACATACCTGTTTTTTCGCTGTATGGCGAAAAAAGCGACGGCTTCTCACTGTCGTGGCATCTGCTGAAGGATATGGTCAAAGGCCTGCTGTATGGCGATTTGCTGATGCAGCTGCTGCACCGTGTACGCCCTTACGAACAGGAAAAAGGCGCTGCCGATTCCCTGTATAAGCTGATGTCACAGCTTTGCAAAGACAGTCTGGCAGGCTTGACGGGCCTGTCGTTTGAACAGACGATCAAGCGGGTGACTGCCGCCTTTGATGCGCTGCCGCTGCGTGATAACGTCCGTAAGCCCAAGGTCGGCATCGTGGGAGAGATACTGGTCAAATATCATCCCGTTGCCAATAATAATATCGTCAGCTATCTGGAAGCAGAAGGCGCCGAAGTCGTACTGCCGAACATGATGGATTTCTTCCTCTATGCGGCTTATGACGAACAGGTCAAACGCCGTCTGCTGGACGGAACGCTGGGCAATGTGATCAAGTCCAAGCTGTTTATGAAGTTTCTGGATTATTACCGCAAGCCGCTGAACATCGCACTGCAAAAGAGCAAACGCTTCAGCGCTTACGAACCTTTATCAACACTGATAGCTTTAGCTGAAAAGCATCTTTCGACCGGTAATATGGCCGGTGAAGGCTGGCTGCTGACTGCTGAAATGGCTAAGCTGCTGAGCGGCGGCATCAATAATATCGTCTGTCTGCAGCCGTTTGCCTGCCTGCCGAATCATGTTACGGGCAAGGGCATGATCCGTGAGCTTCTGCGTACCAATCCACAGGCCAATATCATTGCGCTGGATTGTGACGCCGACGCCAGTCAGGTCAACCAGATGAACCGGATCAAGCTGATGTTGGAAATTGCTAAAGAAAAGCTGCAGGAACCAAAACTGAAAATTGTTAATTAGGTAAAAATAGTATTATCTTTTAGTAAAATACCCATTGAAGTAAAAATCTTCAGTGGGTATTTTTATTTTCGAAGGGGTTAAGTTTTTACCTAACTGCTTGCAGTTAGGTAAAACAAAATTGTTTGATGTTTTTTTATACAATATCAATGCAATTTTGTTTGACTGGGTAGGTACATGATGTTATAATACTAAACGATAATAAATTTTTTATGGTTTATAATTTAAAAAGATGCTTTTAATTAAATAGATAAAACAATCAGGTGTAAACATACTTAATAGAGAAGTTGGTGCAAAACCAACACGGTCACGCCGCTGTAATGCTGAGTAAGCCTCAAAAATGCCACTGGGAAACTGGGAAGGCGAGGCAAACTATGAAGCAGAGTCAGAAGAACTGCCTGATTTTATATTTCTGTAGCCTGCGAGTGATGGGTAGGAAATTGGATCAGTGTATCCTTTTGCCTTTTTGCGTGCTCGCAAAAAGGCTTTTTATTTTAATAGAAGGAGTAAATATAATGTGGAAATTTCTTAAGGAAAGCAGTTATTTATTTATTTGTGTTCTGCTTATTATGCTTTTGCTGTTGGCTACATTTTGGGCGCTGAGCATTGGTACGGTCAAACTTTCGATGCCGCAGATTTATACAGCTGTTATTGACCAGTTACAAAGTGATACTGCTATTGATGCCCTTGGGAAAGGGCCTATCCATGATATAATTTGGCTTTTACGTTTCCCAAGGCTTGTTTTGGCAGCGATTGTGGGATGTGGACTTTCCGTTTGCGGCGTTATTATGCAGGCCATTGTCAAAAATCCCCTTGCTGATCCGTACATATTGGGCATTTCTTCAGGTGCTTCGTTGGGTGCGACTGCATCAATCTTATTAGGTATAGGAGTGTCCTTAGGTGAAAATTTTGTAGGTGTTTCGGCCTTTTTGGGTGCTTTTGCTATTTCACTGGGAGTACTGTTTATTTCTAATTTAGGCGGACATTCTAACTCTATAAAACTACTTTTAGCAGGAATGGCGCTTAGTTCTGTTTGCAGTGCTTTTTCCAGCTTCATAGTTTATTTTGCCAATAACAAAGAAGGTATGCAGACAGTCGCTTATTGGATGATGGGAAGTTTTGCCGGTGCCCGTTGGGATAATCTGGCAGTGATAGCGCCAATAGTGATATTGGCAGTATTGTTTTTCTGGTCACAAAGCAGGATGTTAAATTTAATGCTTTTAGGTGATGAATCTGCTATCACTTTAGGTACTGACCTGCATTTGTACAGGCAGCTGTATTTATTGATTAGTTCTTTGATAGTGGGTTTTGTGGTGTACTCAGCAGGAATGGTGGGCTTTGTTGGGCTGATCGTGCCGCATGTCATCAGAATGTTAGTAGGTACAGATCACAAAAAGCTGATTCCGGTAGCGGCACTTACGGGCGCTGTATTTTTGGTAATTGCCGACAGTTTGTGCCGTGTACTTATACCACGAACGGAACTGCCAATAGGTATTTTGATTTCGCTGATCGGCGCACCCTGCTTCGTGTACCTGATGATCAAGCGCACTTATGGTTTTGGAGGAAATTAGAATGGAACTGTTAACCGAAGCCGTCAAAGTGTTTATTGGTAAAAAAGAAATTTTAAAAGGCATAGATTTTACCATGCATGCTAAAGAATTTGTCGGCATTATTGGACCAAACGGAAGCGGCAAAAGCACCTTTTTAAAATGTATCTACCGGGTACTGCAGCCAACTACGGGTAAGATATTCTTTAATGGCCGCAGTCTGGATGAGCTTTCTTATCGTGAATCAGCATTAAAGCTGGCCGTAGTGGCGCAGCATAATTTTTACAGTTTCGATTTCCCGGTATTGGAAGTTGTTTTGATGGGACGGTCGCCGCATAAAAAGATTTTGGAAAGGGATAATCAGGAAGATTTTAAAATTGCCCGTCAGGCACTTAAGACTGTTGGTATGGAAGTTTTTGAAGAACGCAATTTTTCAACGCTCTCAGGCGGCGAACAACAGCGGGTAATTTTAGCGCGGGCTCTGACCCAGCAGACAGAATGTCTGGTGCTGGATGAACCGACCAACCACCTGGACATCAAATACCAGCTGCAGATCATGGACATTGTCAAAAGTCTTGATTTGACCGTGGTTGCAGCGATCCATGACCTTAACAGTGCGGCTATGTACTGTGACAGGCTGGTTGCACTTAAAGACGGGGCTGTTGTCGGAGTGGGGACTCCGCATGAATTACTGACAGAAAAATTTATTTACGACATGTATGAAGTTGAAAGCAAGGTTAATTATGATGCAAAAACCGGCAGGATGAATATAGTTTATTTGCCGCAGCATTGGAAAGCTTAGAAAGATATTTTCTAAAAGGTGATGACAGAAAGGGGTTGCAATTTATGTTTTCCAGGCTTTGGAATCGCCATATCAGCAAATTGGCAAGAGCACAACCGATTTAGATTGTCTGATAGGGTGGGAAAATAAACAATAATGTAGAAGAGAGATGAATTTGATGAAAAAACAGTACAAAACAGCAGCCTGTTTAATGATGTTATTATCAGCTATGGCTAATGCAAATGCTGAGCAGTTAAAAGATAAAAATGAGGAAGAGGTACCTAAATATAATTTAGACGAAATCGTAGTAGAAGATGCCAGGGATCGTTTTGGCAACATTATTACCGAACAGTCTTACTATCGTACTGGCGGTGACGTTAATGTTATCACTCGTAAGGAGATTGAAGAACATCATTATGCGACTGCTACAGAGGCAATTAAACGGATGCCGGGCGTACGTATCAGCAGCCCTGGCTATCGTGGCGGCGAATATGGCATGAATGGTTATATGAATTCTACGGTTTCAATAAATGGCGATGACAGAGTTATTGTATGTATTGATGGCAGAAGAGTTGACAATGCTGCCAGTGGGTTGTTCTCCGAGTATGGTTATGATAGCAGTAAAGCTTTAGTAAATCTGGATCAGATCACGAGTATTGATAATATTGAAAAAATAGAAGTCATCAAAGGTCCGGGAGCTTCTGTTTATGGAGCTGACGCTACAGGCGGTGTTATTAATATCATTACACGCAAAGGTGCACTTAAACCATCTGGTACCGTTGATATTGCTACTGGTTCATGGGATCGTCATACATATAAATTGAATTATTCCGGTTCTACAGATGACGGGTCTTTAAGATATTTTCTGGCTGTGAATCGGGATATGTCAGGCGATACTAAATACTATGACCGGGTTACTAAAAAAAATTATACTTATCGAGGAACTGCCTGGAAAGATGAAGGTGTTAATTTCAGGATTGATAAAGAATTTGATAAGACTCATAATTTACGTATATCATATAATCATACGAATGGTAAAGACGGCTATCCGATGACTACTCCAGACTATAGATATATGAGTCAGGCAGACTATTTGCGCATTTTGAAGGGCGGATGGGGTGATGTTATTAACCCGGGATTTAGAAATAAATTTTATCAGTATGCTTTTACAGGTTCCTATACTGCCTATTCATTCAATGATATAGATGTTACCTATTCATTTAATAAAGATCATGATATGGAAAGCTTTGTTCGTGTCTATAATCAATCCCATACATTCTATGATAATTGGGGTGGATTCGTTGCTAAAGACAAAGATGGCAATAAGCGACCTGCCGGTTTATATCCTGGCGATCCGGCATGGGACTATTGGGCTGGTATTAGTCAAGTTGATGTTGTTCGATCACCCAAATATAATAAGGAAGATAATCGTGGAATTCAGTTCCAGTTGGGCAAATCTTATGGTAAACACGATGTGCTTATAGGTATGACCTATGACCGTGCAAATCATAAAAGCTGGTCTAAGAGTAATGGTATAAATGTGCGTAAAGAGGTAGACCGTAATACTTACAGGGGTTATGTTCAAGATAAGATCCATTTGTCAGATAAATGGGAGCTGACTCCATCTGTTAGGTATGAGCATTATGATGCTTTTAAAACAACAGAAAAAGGTGTTAGTGTAACAGAGAACAATAGCACTAATTCAATCGTTACTTATGCGGTCAATACACAATATGCTTTTGATGATAAAAGCAGTGCTTATTTGGGGTGGACAAGGATCAATCGTCCTCTGGCTATTGGCGCATATGTTGAAGAAGACGATTATTATTTTTATAAAGGACAGAAATTGCAGGACGAAAAGGGTAACGCATTGACCTTGGGATTACGTAAAGATTTCTCCACAAAAACTTCTGGTTCTATTAACTATAATTATCTGAATATGTCTAACGCTGTTTCTGCGTTATCTGTTTGGGATGATGAGGCAGAGGCATGGAACACTAAAGCCGTTAATGCCAAGCAAAAGCGTCAGGCTATCAATTTTGATTTGCAGCATCATTTTGACGATAACTGGTCCGTGGGCGCTTCCTATGCTTATGTGAAAGAAGATTGGAAGGCTAAAAACGGTATTATTTTCAGACCTGGCCTGCAGTTTGAGGAGGATTTGGTCAATGCGTATATTAATGCTTACCGCCCGACTAATCAATATATGCTGGATTTAAACTATCAGAAAGATAAATGGAACGTATTGTTGAGTACATCGTACTATACCGGTTGCAGTCAGCTCTTTACTAATAATAGATTTTTAGTGATGGATCTCAATTTAAACTATCAAATCAATAAAGATATATCTGCCTATCTGCAGGTTGGTAATCTTACCAATGAAGGCTATGAGCTTTTTGGCGGTTCTTATCATGGATTGGGAGCTTTTGCGCAGCCTGGCCGTTCATTCCTGGTTGGGATGAAGTATAAGTTTTAACAATTAGTGTTTAACAGCATAGTTCAGAAAGGGATCAGGAGATGCAAAAAGTTTTTTTGCTGTTGCTTATCATTGGTTGCTGGTGTTTCAGTGGGTGTTATCTGCAAGGTAATATTCCGGTAGTGGTGCCTGTGGCGGAAAATGAAAATACAGTACAGAAGCAACTGCCGCCGGTAGTGATAAATACCTATGATACGCAGGGCAATGCCAAAAAAGTAGTTTTTGATTCCGTACCTCAAAGGGTAGTGCTTGATATTGCCAATGATTTAGAAACCATGTTGGCACTGGGGCTGGGGGATCATGTTGCCTTGACTTCGGTCGATGTAGGCAGTTTGTTTTACCAGCAGATGCAGAAGCTGTATCCTGAAGAAATAAAAAAAGTCCAGCATTTCAGTCCTCATGGTATCAATATGGAAAATGTCATTGCAGTGCAGCCGGATTTTATTTTGGGCTGGAAGTCCACATTTACCCCTTCCTGGCTAAGGACGACAAGCTGGTGGGACCAAAGAGGAGTTAAGACATATATTGCAGCGACATCGAATAAAACTGTACCTGAGGGTACTATTGAAGACGAGTGTCAGTATTTAAGCGATATGGGTCGCATCTTTCGGGTAGAAACTAAAGCTCAGGCTTACATCGATGCGATACACCAAGAACTTGCCCGGGCTAACAAAGAAATACAGGGGCGGGCAGCTCAATCGGTAATGGTGATAGAGTTGACTAGCCGCTATATTATTAATTATGACAGGAAATGGCTTGTAGGTAATATGGTGGAAACATTGGGCGGGATAATGCCGGTAGATGCTTTGAGGATAGGTCAGGAGGATTTGATCTATTATGATCCGGAAGTTATTTTTGTGATCGTATATGATCCGTCTACAGAGCTTAGTGTTGATTTTCTAAAGTATGATCCTAAATTCCAGTCTATGCGTGCGGTAAAAAACAGGCGGATATATCCTATTCGTTTTGATCTGATTTATGCACCTTCAGTAAGGACGCTTGATGGCCTAAAAAAAATAAAACAGGGGCTTTACCCGGATTTACCGGAATGAGTGCTCCGAAATGTAATTAACTAGAAAATGGTAATACATAGTAAAATCCAGCATTTTTAAAATGCTGGATTTTATTTGTTCTTTTATGCTGTTATGAAAATAATAAATTAACGGTGCTTTTTGAAATAAGCCAAAGCAACGTCGGGGAACAGGGCGTAGGATAAAACATCATCGATGTCGGCGTTGGGATAACCGGCCGCTGCCAGTTTGGCCTTCAGGCTGTCCATCTGCGGCGCGATATCGTCAGCCGGACGGTGGTCGATCTGCGGCTCGTCGCCGATAGCCAGTTTTTTGACCTCGGGATCGATGGGTGCAGGAGTACGGCCATATTTTCCTCGCACAAGATCCTTGACCTCGTTCGGGATCATTTTGTAACGGCCCAAAGTGACGTTCAAAGCCGCCATAGAACCAACGATCTGGCTGGTAGGCGTTACCAGCGGCGGATAGCCAAGCTCGGCGCGCACACGCGGCATTTCTTCCAGCAATTCGGGATACTTATCGGCAGAGCCCATTTCCTTCATCTGGTTCAGCAGGTTCGACAGCATACCGCCGGGGATCTGGAAGGTAAGTACCTTGGGATCGATGGGGATATTGTCGTTCAGGCCAAAATCCTTAACAAGCTGCGTCTTGACGCTGCGGAAATAATCGGCAGCCTTGTGCAGCTTGGTCAGTTCGATACCGGTATCGCGGGGCTGGCCCTGCAACGTAGCCACGATCGCCTCGGTAGAGGGCTGACCGGTGCTTTGAGCAAACGGGGACAAAGCGGTATCGATCATATCGACGCCGGCCTCGATCGCTTTCAAATAAGTCATATCGCCCATACCGCTGGTAAAATGGGTATGGATATCGATCGGCACGGTAAGCTGTGATTTGAGCGTCCGTACCAGCTTTTCGGCATTATACGGCGACAGCAGACCGGCCATATCCTTGATACAGATAGAATCGGCGCCCATTTGCACCAGTTCCTGTGCCACCTTTAAAAAGTCTTCATCCTTATGGTAGGGGCTGATAGTATAAACAAAAGCACCCTGTACGTGCGCGCCGGCTTCTTTGGCCGCCCGCATCGCACATTCCATATTGCGGGTATCGTTCAGCGCGTCAAAAATACGGATGATGGAAACGCCGTTATCGACAGAGCGTTTCACGAACTCTCTGACAACGTCATCAGCATAATGGCTGTAGCCCAGAATATTCTGGCCGCGCAGCAGCATCTGGATCGGGGTTTTCTGTAAATGTTTTTTCAAAGTCCGCAGGCGTTCCCACGGATCTTCGTCTAAAAAGCGCAGGCAGGCGTCAAAAGTAGCGCCGCCCCAGGCTTCCAGGGCATAATAACCCATATCGTCAAGTTCCTCCAGAACAGGAACCATATCGCTGATACGCATTCTGGTAGCCGCCAGCGACTGGTGGCCGTCACGCAAAACAGTTTCTACGATTTTCACAGGTGTGGTATTCATAACAAACCTCCTTGTAATACACTAATATCCTTACTGTTATTTTAGCACAGAGCAGGCAAAAATAAAAGATACAAAATACTGCATACACAGGAAAAGTTATTAATTAGAAGAGTTTTGAAAAGTTTGTTACAGGCGGCCTCAGAAAATGGTATTTTCATATGTGGAAGCCCGGCAAAAAATATTCAAACGGTTATTTTTGCTTTCACTACCGATAAAGAAAAATTTGCCATTGAGAAGGTGCTGCAACAGGGATTTGCCTTAAATATACACCGTATATTGAACAGGTCTGGCAGATAATATATAATATATTATTATCGCGATACATATAAAACAAAAACTTTAAGGGTAGAAATATGATGAAAAGGGAATATTTAAACGAAAATGTATATGAAGCGCTGCAGCGGCGGCTCAAATTTCTGTTTGAGGAATTTGATAATATCTTTGTATCCTTTTCGGGCGGCAAAGACAGCGGCCTGCTGCTCAATCTGGTGCTTGACTTCCAAAAGGCGCACTATCCCGATAAACGCATCGGCGTTTTTCATCAGGATTTTGAAGCCCAGTACAGCGCTACCACGGAATACGTTGAAAGAACCTTTGCGTGGATCGAAAACGACGTAGAGCCCTATTGGGTCTGCCTGCCAATGGCGACAAGAACGGCCCTCAGCAGCTACGAAATGTACTGGTATCCCTGGGATAATACCAAAGAAGAAGCCTGGATCAGGCCGATGCCGCAGCATAAATACGTGATCAATATCAAAAACAACCCCATGACGACCTACCGCTACCGTATGCACCAGGAAGACCTGGCCAAACAGTTTGGCAGGTGGTACCGCATTGCCCACGGCGGCAAAAAAACAGTCTGTCTGCTGGGCATTCGCGCCGATGAATCTCTGCAGCGTTACAGTGGTTTTTTGAACCGCAAATACGGCTACAAAGAAACCTGCTGGATCAGCAACCAGTTCAAAAATGTCTGGGTGGCTTCGCCCATCTACGACTGGAGCACCAGCGACGTCTGGCACGCCAATTACCTGTTCGGTTACGATTATAACCGCCTGTACGACCTTTATTACATGGCCGGGCTCAAGCCAGATCAAATGCGCGTGGCTTCGCCCTTCAACGATTATGCCAAAGACAGCCTGAACCTGTATCGGGTCATCGATCCGCAGATCTGGGTCAGGCTGATCGGACGTGTGCAGGGCGCTAACTTCGGCGCGATCTATGGCAAAACGAAAGCTATGGGCTATAAAAATATCACGCTGCCGGCAGGGCATACCTGGGAATCGTACACCCGCTTTTTACTGGCTACGCTGCCGGCACGGCTCAGGCAGAACTATATCAAAAAGTTCAAAACCTCGATCGAATTCTGGCATACAGTTGGCGGCGGTCTGGAAGAAGAAACTATCCGCGAGCTGGAGGCACACGGCTATAATATCCGGCGCAACGGCGTTTCCAATTACACGGTCATGAAAAACTCCCGTATCGTCTTTGTCGGTAAAATACCAGACCATACCGACGATATCAAATCTACCAAAGATATCCCCAGCTGGAAGCGGATGTGCTTCTGCATCCTGAAAAACGATCACCTGTGCCGCTTTATGGGCTTTGGCCTGACGCGTCAGCAGCAGAAGCTGGTAGACGTTTTGAAGAAAAAATACAGTAAGGTTTGTGAGGAAAAATGAAATTCAGCAGTCCTGTTTACAACATAATTTCCGTACCGATCGAAAAGATCGAGCCCAATACCTATAACCCCAACTCTGTGGCTCCGCCAGAGCTGAAGCTGCTGTATGACAGCATCAGGGAAGACGGCTACACCATGCCCATCGTCTGCTATTATGACAGCGAAAAAGATCTGTATATCATCGTCGACGGCTTTCACCGCTACCGTATCATGCTGGACTATCAGGATATTTACGAGCGGGAAGGCGGCAGACTGCCGGTATCGGTCATCGATAAGCCTATCGACTGCCGTATGGCAAGCACGATCAGGCATAACCGGGCCAGAGGCTCGCATGATGTCGATCTGATGAGCAATATCATCAGCGAGCTGCATGAGCTGGGGCGTTCAGACGCCTGGATCTCCAGGCATCTGGGGATGGATAAGGATGAGATCCTGCGCCTGAAGCAGATCACAGGCCTGACTGCGCTTTTTAAAGAAGCTGAATTCGGCAGAGCCTGGAAGGCTATCGAAAATGACTTGCAGGACGAGTGGGAAGAGGAAAAGAAGTAAGGCAGTAGGCTGGCAATTTAAGATTGAGCGGTCAAAAACAGACATTCATTTTTTGAATGTCTGTTTTTTTATGCCCGGAAAGTTTTAAATGTTCATTTTAATAAAGCTTCAAACCCCTGTAAGGATATTTTTTATATCTGGCAAAAAAAATAAAATCAGCACGCAGCGCAAACGCCGATAGTACTAAAGCTTCTAGCGTAATGCGCTGCAAGACTCGTTTAAAGTTTTTCTCACGCGGAAGTCGTTAGTCTTGCGGGGGGGGACAAATATGCTAAAATTTAAATAAATAACATTATTTTAAATAAAAGCTGGCAGTATGATTTAAAAACATAAAATTATATAAAACAGGAGTGGCTGATCATGAAAAAGCATGAAAGTATTGTAACCAAACGGATAGTGGCGGGCTTAATGATGGGTCTGATGCTGGGCAGTGCTGGTTATGTGCCAGCGGCTGAAGCCGGCCAGGTGATTATTGTAGTGACGCAGGATGATTATGATACGGTTAAAGATGTTAATGGCAATGTTCAAGCGACAGAGCTGACAGACAACACTATAACCATCGGTGTCGACGGTGGTACGGCACCTGCAATCTCTGGAAATGTAATTGGCGCTTACACGGAAAGCATGGCAGGCGTGGAGCACAATAAAGTTTTTGTTAAAAGCGGCACGATGAATTACGTCTTAGGTGGTGGCAGTTTTAACTATGCCACAGGCAACAGTGTAACAATCAGCGGTGGTGAGATCTATAGTTTCGTCTACGGAGGCTGGAGTAGAGACGGCGCTGCTACGAACAACACAGTTACTATCAGCGTAGGTACGATCAATGATTCCATTTACGGAGGCTATAGCGTGAACGGCGCTGCCGAAGGCAACATAGTTACCATCACCAGCGGTACGCTCACTGATAAAGTCTACGGTGGCTGGAGCAGGAACGGCGATACTACAGGCAATAGTGTCATTATCAATGACGGTACGATCAATAATTCTGTTTCCGGCGGTTATAGTGAAGACGGCGTAGCCGATGATAATACAGTTGCTATCAGCGGTGGTATGCTCACGAATCAAGTCTACGGCGGCTGGAGTAAATCAGGCACAGTTACAGGCAATACAATTACCATCAACAGCGGCAAGCTTTCTGATAAAGTCTATGGCGGCTATAGTGAGGACAGCGCAGTTACAGGCAACACAGTTATGATCAACGCTGGCGAAATCAATAGCTGGGTCTACGGTGGCTATAGCGATAGAGATAAAACAGTTACAGGCAATAAAGTTATGATCAGCGGCGGTGAGATCAATGGCTGGGCTAGCGGAGGTTTTAGCGGAGCAGGCTTAGCGACAGGTAATACTGTTGATATCAGCGGCGGTGAGATCAAGATCGATGTCAACGGCGGCTATAGTGCAGCAGGCGCAGCCGAAAACAACACTGCAACGATCAGAGGTGGCAAGGTAAATAACGTCTATGGCGGCCATAGTTATATGAGTGATGTTATGCACAACAGTGTAATTATCAGCGCAGGTACGATCGCTGGTAATGTTTATGGTGGCCTTAGTGATGGAGCAGCCTCAGTCTCAGGTAACAATATTAACATCAGCGGACAACCTTCTTTTGGCGCAAATACAGTGCTTTACGGTGGTATTAGTGGAAGTGGCGGTAATATTAGCGGCAATACCTTGAATTTGAACAGCAAAGGCCTGACTGTTGCTAATGTCAAGAATTTTGACGTCTATAATTTTTATCTGCCTGATACTGTGCAGACTGGTGATGTGCTGCTGACCGCTACCGGCGGCAGCGGCAATGAACAGACTGATCTCACAGGCAGCAGTGTCAATGTGGGTATAGCAGGTTCAGTGCCAGCCCTGCAGTCGGGAGACAATGTGACCCTGCTGCACAACGCAAACGGCATTCTGGCCGACGCAACGACTGTGTATGGCAAAATAACCCAGGGCGTCAGCCTGGAATACGACTTTACAACGGTTTTGGAAAACGGTGATTCGTTGGTGACTACGATCACCAGAACCGGTATCAGCGACGATACCAAATCGCTGGTAGAAACGCAGGCGGCAGCAGTAGGCTTTATCAACAGCGGCGCTGACCTGCTGGCAGGCAGCGGTATCACAAGCATGTCGGAAGTAGCGACGGCAGAGGATAGCACGATCTTCGGTGCTATGAGCGGCGGCAGTATGCGTTATGATACTGGTTCGCATGCCGATGTGAAAGGCTATAACTTCGCTTTGGGTATGGGCAAAGCGGTCGTTAACAACGCCGGCAAGCTGACCTTCGGGCCTTTTGTGGAATATGGCTATGGCGATTATACCAGTTACCTGGACAACGGCGTGCGCGGCGACGGCAAGACCAAATATTATGGCGTTGGCGTGCTGGCACGGCAGGATAACACCAGCGGCGTGTACTATGAAGGCAGCCTGCGTTACGGCCGTATGGACGCTGACTATGCCAGCAATGATCTGGGCACTGCTGGCGTCCACAGCAGCTATGACAGCAGCAGCGCTTATTATGGCGCTCATCTGGGTATCGGCAAGGTGACGGAGCTGAACGATACCACGAAAGCCGATGTCTATGCCAAGCTGCTGTATACCCATCAAAACGGCGACAGCGTAACTTTGCAGGGCGAAGGCAATGGCGAAGAATATGACTTTGACGCAGTGGACAGCACCCGTGCCAGAGTGGGCGCACGAGTGAGCAAAGCTTACAGCGAGCGCGGCACCGGCTATGTGGGGCTGGCCTATGAATACGAATTTGACGGTGAAGCAAGGGCAACGGTATTGGGCTTCAGCACACCGTCGCCAAGTATCCAAGGCAGCAGCGGCCTGCTGGAATTGGGCTACATTTTGCAGCCGAAAGGCGTCAACGACCCGACTATCAATATAGGCTTGCAGGGCTGGGGTGGCAAAAAGCAGGGCGTTACTGGCAATGTCAATTTTGTCTGGACGTTTTAAGTAAGCATGGTTGTAGGCTTTCTGCAAAGAAAGCCTATAACCATTTGTTTGGCAAGCCGTGACACACCAAGGCAGAACAATATTTTCAGCAGGGCAGAAGTATAGCTGCATCGACAGCAGCCAGAGTAAATTGCGTGATCTGGAACACGGCTACAATAACAAATTGCACAGCTGTCAAAACAATAAAAGGTCTTGACCGTGGCTTTGGCTGCGGAGGATATAAATGTAAAGGAGCTGCTCCAAGCGGTTCTGACAGGTGAAGGGCAGAAAACAAAAGGGAGAGTGTAGATGATGAACAAAAAAGTATTGACTATGGCAGTCCTGGCGGCAGTTTGCGGTATGGCGGCTGCGCCGGTGTGGGCGGCCAACAGCGGCGGTCACGTAAACGTGGTTGACGGGAAATATGTGGGCGATAATGGCGCCGCCAATAATAAGTTATTTATTGATACTGATTTTAGCAACGATATTATCAGCGGGCTGGGAACAGGTACTGATGCGGTTAAGAACAACAGCATCGAGATGAGCGCTGGTATAATTCGGGGACAGCTTATCGGGGGCATGAGTGAGGGCAATGGTGATATTGCTTCCAACAGCATCACTATCAAAGTCAATGCTGTTGTTGGCGAAGTTTATGGCACTTATACGGAAGGTGACGGTGCTATTAGTAATAACAGCGTTACCATGAGCGGTGCTACTGCTTCGCATGGGCAAGTTTACGGCGTTTATACGAAAGGCAACGGCGCTGTTACCAATAACAGCGTCATTATCAGCGATAGTGCTATCGATGGAGTAATTTATGGTGCTTATACGGAAGGCAGCGGCGCTGTTACCAATAACAAAGTTATCATCAGTGGTGATGCGACAGATATCAGTAGAGAGAAAGTTAGTGGCGGTTTAAGTATGGGAACTGGAACTGTTGCTTATAACAACGTTACAGTCAAAGGCGGTACTATTCACGATCGTGTTCTTGGTGGCGGCAGCGCGCACGGAATTGCTGAATATAACAGTGTTATAGTAGAAGGAGGTGTGATAGGAGATAGCATTACTGGCGGTGTAGCTATGGACAATGCAGCCCGGCATAACAGTGTTAAGATCAGTGGTACTGCAGAAATCGGAAGAGACGTTATGGGCGGTTTCATTGAAGGTACAGCCGCTGGTGATGTAACCGATAACAGCGTCATTATCAGCGGTGGCAGCATAAGTGGGGATGTTTATGGCGCCTATACTAAGGGCGCTGGTGCTGTTAGTAATAACAGCGTCATAATCAGTGGTGCTGCTGCAGAAGTCACTAGAGATGTTTTTGGCGCTATGACTGAAGGGAGCGGCGCTGTTGCTTATAACAGTGTTAAAGTCACAGACGGCCTGCTCAATCATGAGGCTTGTGGAGGTATGAGTACAGACGGAATTGCTGAATATAACAGCGTCAAGGTCTCAGGCGGAACTATTAACATGTCAACTTATGGTGGTGGGTCTATGGGCAATATTGCCAGATACAACAGCGTTACAATTACAGGTGGTACTGTTAAGGGTTCTGTTACTGGTGGCGTGAGTGAAATTAATGCTATAGAAAATAAAGTCTGGATCAGCGGCGGCAGTATAGGTGGGGATGTTTATGGTGCGGATAGCAGAGATGGGAGTGCTACGGGAAATGAAGTTATCATCAGTGGCACGCCGACTTTTGATTCAACATATGGAACGGATATTTACGGTAGTAGTACTTATGATGGTGAGATTACAGGCAATAAAGTTACGATCAGCGGCGCACCGGTTTTTAATATTAGTGACCCAGACAGCGGTGTAAAAATTTACGGCGGCTATGTCGAGAATGATGGTAGTGTGACAGGCAACAGTGTTGAGATCAGCGGTGACATGAACTTTGCGGCGGCGTTAGAAATTTATGGCGGTTACAGTGGCGGCACTGGCGCAGTGACAGGCAACAGCGTCACCATCAGCGGCAGGCCGACTTTTACTGACGATACTGTTATCTACGGCGGTTACAGTAAAAGCGGTGGCGAGGTCAGCGGCAATATCCTGAATATCAAGAACACGGACATTACCGTGTCCAATATCAAGAATTTTGATGTCTATAATTTTTATCTGCCTGATACTGTGCAGTCCGGTGATGTGCTGCTGACGGTGACCGGCGGCAGCACCAATGAACAGACTGACCTTAAAAACAGTACGGTCAATGTGGGTATAGCAGGCTCGGCGCCTGCCCTGCAGTCGGGAGACAATGTGACCCTGCTGCACAATGCAAACGGCGTTCTTGCTGACGCAACGACGGTATACGGCAAAATAACCCAGGGCGTCAGCCTGGAATATGACTTTACAACTGTTTTGGAAAATGGTGATTCGCTGGTAACTACGATCACCAGAACCGGTATCAGCGACGATACCAAATCGCTGGTAGAAACGCAGGCGGCAGCAGTAGGCTTTATCAACAGCGGCGCTGACCTGCTGGCAGGCAGCGGTATCACAAGCATGTCGGAAGTAGCGACGGCAGAGGATAGCACGATCTTCGGTGCTATGAGCGGCGGCAGTATGCGTTATGATACTGGTTCGCATGCCGATGTGAAAGGCTATAACTTCGCTTTGGGTATGGGCAAAGCGGTCGTTAACAACGCCGGCAAGCTGACCTTCGGGCCTTTTGTGGAATATGGCTATGGCGATTATACCAGTTACCTGGACAACGGCGTGCGCGGCGACGGCAAGACCAAATATTATGGCGTTGGCGTGCTGGCACGGCAGGATAACACCAGCGGCGTGTACTATGAAGGCAGCCTGCGTTACGGCCGTATGGACGCTGACTATGCCAGCAATGATCTGGGCACTGCTGGCGTCCACAGCAGCTATGACAGCAGCAGCGCTTATTATGGCGCTCATCTGGGTATCGGCAAGGTGACGGAGCTGAACGATACCACGAAAGCCGATGTCTATGCCAAGCTGCTGTATACCCATCAAAACGGCGACAGCGTAACTTTGCAGGGCGAAGGCAATGGCGAAGTATACGACTTTGACGCAGTGGACAGCACCCGTGCCAGAGTAGGGGCAAGAGTGAGCAAAGCTTACAGCGAGCGCGGCACCGGCTATGTGGGTCTGGCCTATGAATACGAATTTGACGGTGAAGCAAGGGCGACAGTAAAAGGCTTCAGCACACCGTCACCCAGCATCAAAGGCAGCAGCGGCCTGTTGGAACTGGGCTATATTTTGCAGCCGAAAGGCGTCAACGACCCGACTATCAATATAGGCTTACAGGGCTGGAGCGGCAAAAAGCAGGGCGTTACCGGCAATGTCAATTTTGTCTGGACGTTTTAAGTGAGCATGGTTGTAGGCTTTCTGAAAAGAAAGCCTACAATAATTTCTTATGATTGGAATTTGAATTTAGGACTTTCTTTTTTATTTATGCCGCTTTCTTGAAAGCAAGCGGCGCAAAGAGTTTCTTTAGATGTTCATTTCTTTTAGCGGTAAAAGAAACGAACCAAAGAAAAACCGGCACGTCGCAGATTTTTATTTAGCTTTGCTCAACGGCGGCTCCGCGAAACTCGGCATTGTTGCCGAAGATAGATCATCTGAGCAACAATGCCTCAAACAAGTCACTCCGCTATCGCCTTATTCGCATCGCACATAACAAAATCTGCTCAATGTGCCCTAACCCCCTGTGTTCTACTGCAATAGTCAATAATCACTGATCTCATCAGTATGTCGATACCGTGCTCATGAAATTCAGCAGCAATTTGTACGATGCAGGGTTTTGGGCGCACATTGTGGTCCAGTCCGTTGTGTGCGCAGCAAGCTGTAAGCGCTGGAGGGACTGTTTGAGGCATTGCTTCTTGCTTGCTAAGGATTTTATCTGTTAGACAATGCCGAGTTGCCCGGAAGCCGGACAGCGAGCAAAGCAAAACAGGACTTGCCACAGTGCGCAAGCTTCT